>Ga0315294_10001174_pt1 | contig 28255 bp, 23 predicted proteins | sample YL17G13_40_MG_FD_203626 | JGI IMG/M metagenome (GOLD analysis project Ga0315294, IMG submission 203626) | Sediment microbial communities from Yellowstone Lake, YNP, Wyoming, USA - YL17G13_40 | ecosystem: Environmental > Aquatic > Freshwater > Lake > Sediment | place: USA: Wyoming | collected... | reverse complement strand
CTCGGTAATCCTGTTCTGGCAGGAGCACGTCTTAGCGGAAACATCGGTGACAGATGGAGAATAGGAGTCATGGATATTCAAACTGGTAAAAAAGAAGTAATTACGGATGTTATAAACGATGAAAAAGCTATAATCCCCGCGTCTAACTATTTGGTTGCCGCACTGCAGAGACAAATCTTCAGCAGATCAAATATTACGGCATTCATCATCAACAAACAAGTATTGAATGTCAATAACGATGAAACCTTTACAGGAAATAAGTATAACCGGATCGCCGGTATGGAATATAACCTTGCAAGTCGTAACAACCGCTGGTACGGGAAGGTATATTATCATCAGAATATTCAGGAAAACATAACCTTTAAAAATGCTGCACTGGCAGCAAACCTTGCATATTCATCCCAGTTCATAACTGCTTCGGTGAATCAGGCTCTTACCGGCTCAGGGTACAATGCTGAAACAGGATATATAAGAAGAAAAGGCTATTACCAGTTAAATGGTGCCTTTCAGTATAAGTTCTTCCCGAAGGAAAGCAGGATAATAAGCCATGGTCCAGGTGTAAGACTGGATACATATATTGATCCTTATTCGTCATTTTCACTAACTGACAGGGAGACTCAGCTGTCATATAATATTGACTGGTTGAACAAGAGCTCATTTTCACTGGACTTCAGGAATAACTATATAAAGCTTCTTGCGCCTTTTGATCCTACAAACACAGGAGGCTTACAGCTGGCTAAAGGAGAAGATTTTAACTGGAATGAGGTTGGGGCAACATTTGCATCGGATAACCGTAAAATGCTTAACGTTACTCTTACCAGCAGATATGGAGGTTACTATAACGGAAACAGGCTTTCTCTGAGCGGTGAATTGAATTACCGGGTTCAGCCGTACGGGAGCCTTGCTCTTGTGACAACCTACAATGATATTTCACTTCCATCGCCCTATAACAGTGCAAAGCTTCTTCTTATCGGGCCCAGATTCGATTTTACATTTACTGATAACCTGTTCTTCACTAGCTTTATACAGTACAACAATCAGATCGATAATCTGAACCTGAACCTTCGTTTCCAATGGAGATTCGCACCGGTATCGGACCTGTTTATAGTTTATACGGAAAATTCATATGCTTCAGATATCCTGGGTGGCAATGACGTGAATCCCTATTCAGGAAACTACCACGTAAAAAACCGTGGTCTGGTGGTTAAATTATCTTATTGGTTTAACTAGACTTTGTCCGGTACTACGTAAGGAGATCTTGGACGACGAGTCAGCAATGCATTTGCTTCATTGTCGTGTATGAATTTCTCTTTTACCGGATCAAAGTTGAGTGTTCGTCCTGTCCGGTAAGCTATATTCCCCAGATGAGCCAGGGCTGACGAGAGATGCGCCGTTTCTACAGGTGCATTAAGCAGTGATTTATCGTGAGCACGGACCGCTGTTATGAAGTTAAGATAGTGGTCTCCACCTTCTTTGCGCTTCGGCCCGGGTTTTCTGTCCCTGCCAAGGAATGACTCATAGGTATCGTATCCGTTTACCACCAGGTAACCCTCGGAACCATAGAAAATGTTACCAACGCTTACACCATTTTCGTCGTTAGTGATCCATGGGCGCACTTCAAACTCGATGATTTTTTTCTCCTTTGGATAATAATATGTTGAAGCCAGAACTTCAGGGGTTATTTTTGCATCGTTGAAAAGGAATTTTCCACCGGCGGAAGTAATCTGCTCAGGCAGACCGACATTCAGCCCCCACATGCAAAGGTCGGTTTCATGAACTCCCTGGTTACCAACATCTCCGTTACCGTAGTTCCATGTCCAGTGCCAATTGTAATGAACTATGTTCCTGGAAAAAGGCTGTTTCGCAGCAGGACCTGTCCAGAGATCATAATCAAGCCCTTCCGGGACAGGCTCTATGCCTTTGTTACCAATATCATCCCTCCACCTGTAGCAAAGTCCCCTGGCCATATAAACATTGCCAATCAGTCCGTCGCGCAGATGCTTAATAGCCTCCTGCACTGCCACTGAGCTTCTGAGCTGAACCCCGTGCTGGACGATCCTGTCATATTTTGCCGCAGCTTCAACCATCTTGCGCCCTTCAAAAATATTATGCGAACCAGGCTTTTCGACATAAACATCCTTCCCGGCCTGGCAGGCCCATATTGCAGCAAGAGAATGCCAGTGATTGGGCGTTGCAATGCTTACGGCATCAATTGATTTATCTTCAAAGACTCTTCGCAGATCCTGCTGCTGCAAAACTTTCTTTTCATACTTTTTTTCAAACTCACCGGCACGCTGGGCCAGGATCACAAGATCGGGATCGCAGAGACATGCCACTTCAACATCGGGCAGCTTCATGTATTCTGCGATATGATTGGTTCCGCGGCCGTTCACACCAAGCACGGCCACTCGCACCTTATCGTTGGCGCCAAAAACAGTAGCAGGAATTATTGTTGGAATCGAAAGAAGTGCAGCTGCACCTGCTGTCTTCTGGATAAAGCTTCTTCGGGTTACCATGTTTTTCTGTTTCATCAGGATATAGAATTAGATTATGGATCTGGTTTAATATGAGTGGTTAAGTTAAGAAAAAAGATCTAAAATCCGTAAATAAGTCCGGATTTTATAAGTTATGATGTAATTACATTGTAATTACTTAATCATAAAATCAAGAAGAGGCATTTCTTTCAGGTAAGCAACAAGATGATCATTTCTTCTCAGGGGACCTACTCCTGAAGGTGTTCCTGTGAAAATAAGATCTCCGGTTTTGAGTGTGAAAAACCTTGAGACATATGAAATAATCTCATTGACCCCGAATATCATATCGGATGTATTGCTCTGCTGAACAATTTTACCGTTGATCTCGAGACTGAAATCAAGATTTCCGATATCATCAACTGAACTGACCGGTATGAATTTTCCAAGCGGAGCCGCCCCGTCAAAACATTTTGATATTTCCCAGGGAAGCCTCTCAATCGATAATTTTGACTGTATGTCACGTGCTGTAATGTCGATACCGGCAGTGATCTCACTATAATACCTTGGTGCAAATTTTGGCAGGATACCCTTTCCCAGTCTGGTGATCTTTACAACAACTTCCACCTCATAATGTATCTCCGATGAAAAGTCAGGCAGAAAAAAGGGTTTGTTATTTTTCAGGATTGAAGAATCCGGTTTCATGAACACAACAGGTTCTTTCGGAAAAGGACGTCCCATTTCAATGGCATGCTTCCTGTAATTAAGTCCTATACAAATGATCTTCATTATTACTGCTGTCCTTTCCCGAATGACCTTAATTTTATTTCAGTAAGAATTTTTTTTGTATAAAGGGGAAAATCACCATTCATCATCCAGGAATAATATGAAGGTTCATCCCTGAAAACAGTTTCGACCGGTTTGCCCTTGTGTTTGCCGAAATTGAAAATTTCAATTCCATTTTCATCAAAAATGATCCGTCCTGCAAAATCGGCGATATTATTAAATGAGCTGTAATCGGCCAGCTTTTCAACATCGTTTTCAAGATCAGTGTACCTGTCAAGCTGGGCCTTCAGAACTTCATATGTGGCCTCAGTATCTGCCTTTGAGCTGTGAGCGTTTTCGAGCTCCCTGTTGCAGTAAAACAGATATGCCGCCGAGAGGGTGCGCTGTTCTTTCTTATGAAATATTACCTGGGCATCCACATATTTTCGCTTGCGAAAACTGAAATCAATGTTCACCCTGAGGAACTCTTCGGCAAGTACAGGGATGTCGAATTTGACTGCGTTAAATCCTGCAAGATCTGTCCCCTCAAGGAAAGCCGCAAGATTTTTTGCTATCTCCTTAAAAGAAGGGGCATCAGCAATATCCTTATCAGTAATTCCATGTATCGCTGTCGATTTTGGCGGAATGGGCATTCCGGGATTGACCCTTGTGGTCAGCCACTCTTCTTTTCTGTTTGGATTTATCTTCAGGACTGAGATCTCAACAATGCGATCGGACGCTACATTTATCCCTGTAGTTTCGAGATCTATGAATGCTATCGGACGTCGGAGGTTTAGTTCCAATTATCAGGCATTTATCATCATTGGCATCAAAAGCATGAGAAGGTCTTCCGACTCATTCTCGCTTTCTCCGGGAAGGAATAATCCAGCACGTGTCGGATCAGCAAGCTCGATCATAACATCCTGAGTGGATATATTTGACAGTATCTCAAGGAGGAAGACTGACTTGAAACCTATCTCCATATCTTCGCCTTCGTACTGGCACTTGATCTTCTCATATGCAGAAATTGAGAAATCTATATCCTGGGCAGAGACCATTGCCTGGTTGCCTTTCAGCTGAAGCTTGACCAGATTGCTGGCCTGGTTTGAAAATACTGATACCCTCCTGAGAGTGTTGTAAAACTCTACACGGTCGATTGTGACCTTCCTGGGATTGTTTTTAGGTATAACGGAATTATAATTCGGGTAGTTACCCTCAACCAGCCTGCAAACCACTTTGTAATCGTTCAGATTGAAGAAAGCGTTCTTATCATCAAATTCAACCGTAACAGCACCCTCTTCCTTTGGAAGTATATTTCTTAAAAGTGATGCCGGCTTTTTCGGAAGTATGAAGGATGCATTGTCGTCGGCATGTGAGTCGGTTCTCTGGTATCTGACCAGCTTATGAGCATCAGAAGCTACAAAAGTTATCTTATCTGTTGATGCTTCTATAAAAATGCCTCCCATTACCGGCCTCAGCTCATCATCAGCTGTTGCAAAGAGTGTCTTATTAATCCCGGCAAGCATCACATCGGCATTTATCAAGAATGAGAATTTCTTTTCCTTTCTGATTGAAGGTAATGCCGGAAAATCGATACCGTTCTGTCCCACTACATTGAATTTTCCATTTTCGGAGGTGATAACAACTGCCAGCGTATCCAGGTTCATATCGAACGCAAGCGGCTGAACCGAAAATTCCTTAAGAGTATCAAGCAGGATTCTTGCAGGAAGGGCAATTATTCCGTCGCCGCTGGCATTCTCGAGCTTCATCCTTGTGATGAGGGTCGACTCAAGATCGGATGCCGTAATTTCGAGATCATTCCCCGAAAGATTAAGGAGAAAATTATCAAGGATCGGAAGAGTGTTCTTTGAGCTGATCACCCTGCTTATGGCCTGCAAATGACCGAGAAGTTCTGTGCTGGATACAACAAATTTCATTTTATATATAATTTATGTTATTAGTAATTCAAGGTGTTTGTTGCTTGTTACTGGTTGCTGGTTTCTGGTTTTTGTCAACAGTTAACAAGCACCTAGCAACAAGCAACTAGCAACTTATTTATCCCAAAATCCGGACTATCAATATTACAAAAAAAACTCTTAACCTCAAATAAAATATTATCCGGGATAGAAATATGACCGCTTTTTAAGAAGTGGATCAATATCTATATATCTGATAACAAATATTTCAGCACTGCCCTCCGTTTTTGCCCAAAGCCTGTCGGTGTCCAGTTTCGTTACATCATTTTCACCAGCTGAGCGTTGCCACAGTCTCAAAACTTTCCGTTCCCCTTCAGAGGTTACCACACTGATTTTATAAAGGGGTTCTTCTTTTTCAATATTCTTTTTTTCATCAGCTGAAAGATTAAGAGCCCATGATTCAAACGGAACATGCGTGAAGTATGACACATAACGGATCAGCCGCGAAGTATCCCATCCTGTCAGCTCGCCCTGGTTGCCGTAAAGCCGGAACCGGGGATTTTCATTTTTGATCATAAACGATGAACCTGTGTCAGCCATATTTTCAAGAGCCACAGAAGAGATATTTGAAGGAAGAAGAGTGAAAACCGTATATGGCTGCCAGAAGAGTTCCTTCATAGTGAATGCTGAACCGATCTCATCCTCATTTCCCGGGACAAATACAATGAAAGGCTTGGAGCTCTCCCTGAGCTTCATAATGTTCCCGTACTTATTTGAAGCTGTTTTATAGATAAGAAAGGACTTGATGATCTTGCCCTTTTCGAATACTTTAACCCTCACAGGATCAATTCCGTTTTCAATGATCTCCTTATTGAACAATTCAGGTGTGACCGGTGACTTGATCTCCATTTCAGTCAGTATCTTCAGTATGAAAAGAATGCTGGTCTTTCTCGTTTTTAAATCTTTGTTGACGAACCACTCTTCTCCCGCCTTTTCAAGGGTCAGCGTATTTTTACCATCAGTAAATTCGATCCGCGTGATCTCATTTTTGGGTTCAACAGCAAATGATGTATTGCCTCCCCCAAATGGAGATCTTTCTCTGAACAAATAAATTACCAGGATCAGGAGCGGAATGGCAATTACTGAATATCTGATGGTCTTTCTACTCATAATCAGCCCTTTGTATACTTTCTTCTCCGCAACCAGTTGTATATTAAGCCGGCTAGAATTACGATCAGAACCGGTCCGGCAATATTGATCGCCTGCCATTTAAACCTCTCCTTTTTGATCGCTGAACCGTCGAGGAGCCTGAGCTTCAGCTCCCTTGACCTTAGCTCCATTATGCCGTTATCATCAACAAGATAGTTCAGGCAATTTATTAGAAAGTCCCTGTTACCGAACATCTCTCCGGTGTACATGTCCTGACCCAGAGTCAAGGGCGTTTCGGTTGTACCGGTTCGCCTCACTTCATTTCTTATGATATCACCGTCGGCGATCACTATCATTTTTGTATCTGCGCTCTCAGTTTTTACCTTTTGATTTGAGTCTTTTACCAGGTTATCAGTGATCCTGTTTCTGAAAGCGGAAGGGAACCTGCCTTCAAGGAGAACAGCTACCGGAAGACCTGATTTGTTGAATGCCTTCACTTCCGGGGTTATTTCGGCTTCCTTAAGACTTATCATGAAAGGGGGTGACAGAGTTCTTGTGTAAGCAGAGGTTGATAGCAAAACTCTCTTTCTGATGTTTCTGTCAAGTCCGACAGTGTCAATATAATTTGCAAACTCGCCCTTTACTTTATTAAGGCTCCTTGTTATAGGATGTTCCGTATAAGGAGTCAGTTTTGGAAAATAGAGCCAGGGAACAGAGACAGGCTGCTGGGGTGTACCCCCGCTTGACAGAATAAGCCTTATCTGTGCACAATCAATATCCTGGACAATTTCCGGATTGACTCTTGCTCCATATCTGAAGAGCTGATCCTCAATGTTTAACGGACGGTAGAGGGCGGCTGTCTCTCCATATACAAGGCTGTCGGAATTGACATTCACCTCTTCAATCAGCCATAAAACCTTGCCACCGTTCATAATATACTGATCAAGAACAAATTTGTCATTTTCAGTGAATTCCTTTTCAGGACCTGCTATTATAACTGCGGCATACTTATCAAGTATACCGGGGGTTCCGCTGATAATGCCCCTGTCAACAGTAAAGAACCTTGCCATATGATAGGTAAGATCCGCTACTCCGATTTCCGGGATCTCATCATGACCTTCAATAAAAGCTACCCTGTAAACAGTGTCGGAACTGAGAGTTGCAACGGGCTGGATCATCTCATATTCAAGCCCTTCGGTTGAATGAAGAAGGTTTTCCTCAGCTGAAACTGACGGATTATTCTTCAGGAAATTTACCGGTACCTCGATCGCATTGTAATTCACAATCATCCCCGGGAATATTAATTTCTGGCTTGAGCCGCCTTCGGCATCTTTATCCTGTATATTCACGGGATTCAAGCCTTTGGTTACAAGTGACTGGTAAAGAGCATTCCTCTGCTCTGAATTATTTCCTTCTGAAGGATTGATGAAATCATAATCCACTTTTCGCCCCGAAGCGATCCTGAACTCATCGAGCATCTCCCTGACTGACCGTTTCAGCCGCTTAAAGGGTATAGGCATCTCACCGTCAAGATAAACCTGCACAAAAATATCATTCTTAATGCCTGACAGCACTTTGCGGGTCGGTTCTGAAAGGGTATACCGCTTGTCTTCTGTAAGATCTGCCCGTATCCTGAGAAATGATCCGGCAAAAACAAAAAAAACTATGACCAGCAGAGTGAGTCCGAACTGAAGCCAGCTCCTTTTTTCCCATTTACGCGATAACAGTACCAGGCGCGTTGCTTCATTGAAGATAACAACAACTGCAACAAAATATACTATATCTCTGAAATCGATCACTCCTCTGCTCAATGATTTATAGTGTTCATTGATTCCCAGCCTGATAATGAATTCGTCAATTTTCTTAAGGCCGGGCAGGTAGGCAAAGGAATCAAATCCCATAAACAGAAAAAATGATATCAGCACAGCAATAATAAACGCAATAACCTGATTATCTGTTAGCGACGATGCGAACAGACCTACAGAAGCATAAACTGCCGCAAGAAAGAATAATCCGATGAATGCACCCATTGTACCGCCTTTATCAAGGTTCCCATGTGTCTCACCAAGAAGGTAAACCGAGATGTAGTAAATCACTCCTGGCAGCAGGGCAAGAAGAACGAGTGCAACAGCTGCCAGATATTTTCCACAGACAATTCCTCTTTCAGTCACAGGCTTGGAATAAATAAGCTCAAGCGTTCCGAGCCTCTTTTCTTCGGCGATCATCTTCATCGTAACAGCAGGAACAAGAAAAAGGAAGATCCAAGGTGACAGGAAAAAGAGGGTATCAAGACCGGCATAGCCGCTTTCGAGGATATTCCATTCACCAGGGAATACCCACATAAACAAAGAGTTGACCAGCAGGAAAACAATAATTACAATATAACCCGTCAGGCTGCTGAAAAACCCGGTTATTTCTTTTCTGAAAATTGCATACATATCAATCCAAATACTTAATATTTCTTAAGTCCCCCTTAGAAGGGGCAGTTTCCCTCAGGTTCCAAAAAACAAAAATAATTAATGAACTCTATAAATAACCCTAAAAATCACTTTTTAAAATCCTGGCATTTTTAATATCCGATATTATTACATCTGAATAATAAAACCTGATTATTTCATTGTATTTAAATCCACTTGCCGCCATCACCATTGCACCTTCCTGGCACAGGCCGACGCCATGCCCGTAACCCCTCCCCTTAAGAGTGATTAAATTGTCTTCTTTAACCACTGAAAAAAAAGCTGACTTAAGGTTAAGGTCATTTCTTATCTGCCCGAACGGCAATGAAAAAGATCCTATCCTGTAATCATTCTGCCTTGTCAGCTGTGAGAAATTGTAAGATGGAGCTGCTGTTTCACTGGCCACAAATCCTGATTTCTTAAGATACGCTTCCCATTCAGCCAATGGAATTGATTTTCTCCAGGTGGCATTAGGCGATTTAATGCAGTAGGGATCGATTACTTTCTTTATGTAGGAATGCCCAGAGAGCCAGACAAAATCAGAAGTCGATGTTTCTCCCCCGCAATTTGAGTGAAATGCAGAGATTATAAGTGTGCTGTCGTGGTCCAGTACAACCAGTCCTTTTGTTTCCAGGGCCGCCCGTATAATAAGAGTATCTGTGGATATCCCGTTAAATGCCTGGCAATGAGTGTTATCACATAGATTATACCTGTCAATCAGGTGTTTTTCGAAATGTTTATACATAAAAGTCCTTGCAAGAACAGCCTGTGATTTCAGATACTCTATACTTTTTCCGGGTCCTCCCTCCGTTCTGACCACTCCTGCTATGTATTTCTCTACATCACAGATATTTATGAAGACAATTACACCAAGATCGGTAATGCACTGGAGGTCTCCGCTGTAAAACTGCCGGACCTGAGAACCTCCATTTACCCTGAACGAAAACCGGTCCTTTCCTGTTAATCCTTTCACAGTCAATGAATCGCACATGAAACTCACTGAATTCCTGATTTTCACGGCGATCTTATTGTCGTATATTACAAGGATGACAGGGTTGCCGGTAGTCAGGCTTATTGATTTACCGTCATAGATATCAAGTTCATACTTTCCTTCTGTAACGGTCAATAATGCAGATGAAGGTTTCTGATTTGCAAAGATCCGTACTCTGACCTGACCGGAAGAGATTCCGGAGAATAAAATGAGAAGAACTTGTATATATGAAAAAGTTTTAAACATAATGTTAATTAACATCCCCCTACCCCCTTCAAAGGGGAAATTTTGGCACCGGCCCTTGCCTCACATCACAATCCCTCCAAAGCCAAAACATTTCACTTTAATACCATCATACCTTACTTAACACTTTCACCATATCTTCTGCAACCCTCTCCGAAGCTCCTGCCGGACCAAGGATCTCCCTGACCTTATTATAATCTTCAAGTATCTTTTCTCTCTTCGAACCACCCGGCAGAATAGCTTTCAGTTCACTCACAAGATTCTTTTCGTTCAGTGAAAACTGTATAAGCTCCTTTACCGCCTCATAACCTGCTATAAGATTTACAAGCGAAATAAATTTCACCTTGATCACCATCCAGCCGATCATTATGGATATAAGATCGGCTTTAAAGCATACGATCTGCGGAATGCGGAATAATGCCGTTTCGAGTGTGGCAGTTCCCGATTTGACAAGAGCTGCTTCCGAAACACGCAATATCTCGTATGTTTTATCTTTAATAAGAACCACCGGATAATCCCGAATTATATTATGATACAGTTTATCCGATAGATTTTTTACTCCAGCAAGAACAAACTGATATTCAGGGAAATAACGGACTGCTTTGATCATTGAAGGAAGGATATCCCTGACTTCGCTTTTTCTGCTTCCTGCAAGCAGGGCAATAACAGGCTTGTTGCCAAGTCCGAGTGATTTCCGGATATCATCTCTGGCAGGGAAAGCCATCAGCTTTCTTTCGGTTTCATCAAGCAGGGGATTTCCACGGTACTCGACTTCAATATTATGTTTCCTGTAAAAATCAACTTCAAACGGGAAAATAATATACATCCTGTCGACATACTTTTTGATCCTTTTGACCCTGCCTTCCTTCCATGCCCATAGCTTTGGGGATATGTAGTAAAATACCCTGAAGCCTGATTTTCTCGCAAATTCTGCAATGCGGAAATTAAAGCCCGGATAATCAATCAATATGACCACATCGGGAGTGAATTCACTTATCTGCTGTTTGCAGGTTGCAAAATTTCTTTTTATTGCTCCCAGATTTTTAAGGACCCCAACAAATCCCATGAAGGCTGTGTTCCTGTAATGCATCAGAAGCTGGGCACCAGCTGATTCCATCAGGTCGCCTCCCCAGCATTTTATTTCTGCCTGCTGATCATACCTGACAAGCTCTTTTATGAGATTTGACCCATGAAGATCGCCGGATGGTTCACCTGCAATAATAAAATACCTCATAACAGAAATTTTACCGCAAAAACCAGCACTGCCCAGAAAACAGTTATACCCAGAACACCCCTGGTGGCACGAAGCATATCCAAACGATTAAATATCAGGAAAAGGAAAATATTAGGAAAGACACAAAGTGAAATAATGTGAGTTATGATATCAGCATCGACGATTCTTTTTATGTATCCGGCTAGACTACTATGTCCTGAAGAAAACTGCCACATGATCAGGGAGATTACTAACGGGCTAACAAATCCGGCAATGCCACCCAGATATAACTTGTCGTATTTTTCAGCTTTGGTCATACGCTGAACCGCTCCTTAAGTTTATCCACAAACCTGTGAGCTGTCATATCAACCGATACAGGTACAACAGAAACAAAACCGTTTGCCAGGGCCCATTCGTCAGTGTCTTCAGCCTCCGGTTCATGGTTCTGGAACATCCCTGTAAGCCAGTAGTATGTTTTGCCCATCGGATCCTTCCTCTTTTCAAATTCTTCCTTCCAGTTGCCTTTTGCCTGCCGGCAGATCTTAATGCCTTTTATCTCGTTTTCAGGCAACGAAGGTACATTGACATTCAGACATATTCCTTCCGGAAGAGATTCTGCAGCAAGGTTCAGCATTACGAGCCTGATATATTTTTTGCAGACTGAAAAATCGGCCGATCGTGAGAAGTCATTAAGCGAAAACCCGACAGAATTAATTCCATACAGACACCCCTCAATTGCAGCCGCCATTGTTCCTGAATAGAGAACACTTACTGAAGCATTTGCTCCATGGTTTATTCCTGAGACAACCCAGTCGGGTTTCTTGTCAAGCAGTTGATTAATAGCAAGTTTAATACTGTCGGTTGGCGTACCGTTACAGGTATAGACTCTCCGTCGTTCGGTCTCTTCCAGCAATTTGACCCTCAGAGGGGTTTTTACTGTAAGAGCCATCGACATTCCCGACATGCTTTCCGGTGTTGAAACCAGGACCACTTTCCCAAATTCTTCCATCACTTCAATCAGGGTTTTTAATCCTGACGCATATAATCCATCATCGTTTGTGATCAGTATAAGCCTGTCATTCTGTTCCAGAGTCATAAATGTTATGTTTGAGCTACAAAGATAGATAAATACCCTTTCGCTGAGAGAAAATGTTTACTTTTGCAATCTTGATATTTTATTTTTTATTCTGATATGAAAATTTCCTATAACTGGATCAAAGATTACCTTAAATTAAACATAGATCCTCACAAACTCTCTGAGATACTTACTGGTATCGGGCTTGAAGTAGAGGGTGTTGAAGAATGGGAATCAGTCAGGGGCGGGATGAAAGGAGTTGTGATCGGCGAAGTGCTGACCTGTAAAAAGCATCCTGATGCTGACAAGCTTTCTGTTACGACGGTAAATATCGGTTTGCAGGAACCACTGCAAATAGTCTGTGGTGCTCCCAACGTTGCTGCCGGCCAGAAGGTTCCTGTTGCAACAGTTGGAACTACTGTTTTTAAAGGAGATGAGAGCCTTGAGATAAAGAAATCAAAAATAAGGGGTGAGTTCTCAGAGGGAATGATTTGCGCTGAAGACGAGCTTGGTCTAGGAACCGGGCACGAAGGTATAATGGTACTTGACAGCAATGCTAAACCCGGGACTGCTGCAAGTGAATATTTTGGTATTGAGCATGATACAGTTTACGAGATCGGGCTGACTCCAAACAGAATTGACAGCGGGTCGCATTTCGGTGTAGCTCGAGATCTTGCTGCTTACCTTAATCTGAACACAGGAAATGGTTATATGGTGGTCATGCCTTCGCTCGATAACTTCAAGCCTGATAACAACAGTTCAGGATTTGAGGTAATAATTGAAAATAGAATTGATTGTCCAAGGTACACGGGAATCACAATCAGCGATGTAATTATCGCTGAATCGCCGGAATGGCTGAGGACCAGATTGAGGTCGATCGGTCTCAATCCAATAAGCAACGTGGTTGACATCACGAACTTTGTGCAGCATGAAATAGGTCAGCCTCTGCATGCATTCGATGCTGACAGGATAACAGGCAAAAAAGTGATAATTAAAAATCTTCCTGATAAAACAAAATTTGCTACCCTTGACGAGGTTGAGAGAAGTTTGTCAGGACGCGATCTGATGATCTGCAATGCTGAAGAGGGAATGTGTATCGCAGGAGTCTTCGGAGGAATTAAATCGGGAGTGACATCATCAACAAGAAACATATTCCTGGAAAGCGCACATTTCAATCCGGTATCAATCCGCAAAACCTCAAAAAGGCACGGACTTCAAACCGATGCATCATTCAGGTTCGAGAGAGGCACCGATCCGAACATAACAATATGGGCGCTAAAGAGAGCGGCAATGCTTTTGAAGGAGATAGCTGGCGGAAAGATCACATCGGAAATAATTGACGTTTACCCGGAAAAGATAGAGAATGTAAAGGTAGAGGTCAACTTCAGAAATATCGACAGACTCATTGGCAAGCATATTGAGGAGGAAACAGTCCGTAAGATTCTCGGGTTGCTCGATATAATAATTATGAAGGAAGAGGGAGATATCCTGTTTCTTGAAATACCGGCTTATCGTGTTGATGTTAAGCTCGAAGCAGATGTTATTGAGGAGATCCTCAGAATCTATGGTTACAATAATGTTGAAATCAGCAACCATGTAAATTCGACGCTGACTTTTATCGATAAACCTGATAAGGAGAATGTTGTAAATATTATCTCGGATCTACTGTCTGCCAATGGCTTCGCAGAAATAATGTGTAACTCGCTTAACCCGTCATCATGGTATGAAGAGAGCAGTGATTTCGATTCCGGCCAGCTGGTCAGGCTTGCAAATCCATTAAGCTCGGACCTTAATGCCATGAGGCAATCGCTTATATACGGTGGTCTGAATTCAGTCTTATGGAATATCAACAGGCAATGCTACAACCTTAAATTTTATGAATTCGGGAACTGCTATTTCAAGGTAAGTTCTGAACATTCCGTACCAGTTGTTGCTGATTATAATGAAAGAACCTCTCTTGATTTTTTCATTACCGGAAAGACAGGCAGTGAGAGCTGGAACCACAAAACCAATCCCACTGATTTCTTTCATATAAAATCAGTGACTGAAATGGTCCTCTCGCGGCTTGGAATAGATGCTTCATCGCTGATGAACGGAGAAAGCACCAAAAAGTATTTTGCCGAATCAATCACTTATGCACAAAATAACAGGGTCGTCGCTGAAACTGGAAGAATTTCGAAAAGTTATCTGGCTAAGTTTGATATAGGGCAGGATGTTTATTACAGCCACATTGACTGGGACCATATCCTGAAAATGATCAGGAAAAATGTTATCTCGTACAGCGAACTGCCGAAGTATCCTTCAGTCAGACGCGATCTGGCCATGCTGCTTGACAAAGGCATTAAATTCGGACAGATTAAGGAGATCGCTTTCAAAACTGAAAGAAATGTCCTCCAGGAAGTCGGTTTATTCGATGTGTATGAGAGCGACACTCTGGGAACAAATAAGAAATCATACGCGGTCAGCTTTATTCTCAGGGATAACCTTAAAACCATGACTGACAAGAACATTGAAAAAGTCATGAATAACCTCATCAGGGCTTCTGAAACTGAACTGGGGGCAAAAATACGGTGAAGAATTTTCTAAAAACCACTGGTGATTACTTTTCGCTGGTTAAATTCAGCCATACGGTTTTTGCAATGCCGTTTGCAATGATCGGATTTGCTCTGGCTGTATCCGGAACAGAAAATGCGTTCAGCGCCAGACTGCTTATCCTGATAATTCTTTGCATGATCTTTGCCAGGAATGCAGCCATGGGCTTTAACCGCCTTGCTGACAGAAAATTCGACTCCCTGAATCCAAGAACAGATAAAAGGGAAATACCAGCAGGGAAGATCAGTGCAGGGGCAGCTTCCATATTCGTAATTGCCAATTCGGTACTCTTTATTGTTTCTGCAGGATTTATCAACCACCTTACTCTATTCCTTTCACCTGTTGCCCTGCTGATTATACTTGGTTACAGCCTTACAAAAAGAATAACGTATCTCTGTCATTTCATCCTGGGATTAGGACTAAGCCTTGCTCCTATCGGTGCATATATTTCATTAACAGGCACTTTCAACATTCTTCCCATAATATATTCATTAATAGTTCTGACATGGGTAAGCGGATTTGATATCATTTATGCACTCCAGGATGATGAGTTTGACCGAGATCATAATCTCCATTCCCTGCCATCTTCATCCGGAAGAGAAAGAGCTTTAACAATATCATCCATTGTCCATTTTATAACCTTTATTTTAATTGTGACAGCCGGTTTGGCTGGAAAAGGGAATGTCTTATACTGGACCGGAGCTATATTATTTTCAGGATTACTTATCTGGCAGCATTTATTGGTTAAACCTTATAACTTGAGCAGGGTTACGCTTGCATTTCAAACCACAAACGGAATTGCAAGCATCCTTTATGCCCTTTTTGTAATTCTTGATCTGGTCTTGTTTAAATGATTTTATTGCTAAAATGCAGGTTATAAGACTTTTTTTTGTTTCTTGGTGGCATAAATGAATACAACTGATGTCAGAGATCACTGTTAAAGAAGTCCTCTCGAAAAAAGAGCTTCGTGAGTTTATTTATCTTCCATCCCAAATACATAAGAACCATGCCGGCTGGCTGCCGCCAATTTATGCTGATGAGTGGATGCTGTTTAACAAAAAGAAAAACAGGTCTTATCAGTATGCGGACGCAGTTTTCTACCTCGCATATAAGAACAGCAAACCTGTTGGCAGAATTATGGGTTTGGTCAACAATCGCTACAACTCCATTAAAAATGAAAAGCACGGAAGATTCTGTTTCATGGAGTGCTATAATGACAAGGAAGTTTTTCATGTCCTTCTGAAAAAGGTCGAAGAGTGGGTTGTTAGTAAGGGAATGGTAAAAATTGTGGGTCCCCTGGGATTTTCTGACAAGGATCCGCAGGGGTTCCAGATCGAGGGTTTCGAATATCCCTATCTCTTTACTGCCCCAACAAATTCTCCCTATATGCCCGAAATGATGGAGCCTGAGGGTTATTCAAAAGAGGTCGACCTGGTAAACTATAATATTCCGATACCCGATAAGCTCCCTCCTCTATACGAAAAGGCTTATGAAAGATTCTCAAGGCATGGATCATATGAAATTATTGAATTCAGTTCCAAAAAGCAGATCAAGCCGTTCATTATCCCGGTCCTGGAACTTATGAACCAGACCTTCAGCGATATCTACGGTTTTGTACCGCTTAATGATCCTGAAAAGGAGGAATTCGCAAGCCGGTATCTTCCGATCCTGGATCCTCAATTTGTTAAGGTTGTAAGATCGGGAGATGAAATGGTTGGGTTTGTTGTTGCCCTGCCTGATATGACATCAGGAATAATTTCAGCCAAAGGCAAGCTATTTCCATTAGGAATATTCAAAATTCTGAAAGAAATGAAGAAATCCAAAAAGCTGATGCTAATGCTCGGTGGAGTAAGGAAGGATCACAGGGGGCTGGGGATAGATGTTCTCATGGCAATCAAGGTGCTGAATTCCGCGAGAAAGAATAATATGAATCTTATTGACTGTCATCTTATCCTGGAAAACAATAGAAGGATGAGAGCCGAGTGTGACAGGTTCGAGGGCAAGGTCATAAAAAGGTTCAGAATCTATCAGAAAGATCTTAAAACCTGAAAATAAACGATAATCCCAGCAACTCCTTGAACTGGACCCTGGCAGTTTTTTTCTGAAATCCGTCGTTTCCCATTACCGGATTCTTATCATTATCGAAGACAAGCGTTTTTGTGTCATCATCAAAAATCAGGTGAGTATTCAGCCTTACATCAGTGAACCAGTTAAGGTTTGCCTGAAGGATCATCTCCCAGTCAACATCGATATTAAGGGGATTATTAATGTAATTTGTAAAGAGCTGTAACCTGTTTGTAATGACCATATTCTTAACCGGCCTGAATTCATTGGTTATCATAAAACTTGCCCCTGGTTCATGCTTTGACCTCCTGTTGGCAGCCACACCATATTTTGTCTGGTCAATGGCTGTGGTATCCGGAACGAAGGTCGCCTTGTAGGAAAGGGGTGAAAAGTTAATTGATGTAAACTTATCTGGTTTATAATCAAGTCCAAAGCCAAGAGTAAGAACTGCCGGATTCATAAATTTGGAGACAGGAACTGAATCATTCGGATAGTTGTAACCTTTTGATACCTGAGTCTTAAAAAGCATTATGCCGCTGAAATCAAACTTTCCGAAAGCCTTATGGTTCATCTTGGAATTTGTTTCCAGCAGATCGATGTTCTTTCTTATCCTGTCTTCACCTGTTTTAATCAATCCATATTTGATCCTGGCAAAATTGTTTGAAGAGAGAAGCATCGGTTTATTGCTGTAATCAGCAAACCAGGTGATATCAAGAGATGTCGAAATGCTGTTTTCACCTCCTTTTACCCAGTTTGTGACCAGACCCTGGTTAAGGGCAAATGAAGCTTCTGTCCGATATTTCCAGTATTGCGACTTTGTCAGAATCTTCCTTATGTCAACCAGCTTTGTCTTGTCCTGCGGTTCCAAATTTATTCTGGCTTCGGAAATATTTCCCTGCCTGGAGGGCCGTCTGAAGCTTACTCCATGCTCAAGGTACAATCCGATAGTATTCCTCGATGGATTGCCGATCCAGACAGTTACCGAATCATTAAGATCATTTTTTAACCAAAACCGTATCATTTTGTCCGATTTTGAGTTAAGCCATAATTGATACTGCACGTCAGTTGTACCGGTAAAATTGATAATGCTTGAATCACGTGCTTCAAGATAATCAAGAAGTACACCGATTGCCGCTTTTATCGAATCGTTGTTTTCCTTATATACTGATAATGAGACCGTATCACGATCTACGGCAAAGTAACTTGTATCGCTTTTTACCAGTGTATCGGAGGATACCTCTTCCCGTAACTGAAGCCTGAAATACTTCTGCAGCCTGATGATTGCCTGGTCGCGCGACAAAACAATGTCCTGGGAAAATCCGGGAGGCAGATAAAGTAAAAATATACAAAAACAAAGGAGTAAAGGTCTTCCTTTCATTGGTTTATCGTTTTAAGTCTACTTTTTATTAAATTATACTCTATAGATTCTCTTGACTCCATAATGTTGCCAATAGCATTTGTCTTTTTTCACCCCTAAATCCCCCAGGGGGGACTTTTTGATAAGTAACTGTATAAAAACCCCCCTTGGGGGGATAGGGGGTGGTTTAAACTATTTAAGAAAGCTTCCCGATTATATCATAACGTTAATTAAGACGTTTTGCATATGCAAAAATATCAAAATCAGTCTCATGAAACCGGTTCTTTATCATGGAATTCATCACAGACCCTTATATACCTGACTATTAGCGATTTTTATTTATTATTTTTTTAACATTTTTTATAAAAAACAATTAGAATTTGTACCTTTCACCACTAACCTGACCCTAGATGATAAAATCCATGACAGGCTATGGCAAGGCCATTGCTGAAACACCACAGAAAAAAATCACAATTGAAATCAAGTCCCTGAATTCAAAACAGCTTGATCTGAATACGAAACTGCCGTGGCTTTATAAAGAAAAAGAACCTGAAATAAGAAACATCGTAAGCCAGATGCTTGACAGGGGGAAGATTGATCTTTCAGCCTATTGCGACATCCTTGAAGATGAAGGTATTCCGGTGATCAATAAATCTATCGTCAAGAATTATTATAAACAACTGAAGGAGATTGCCGGTGAGCTTGAAATTAACATTGATGATCAGATATTGCCAATAATAATGAGGCTTCCAGATTCGCTGAAGACAGAAAAACCTGAATTGCCCGAAGATGAATGGGATCTTGTGAAAAAACAAATTCTGTCGTCAATAAATGTACTCGACCTCTACAGGATAGAAGAGGGAAAATCGATCGAGACGGACCTTAGAAAAAGGATCTTAGGAATTCTTGACTCACTTTCATCAGTCGAAACATTTGAACCGGGCAGAATTGAAAAAGTAAGGGAAAAACTTATTTCTATTCTGAAAGAGAACAACGGAACCGAGAACCTGGATAAAAACCGTTTTGAACAGGAACTTATTTTTTACCTTGAGAAATTTGATATCAATGAAGAGAAGGTCAGATTGAAAAAAAACTGCGAGTATTTCCTGGAGTCTATTGAAACTGCGCCACCGAATGGTAAGATACTGAGCTTCATTGCACAGGAGATCGGACGTGAGATAAATACGATGGGTTCGAAAGCCAACGATGCATCGATTCAGAAGCTGGTTGTAATGATGAAGGATGAATTGGAAAAGATAAAGGAACAAACGAACAATATACTCTGATCAATTAATCTACAGTAAATAAGAAAAATGCCGGTGCTAGAAAATCAATTTTTTGCCCCAACCCTAAATGGAGAAATTGATTTTCTTCGCACCCTTTAGGGTAAGGGGCTAACGAAGAAAATCAATAATATGGAAGGAAAGCTAATAATAATATCAGCCCCGTCGGGAGCAGGAAAAACTACAATAGTGAATCACCTCCTCAGGAAAGGATTGAATCTTGAATTCTCGGTATCGGCCACGACCAGGGCACCCAGGGGAAAAGAAAAGAACGGAAAGGAATACTATTTCATTTCTGTTGAAGATTTCAGGGAGATGATCAGGAAAAATGAATTCACAGAATGGCAGGAGGTTTACAGGGAGCAGTTCTACGGTACTCTTAAAAGTGAGATTGAAAGAATATGGGCTGATAAAAAGCATGTAATTTTTGATGTCGATGTAAAAGGCGGCATAAACCTGAAAAATATCTTCGGGAATAAAGCAATATCAATTTTCATAATGCCACCATCAATAAAGGAAATTGAAAAGAGGCTTCTCAGCAGGGCGACTGATAGCCGGTCAAAGATAAAGGTCAGGGTTGAAAAAGCGATTGAAGAGATGAAGCTGGCGGATAATTTTGACCATATCATAATAAACGATAATCTGGAGCGGGCTCAGAATGATGTGTACGAAATGGTAAAAAGCTTTTTAAAAGGTTAGGATCAATATGTCTAAGATAGGATTATTTTTTGGCTCGTTTAACCCGGTTCATATCGGGCATCTGGCGATTGCAGGGTACATGAAGGAATTCACTGATCTCGATCAGGTGTGGTTTGTTGTCAGTCCCCAGAATCCTCTTAAAAAGAAAGATACACTTCTCCCCGATCGACACCGCCTGTATCTTGTTGAACTGGCAGTCGGAGATAATGATGATCTGAGGACGTCAGATATTGAATTCAGCCTTCCGGCTCCTTCCTATACTATTGATACAATGGCCTTTCTGACTGAGAAATATGCGCAGCACAAATTTGTTTTGTTAATGGGTGAAGATAACCTGTATACACTTCACAAATGGAAGAATGCCGTTGAACTGGTGTGCCAGTTCCCTCTTTACGTCTATCCGAGGCCCGATGCGGTTAAAAAGAAAAATAATCTTCTTGAGGAGATCCTGATAAAAGCAACGATAAGATGGGTTAAGGCGCCTCAGATGGATATTTCAGGAACTTTTATAAGGAACGGGATCAGACGTGGTAAAAATATGTCGTACTATCTGCATTCTGCGGTATGGAAGTACATAATGGAAATGCATTTCTACGAGTAATACTTAAGATTTAAACACGGAGTTGCACAGAGTTTTACGGAGTATCACGGAGTCTAAAACAGTGGAACTCCGTTTAAACTCCGTGACACTCCGTGGTAAAAAAGATTCTTGATTTAGATCTTTTGGATTTCTTTTATGATTTCCTGACCCCGGATCAATGATTTTTCATTTTCCGGGATCAGCTTATGGTACCTTTCAGGGAGTGATTTTTTCAGTCCCTTTATCACATTTCCCATTGTCAGAACCGGTTTTACCTTTAGAAACCCTCCCAGAACGACCATATTGAATGTTTTCGGACTGTTCATCTTTGCAGCCTCTTCAGCGGCATCAACCCTGTAAATTGAAATATCCTTTCTTTCGGGGTGTCTTGTTATTCCATTTCCGTCATAAATCAGCACACCTCCCGGTTTTATTGATTGCTCAAACTTATCGAGCGACTGCTGGTTCAGGATTATCCCGCTATCAAAATGCCTTATTATCGGCGAACTTATGCCTTCACTGCTCAGAATCACGATAACGTTGGCGGTACCTCCCCGCATTTCTGGACCATACGAAGGCATCCAGCTTACTTCCATATCCTGCATAACACCTGAATATGCCATTATTTTGCCCATCGACAGAACACCCTGTCCTCCAAATCCGGCTATCAATATTTCTTCAGTCATTTTTACTCAGATTTTGGTTGTTGTACTGGCTGCTCTACCGGGGTTTTAAGGTCGCCGAGCGGATAAAACGGGAACATATTATCCTCCATCCACTTATTCGCCTGCACTGGTGTCATCTTCCAACCCGACGGGCAGTTGGATACTATTTCAATAAAGCAGGTGCCTCTGTTAAGCTTCTGGTACTGAAATACCTTCCTCATTGCCTTTTTTGTCTTCCTGACGTTGGCAGGAGTATGAACGCTTTGACGGGTAACATAATAAGTACCCGGAAGAGTGGCTACAAGATCTGCCATTTTCAATGGATTACCCATTGTTCTCACATCTCTTCCATAAGGTGATGTAGAGGATTTCATTCCGGGAAGTGTAGTCGGTGCCATTTGTCCGCCTGTCATACCATAGATCCCGTTGTTTATAAAGATTATCAGGAAATTTTCTCCACGGTTACATGCATGGATTGTTTCTGCAGTACCTATGGCTGCCAGGTCGCCGTCGCCCTGATAGGTAAATACAATTTTATCGGGCAGAAGCCGTTTTATCGCAGTTGCCAGTGCCGGAGCGCGGCCATGCGCAGCCTCCTGCCAGTCAATGTCGAGGTAATGGTACAGAAAAACAGAGCATCCTACAGGAGATACCCCGATCGTATCCTGCTGGATTCCTTCCTCCTCAATTATCTCTGCAAGTATCCGGTGGGCAGTGCTGTGACCGCAGCCCGGACAATAATGCATTATTTCGTCGGTCAGAATATCTGACTTTTTGTAAGCCAGATTCTCAGGCTTTATAATTTCTTTTAAACCTGTAATTTCTTTCATAATTCAGCCTCCTATAATCCGTTCTTTAAGATTTTCCACAACCTCATCGGGTGTCGGGATCATACCTCCCATTCTTCCGTAGTGATAAACAGGCACTTCCCCGTTCACTGAAAGCATTACATCTTCTACCATTTGTCCGGCACTCATCTCCACGGTCAGAATAAGTTTGACCTTATCAGCCAGTTTATTTATCTGTTTTGAAGGGAATGGAAAAAGAGTGATTGGCCGCAGCAAGCCGGCTTTAATTCCCTGTTCACGGGAGAGCTCAACTGACTTCTGGCATACCCTGGCGCTTGTGCCATAAGCTACCAGCAGATATTCAGCATCTTCACATTGAAACTCCTCAAAACGAACCTCTTTTTCCCTGATCTCATTATATTTAGCAACGAGCTTCTTATTAAAGATCTCCTGGCGGTCGGGATCGAGTTCGAGAGATGTAATAATATTTCTTTCTCTAGTCGGAGGTTTTCCTGTTGTAGCCCATTCAGGGACTGTTTTTGATCTCTCCTTTGGCGGACTAAGCCAGACCTTTTCCATCATCTGTCCAATGGCACCATCGGAGAGCATCATTACCGGATTCCTGTATTTGAATGCCAGTTCAAAGCTAAGGTCAACAAAGTCAGCCATTTCCTGGACCGAAGCCGGAGCAAGAACTATAAGGTGATAATCCCCATGACCTCCTCCCTTTACTGCCTGGAAATAATCTGACTGAGCAGGCTGGATTGTGCCAAGTCCGGGTCCGCCTCTTACGACATTTACTATGAGGCATGGCAGTTCCGCTCCGGCAATATAGGATATACCTTCCTGCTTGAGGCTTATACCAGGTGAAGAGGAGGATGTCATGACTTTTTTGCCGCACCCGGCACCGCCATAAACCATATTAATGGCGGCTATTTCGCTCTCAGCCTGCAGTACTACCATTCCTGTAGTCTCATAAGGATTGGCTTCCATCAGATACTCAATTATTTCACTCTGGGGAGTTATAGGGTAACCGAAATAGCCATCGGCTCCCGCTCTGATTGCTGCTTCCGCAACAGCCTCATTCCCCTTCATTAATCTTAATTCCTTTTCCATTGGCTGGCTATATTTTTGTTTTATAAACAGTTATTACTCCATCGGGGCAGACGATTGCGCAATTGGCACATCCGATACAAAGATCAGGATGTGCAGGGTAAGCATAGTTATACCCTTTACTGTTGACCTCCTCAGCCATCTCAATCGTGCCTGTTGGACACGAAACCACACAGATCCCGCATCCTTTGCAACGTTCAATGTTCACAACAATACTTCCTTTGACCTTTGCCATATTGTGTCTTGTTTAATTATTAACAGAATGATCATCGTTAAACCGTTTCAGGCGATATTCCAGATCACTGAACAGCGACCTTGGAACCTGCGAAACACATGCTCTAAGTGCATCATTCCTTTCGCTTCCTGTCGTATCAAGCGTTATTGCACTTATCCCGTAACGAAGAAGGACATTAATTAATTTTGCTGCTGTCATACCCGGATATGAAATTGTAAAGTAGAATCCATCGGCAATGGGTTCATCAAGGTCCCTGTCATATGTAATCTGGAAACCATTTTCGATAAACAATTTCTTCATAATATGAGCTTTCTCTCCATATTCGATAATATCGTCACGATATTTGTAAACTCCCTCATTAACAGCCTTTAAAAGAGCTGTTAAGCCATACTGAACCGAATGGGTCACACCAGCTGATATCCCGTACAAAGCACCGAAAATTGCAGAATAGCCGAATTTATCAGTGGAATAATACCTTTTCAGGTCGGGATAAGATCTGTTGAACAAATGATCTGAAATTGCCATCACTCCTATTCTCTGTCCTGCATAGCTGAATATCTTTGAACTGGATATAAGCAAGACATAATCGTCAGCATAATGCGCAACAGTAGGTTGAAAAGGTGGCATCCCGGGATTTAAATAGTCTTTTCTGAAATCCATTCCAAAATATGCAAGATCCTCAATAACAATAACATCATATTTCCGGCAAAGTTCACCTATTATTGAAAGTTCTTCCTCATTCAGGCATATCCATGTCGGATTATTTGGATTGGAGAATATCAACGATGACACTTTCCCTGTCTGAAGGTATGATTCAAGTTTGGCTCTCAGCTTTTTGCCCCTGTGTTTATAAACATCGAACGAAAAATAATCATGACCAAGCATCTTCACCTGCTGTTTCTGAACGGGGAATCCCGGATCAATGAAAAGAGAACCTTCCTTAGTCCTGTCATTCCTGTTTGCAACAAGGAAACAGATCATCGATCCCATCATTGATCCTACTGTCGGAATGCATCCAGCCGGGCTGATATCGATATCAAGAAACAATTTAACGAACCGGGAAACTTCTTTTTTGAGGATACCCAGACCGGCTATTTCCGGATATATTGATGCAACACCTTGTTTAAGAGCTTCTATTTCAGCTTCTGTCCCTATTGAAGGGGCCGGCAGTCCCGGAACTCCCATTTCCATTCTGACAAACTGAATACCTGTCTTCTTTTCAATTCTGTTAACAAGCTGAACTATCTCGCGGATGGAAGCCGACCCTGGTGAAGTAACGCCGGTGACTTCCTTAAGGGATTCTATTACATTTTCAGATATTGGAAAATTGTTCATAGTCAAAAGCTGTTAGTATTTTCTCTTGTCAATGACCCTTTTAAATTTCATGTTCAAATTTCAAAGTTCCAGGTTCCCGGTTAAGTTTTCCAATTTCCGTAAAAATGTGCTAACATAAATAAAATTCTCCGCGTTTTTCAGAAAACCCATTAAAATCATTTTTCAATCCTGATTCTCGCGTCGACAACTGTTATGCCTTTCTGGCTTCCAATAAGCGGATTCAGATCCAATTCCTTAATCTCTGTTGCAAATCTGAGCAAGCTTGAAAGTCTCACAATTATCTCTGCAAATTTTGATTCATCTATACCGGGCTGTCCTCGCGTACCACGGATTATTTTATAGGCTCTAAGGCTTTTTATCATCGAATCAGCCTCATTGAATGTAAGCGGGGCAAGTCCTGAAGAGATATCACCAAGCATTTCTACAAAGATCCCTCCCAGGCCGCAAAGTATTATATGGCCAAACCTTGGCTCATATTTAGCCCCTATGAAGAGCTCTGTTCCAGAAAGCATCTCCTGGACCATCACTCCGGTCACTCCATTTATCTTTTTCATTCTGGTGAATTCGGCCTCAAGGTGTTTTTGCGATTTGATGTTCAGAGTCACACCACCGACATCAGATTTATGAACAGGACCTACAACCTTCAAAGCAAGAGGATAACCCATTTTGTCAGCAAGCGAAACTATTCCCTTCCTGGTAGTTGCTACAGCTTCCTTTACAAGCGGGATATGCGCCGCACTAAGAAGTTGTTGTATTACAGCAGGTTCCAGGTATCCGTTTTCAGAACTTTCTATTATTTTTCTGATTTTCGGTACATCTATCTTTTCCAGAAAGATCTTTTCCTCCGCAGGGTGAGGGGTGTGGAATATCCTCGTCAATGCTCTTCCCAGAACAACCTCATCGGGGAAGTTGACATGTCCTTTATTCATAAAATCTTCCAGCTCTTCGGAAGAACTTGAAATTGAGGGAAGTATTGGATACAGAGGTTTGTCGCACTCCTCTATTTTCCTGTGAAGAAGACTGTATATTTCAGTCATATCACTCAGACCGTTGTTCCCGAATATAACACTCATGCCATCGATTGATGCCAGCTTTTTATCCACGTATTCTATTACCCTGTCGAGCTGATCAATTGTTGCCGTGGCGATCATATCGATGGGGTTGACAGCTGAAGCTCCGGGGTTCATCATTGAAAGAATATTGTTCTGATCTTCCGTTTCAAGTTTAGGGATATTCATTCCGCCGGCCGACAGGGCATCGGTAAGCATAACTGCCGGACCCCCGGCATGGGTAACGATTGCTATATTTCTTCCTTTCAGAGGTTTATGCATAAATACTGATGCAACTGTAGTAAGCTCTTCACGACCCGAACAGCGTACAATCCCGGCTTTGCGGAACAGGGCTTCAACAGCCGAATCGGATGATGCCATTGCACCTGTATGTGACGATGCGGCACGACTTCCGGCTTCGGTGGTGCCTGCTTTTATTGCAGCTATCCTGCACCCTTTACGGATCAATGAAGAGGCATGGTGCAGAAGCTTATCAGGATTTGGTATTGTCTCGACATAAATCAACTTGATCGGAGAACTTTTCTCAGGATCATAATTAAGGTCCCAGTACTCCAGAACCTCCTCAACACCTGTCTGGGCACTGTTCCCGACCGAAAAAACGCTTGAAAAGCTCAATCCCTTTGGAAGAGCTGATTCAATAATAAAAAGCGCTGTTGCACCCGAACCGGAAACAAAGTCACAACCTTTCTCACTTAGTTTCGGAACCGGCGTTGTAAAAACGCCATGGTATGTCCGCGTTACCACGCCTATACAATTCGGACCAATAAGGCATCCGCCGGCTTTATCAATTAGTACGGCAATTTCTTTTTCCATCTTACGGCCCTCTTCGCTTGCTTCACTGAATCCTGCCGAGATTATTATGAAGGCTTTTGTATTCTTTTCTCTCAAAAGAATATCAACAACGTCAAAACAAAATTTTGAAGGGATTGCCAGGATCGCAAGATCGACAGCAGGAATATCTTTGATATCCCTATATGATTTAACGCCCTGGATGCAATCCTGTTTTGGATTAACCGCGAAAAGGTCGCCGGAGTACCCGCCGTCTATAATGTTTTTGAGGATTTTGCCTCCCGGTTTTAAAAGATCTTCTGATCCTCCAACAACAACGATGCCGGAAGGATTTATCAGTTTGTCATTTATCATAATTAGCTTTCAGCCTTAGGTTTGATTTAGTTAATCCGTCGTTCTGATTCCGAGTGAATCAGAGACCGCCAAACCGTTTCAGAAAACCAACGTTGCTGGCAACTGCGAATAAGTAGGTTTCCGAAATATAATAAACTTTAAACACAAGCTTTCATTTTATAATGAAAGCAATATAGTAAAAATAAATAGTACAAAACAAAGAGTAATCATGATTATAACTGGATCAGAAAATATAAGGGCTAAAGCCCTGGCCATTTTCATCTGATTACCACGGCTTAAAAGCCGTGGTTAAAGTAATTACTGCTTTTATCATATAACCACGGCTTAAAAGCCGTGGTTATTAATATCATCTCCTTTATGGACTTTAGTCCTTAAATTTTGTTAATATGTAAGCACCGGATACCAAAAAAGCTATTTTTGCAGTAATGAGCATACAGGAAATACTTGAAAAAGACTCATTCTCCAGGGAGAACATTATCACCCTTCTTTCCTGCCAGGGAGAGGACAGAAACCTTCTTTTCAAAAAATCGGCCGAAATCAAGGAAAAATTTATAGGTAAAAAAGTCTGGCTCAGAGGATTGATAGAGTTTTCAAATATATGCAGCAAAGACTGCCTCTATTGCGGAATAAGAAAAGGGAACAAGAAGCTGAAACGTTATAACCTTACAGATAATGAGATACTCGTGGCTGCAAAATTTGCATACGAGAATAAATATGGATCAATTGCTCTTCAATCAGGTGAACTTGAAAGCCATTCTGTAACTGACCGGATAGAAAATCTGCTGCATAAAATAAAGGATCTGTCAGGCAGTGAGCTTGGCATAACGCTCTCAGTCGGAGAGCAGGAACGTGACGCATACCAAAAATGGTTTGATGCCGGGGCACACAGGTACCTTCTGCGCATAGAAGCCACAAATGAAGCTCTCTACAGTAAGATCCATCCCGGAAACAAAAAGCATGATTTCAACCGGAGACTCGCGTGCCTGAAAAACCTCCAGGATATCGGTTTCCAGACAGGTACGGGTGTAATGATCGGATTACCTTTTCAGACT
>Ga0315294_10001173_pt1 | contig 28266 bp, 30 predicted proteins | sample YL17G13_40_MG_FD_203626 | JGI IMG/M metagenome (GOLD analysis project Ga0315294, IMG submission 203626) | Sediment microbial communities from Yellowstone Lake, YNP, Wyoming, USA - YL17G13_40 | ecosystem: Environmental > Aquatic > Freshwater > Lake > Sediment | place: USA: Wyoming | collected... | reverse complement strand
CGCGGGGGCACGCCTTGGGAGCAAGCGACCCGGTCTTGCAGGACGGGAGCGCGATCATTCACGCGGCCGGGGATTGGAAATCTTACTTGGGCGCCGCGGGCGACGGCGAACTTGTTGAGAATATCCGCCGGAACATGCGGACGGGCCGCCCATGCGGAGATAAAGAGTTCGTGCGAACGCTCGAGATTTTGCTCAATCGGAGCCTGACGGCGAGACCGAGGGGACGACCGAGGAAGATCGTAGCGTGACTTTACTAAAAAAACACATCCGGAATCATAAAATAAAACGCTCCTAGGCCTTAATTTCGTGAAAGACGAACTTACCCGAAGGATTTACAGCCGATGAATGGAATGAGAGTTCTGGTCACTGGCGGCGCCGGGCAGCTGGCCCGAGCTATTCGGGAAAATTGGACAGAACATGAACTGATCCTGTCAAAGGACGGCGGCCGTGCCGACGGGTACGGCTATAACAGTATTTTCTTGTTGCCCGTGAAACTGTATGGGCCGGGCGACAATTTTGACCCGGCCAGCAGCCACGTGATCCCGGCGCTGATCAAGAAGTGCGTGGAGGCCAAAGAGCGGGGCAACGCGTTCATCGAGGCGTGGGGCGACGGCAGCCCGACGCGCGAATTTCTCTACGTCGAGGACGCGGCGGAAGGCATCCTTCTCGCGGCGGAACGCTACAACGAAAGCGAGCCGGTGAACCTGGGAAGCGCGTTCGAGATCAGCATTCCTCTGAAGAGGATCTACGACAAGGAGTTGGTAGAGACGGTGGCGCGGCTGACCGGGTCTGAGGGCAAGAGTGTGCGGGATACGCGCTGGCGACGCGCCGACCCGCCGACGGCCAGGCGGATGGGATGAGGCGGTGTGTTCCCGGCAAGTGATGGGGGCAGCAAGATGCGCGCAAAAAGGACGAGGAGACGACATGAGCCAAGGTTGGACAGATAACCTGGATTTCTGGCGCAGTAAACGAGTGATGGTGACGGGCGGCAATGGTTTTCTGGGCAATTACGTTGTGCGCAAACTTGACGAACGCGGTGCGGATGTGTTCATAGCCGATCTAGACCATTACGATCTGCGTCACCTGGACGACATTTGACGGGCACTCGCCGACAGCACACCACAAATGGTGATCCACCTGGCTGCGCGGGTAGGCGGCATCGGCGCGAACCGAGAGCATCCCGCTGACTTTTTCTATGATAACTTGATGATGGGGGTGCCGCTACTGCACGAAAGTTGGGCCGCAGGAGTGGAAAAAATTGTGGCGTTGGGGACGATTTGCTGTTACCCCAAATTCACGCCGGTGCCGTTCCGCGAGGGAAATCTTTGGGATGGCTATCCCGAAGAGACCAATGCGCCGTATGGGCTGGCGAAAAAGATGCTGCTCGTGCAGAGCCAGGCTTACCGGCAGCAATATGGGTTTAATAGCATCTTCCTGATGCCGGTCAATCTGTATGGTCCCGGCGACAACTTTGACCCGGCCAGCAGTCATGTGATTCCTGCGCTCATCAAAAAATGTGTGGATGCGAAACAGAATGGCGACGACCACATTGTCGGTGGGGTGATGGTTAGCCGACGCGCGAGTTCCTGTATGCGGAAGACGCTGCCGAAGGGATTTTGCTGGCTGCGGAGCGTTATAACGACAGCCAGCCGGTAAACCTTGGAAGCGCTTTTGAAATCAGCATAAAAGACCTGACAGAAACCATTGCGCGATTATGCGGGTTTGAAGGAAAGATTACGTGGGACTCTTCAAAGCCGAACGGCCAGCCCCGGCGCAAACTGGACATCATCCAGGCAAAACAACTATTTGGCTTTGAAGCAAGGACGACGTTTGAAGACGGCTTGCGCCGGACAATTGAATGGTATGTCTCCCGGAAACATTTATGAATCAGTTTGGAATCAAATCTTTGCCGTTGTTTGTCAGGAATAGTCTGAACCAACGTCCAAATCTTCGACGGATTGTTGGCAATGTCGGCTGGCTCTCCGTTGATCGTATATTGCGTCTGGCCGTTGGCCTCGTGGTCTCGGTATGGGTTGCCCGATATCTTGGGCCGGAACAATTTGGTCAGCTGAATTATGCTGTAGTGTTTGCTTTCATGTTTGGCGCCTTGGCGACGCTGGGTTTGGATGGAATTGTGGTCCGTGACATTGTTCATTATCCGGCTTCCCGAAATGAAATTCTGGGCACGGCATTCGGACTCAAATTGGCAGGAGGGAGCATAGCTGTCCTGACCTCTGTAATGGGTATCGTCATCTTGCGCTCGGGCGAGCCGTTAACCCAGTGGATAGTTGGCATTGTTGCGGGGGGTATGGTTTTTCAGGCCCTGGATACCATAGATTTATGGTTTCAATCTCAGGTTCAGTCTCGATATGCCGTGATGGCGAAAAGCAGTGCCTTTCTGGTGCTTTCAATCGCCAAAATCGTGCTGATCAAAATGCAGGCGCCATTAATTGCCTTTGCTTGGGCGGGTCTGGCGGAGATTGTCGTGGGGGCGGTGGGATTGGTCTTGGCTTACCGATTGCGGGGATTGCATTTTCGGGATTGGTCTTTCCGGTTTGTATGGGTCGTCAAGCTCTTGACAGACAGCTGGCCGTTGTTTCTATCCGGTGTAGCCATTATGATCTATATGAAAATCGGTACGGTCATGCTGGGACAAATGGCAGGTGATAAAGCGGTCGGCATCTATTCCGCTGCTCTCAGGATATCAGAATTATGGTATTTCGTTCCTATTGCTGTTATTTCTTCCATGGCGCCCAGAATTCTTGAATTGAAAAAAACGAATGAAACGCTTTATTATAAACGTTTGCAACAGTCGTTTGATCTGATGGCTGTTCTGGCTTATGCCGTGGCACTGCCGGTTACCTTTCTTGCAAAATATATTGTTCTCATTCTGTATGGGCAGGCTTTCCAGGCATCCGGCATTGTGCTGGTGATTCATATTTGGCAGGCCGTTTTCGTGTTTCTGGGAGTCGCGTTTGGCACTTGGTTCGTTGCGGAAGGTTTGACCAAGGCGGCGTTGGTCACTACCGGATGCGGCGCGATCGTCAATGTGCTGTTGAATATATGGCTGATTCCGCGTTACGGCGCGGTCGGAGCGGCTTTGGCTTCTGTGGCGGCGATGGCTTTAGCCGGGTATGGTTGTTTTGTCTTAATCCCCTATAAGCCTTTTCGTAAACTTGGCGGTATGCTGACCCATGCAATAATTTTACATTTTGTCTTCCAGAGAATCAATAGTGAATAGCCGAAAATTTAACGACATCCGGTGTCCATAATGCTTTGGCCGGTAGAATTCATGCCGAGGAGATGAAATTATAAAAACGATTAAACAAATGCTTAAGACTATTCTGCCGCGCCCTTTATTAAGATGGGCCAGAAAAATCTATCCTTTATTGGTTGATATTTATTCGGTGCAATCCTATGCTCAGGAGGGAGAGGATATGATTCTGAGCCGACTGTTTGAGGGTCGTGATGTTGGCTTTTACGTAGATGTTGGCGCTCATCATCCGAAGCGGTTTTCTAACACCTATCTATTTTATAAGATGGGGTGGCATGGCATCAATATTGATGCCATGCCAGGCAGTATGGCGTTGTTCAAACGCTGGCGTTCCCGCGATATTAATCTGGAAGTCGCGGTGGCCAAAGAAAAGCAAACGCTCAATTTTTTCATGTTTAACGATCATGCCCTGAACTCTTTTGACGAAGATCTGTCGCGGCAGAGGAACAACGGTCCGTATCACATTGTGCAAGAGCGGTTGTTGCAGACCAGCTCCTTGTCTGAGATTTTAAACGAACACTTGCCCTGTGAACAAAAAATTGATTTTCTGTCGGTTGATGTGGAGGGACGCGATTTAGATGTTTTACAGTCAAACGACTGGGAACGTTTCAGGCCAAGGTGTGTCCTGGTTGAGTGTTTAGGGGCAAACCTGAAAGCGATCCAAGAAAACGTCATCTATCAATTTTTGAGAGAAAAGCATTATGATTTTTTTGCTAAAACAGTGAACACTCTGATTTTTTGCGTCGAATCTCATGACTGATTGGCAACTTCAAACTCCCGTTGCGTTCTTAATCTTTAACCGGCCGGATACCACTGCGCGGGTGTTTGCGGAGATTTGTCGTGCGCGGCCGCCCAAGTTATTGGTAGTGGCCGATGGCCCGCGCCCGGACCGGGTCGGCGAAGCAGAGAAGGTCGCCGCTACCCGTGCAATTGTTGAGCAGGTAGATTGGCCATGTGAAGTGCTAAAAAATTATTCCGATATTAATCTGGGTTGCAGGCGGCGTGTCTCCAGCGGGTTGGACTGGGTGTTTCAAACGGTGGAAGAGGCAATCATCTTGGAGGATGACTGTCTACCGCACCCGACCTTCTTCCGGTTTTGCGAGGAGTTGCTGGAGAAATACAGGAATGATGAGCGGGTAATGCATATTAACGGCAGTAATTATCAGTTTGGCCGCAAATGCGGCGAAGCCAGTTATTACTTTTCGCATTACACCCATATCTGGGGCTGGGCTTCCTGGCGGTGGGCATGGCGCCATTACGACGTTGATATCAAGAATTGGACGGCTTTAAAGAATAAGGACGAGTTTTTATGGATATTTTCTTGTAGGGCTGAGCGGATATTTTGGAGGGCAATGTGGGACAAGGTGGCGGCCGGAAAAATTGATACATGGGATTACCAATGGTCATTTGCATGCTTGACGCAAAATGCTCTCGGCATTGCGCCTAATGTGAATCTTATTTCAAATATTGGTTTTGGCTCGGATTCTACCCATACAACCGGTGTTTCAATGATAGCTGATATGCCGACTGTCGCCATGGAGTTTCCTCTTGTTCATCCGCGGGTATTTATATGGGATGATGAGGCCGATGAACATACCGGCAAGCTGTTTTTCAGGATGCCCAATATAATCAAGCGTGTAGTCGCGCGAGTTAAGTGCATTGTATTCAACAGAATGCATTTATACATGAAATGCATAGGAGGCTGGCGTAATGCTTTGTAAAATCTGTGGTCGCCCCAGTTCTGCATGGTCTAAAGCCCGGATTCTGAATAAATTCACGGTTCAATATTTTTGTTGCGAACAATGTGGATTTATTCAGACCGAAGAACCATACTGGCTAAATGAGTCGTATGCGGATGCCATAGCGCGCAATGACATTGGAATGGCAAGCAGGAACATCACTTTGACCGGGCTGACATGTGCAATAATTTTGACCTTTTTTGACTGCAATGCCCGCTTCATTGACTATGGAGGCGGGTATGGCTTGCTGGTGCGGTTGATGCGCGATCGCGGTATGGATTTTTATCGCTATGACAGATATGCGCCAAATCTGTTCGCGCAAGGATTTGAGGCGGATAAGGAAGGAAATCATCAATACGAATTGTTGACGGCATTTGAGGTGTTTGAACACCTGACCAATCTTATGGATGAGATCAGGCAAATGTTGCGTTTTTCGCGCAGTATTCTGTTCTCTACTTTTTTGGTTCCTGTTCCTCCGCCAGCTTTGGAATCGTGGTGGTATTATAGCCTTGACCACGGACAGCATGTGGCGCTCTATACTCTTCAGTCGTTGAAAGTCCTTGCTCAGAAGTTAAATCTTAATCTGTATTCCAATCAGCATTCAATTCATCTGCTGACGGACAAAAAACTATCTCAAACGGCGTTCAGGTTTATCTCTCATGGGGAGGTGTCGCGGTTGGCGAATTTCATATTGCGCAAACGCCTCGCGCATCGGTCGCTTTTGCCGTCCGATTATATGGCGTTGACGGGAAAGAGTATAAGTTGAATCGGAATTCAGGTTGAAGCGTATGGCATGTCCCAGTATTTTCATCTACGATAGTATTCCTTGTCAGGGTGGCGTGGCACGCTATTTCCGGCATGTTGCCGACGGCCTGATTGCTCATTTCGGCGCGCAAGCTACTATCTTTTCATCCCGGGCGAGTAATTATGGTCCAGCCCGGCATATTCGCGCCTTGCCGTTAAATTTCAGGGGCAGTAGACGGTTAGGAATTTACCGGATTAATGATTTCTTGGCGGGTTGGATGGCCGACCGCCGACATCCTGCGGTCTTCTATAGTCCCTATTTTGGAAATGTCCGCACTACAGCGGCTCAGGTCTTTATGGTTTATGACATGATACACGAATTATGTTTCCCGCGAACGAGAGCCATACAGGCTTTCATTGACGAAAAGAAACGTTGTATTGAGCGGGCGACACTGTTGATTGCTATCAGCCAGAGCACGGCGCGCGATATTGTCGCCTGCTATCCCCAGGTAGATCCCGCCAGAATCGTAACTATCTGGCTTGGGGTGGATGAGTTCTTCTTTGAGGCGCCGCCGATACCAGACCGCGGACAAAAGCCGTATTTTCTGTATGTCGGCAACCGACGCGGTTACAAGAACTTTCGACGAACGGTGCAGGCATTTGGACAGGCCGGCCTGGCAAAGAACTTTGATTTACGGATCATCTCGCCTCGTCGTGTGGATGGATTTAACAGAGAGGAAGTTGCCTTGTTGTGCCCTTATAACCTGAAGAACAGCGTGGATTTGCGGCTTGCGGTCAGCGAAGATGAATTGCGCGCGAGTTACGCTGGGGCAGTGGCGCTGGTGTATCCATCTGAATACGAGGGGTTTGGTTTGCCTGTCCTGGAAGCTATGGCGGCCGGCACTCTGGTGGCTGCCGCCAACGCCGCTTCTATCCCTGAAATTGCCGGGAATATAGCTCTGTACTTTGATCCGCAATCAATAGATTCTATTGCTGACGCGTTGCAGCGCATGGCTGCCCTGTCGGAAGCGGATCGCCGCGTTCGAATCGCGCAGGGGATTGTCCATGCCCGTCAGTTCAGTTGGGCGCGATGTCAGCAGCAGACTGTCGAAGCGATCAGCCGATTGTTGTCTCCCTAATTTTTATCTCAAACAAAAGCATGGTAATATTTAATGAAAGACTAATATGAAACATTTCATCAGAAAACTCGGCTCTGTAATCCATCGTTGGCATGAACGCGCATACACTTTCTGGAAGGTGCGCGAGACCGGCGTTCACTTCCGTGAGGCGTTGGCTTATGAAGAGCGGGTGTTCTTTCTGGATTTTAGACCGGCGTTAGCCGGCGATAATCTGACAGTTTACGACATCGGCGCGGCGAGCGGCGTACTAAGCTGCTGTCTAGCCAAGCTCCATAACGTTCAGGCTGTTCATGCTTTTGAACCTATTCCCTCGGCATTTGCGGAGTTGACGGAACGCACGCGGCAGTATCCGAAAGTCATACGGCACAACGTGGCGCTAGGCGATGAGAATCGCACCATGGATATCAACGTGGTCGGAGGTTCGCGTGATTCGAGTTCGTTGCTTAAAATTAAAATGTTACACAAAGAAGAATTCCGATATATTTCCTGCCAGGACCATCTTGAAAAAGTGAACGTGGTCCGACTGGATGATTATTTCCGAGACCATCATTTGCCGATCCCTGACATTGTCAAAATGGATGTTCAAGGGTATGAAGATCGGGTGTTGCGCGGCGGCAAAAACACAATTAGCCAGGCGGCCTACTGTATTCTTGAAATCAGTCTGGTGCCACTATATGAAAGCCCGTTATTTGACGACATTTACCATCAAATGCGTATGATGGGGTTTCGGTTGGTTGGACTTGGTAGTCCAATGCGCGGCGTGTCCGGTCGCCATCTGCAATTGGACGGCATTTTTCAGAACGAAAAAATGATGTAAGAAGCAATACCGATAATAGCGCAGACAATATGTTGTTGAAAATTATGACCTCAATGCGTTGCCCAAGCCTGAATGAGCTCCTGCCTTCGCCGCCCGGCAAAACCGGATGGCCGTGGACGGAGGAAAGCGAACTATTGCCCGATGCGATGCCTGACGGTGCGCCATGGCCCAAAATAAGCATTGTCACGCCCTCGTTTAATCAGGGACAGTTCATTGAAGAAACCATCCGCTCGGTGCTGCTGCAGGGATACCCGAACCTGGAATATATCATTATGGATGGCGGCAGCACCGATGCTAGCGTGGATATCATCCGAAAGTATGAATTATGGCTGACCTACTGGGTAAGCGAGTCGGATCGGGGGCAAGCTGATGCGATTGGCAAGGGGTTTGACAAGGCAACCGGTGCGCGGTTAGGGTGGATTAATTCGGATGACCTGCTCATGCCGGGCGCCCTGTTTACGGTGGCGGTCCTTCACAAGTTCTTTCCGCAATCCCTGATCGCCGGCAGTGTGAGCAACTTCCACGTTGACTCCGGACAAGTGGATATCATTCGTCAACGGAATATAACATTGAAGGTGTTGTTGCGGTTATGGGAGCGTTCCACATGCTGGCACCAGCCGGGACTTTTTTTTCCGCGATCGGCTTATCAAATGGTGGGTGGTCTTGATCGGTCGTTGCGATACACCATGGATCATGATTTGCTGTGCCGTCTTTTACGCATGAACATTCCCGTCATTTATACGGATCAGGTCTTGGCTCGTTTCCGTCTGCATGCCGCTTCAAAAACGATGGCGGAAAACACAAAGATGGTGTTGGAAGCATATCAAGTTTCGGGTCGTTATTGGCACCTGTTGGGCGATTCCTATCGCTATTATGCTTTTCGCATGCTTGCCCATCTTATGTTACGGGCCGCCAAATGGTTGCTTCGCGGCGAGTGGGATGTGGCCATGCATTCCCTGAAGGGCGGGATAAAACTTTTTATGCGAAGGAAAGAATAATATGATTGCCGTTCTCTCCACGATTTTTTAGACAGCGATATGAATGCCTCCGTCAGCGTTGTTCAAATATGTTTGGTTAGCTTTACTCGCCTTCGCCAGAATGCCCCATGGCTTGCCACGGGGATGAACCGGCGTCGCCAGGCTATGCCGAGTCAGGATGGCAAGGCGACCCCGGCGGAGCCCAACGGGCAAAGCCGGGTTGGCTTCGGCAGAGTTTTGCAAAGACTCGACCTGTGGTGCGCGGCCGTTTCGATTGGGCGCGATTTATGATGGAACTATTTTCTAATCCATATGGGAAGATTTTTGGATGACTGTTGACACCAGACTGAGAATTAAGTCTCGCAAGTCCCATAGATTGACAGTTCGGTATATTTTAGGTGTGCTTTTTGTGTTTTTTTCAACTTTGCCTTGGGTATCCTTTGGTACAAATAAATTAGATACACAGCCATGGTTCATAATCCTTGGCCTTCTATTCGTAGTCTCAGTAGCGAAGTTTCCTGTTAGGAGGAATGTATGTTTTATTTTTCTTATTCCAGTGGCGTTGGTATTAACGCTGATTTTGTCTGGATTTTATGTTGACTTTTTATTAGATAGAGCCATCGTTTCATACATGGCGTTTGTTTTGGTTCTTTTCGGCTTTTATGTATACGTGATGCGATATGGCTTCCCCTGGAAAATTATTATTTTTTCTAATATTATTTGGCTGTTCGTTGCAGTTTTACAAATGCGATATGGGAAAATGATATTTGATTTTTTAGTTTCTGCGAGAACGAGCGCACCAAGAGGGGTTACAAGTTTGGCCGTCGAGCCGACCTATTTTGGCCTTTTCCTTCTTTTTATAAGTTGGATGTATTTAATTGCGGGAAACTACAAGTTGCCTTTCAGGATTTGGTTGCTTGTTATTTTAAATAGCGTTTTTATGGTGTTCTTTTCTCGATCATCTATGGCTGTGTTATTTTTGGTTGTTGGCATCTGCTTTTTTATAATTGGATCTTTTTCTGTTCGTTCTTCTGTGGGTTTATTATTAGCTTTAGTAATATCCTTTTTGTCAGTTCATTATGCCGTGCATTGGGTGCCGGGCACCAGGTTGTTTTCTCTATATAAGAAAGTGTTTTCAATGCGTGTTATCGAGCTTGCCTATATTGATGAAAGCATAAATGAAAGGTTGGCTGATGTTATATTTCCAATCCACGGTTTCTTTATAAACTATGGCTTGCCCGGTGGGTTTCACTCATACAGCTTGATGCGCTCGGAGCTTATAAGTGTTTATGGGGGCTATTTTTGGGGTAGTGGCAGGGATAATAGAATCATGTCTTTTTTAGGGGCTTTTATATATGAGCTTGGTTTATTTGCAGCCGTGTTTTTCGTCGGCTTATTTTTAATGCTCTGGGATGGTACAAAAAAAAGATTTACGGAGCTTGCCTTTTTTTTTATTTTGCTGAATTCGGCAATTTCTGTGGCATTTCCTTTGGTGGCTATGATTATTTCAATGTGGTTTTATATAAAAAATTCGGCACGCTCGATAACAAGTTGAGCTGACTCCTTTCAAGAATACACCGGGCAAAGGTGGGAACAACTTTACCAAAAGGTGTAAGCATGACCGCAACGCGGGAATTTGCCGAGAACAAGTTGAGCATTTTGCATATTGTTGGCTCGGTTGGTAGATTGTCGGGCGGACTCGGTCCAGTCGCTTTGGGGCTGGCAAGACAGCAACTTGACGCCGGAAACCGAGTTGCCATTTGGACCCTGGATTCGCCAACCGAATTACAGACGATTGCCGTGGAGAATAAATTAGCCAGGAGCCAGAATTGTAGATTGGTTGGCTATCCGACGGTCGGGCCGAAAAGGATTGGTTTAAGCCCAGCGATGGAACAGGCGGCGATTTCTCGTCGTGGAGAATTCTACATGATTCTTCATCAACATAATCTCTGGATGGCTAACTCGCGCGTGACAAATCGTTGGCGGAAGACTTTTGAGCGACCGACGGTGATTGCTCCCCATGGTACATTAGAAAAATATGCACTCAAGCGGTCGGCATGGAAGAAAAAACTGGCGACGTTGGCATATGAAAGCGAGAATCTCTGCCAGGCATCTTGTTTACACGCCACATCAGTTTCTGAAGCGCTGAGTTTCCGGCGGTATGGGCTTAGGAATCCTATAGCCATTATTCCTAATGGTGTTTCAGAAACATGGATCAATAGTGTCGGTGATGCTAATCACTTACGTTCTCGCTTAGCACTTACACCGGATCGTCGCTTGCTTTTATTCATTTCCCGGATACATCCTCAGAAAGGGCTACCGTTTCTGTTTGAAGCGATGTCCCTCATTAGGCAGGAATTGGCTGATTGGTGTTTTGTAATTGCCGGACCTGATGAAGCAGGTCATCGTCGTGAACTTGAGTCCCTCGCGCAAAGACTTCATCTCGAGAACATGATCAAGTTTATCGGGCCGGTCTCCGGAGATGACAAACGAGATGCTTTTGCTGCCGCTGATCTGTTTATCCTGCCTACCCATAGTGAAAACTTTTCGATTGTTGTGGCTGAAGCGCTGGGAGCCGGAATTCCAGTCATCACGACACGTGGTGCACCGTGGGAAGAGTTGCAAACGCATGATTGTGGTTGGTGGGTGGATATTAACGTAGGAGCCATTAAGAACGCACTTTTGGAAGCTATTCATCGTCCTCCAGCAGAATTAAAAGAGATGGGAAAACGAGGCAAGGCACTTGTTACGGATAAGTATACTTGGGCACAATTGGCGCAAAAATCGATACGGCTCTATGATTGGTTACTTGGCCGGGCAGAACGTCCTGATTTTGTTGTGCTTGACTGATATGTTGATACGACCCAATTATCCTAATATGGAAGGCAGGATGGAACAATGTTTAATGGAAAAACGCTTCTCATAACCGGCGGCACGGGCACCTTTGGTAATGTTATCTTAAGGCGCTTCCTTAACACAGATATTACGGAAATTCGCATATTTAGCCGAGACGAAAAAAAACAGGATGACATGCGTTGTGTGCTGAGAAACCCCAAAGTGAAGTTTTATCTCGGTAACGTTAGGGATTATGACAGCATTATACCGGCCATGAAGGGAGTTGATCTGGTTTTCCACGCAGCCGCCCTAAAGCAGGTTCCCTCCTGCGAATTCTTCCCGCTTGAAGCCGTTCGCACAAACACCCTGGGTGCCGAAAACGTTATGAACGCAGCGCTTGAGTGCGGCGTCAAGAACGTCATAGTTCTAAGCACGGACAAGGCGGTTTACCCCATTAACGCCATGGGGATGTCAAAAGCTCTCATGGAAAAGATGATGGTCGCCAAAGCCCGCGCCTATGGTGATTCAGGCACGGTTTTCTGCGGCACGCGATATGGTAATGTCATGGGATCAAGGGGTTCTGTGATCCCTTTGTTTATAAGCCAAATTATCGAAAATGGGCCTCTCACTGTTACCGACCCGGATATGACCCGCTTCATGATGTCGATCGATGGAGCTGTTGACCTGGTTCTCACCGCTTTTCACCATGGCAAACCGGGTGATATATTTGTCCAGAAGGCGCCGGCGGCGACGATCGAAACGCTGGCAAAAGCTCTTCTTAAGATCTTTAAAGCGAATAACGAGATCCGGATCATCGGAACCCGACACGGGGAAAAATTATTCGAAACGCTTCTCAATCGTGAGGAAATGGCTAAAGCTGAAGATCTTGGGGATTATTATCGAGTGCCCGCGGATTGCCGAGACTTAAATTATTCTTGTTACTTTACAGAAGGGAAACGAAAAATATCCATCCAGCAGGAGTATAATTCACACATAACGCGCAGACTTGATGTCGAAGAACTTGTGGAGATGCTTCTCCATTTGGAAGTTGTTCAGGAAGCGCTGAAGACAGGACGGATTAACCGTTAGGCGACAAACGAAAATGAAAATTCTAGTAACAGGCGCAAGAGGATTCCTTGGCCGAAACCTTATAGTCGCGCTCCGGCGGAATCCCGATCATGTTATTTATGAATATGATCTTGATTCACTTCACGAATCTTTGGAAGCAGCGCTCGCTTCGGCCGATGTGATTTATCATCTGGCAGGCGTGAACCGCCCCCGGGATCCTGACGAGTTTATCAGCGGAAACGTGGAGTTCACGGCTTATCTCTGCAACACATTAAGTCGGTTGGGGCGGGATCCGACCTTGATTTTTACATCCTCTGTCCAAGCCGCCTCGGATAATCCCTATGGCTTGTCTAAAAGGAAGGCTGAGGAGATTCTCGCGGATTTCGGCCGATCGACCGGAGCAAAGGTAGCGGTTTTCCGCCTGCCCGGGGTGTTCGGAAAATGGTGCCGGCCGAACTACAACTCGGTGGTGGCGACGTTTTGCAATAATATAGCGCGCGGCATTCCTATTGCCATCAAGGATCCGGCCAGGGAAATTGATCTCGTTCACATCGATGATGTCGTAAAAGCGTTTATTGACATTATGGAAACCAAACAGGAGAATAACAATCAATATTGCGAAATTCAGCCCGTTTTTCGCGTGACAGTTAGCCGCTTGGCGGAGCTCTTAACCCGATTCAAGGCCGGCCGAACGGACCTGATGATTCCGGACTTTTCGGATCCTTTCATTCGGCGACTTTATTCTACCTACATATCATATATTCCGGAAAGCGAATTTGCTTATAGCCTTCCGATTCAAGCGGATGCCCGGGGAGAACTGGCTGAATTTCTCAAATCGGTTCATTTCGGCCAAATCTTTGTCTCTCGAACCAGACCGGGCATTGTCAGAGGCAATCACTCCCATGACCTGAAAGTTGAGAAGTTTGCCGTGCTCGAGGGACAGGCTATCATTAGATTCCGTTCTATCCAGGGCGACGATGCTTTCGAGTATCGGGTTTCGGGAAGAGAATTCAGGGTTGTCGATATTCCTCCCGGATATACCCATAGCATCAAGAACATAGGGAATACAGATATGGTCGTCTTGTTCTGGGCTTTTGAACCATACGATCCCAATCGCCCAGACATATACTCGCTTAACGTGGAAAAGGATAAACAAGCATGAAGGTTATGACGGTAGTCGGCACACGCCCGGAGATTATAAGGTTGTCTCGCGTTATGGCAGCCCTTGATACGCACATGACTCAGATTGTCGTGCATACCGGCCAGAATTACGACCACGAGCTCAACCAGATCTTTTTCGAGGACCTGGAGCTGCGAAAGCCGGATCACTTTTTAGAGGCCGCAGGCAGGACCGCTTGTGAGATGGTAGGACAGGTCATCGTCCGTATGGATCAGGTGCTGGAGAAAGAGCGGCCTGACGCGTTGCTTGTGTTGGGTGATACGAATAGCTGCCTTGCGGCTTATGCGGCCAAGCGGCACAAGATTCCCGTTTTTCATATGGAGGCGGGAAACCGTTGTTTTGATGAGCGTGTTCCGGAAGAAATAAATCGCCGTCTCGTCGACCACATCAGCGATATTAATATGCCATACAGTCAGATCTCTCGGCGATATTTGCTTGCGGAGGGCTTTCCGGCCGATCGCATCATCGTGACCGGGAGCCCGATGTTTGAGGTATTACATCACTATATGCCTAAGATTCAGCGCGCGGATGTTCTTGCCAGACTTAACGTAAATCCGTTTGAATATTTCCTGGTCAGCTTCCATCGCGAAGAGAACGTGGATGACGCCGAGCGATTAGATAAATTGTTTAAAATCCTCGAAGGCTTAGTACTGGAATACGGGCTTCGAATCATCGTCACAACTCATCCACGAACTCGAAAACGTATCGAAGAGACCCACGCAAAACTCGATCCACTCATCGAACTTCAAAAGCCGTTCGGTCTGACGGATTATGTCAAACTCGAGCTCAATGCTAAGGCGGTCCTTTCCGATAGCGGCACGATCACGGAAGAATCCTCTATCCTGAACTTCCCGGCTCTGAACATTAGGGAAGCCCACGAACGGCCCGAAGGGATGGAGGAAGGCTCGGTTATGATGACCGGATTGGAGTGGAACGCTGTCAGACAAGGGCTGAAGGTTCTGGAAACCCAGGGTCGGGGAAATGAACGAACTTTGCGGATCGTGAAAGATTATGATGTTCAAAATGTTTCTGGAAAAGTCGTTAGAATCATCATGAGCTATACGGAATATGTCAATAGGGTTGTGTGGCGTAAGGGGGTCAGATAGCATCATCTCATGTTATCCCGACGCGTTTGAACATTTGCATCTTAGAAAAATTCAGGTGGTTCTCTAGTGGCTCGAATCGCTTTTCTGAGTCTCGTTTTTCCACCTGACTCCGTTTCAACGGCCCAAATCATGGGCGAATTGGCGGCAGAATTGAAAAAAACGGGTCATGAACTTAGTGTTCTCACGTCCACACCTCACTACAACCGTGATCCGGAAGCTGAGTCCAGGCAGCCACTGGATGCGTATTGGGGCACGATTCTTCAAAAAAGCACCTTTTGCGGTATGCCCGTATTTCACATTAGCATGCCCGCAAAAAGCATCAGCCTTAAGGATCGGATGGTGCCCTTCTTTAAGTTTCATGTGTTGAGTTTTATTGCAGGTATATTTGTATTAAAAAAACCGGATATTATCATTGTCCCATCTCCTCCGATCACGATAGGCTTATGCGCTTGGCTATTGGGCATATTTCACCGAGCTAAATACATATATAATGTCCAAGAGATTTATCCGGATTGCGCGATAAGTCTTGGTGCTATTCGGAATAAAGCCTTGATTCGTCTGCTGTATAAACTGGAATCATTTGTTTATAGCAAAGCGGCGCTTGTCACCGTAATCGCGCCTAAAATGGCTCGTCAGCTTGCCGGTAAAGGTGTTTCTCCCTCCAAAATAAAGATGATTCCCAATTTCGTTGATATTGAAGAAATGCGTCCTTTGCCGAAAGATAATACGTTCAGCCGTCAATATGGGATTCAAAACAAGTTCGTTGTCAGCTATGCGGGAAATATGGGGCCGGCGCAAGACCTGGAAAAATTCATCGATTGCGCCCAGTTGATTCAAAATCGAGCGAATATCCATTTCGTCATAGCGGGCGAAGGAATGTGGAGAGATAAGCTTATCGAATACGCAAGGAAAAAGAATCTATGCAATCTTCAGATATTGCCCTACCAACCTTACTCGTTAGTTCCAAAAATCTATGCAAGTTCTGATTTATGTCTTGTGCCGCAGCTGCCAAGCATTACGGCGGCTGCGATTCCTTCGAAAGTCTATCGCATCATGGCCTGTGCTAGACCGGTTTTGGCAGCTACCGATCTTCAATCAGATCTCGCTGAACTCGTAAATAAAGCAAGATGTGGAATCATTGTGAGGCCCGGATCTGCCGAACAACTAGCGCAAGAAATAACCAGGGCCTCAGAAAACCCTGCATCACTGCGGCCGATGGGTGAAGCCGGACGCGAGCATGTTGTTAAGTATTATACGCGCGAGGGAGTGGCGAAATTGTACCACCAGCAAATTGCTTTATTGGTCAAAACCATTTAGCCAAACTTATATGGCTCTTGCAGGACGTCGGTTTTTTGTTTAGGCGCGAGTATGCCCTCCATTTCTGAAAGAGTTTCTCGTGTTCTTGTGACGGGTGCCACAGGTGCTTTGGGGCCACGCGTCGTTGAAGCATTGCAGCAATCTGGTTACCCAGTGCGCGTATTGGCTCTGGATCCTCCAGAACCCAAAATGTTTTCTCAAGCGACGGACTTCCAGCTAGGGGATATCAACGATGAAAGAGCGGTCAGAACAGCCGTCTCCGGTGTTACAGCTATTATCCACATGGCTGCCATGCTTCATATCAATACGCCATCGCCTAAGCAGATTTCTCACTATAAGCTTATCAATATTGATGGGACTGCGTTGGTCGCCCGAGCAGCCATTGAAGCGGGCGTACAACGTGTGGTGTTCTTCAGTACGATGGCTGTATACGGCCAGGGGGACGGCCGAATGCTCGATGAAAATACCATGCCACACCCGGATAGTGCTTATGCCGAAACTAAGCTATGCGCTGAACGGATTATGCTGGAAACGCGAAAACCCGACGGCCGGCCGTTTGGAACAGTATTACGCTTAGCGTCCGTTTATGGATCTCGAGTCAAAGGAAATTATCGCCGCCTGCTTCAAGCCTTGGCCAGAAACCGATTTATCCCTATTGGTCCCGGGACGAATAGGCGGACGCTTGTCTATGACAAGGATGTGGCCAGCGCGGTATTGGCTGTAATGGGGAACCAAAATGCGGCAGGGAGGGTTTTCAATGTCACGGATGGTGAAATTCATTCATTAAACGACATCATCCTGTCTATTTGCGAGGCGTTGGGGCGGAGGCCTCCTCGAATGCATCTTCCTGTCGCCCCCTTGCGCACGACTGTTGAGATCCTAGACAAAGGAGCGAGGATGCTCGGTCTCAGGCCTTACAGCTTTAGGGGCGCTTTAGATAAGTACACCGAAGATATGGCCGTCGACGGGCATAGGATACAAGACGAAATCGGATTTAAACCGAAATATGATCTGCTTTCCGGCTGGAAAGAGGCCATAGAAGAAATGCGTTCAAGAGGAGAGCTATAGGTTGCTGATCATTGGGTTTGCAGTCGCCGCCGGCGCGCTTGTCTTATCATACCTGTGCGTCGCGGGATTTCGCCGCTGGGCGGCCGAACGGGTGCTTGATATCCCGAATGTCCGCAGTTTGCATACACGGCCAATTCCCCGCGGGGGAGGACTTGGCATTGTTATCGTTGTTCTTATTGGAACCTGGGGCCTATTTTTTTCCCGAATTATGAGCATGCCGTTTAGGGAGATCGTGGCTCTCAGCCTCGGCGGTGGTATCGTAGCATTGGTCGGGTGGCTTGATGATATTCATAACGTGCCGAGCCGCGTACGCCTTATCGTTCAAGCGGTGAGTTCTGTTATTATCCTTATGGCAATCGGTTATTTAAATGCGGTACCAGTTCCTGTCATTGGAGATATTCGTCTTTATTCAATAGGCATTCCGTTTACATTAATTTGGATAATTGGTTTGACCAACGCATATAATTTCATGGACGGAATAGATGGGATTGTGGGCGGGCAAGCGGTTGTTGCCGGCTTAGGTTGGACAATTATAGGTTTAATAGGCGGCCAATCGTTCGTTGGCTTAATGGGCGTGCTTTTAGCTGCTTCCAGTCTAGGTTTTCTATTCCACAACTGGCCTCCCGCTCGAATTTTCATGGGGGATGTGGGAAGTGAATTTATTGGATTCACTCTGGCTGTTCTTCCCATTATTGCGGCCCATAGGGATCCACGCTTCATGTTTGCAGGAATCCTGTTGGTTTGGCCGTTCATATTTGATACTTCTTTCACTTTGGTTCGCCGTTTGATTAATAAAGAAAACGTTTTCGAAGCTCATCGGTCTCATATATATCAGCGGCTTGTCATTACCGGGTACAGCCATCGTTTTGTGACGCTCATGTATATGGGGTTTACGGCGACAGGGGCGATTCTCGCCTTTTTTTGGGTTAAAGGATTCTATCACTTAAACGCCCTCGCTATTCTGATACCTATTATGCTATTCATTGGCCTTTGGCGATTCACAATCCTGTCCGAAAAGAAATGCCATTCCACGGAGAAGGAAAGGCCGATGGGGATGGCCAAGGGGGATAAGTGATATGGGTTGCGTATCAACAAGAGTGTTTGCCTTCCGGAAGCCAAATGACCTACAATGACCTCGAGCGCGTGGTGGGAACCATTATAAGCTGCTGCAAAGCGACGAAATCGCTCAAGAAGTGTGTGTCCATCCCCAAGAGAAGTTATTATTGATGGGAACAGAAAGATGAATTCGATCATAAGTCTCGTTTTCCGTAAAGTCAGCCAAGGTCTGATCGATCTTGTTGTTTTCGCTTTCTCTTTGTTCGCGGCATATTTCATCCGCTTCGAAGGCGCTATCCCTAATAATTTCCTCAAACAGATTGTTGGCCTCTTGCCTTATGTCATCATCGCACGGTCCATCTCTTTCCAGGCTTTTTCCGTTTACAAGATCGTCTGGCGATATATTTCTATCCGGGACGCATCGCGAATTCTCAAGGCTATCCTGCCTGTGACGTCTTTCTTGATCTTGTCTCGTTACCTCATGCCTGATTCCCTGGCACTTCTTCGCATACCCATAAGCGTCATCACTCTCGAGTTCTTGTTGGTCATTCTGGGAACGGCGGGGATCAGAATGGTGCGCAGGGTCATATTGGAAACCATGCAGCGAGATGATCTGACGCGCCGTAGCCATGGTATGGCGAAGAAAGTCCTGCTCATTGGAGCGGGAGATGCCGGGAACATGGTGGCCAAGGAGCTGGGCCAGAGGGCCGACCTGGGGCTCAAAATTGCCGGTTTCGTCGATGACAACCCAGAGAAATTCAATAGCGTCATCCAGGGGGTTCGGGTCCTCGGGAGCTCGGCGCAGATCCCCGAGTTCGCTAAGCGATTAGCGATCGATGAGGCGATCATAACCATTGCAAACGCGTCTTCGCGGGAGATCCGCCGGATCGTCAGGCTGTGCGAGAGCGCGGGCGTCAAGGTCAAGATCGTCCCCGGGCTGTTCGAGATGCTTGACGATAAGGTCAAGATCACCAAGATTCGGGAGGTCAATATCGATGACCTGCTGGGCAGGAGTGTCGTCGATATCAAGACGCACCATCCCGACGTCGAAAAGTGCTATCGGGGGAAACGCATCCTGGTGACGGGAGCCGGGGGGTCCATCGGGAGCGAGCTGTGCCGGCAGTTGTGCACGTATTGGCCGAAGGAGCTCATCCTCATAGATAAGGACGAGAACAGCATCTTCGAGATCGACAACGAGTTGCAGGGCTGCGCGAAGGGGATGCGGGTGACTCCCATCATCTCTGACATCAAGAACGCAAAGCGATTGGAGACGATCTTCGCCAAGTTCATGCCCGAGATTGTCTTCCACGCGGCGGCCCATAAACACGTTCCACTCATGGAATTCAACGTCAGCGAAGCGATCATCAACAACGTGCAGGGAACGTTGAACGTGGCGAATCTGGCCGACCGGCATGGGGTGGAAAGCTTCATTTTCATCTCCTCGGACAAGGCCGTGAACCCGACGAGCGTCATGGGGGCCACCAAGAAGGTGGGCGAGGTCATCATCCAGGACATCGCGGCCAAGAGCGCAACGAAGTACGCCTGCGTCCGGTTTGGGAACGTCCTGGGGAGTCGGGGGAGTGTCGTGCCGCTTTTTCAAAAGCAGATCGCGCGGGGCGGGCCGGTGACGGTGACCCACCCGGACATCGAACGGTTCTTCATGTCGATCGCGGAGGCGGTATCCCTCATCATCCAGGCGGGCTCCATCGGTGCCAAAGGCGAGATCTTCGTCCTCGACATGGGGAAAATGGTGAAGATCAGCGACCTGGCCAGGGACCTGATTCGGCTATCCGGGATAAGGGACGGCGATATCGAGATCAAGTACACGGGATTACGGCCGGGGGAGAAGCTCTACGAAGAGATCATGATCGACAAGGAACGGGATAAGGTCACGCGGTTCGAGAAGATCTTTGTCGCGCCGCCGGTGGAGTACGTGAACAGCGATCTGGAGGCGAGGCTCGAAGAGCTGGTTGCGGTCGCGGAAAAAGGCCAGGACGCGGAGATCATCCGCCATTTCCAGGAAATGGGCATCGGCTACCAGGGAGACTGGCGCGGCGGCGGGCGATAGGCTTGGCACGGCGGCGGGTTCGGGAGGGCAGGAGGCAGGGACGAAAGGGTCTCTGCCTTTTTTTTGTCATGAACTACGTTTATTCCAGGTCATAAATTGGGGGTAGTGATACGCGGGCAGAAATCAGAAGCGCAGGCTGAAGCCTGCGGATACGGCCCGAAGCGCGGGCTGAAGCCCGCGACTACAGTCTAGGTGTCGCAAGGAGGGTCAACGAACGTGAACGGGCTAAAAAGAGGCATGGGGTGGATCCCGGACTATCCGGACATCAGGGATTACACGAAGGAGACGGTGGAGGTGCGGGAGATGTTGGCGGGGCGGGCGGGCGGCGTGGCGGTCGCGCGCGGAGCAGGCGGGGTGGGAAGGCCGCGCGGGGGGCGTGCCTCGTTCCCGGCCAAGGTCGATCTCCGCGAATGGTGCTCGGCCGTCGAGGACCAGGGGATGCTCGGCTCGTGCACGGCCAACGCCGGGGCCGGGGTCATCGAGTATTACGAGCGGCGGGCCTTCGGGAAGCACGTCGAGGCCTCCCGCCTTTTCCTATACAAGGTCACCCGGAACCTGATGAAGATGAAGGGCGACACCGGGGGCTTCCTCCGGACGACCATGGGGGCGATGGTCCTCTTCGGCGTCCCGCCCGAGGACTACTGGCCCTATACCGACAGCCAGGACGGGTTCGACCGGGAGCCGCCGGCTTTCTGCTACGCCTTCGCCCAGAACTATCAGGCCATCAAGTATTATCGGCATGACCCCCCGGGAAGTAAGCCCACCGAGGTCCTCGAGAGGGTCAAGCGCGCACTGGCCGCCGGGCACCCATCGATGTTCGGGTTCACGGTCTATAGCTCCATCGAACAGGCGGGGAAGACCGGCCGCATCCCCTTTCCCGGACCGAGGGAGAGGATCGAGGGCGGGCACGCCATCGTAGCCGTGGGATATAACGACAAGATGAAGATCGAGAATAAAGGCGCGGCGGGAGGCGCAGGCGCGGGGGGCTCGGCGATCGAGGGCGCCTTCCTCATCCGGAACTCCTGGGGCGAGGGCTGGGGGGAAGCGGGCTATGGCTGGCTGCCTTACGAATATCTGACGCGCGGGCTGGCTGAGGACTTCTGGAGCGTGCTCAAGAAAGAATGGGTCGACACCGGGGAATTCTCCTGAGCGGCTGAGGGGTCACAAACTTGACATTCTAGCTTAATTAACATATATGTTAATTAACTAGGAATTGCTCGATGGACCAGAACCTTGCCGAAAGCCTGGCCGCGAGGCTCAAGATCGCTGTCGAACAGGTCGTCAGGGAGGAGCTCGAGCTTTCTCTCCTGAAGAGCCTTTTCGAATCCGGGATCGGCAAGGCCCTCGTATTCAAGGGTGAGACGGCTCTCCGCCTCGTGTTCGGTTCCCCGCGTTTCTCGGATGACCTGGATTTCTCCGCAAGCTCCGCCGTCCCCGAGGCGGCCTTCCGGACGGCCGCCCGGGCAGCGTTAAAAGGCCTGCCCGAGGCAACCCTCGTAGAGGCGCTGGCCAAGCGCTTCACCCTGTTCGCCCTTTACAGGTTCGATGTCCCCTACATCGCCCGCCCCTTTTCCATCAAGGTCGAGGTTTCCACCCGGGAGGAGAGCCGCCGCCAGGCCGGCGAGTCGGAGCTCCGGCTCCTTTCGAGCGAGGTCACGAATCTCACGGTCCTCGCCCGGGTCGCGACGCTGGAACGGGCCCTCGAGGACAAAAAGGCCGCCTTTGCCGCAAGGCGCCAGCCGCGCGACCTGTACGACCTGTGGTTCATCTCCCAGAAGCTGGGGCTCCCCTTTCAGGCGGACCTCGCCGGTTCCGACCCGAGGATCGTCAGGCGGGAGCTCCGGAAATATCTTCCCAGGACCCACTGGAGCGTCATCGACCAATGGACAGGATAAAGCCGCGGGATATGGACCTCGTCAGACAACTGGTCCGGTTCAACAAGCCTTTCTGGTCGGTGGCCGACCTTGAGAAGGTCCTGGGGTACGGGACCAGGAAGAGCCTCCTCGTCGCGCTCCACCGGCTGACCGCGTCGGGGATCCTGGAAAGGGTCCGCCGGGGTTATTACCGGGTTTCGACGCGCCCCGCGGACGAGGCCGCCCTGGCCAACGTCCTGTACAGGCCTTCTTATTTGTCCTTCGAGTCGGCCCTGGCGCGTCATGGGATCCTGAGCCAGATCCCTTACGCCATGACGTTCGCCACGACCCGGCGTTCCAAAAGGATGACGATCGGTGGGCGGGAGGCGGAATTCCGGCAGATCAAGAAGGATCTGTTTTTCGGGTACAGACTCGAAGGCGGCCTTTATGTCGCCGAGCCGGAGAAGGCGCTGTTGGACGAGCTCTACATGATGAAGAGGGGCAGGGCCGCGATTCCGCTCGAGGAGCTGGACGTCGACCGGTTGTCAAAGGGAAGGCTCCGGGAATTCGCGTCACGCTTCCCGAAAGAAATAGATGAGGCGATAACCGAATATCTGAGGCGGAAGAAGATCGAGAGGATCATGTTGATGAAGGGGAAGCTCGAGTTTGACATGGATTCCGACGAAGTGAGGCACCGTGAGCGCTGACATGAACGAAAAGAAGCCCCTCGTCACGATCGTGATGCCGTGCCTTGATGAGGAGGCCTACGTCGGGAAGGCGCTTCGGAGCCTTCTGGATGATTGGGCCGTCCGGAACTGCGAGGTGCTGGTCGCCGACGGGGGGAGCGCGGGCGGCATCCCGTTCCGAATAATCAATCCGGCCGAGCTGGTCGATAACGTCCTGCCGGAAGCCTTCGGGAAGATGAGGGCTTCGAAATCGCCATGACCGAGACGTCGTTCCGTTGGGACTTTGTCATCAGCAACGCGGTCTGGATCTTCGGGCTGGCGGTCGTCCTGGCGGCGTTCGGCTGGCACGACTTTCTGGCGCATACGAGAAAGAGGAAGCTCGGGGAGCTTCTCAGGGGTGGCTCGTTCCTGAAGCCGCTTTTCCTGGGCTTGACGCTGATCGCTGGTGGGCTTGCCTTGAGCGTGAGCGGGATGATTTTAGCGGCGGGGTTCGCGGCCGTAAGCTTCGGGTTCTTATATGTATTTGTGAAAAAATGCGTCGTTGGGAGCCAAGAGACTAAAGAGGGCGATGAAGAGAGACGTCAGCGGGCGCGGTCGGCTGCCGGGTGCGCCTCTTCCGGCCTCGGCGACCTCTCAGCGAATCACGATAAATATCTGGCCGAAGCCTATGCCGAAGATGAGAAGAAAAGCAAGTGAATAGAGTCGCAAAAGCAGTGCGAACGACGGCGAATCCATCCTTCGGGCGATCGCTGTCCATGAACAGCACAAGTTATCTTTTTGGGATTCAATGATCATCCAGGCGGCCGTCAAGGCAGGCGCGACGACGCTGCTGACGGAGGACCTCGGGGACGGGATCGCTGTCGAGGGGCTGAAGATCAACAACCCGTTCCTCTGACATCATGATGCAGTCGCAAGCTAAAGCCTGAGACTGCATAGGAGGCTGAACTGCCCCCCGATAATTGGATCAGGGGGGAGATGAGCCTTGTCGGCCCGCGGCCGGAGCGGCCGGAATTCGTCGCGGCCCTCAAGCGGGATATCTCGTGTTACGCCCTCTTGCATTTCGTCAAGCCCGGCCTGGCCGGTTGGGCACAGATCAACTATCCCTACGCGGCATCCTCCTCGTCTCTTCGGCCGGGGGATCCCTTTGCTTTTGGACATCAGGCGCCGGGGTCGATTTTGCCTATGGCCAAGCCGAGGTTGCGGGGGTCGGGAGACACCCCGGCCTTATACGGACTCCATGTCCGGTCTGTTTCGAATATGAGGAGCACTTGCTTAGCGACATAGGCAAGCACCTCGAGATTAACTTTTTCCCACCGGTTTTCGGAGAGCGTGAGCTCTTTCACCAACTTCGGCTTCGTCCTGAGGTCGGTCGTGATGTAAATTCTTACCCGAACCGGACGCTTTCGGATATCCGGATGAGATGCGAGCAAGGGGACGACGATCGTCGGATTTTCGATTATAAGCGTCAGGCCCGCTGACCGGCCGCTCCACCGGAAGTCTATCCCTTCCTGTGTTTTTTCCGCAAGCCCGAGGCCGAACTCCTGCCGGAGGCGGAAACGCTGGGTTCGCTCGGCAAGGGAGAGGACATGAGTCGATCTCCAGAGAAGAGGCCCGCCTGCGATGACGATCAACGTGGCGATCGCGAGCCAGTGGCGGCGATCGGACGTGGGGCTTTCGCCGGATCGTGGACAGCCGCCGGGAACGACAAAGGCCATCGCCGCGAGGAACCAGAAAGCGTATTGGATCTCATAACTCCCGATGTAAGAGTGGACCTGGGAGTTGAGAAGAAAGGCTAAAAGACCGGCCAGCGAGGCTGGGATGAGAATCCGGGCGAAACGGGATTCCGGCGCCCCGCGATAAGTATTTACCGCGCGGAGAAGGATTTCAAAGAGGATCCAGAGGAAGAGAAGAATACCCGGCACCCCCATTTCGGATCCGATCTGGAGGAAGATGTTCTCCGCCGACTCAGGGACTCCGATATCCATCTTGTGGGCTTTCGCGTCGTTCGACGATTCGATGATGAACGACCCAACGCCGGTTCCCGTCAAAGGATAAGTTCCTATCATCCGCAGGGCGATGGGCCACACTTTCTCAGTTCGGAAGAGCAGCATGGGACGAAAATTGTCCATCCGGATAAGAGTCGCTGGTTTCCGAAGAGACCCGATTGAAATCTTTTTCGTGATAATGAGAAAGACCGATGCGCCGGCCAAGAGGCCGACGGCCAAGACGATCGGAACAACTTTTTTTGCCGGACCCATGCGATGCCTGAAGAAAGAGGCCAGCGCGAAGAAGCCCAGGGCGACGATTGCCGTGATCAGGGACAACAAGGCGCTTTTCGATCCGGCATAGAAGATTAGATATCCGGACGGGATCAACGTAAGAGCGAGGACCAGTCGCAAGACACCTTTTGTCAACAGAAGGGCCCCGAGGAAAAAGGGGACGCTCATCGAGATAAAAGCGCCGAAGGACATAGCGTCCTTGAAGGTCGCGTTGACCAGCCCGGCTGCGATGCTGATGGGGTTATTGCCGAGCTGGGGCAACTTAAAATGCTGGATCAGCCCGAAGCCGAGAGAAAGGAGGGCGCTCGCGCCCAGGGCGGTGATTGCCTTTCGAATAAATGCCTCCGAGCGAACGAACCGAACGAGGATCAGGAAAAAAGCGATCCCCGTGAGGTAGGTCAGACTATAGAAGACAACGCTCATGATCGCACCGCCCGCGCTCGTCCCGAACGCGTTGGTGATGAGCTCATAGATGCGCGGACGCCAGAACGGAACGAAATTCGTGTAGCGCCACAAGGTGATCAGGGCGGATATTGCGACGAGCGCGGCCAAGAGACGGACCGGCGTGAAGGTGGGTTCATGGGGTCCCGGCTCGTCCTTGCCGAGCGTCCGATGGAAGAGCCAACCCAGGAAAAAGAAGAGGAACAAAACGAGCGCGGACGGCGCCATAGGAAGCGGCTCGTAGAGTTTGAAGAAATAAGGCAGGTTGTTGATTAACGGGAATAGAAAAATGAAAGCCAACAGTCCTCTTTCGACGTCGATCGCGGTCCAGATCGTCATGAGAAGAAGCGGAAAGATGAACGCTATCTGAAAGCCCGCGACGAGGGGAACGTATTTCCAATAGAACACGCCCAGTAAAATTCCGTAAAACACCGTCGCTGCCGTGAAAACGATACGGTCATTTCTTTGGTAATCCATCATAAGGCTTGTCTCCGACTTTATCTGAACTCTAATCTACCTTTTTCCCGGCGATCGTGTCAACCTGCGGCTTTAATCTGCGAGAACCTTCTGACTTTATCAGGCCGAGAGGACGCGAATCGGAATTCCGGGTATCACCAGAAGTCGGCGCTTCGCTTGAGAAGAAAGAATCCCATCGGCATTTTTGGGTCGTGAGCGCCTCTCGCCTTTTCTTTTTTTATGGGTTAAAATATACCGGAAGGCGATCAGATTAATAACGGATCATCCAACGTGAAGGTTGCGATCATCGGAGCCCGGGGGCAGCTCGGACGGGAGCTCGTGAAGGTCTTCGGTCCAGACTGTACTTCTCTGGACATCGAAGACGTGGACATTCGTGAACCCGTCGGGCTCCGCCGGGTCCTGAAGACGTGCGGCCCCTCCGTCCTCATCAACACGGCGGCCTACCACAACGTCCCGGAGTGCGAGAAGGAGCCCGAGCGGGCCTTTGCCGTCAACGCCATTGGGGTCAAGAATCTCCGGGACATCTGCCTCGCCCTGGATCTTGCCCTCGTCTATATCAGCACGGACTACGTCTTCGACGGGCGGAAAAGCGTCCCCTATACGGAGGAGGACACGCCCAACCCGCTCAATGCTTACGGCGTATCCAAGCTCGCAGGGGAGTTCTTCGCCCGTCAGGTCCCGGTCCATTATGTCGTGCGCCTCTCGGGCCTTTTCGGGGTGGTTGGGTCCGTGGCCAAGGGCGGCACGAACTTCGTCAAGCTCATGCTCGAGGCCGCCCGGACAAGAGACCGCGTGGCCGTGTCGTCCAACATCTTCGCCAGCCCGACCTATGCCCCGGACGCGGCCGTCCGGATCCGCGAGATCCTCGAGGCAGGCCTTCCTCCGGGTATCTATCATGTCACGAACGACGGGGCCTGCAGCTGGCACGAATTCGCGGCCGAGATCTTCAGACGGACGGGTGCTGCGATCAAGCTCGAGGAGAGGATCGAAACGCCCGAGCTCGAGGACGGTCTCAGGCGTCCCCTCTACACCGTCCTCCGGAGCCTCAAGACCCGGCCGATGAGGCCCTGGCAGGAAGCCCTTGGGGACTATCTGAGCGAAGAGGACGCGGCCTCAAAACGGATCGAATAGGATGGCCCGGATGTCGATCTTCGGGGACAAGCGGGATGATTTCCGGAAGCTCGCCGAGATGAGCTCCGTGGCCCTGGTCCTGCCGTCGTCCATCGCCGTGGGTCTCTTCTTCGGGTATGTGCTCGACAAGTGGCTCCACACCGACCCTTGGATGCTCCTCCTGTTCCTCGTCTTCGGCATCGTCTCCGGCTTCGCGAGCTTGTTCCGCGCCCTCCGGAAGTACGAAAAAGAAGAAAAAGGCTGACGCCATGGACATCGACCCGTTCGAAGAAAGGATCCTAAGGCGCGTCCCCTTGGAGATCCTCGCCGCCGGGGCCGCCGCCGGTCTCATCGCCTTGCCGTTCTTCGGCGTGACGACCGCCCTTTTAGTCCTCGGGGGAGGGACGCTGGCTTCGCTGGGGTTCTTGTGGATGAAGGTTTCCCTGACCCGCTTCCTCCAGAGGGAAAGGAAGGCCGCTCTCAGGTCCGGGGTGCTCATTTACCTGGCCCGGTTCGTGTTGATTCTGGCCGTTTTTTCCTTTATAATCCTTCTTTTCCCGGGGAAGATCCTTGCCTTCGTGGCCGGGTTTTCCGTCCTTGTGCCCGTATTCTTGGTCGAGGGCGTCTTCGCCCTCGTGCGCGTGAAGACATGGAAGAGCTAGAACACAGCCTGTTCCTCGTCGAACTGTTCAACAAGGCCTTCGGCAAACCGCTGGCCGCGTTGCTCGGGCTCTTCGGGGTCAAGGTCGCCGATCCCTCCCACCTCGTCCCGGACTACATCGTCATGAGCCTTATCGTGGTCGTCGTCCTGGGCCTCGTCTTCGGGCTGGCCTCGCGGAAGCTGAGTCTCGTCCCTTCCAAGCGACAGGCCGCGCTCGAGCTCATTATCGGGCTCTTCGAAGGCTTGATCATGGACACGATCGGCGAGCAAGGGAAGAAGTATCTCCCCGTGATCGGCTCGGTCGGGATATTCGTTTTCACCTGCAACATGCTCGGGCTTATCCCGGGCTTCATGTCGCCCACGAGCAAGCT
>Ga0315294_10001172_pt1 | contig 28288 bp, 23 predicted proteins | sample YL17G13_40_MG_FD_203626 | JGI IMG/M metagenome (GOLD analysis project Ga0315294, IMG submission 203626) | Sediment microbial communities from Yellowstone Lake, YNP, Wyoming, USA - YL17G13_40 | ecosystem: Environmental > Aquatic > Freshwater > Lake > Sediment | place: USA: Wyoming | collected... | reverse complement strand
TACTTGCAAGTCAAAAACATGCTTTTCAGGTTTATATGAAAGATCCGGTCCCATACTTCTTCTTTCAGCGCCACCGGCCCCTGATCGTCCCCGCCGACCCCCACATTATTAACCAGGATATCAATGCGACCGTAAGTCTCTGCGCACTTCTCGGCCATTCGCCGGCAGTCCTCCGCACGTCTGACATCGGCGGCAAAAGCGATTGACTCTCCTCCTTCCCGCCCGATCATCGATTGGGTCTCCTGAGCGGAATCAAGGCGAAGATCCACGAGCATCGTTTTGGCTCCCGCGCGCGCAAATAGTAAGGAGATCGCCCGCCCATTTCCAATGGTATCCCCCGGAGTTTGGCCGGCACCGGTGACAATGGCAACCTTTCCGTCCAACCGCTTATCCATTCTTCCTCCCTTTTGAAAAACCTTTCAAATCCCGCTCTCAGTTCTTAATGGAAACCGCCCGATTACTCCGGAGGCGCCGGGATCGAGCCGGGTCGGGTCATGAGTTTATCGCTCTGCAGGAACCCAAAGCTTTCATACAGATGGTGGGAATCCCGCGTCTGGAGGACAAACTGCGTCCCGGAAATGGCCGGATGATTGAGGATGCATTGCAGGAGCCACTTCCCCAGCCCCCGGCCCCGCAATTCCGGAGCAATCACCAGGTCTGAAAGCCAAGAAAAGACGGTATGATCCGTGACCACCCGGGCAAACCCGACCTGCTCGGTGTTTCGAAAAAGGGAAAAACACAGCGAGTTCTCGACGAGTTTTTCCACCACTTGCCGGGGTCTTCTGTACCCCCAGTGAGTTCCCGCCAGAAGGTGGGTAACAGTGTCTATCTTCACCTTGGCCCGGTCATCGGTGATGGTAAAACCATTTTGTCGCCATTCCACTCGCTATTCTCCTCTTAGGCAAAGCCTCCACTTTAGCGATTTTACCGGACTCGTGAAATAACGGGCTGCAATAATTCGCTTTTCGGGGCTAATAAGCATTCCCGCGGGGATTAAGAGGCCCCCGGTCTTGCCAAAGGTAATTCGACTCGAAAGGTTGTTCTTCCCTCCCGGGAATCAATTTCGATCTTTCCGCCCATGTGCTTGATCAGGCGGGTGGTGATGTGCAGTCCCCGGCCTCGGCCTTCGCCCCCCAAGCAGCGTTCTTTCTCCTCTTCGGAGATCTCGCCGGTGTTGGTGATTTCGGCCACGGCCAATAAGGATTTTTGATAAGAACGAATGGAAAGTTCCCCCCCCTCCGGGGTGGCGTGGGAGGCGTTGTTCAGAAGGTTATCGAAGACCCTTTCGATGTGCAGGGGGAAACACCGAATCCAGAGCGGAAATTGCAATTCCCGTTCAATCTGAAGAATATTTCTCCGGTTCATCTCCCTGACGGCTTCCTCGTTGATCCGGAAACGTTTCTTCAGGATATCGGTCATGTCCAGGGTCGTTTCCTTCCCTCCCCCATGGAGAGTCAAAGCCAACTCCTGAATGCGGGAAGATTCCTGCAGGATGATATCCATGGCCTGCAGGATCTTTTCCCTCCTGGGGAATTCGGGGAGCTCGCCCAGCATCCGCTGCACTCTTTTCGCAAACCCGGCAATGGCAATCGCCGGGTTCTTGAAATCGTGTACGATATCGTCCATCTTCTCCAGCCTCAGGCCCTTCATCAGCTCTTTCCCCAGGAAACTGAACAGCATGATATCTTCTTCGGCGAAGCTCAGGTGCTGGGCCTGGGCGTCAAAGGCCAAAAAGTACTGAACCGTTCCATCGACGTGCAGGGGAAGGTACAGGACGCAATTGATCTGCTGAGCGACCAGGTAGTGCTTCAGAGGCGTGGGCAGCAGATGGCTCACCTGCGGGTTCCGGATCAGGATGTAGGAAGGATGGATCTTCTCATTCTCAAAATCCCCGAAGGGGCCGGTTTGATGGACCAGGGCATGGATATAGGGCTCCTTGACGGAGAAGATCTGCCCGATTCCGTGCTGCGCCTCCGGGAACCCGGCCTCCAGAATCACATGCTCCCGGTCTTCCATGATGGAAAAGAGCGTACACCGCTGGATCTTCATAAAGCCGGCCAAAGCGGGAATGACGGAGTTGAAAACGTCCTTCATCTTGATCCCTTCCCTCCGGGCCAACCGCAGGTAGATATCTTCCAGGATTTTATCCCTGGATACGTTGATCTTTTGCAGGGAAAGAATCCTCTTCCGGGCGATCACGTACCCCACCCTTCGGGAAAGAACCTCGGCCATTTGAACTTCAAAGGATGTGAAGACTTTATCTTCTTTCTTATAGAAGATCTGAAGGACCCCCTGGATGTCGGGCCCCTGGGAGGTAAATCGCGGCAGAGAGATGGGAACGGCGAGCATGGAATGGATCCCGATCGCCCGGGCATTTTCTTGATCCTGGTAATTCGGATCTTTAAAAATATTCGGAACCTGGCGGCTGCGCTGGGTCCTGATTACTTCGCTGGCGATGGACTTGTCGAAAGGGGTCAGTTCTAGAATATCCTTGCCCAGGAGAGGAGAATAGGGAGAAGAGGGTTCTCCTTCCCCAAAGGAATCATAAATTCGGATGCTGGCAAAATCGGCTCCCAGAAACTCGACTATATTCCGGGCCAAGGACCGCAGGATCTCCCTTTCGCTGAGCAGGGGGTCAATCTCCAGGATGGTTTCGACCTGATGGATCATCCGGTCGACATATTGTTCCAGAATCTCGTCCTTGACCCGATTGACCAGGGCCGGGAGTTCCTCCTCGGACAGGTTCACTCCCTTTTCGGCCAAGCAGAGACCAATCGAGCGGACCAGTTTTTGATCGATTCCCAAAAAGTCCATGATGTTGTCGGTGATGAAGATGGTGAATCGAGCGCGTTGGGGAACCCGGCAAGATGAAATCTGAACATCAGGATCGCAGCATCCGGGAACCTGCCGGGCAAAGAACCGATGTTTCAACCTATCACGAAACCCCTGCAATTTCAACGGCTATCCCCTTCTCCGTCTCTTGTCGATCCGACCTAACGAGGAATCTTCTTGACACCCCGATTTTTCTCCGCGTCTCCCCCTCTCCGTGTCATTTTCTTTCTTTATTCCGCATTCCCCATTCCGCATTCCGAATTTCCTTGACCCTGAAAAAGAGGGGACGTTAGAATGACCGTGACGGTATTCTGTATACAATTTTCATCCCGCGAAGGGGTTGTGGAGAAAGGAGGTCGCACGGCATGGCCATCACCATCATCAAAGACTTTTGCAAGGGCTGCGGCTTCTGCATTACCAACTGCCCGAAGAAAGTCTATGAGCTTTCCGGCGAAATGAACAAAAAGGGCTATCGTCTGCCCAACCCGGTGAGGATCGAGGACTGCACCGAATGCGGCATCTGTGACCTGTACTGTCCGGATTTCGCCATCGTTCTGGAAAAGACCGAGAAAAAGGGAAAAGGGAAGGAGGCCCGCTGATGTCCTCAGGAATAAAGCCTGGAAGATATTTTGTTCAGGGCGACGAGGCCATCGCCGAGGGGGCCATCGCTGCGGGTTGCCGCTTTTTTGCCGGGTATCCCATCACCCCCTCTTCCGAAACCTCGGAGACCATGGCCCGGCGTCTGCCCGAAGTGGGAGGGGTCTGCCTGCAGATGGAGGATGAACTCGCTTCCATCCACGCCATCGGGGGAGCCTCGGTGGGAGGACTCAAGGCCATGACCATCTCCTCCGGGCCGGGAATCAGCCTGAAACTGGAGGGGCTGGGATGGGGGATCAAGAACGAAATCCCTTACGTGGTCGTCGACATCCAGAGAGCCGGCCCCAGCAACGGCGTCGCCACCCGCGTGGGCCAGGGGGATTTGTACACGATCCGCTACGGCTCCGCCGGGGGAAATTACTGCACCATCGCCCTCTCCCCTAAATCGACCCAGGAAGCTTTTAGCCTGACCATCGAATGCTTCAACCTCTCGGAGATCTTCCGGTGCCCCGTGTTCCTGCTTTCCGACGAGACCGTGGGGCACACCCGGGAGCTTCTGGTCGTCCCCCCGGAAGATGAATTGAAGGTGGTGAAGCGTTTTAAGCCCACCGTCCCGCCGGAGCAGTTTGCCATGTATCCTCTGGACACACCGGGGGTCATTAACTACCCCTTCCCCAACATCGGCGAGGGGTACGGGATCTGCGTCTCCCCCTATACGCACACCTCCAAGGGTTATGCCAGCACGGCCCAGGAAATCCAGGAAAAGATGGCCAAGCGGCTGGTGTACAAGATCACCGAAAACCTGGGCAAGCTGGTCCGGGTGGAGAAGCAGAAGATGGAAGACGCCGAGTTTGCGGTCATCGCCTACGGGGGAGACGCCCGTCCGGCCATGGCCGCCGTGGATATCGCCCGGGAAAGAGGGATGAGAGTGGGGTTCTTCCGCCCCATCATCATCTGGCCCTTCCCCGACGGCGAAGTTCTCAAGGTCGCCGAAAAGGTGAAAAACATCCTGGTCTGCGAGCTCAACATCGACGGGCAGCTGTCCCGGGAGGTCGCCCGGGCGGCCAAGGGGAAGGCGGAAGTCTTCCACTTTGGTTCGGGCGGCGTGGAACCCCATCTTCCCATGCAGATCTTCAACGAGATAAGGAGGCTGTATAAATGAGCACGGTCGGCGAAACCTTGGAACTTCTCCATCCGCTGGTCCAGAAATACCTGCGCCAAGAACGGATGCCCCATATGGCCTGTCCGGGTTGCGGGATCGGCCAGGTGACCCACTCCGTCCTGCTGGCGGTCGACGAGCTGGGGTTGACCCCCCAGGATACCGTTTGGGTCCAGGGAGTCGGCTGCAACAGCCGGATCACCTACTCCACCTGGGTGGGGGACAACATCGACGCCCATCACGGCCGGATCTTCGCCGTGGCCACGGGACTGAAAATGGCCCGCCCGGACATGAACTTCATCCTCTTCACCGGGGATGGGGACTGCGGGGCCATCGGCGGCAATCACTTCATCCATGCCTGCCGCCGCAACCTGGATGTGACCGCCATCCTCTTCAACAACGGGATTTACGGCATGACCGGCGGGCAGGTCGCTCCCACCTCCCCGTTGGGGGCCGTTACCACCACCACCCCCTACGGGAACCTCGAAGACCCTTTCGACATGTGCCAGATGGCCGTGGCCGCCGGGGCCGCCTACGTGGCCCGCTGGAGGTCCACCGACTTCAAGCCCCTGGTTGCCTCGATCAAGAAGGGCATCCAGACCAAAGGGCTGGCTTTTATCGAAGTCCTGCTCCAGTGCCCGACGAACTTCGGCCGGTATGTGCTGAAGACCAGCTCTCCCCAGGAAGTAATCAAGTATATCAAAGAGAAATCCGTCAACCAGAAGGATGCGGGAAAACTCAGCCGGGACGAGCTGGCCGGCAAGTACCTGCTGGGCGAATTCGCCCATCGCCCGGAGCGGAAAGGAATTGTGGAGCGTTACCAGGAATTCTTGAAAGCCCATCGGAAGGAGTAGGCTATGGCTCGCCAGGAAGTGCGATTTGCTGGATTCGGAGGTCAGGGTTTGCTCCTGGCTGGCATCATCTTGGGGAAGACCGCCTGCCTGCACGGCGGGAAACAGGCGGCCCAGACCCAGTCCTACGGCACCGAAGCCCGGGGAGGAGCCAGCCAGTGCAACGTGGTCATCGACGACAAAGAGATTACCTATGTGGGTGTGGTCAATCCCGATGTCTTCGTGGTCATGTCCCAGGAGGCTTACGAAAAGTTGATCGAAGAGGTGAAGGAAGGGGGACTTGTTTTTTACGACTCCGACCTGGTAAAGATCAAGGAGAATCCCAAACTGCGCCAGATTCCGGTTTCTTCCACGAGTTCCGCCAAGGAGCTGGGCCGGCAGATGGTGGCCAACGTGGTGATGCTCGGTGCCATGGTGGAAGGGACCAAAATCCTGGACGCCGACCAGGTCAAAGTCTGCCTCAAGGACAGCGTCCCCCCGGGGACCGAAGAGCTGAACCTCAAGGCGTTTGACAAGGGGCGGTCTTTATTTAAGGCCTAAAGAACATTTGCCACAGAGAGCACAGAGAACCCAGAAGGGATGAAGATTCACAATAAATTCTTAGAGGCTAAAATTCTTTTTCTTATGGAACTCTGTGGACTCTGTCCTACTAACGCGCAGAATCCTTGACCTCTGTGAAGAAAATTTTCTTTAGACAACGATTCTCTGAAATCCCCCCAACCCCCCTTTAGGAAAGGGGGGCGAGGGGGGATTTCTGGGATGACGGGTGTTCATGGGGAAATCTTTTAGGAGTAGCTCAGATTCTTGGTCTTTATCCATATCTTGAAATTTTTTTCATATCGCTCTGTGATCCCTGTGTGCTCTGTGGTTCATCTTTCTTTGGTTGCGGCTCCGCCGCGCTGTGAACTCTGTGGCTAAATCCGTGAAAGGGGTTTTTCATGGACACTTTTCTAGGCTTTCCCCGGCCCGACGGCTGGGTCGGAACCCGGAACTATCTGGCCATCATCCCCACGGTTTTTTGTGCCAACGAAGTGGCCATGGCGGTCGCCAAAAAATTTAAAAGCGCCAGGCCCCTGCTCCACCACCAGGGCTGCGCTCAGCTCAAACCGGATTCGGACCGGGTAACCCAGACTCTGATCAGCCTGGGGGCGAACCCCAATGTGGGGGCTGTTTTACTCGTTGGCCTGGGCTGTGAGAGCGTTTCCCTCCAGGAAGTTTACCAGGGTCTGAAGGACCGGGGTCAGAAGGTGGAAAAAGTCCTGATCCAGGGGATCGGGGGGATGAAAAAAGCTACCAAGCGGGGGATCGAACTGGCGGCCAAACTGGATCAGTCCCTATCCAAGATGAAACGGAAACCCGTTCCTGCAAGCCACCTCACCATGGGGATCAAGTGTGGCTCCTCCGACACCACCTCCGGGCTGGTGAGCAACCCCGCGACGGGAAAGGCCAGCGACCTTCTCCTGGCCCAAGGCGGGGCGGTCATCTTCGGGGAAACCACGGAGTTTATAGGGGCCGAGCATCTCCTGGCGCGGCGGGCGGTCAGCGGGGAAGTAGCCTCGAAGATTCTTCACATCGTGACCCGGATGGAAGACCGGGTGAAGGCCCTGGGATTTGACATGCGCGGCGGGAACCCGACGCCGGGAAACATCCGGGGCGGATTGACGACGATCGAAGAAAAATCCCTGGGGGCTATCTGCAAATCCGGATCCATGCCCATCGATGGGGTCCTGGAATACGGCGAATCCATACCCGGAAGAGGCCTTTATGCCCTGGATTCTCCGGGGAAAGAGGCGGAGATCATGACCGGGCTTTCCGCGGCTGGGGCCAACGTCATCGTTTTTTCCACCGGCGGCGGTGCCCCGCAAGGGTATCCCATCGTTCCGGTGATCAAAGTGGCCGGCAACCCTGCCAAAGTCCGGGTCATGAAGGATCACATTGATCTCGATGCCAGCGGGGTTCTCACGGGACAGACGACCATCGATGAAGTGGGCCAGAAGATCTACGACGCCCTTTTGGCCGTTGGCAGCGGGAAGAAGGTAAAGGCGGAAACCTTGAAGTACGACCAGACCGTGGAGATCTACACGACGGGACCGACCATTTGATTGCGGATTTCGGATTTCGAATTGCGGATTGAAAGACAAAAAGCGAAAAAAATGACACTTAATTGCGAATTGAAGTGAAGGAATGCAGGATGATTAACTCGGGGGGCCTTTAATCCGAAATCCGAAATCCGCAATCCGCAATTGAGAGGGGTTTCCATGCTTCTTACGCAACAGGAAGGGCCGGTCGCGACCATCACGATCAATCGTCCTGAAGTTCTGAATACCCTGACTCACGAGCTGATTCTGCTGCTGACCGAAGAGATCCGGCGGTGGGGCGCGGAGAAGACCGTCCGGGTCATGATTCTCACCGGAAGCGGAGAGAAAGCCTTTGTGGGCGGGGTGGACGTGAAGGCCATGATGGACCTGGACCCGGACGGAGCGGAAAGATTTATCACCGATTTGCACCGCTGCTTCCTGGCCGTCCGCCAGTCGGAAAAGCTGGTTATCGCCTCCATCAACGGGTTCGCCCTGGGAGGCGGGCTGGAGCTGGTCGCTTCCTGCGACCTGAGAATCGCCTCAGACCGCGCCCGCTTCGGCATGCCCGAAGTCCGGGTGGGAATCCCTTCAGTCATCGAAGCGGCCATCCTTCCCCGGCTGATCGGCCTCGGCCGGGCCGCCGAGATGGTTTATCTGGGGGAGATGATCGACGCCCGGGAAGCCTGGCGGATCGGGCTGGTCAACAAGGTAGTCCCCCATGAACAATTAAAAGAAGCGACCCGACAGATGGCTGAAAAAGCACTCCAGTGCGGCCCAACAGCCATGGTACAGCAGAAGAAGCTCATCGCCCAGTGGATGGACCTGAGTCTGAGCGATGCGGCGGAAGCGGGAATCCGGGCTTTCCGGGAGTGCTACAAGACCGCCGAACCCGGAGAAGGAATGAAAGCCTTTCTGGAGAAACGGAAGCCAAAGTATTAGACCATTGGTCATTGATCAATGCTCATTGGTCAATGATCCTTGAGCACCAATCATGAAAGGAGGGCTGGATCATGGATAAAAAAGTATGGGGGGTTTTGACTGTTTCCTTCCTTTCAGTCGGTTAAAAACGAATTCGTGCGCAGGATGAAAACAAATTGTATGGGCAATCTCCTGTGGTTGCCCATCTTGCGGGCGGCCACAGGGGGCCGCCCCTACAATATCCTCTTTAATCCTGGCTATTTCAGCTAAGGTATTTCACTCTGAAATCTGCAGTCTGAAATCTAATATCTTCAATATGCTCCGGAGGGGAAGACAATGTACGGGTACACAGGAAGGATCCTGCACATCAACCTGACGCAGCAGAAATTCAAAATCGAGAATTTTGATGAAGCCTTCGCCCGGAAATTCCTCGGCGGAAACGGGTTGGCCGCCAAAATCCTGTACGATGGGCTAAAAAAAGGAATCGATCCCTTCTCCCCGGAAAATCTGGTGGTCTTTGCCGTAGGACCGGTCACGGATTCTCCCCTGCCCAGCACCAGCCGGGCTTACGTGGCCACCAAGTCCCCCCTGAACGCCCTCTTCTTCGACTCCACTTTCGGAGGACGGTTCGCCATCACCCAGAAGCGGACCGGTTTTGAAGCCATCGTCATCTCCGGGAAAGCCGCCTCTCCCATCTATCTGGTCATCGACGAATCCGGCGCCCAGTTCAAGCCCGCCGGCTCCCTGTGGGGAAAACTGACGAAGGAGACCTTCGAAGCCATCCAGGCCGCCGAGGGCGAGCCCGCCGATGTGGTGGCCATCGGGCCCGCCGGAGAAAAAAAGGTCCGCTACGCCTGCCTGGTCCATTACTGGCGCGGCCGGGAAGGGGTATCGGGGAGAGGTGGAGTCGGCGCCGTCCTCGGCTCCAAGAACGTCAAAGCCGTGGTGGTCAAAGGATCGAAAAAGACCCAGGTGGCCGACTCGCAGGCCATCCAGGAGCTGATCGCATCCCGCAAAGAAGCCATGGAAAAAGGAACGGCGGGCCTCAAGAATCTCGGAACCCCCGTTCTGGTCAACATGATCAACACCATGGGCGGGCTGGGGGTGCGCAATCTCCAGGAGGAGCAGAGCTCCCGCGCCCCGGAGATCGGCGGGGAGAAGCTCAAGGAGCTCTTCTTCGAGCGGAACGACACCTGCTTCGGATGTCCCATCGCCTGCGGGAAGACGCTCCGACTCCCCCCCGAACAGGGAGGCCTGCGGTGGAAGATGCCCGAATATGAGACCCTTTTCTCCCTCGGCTCCATGGCCGATAACTGGGACGCCGCCTCCCTCCTCAAACTCAACAGCCTCTGCGACCAGTACGGGCTGGATACCATCAGCATGGGGGTGACGATCTCCTTTGCCCTGGAGTGTTTTGAAAAGGGATACCTGACCGCCGGGGACACGGGCGGGAAAAACCTCCGGTTTGGGGACGCCGCCCTCCTCCTGGATCTGGTGGAAGAAACGGGAAAGAGGCAGGGATTCGGCGATATACTGGCCGAAGGTTCCTTCCGCCTGGCCGAACGGCTGGGAAAAGATTCGGCCAACCTTCTCTATTGTTTCAAAAAGGTGGAAGTGGCCGGGCATTCGGCGCGCGCCCTCAAGGGAATGTCCTTGGGATATGCCACGGCCACCCGGGGGGGAAGCCATCATGACGCCCGTCCCACCCTCCAGTACGCCGGGGAGTTCGACCGGACCAAAGCCCAGATCGCGCCGGCCTTCGCTTTCCGGACCCAGAATTTTACCGCCATGAATGATTCGCTGATCCAGTGCCGCTTCGCCAGCGAACGCGGCTTCGGGGGGGTGATCAATGAGAACTACGTGAAGATGATCAACTCGATCACCGGCTGGAATTTAACCCTGGAGGATGTGGAAAGAATCGGGGAGCGGACCTACAACCTGGAGCGGGCTTTCAACTGCCGCGAAGGGGTAAGCCGGAAGGATGACGCCCTGCCCTTCCGGACCTCCACTCAGCCGATTCCCGACGGGCCTTCCAAAGGAATGTACACTCCCCTGGACGAATTCAAAGGGATGCTGGAGGAGTACTACCGCCTGCGGGGCTGGGATTCCAACGGGATTCCCACGGGGGAGAAACTCATGGCCCTGGACCTGCCGGAGGCGGCCAGAGGAATTGCGGATTGCGGATTGAAAAAAAGCAGAGGAGAGCGGGGATAATCATTATTTAATAAGGTAACCAAAGCATGGGGGTGGATGACGGGGGTGGAAGCCTTTAAATCCGCAATCCGAAATCCACAATCCGCAATTGAAAGGGGGGCTTGACCCCGACTCCTGCATAATGTATAAATTATACATAATTCCTCTGCCCTCCTGATGCGCTCATCGGACGGCGGGGAACCGGTGTTTTCCTATCTCCCGCCAAGAGGGATACGCTTTGAGCGAAGGCCAAATACAGCAGAGCAAACTCATGACCGCGGAGGAAGCGGTCCGGCGATTTGTTCCCGACGGAGCCTTGGTAGGGATGGGCGGCCAGTCCATCGGACGCTCGGCCATGTGCATTTACCACGAGATGATCCGCCGGAGGAAAAAGGACTTGACCCTGGTGGGCTGCAATCTTTCCATTCCCATGGATATGATGGTGGGGTTGGGTCTGGTCCGAAGGACCGAATGCGGGACCGGTAACCTGGAACGGTTCGGGACCACCCATTGCTGGAGGAAAGCGGTCGAGCAGGGAAAGCTGGTGAACGAAGACTACAGCCACCTGGCCATGGTCACCCGCTTTCTGGGCGGAGAGATGGGCCTGCCCTTCATGGCCATCCAGAGCCTGCTGGGCTCGGACATCCTGGCCAAGAAATCCTCCTCTACGGGGAAGAAATACGAAATCATCGATAATCCCTGGAATCCCGGGGAGAAGGTGGTTCTCCTGCCCTCCCTGAATCCGGATGTTTCCGTCATCCACGCTCAGAAAGCCGATGAAATGGGGAACCTGATCATCGAAGGGTTCCTGGCTCACGAACCGGAGATGATCCGGGCATCCAAGGCGGTCATCGTCTCCTGCGAGGAGGTCGTGTCCTCGGATGAAATTCGCCGGTACCCGGAGAGGACGACGATCCCCTACGTTTACGTGAGCGCGGTCGTTCATCAACCCTGGGGGGCCCATCCCACCTCGGTGTATCGCTGCTATGCCCACGATGCTGAGCATATGAGGGAGTATCAGAAAGCGGCTCGGGAAGGCGGTGCGACTTTTGAGGCCTACATGGAGAAGTACATCTTCTCCTCCGCGAATTTTGACGAGTACCTGGAAAAAGTGGGCGGTTTGCGGAAATACAACCGGCTTCGCCAGGAAATGGTGGGGATGCTGTAGAGGAGGCACTATTTGTAACAGTTTAACCAAAAAAGTTGAGATAGAATTATAAAAACGAAAATCTCACAATCCTTTGCCACAGAGGGCACAGAGGCCACAGAGCTTTGAGGACCAAAAGGTAAAGGGCAAATACGAACGTCTGGAGAACCCTATTTGAGCTTTGAGTATTGTAAAGCTATTCTTATTCGTAGCATTTATATCTCTGTGCTCTCTGTGTCCTCTGTGGCTAAACAGTTTCGAGTTTCCGGGATTCCATCAACCTCAAAAGGCATAGAAAATGGCATCGGACTACACCTTAAACGAACTGATGATCATTGAAGCGGCCCGGCACATCCGGGACGGAGAGACCGTATTCGTGGGCACGGGCATGCCCATGGTCGCGGCCATGTTCGCCCAGAAGACTCACGCCAAACACATGTGTTTCGTCGTGGAAACCGGCCCCATCTCTCCCGAGCCCCTTCCCGTGCCCACCTCGGTCTCCGACCCCAAAGCCATGCACCGGGCGGCCAAGCTGGGGACCCTGCGGGAGGTTTTGGGCTGCCTTCTCCAGCGGGGAATGGTGGACGTGGGTTTTCTCGGCGGAGCCCAGATCGACCATTACGGAAACATCAACAGCACGGTGATCGGGGATTACCAGCGGCCCAAAGTGCGTTTTCCCGGAAGCGGGGGCGCCAATGATATCGCTTCCCTGGCCAAACGGATCCTGGTTATCGCTCCCCATGAAAAGAGACGATTTCCCGAGCGCTGCGCCTACGTGACCAGCCCGGGCTACCTGGACGGTCCGGAGGCCCGGAAAAAAGCAGGGTTGAAATCCCCCTATCCCGACCTCACCGTGGTCACCGACCTGGCGGTCATGTCGGTGGATAAAACCGACGGACGACTGAAGGTAAGCAAGCTCATGCCCGGAGTGACTTTTGAAAAAGTTCAGGAGAGCACGGAGTTCAAGGTTGAGGCTGCATCTTCCATGACCCAGGTGCCGGTCCCCGCACCCGATGAATTGCGCATCCTCAGGGACGAAGTGGATCCGGGCCGAGAATACCTGGGGAAGGGAGATTGAACCGTGGCCAATCCCAAGAAGATCCTCATCAGCGAGGACGTGACCGGAACGGGCATCGATCGCCTGAAGGGAAAATACCAGGTTCATTACGATCCGGACCTGTGGAAGAAAGTCCCCGAGCTGGAAGGGATGATCCCGAGCTATGACGCCCTGATCGTCCGCAACCAGACCAAAGTCAACGCGAGCCTGCTGGCCAAAGCCATGGCCCTATGGATCATCGGAAGGGCCGGCGCCGGCCATGACAATATCGACGTTCCCGCGGCTACCCAAGAAGGCGTGGTCGTGGCCTTCAGCCCGGAGGAGAATGCCGTCTCCGTGGCCGAACACGTCTTCGCCCTTCTTCTGGCCCTGGCCAGAAGAATACCCGGCGCGGACAAATCCACCAAGGGCGGCGGCTGGGAGCGGAAGAAGTACCACGGCTTCGAGCTTTTAGGCAAAACCCTCGGCATTCTGGGCTTGGGGAAGATAGGATTTCGTGTAGCCCTGAGGGCCAAAGCCTTCGGAATGCGGATCTTGGCCTATGATGCCTACCTATCTTCCACCAGCCTCCACGTCACCGAATCCGGGGCCCTTTTGACTTCCTTCGACCGGGTCCTGGCCGAGGCGGACTTCCTGACCCTCCACCTGCCCCTGACCCCGGAGACGCGGGGAATTTTAAATGGAGAGGCGCTTCGGAAGATGAAGAAGACCGCCTTTCTCATCAACACCTCCCGGGGAGAAGTTTTGGCGGAGGCTGACCTGGCGCAGGCCCTCAAGCAGGGAGGAATCGGAGGCGCCGCCCTGGACGTGAGGGAGAAAGAACCTCCGGGGGAAAGCCCGCTCCATGGACTGGACAATGTTATTTTGACTCCCCATACGGCGGGGCTGACCTACGAAGCCCAGGAAAAGGTGGTGGACGCGGTGGCCGAGGATGTGGACCGGGTGCTGAGCGGCCAGGCGGCTTTGCGGTACGTCAATTTCGGGGTGCCCAAAAAGAGAGCCGGAGACGACTGGTAAAAAGCAAAAGCGTAATCGGATACGGATGAACACGGATTCACACGGATGTAAAAATAATCAAAAAGATTGAATTGGACACAGATACACCCAGATGAACACAGATTAAAATAAGGAAAAATAAAGAGGCAACCCGGTTTGATTGCCATAGACTCGGGGCATTGGGAGGCCACTAAGAGACGCCCATTAACAGGTGCTTCATTTGAGGCTTTTTATTTTTATCTGTGTTCATCTGTGCAAATCTGTGTCCAATAAATTCATTTAAGAAGAGGATGGGAAATGGCTAAAAAGTATGTTTATTTTTTCGGCGGGGGCAAAGCTGAGGGGAGCAGCAGGATGCGCAACCTCCTGGGGGGCAAAGGGTGCGACCTGGCCGAGATGACCAACCTGAAGATCCCGGTTCCGCCCGGATTCACCATCACCACCGAGGTCTGTACCTTCTATTATGCCAACAAGAAGAAATATCCAAAGGAGCTGAGGGAACAGGTTAAGAAGAGCTTGGCCAAGGTGGAGAAGGCCATGGGGGCCATGTTCGGCGATCCCCGGAACCCCCTTCTCCTCTCGGTCCGCTCCGGGGCCCGGGTTTCCATGCCCGGCATGATGGACACCATCTTGAACCTCGGCCTGAACGAAAAGACCATCAAAGGCCTGATGGAGATGTCCGGCGACGCCCGGTTCGCCTACGACTCCTACCGCCGCTTCGTCCAGATGTACAGCGACGTGGTCCTGGGAGTTCACCGGGAGCAGATGGAAGAGCTCATCACCGAGAGGAAAAAGGAAAAGGGCGTCAAACTGGACATCGAGCTTTCCGCCGACGACTGGAAAGAGCTGGTGGGGAAGTTCAAGGCCATGGTGAAAAGAGAAACCGGCAATGATTTTCCCGAAGACCCCAACAAACAGCTCTGGGGCGCCATCGGCGCAGTCCTTGAATCCTGGAACACCCCCCGGGCGATCACCTACCGCCAGCTGAACAAAATCCCCGAGGACTGGGGCACGGCGGTCAACGTCCAGACCATGGTCTTCGGCAACATGGGCGGAGAGAGCGCCACCGGCGTGGCCTTCACCCGCGACCCGGCCACGGGAGAGAAATTCTTCTTCGGCGAGTTCCTGCCCAACGCCCAGGGAGAAGACGTGGTGGCCGGGACCCGCACCCCCCAGCCCATCGGCAAGGACCGCAAGGCCGACCCCAGCCTTCTTTCCATGGAAGAGATGCTTCCCAAAGCCTACGGGGAGCTGGAAAAGATCTACCAGAGGCTGGAGAAACACTTCAAGGACATGCAGGACATCGAGTTCACTATCCAGCAGGGAAAGCTCTGGATGCTCCAGACCCGCAGCGGCAAGCGGACCGCCTTTGCCTCCTTGCGAATCGCGGTAGAGATGGTGGAAGAGAAGCTGATCGACAAGAGAACGGCCATCTCCCGCATCGACCCCGATTCCCTGAACCAGCTTCTTGCGCCGGTCTTCGACCCCCAGGCCAAGGCTCAAGCCGTCAAGGGGGGTAAGTTCCTGGCCAAAGGGCTCAATGCCGGGCCGGGCGCGGCCTGCGGCGCGACGGTTTTCACCCCGGAGCGGGCCATGGAACTGGCTAAAGCGGGAAAGAAGAGCGTTCTGGTCCGTATCGAGACTTCTCCGGAGGACATCCACGGGATGAACGCCGCCGAGGGAATCCTTACCTCCCGCGGGGGCATGACCTCCCACGCGGCCCTGGTTGCCCGGGGCATGGGAAAACCCTGCGTGGTGGGGTGTACCGCCCTGAACATTAACTACGGAAGCGGCGCCATGGAAGTCAACGGCCGTACCATCCGGGAGGGAGATTACATCTCCATCGACGGGACCACCGGAGAAGTGATCGAGGGACAGCTTCCCACCAGTTCCTCGGAGATCATCCAGGTCCTCATCGAGAAGAAGATTCGGCCCGAAGATTCCCCGATCTACCGGCAGTTCGCCAAGCTCATGTCCTGGGCGGACAAAATCGCCGACCTGGGGGTCCGCACCAACGCCGACACCCCCCGCGACGCCACCACCGCGCGACTCTTCGGGGCCACGGGCATCGGCCTCTGCCGGACCGAACACATGTTCTTCGAAGCCGAGCGGATCGCCGCCGTGCGGGAGATGATCCTGGCCGACACCCAGGAAGAGAGGCGCCGGGCCCTGGCCAAGATCCTGCCCATGCAAAAGAAGGATTTCATCGGCATTTTCCGGGCTATGGACGGCTACCCGGTGATCATCCGGACTCTCGACCCCCCGCTTCACGAATTCCTGCCCCACACCGACCAGGAGATCGGGGAACTGGCCGCTCAGATGGGGATCACCTTCAAAAAGCTGAAGGAAAGAGCGGAGAGCCTGAAAGAGGCCAACCCCATGCTCGGGCACCGCGGCTGCCGCCTGGGAATCAGCCATCCGGAAATCACCGAGATGCAGGCCCGGGCCATCTTCGAGGCAGCCTGTGAAGTGGCCAAAGAAGGGGGGAAGGTTATCCCCGAGGTCATGATCCCCCTGGTGGGGCACGTGAACGAACTCCGCGCCCAGAGGGAGATCGTGGACCGGGTGGCAAAGGAGGTCATGGCCGAGACCGGAATGAAGATCAAGTACCTGGCCGGGACCATGATCGAGCTTCCCCGGGCGGCCATCACCGCCGACCAGATCGCCCAGGTGGCCCAGTTCTTCTCCTACGGGACCAACGACCTGACCCAGACCGTCTTCGGCCTCTCGCGGGACGACGCCGGAAAGTTCCTCCCCTTCTACCGGGAGAAGGGGATCCTGGATTCGGACCCCTTCGTCTCCATCGACCGTCCCGGGGTGGGTGAAGTGATCCGGATCGGCGTGGAAAAGGGCCGCAGGACCAATCCCAAGCTGGAAGTGGGGATCTGCGGGGAACATGGGGGAGATCCGAGCTCGGTGGAGTTCTGCCACCTCACCGGCCTGGACTACGTCTCCTGCTCCCCCTACCGCGTGCCCATCGCCAAGCTGGCCGCCGCCCGGGCGGCCATTGCGTACCCCAGAAGGAAATAAAAAAACCTTATGGGACGCTGATAAACACAGCGCGGCAAAGCCGCAATCAAGAAATTTCTTATTCGGACACAGATGAACACAGATAAACACAGATTTTATATTTGCAAAAGACTTAAAGACAAAAGACATATTTGGACGCGGATGAACGCGGATAAACACGGATGAAACGTCAAAAAGAACCATGAACTACCGAACCCGCGGACGGAGAAACATCTATGTATAAGAGAGCCGTAAAAATCGTGGATGCCCGCATGGGCATCCTCTCCAACAGCGAAAAGCTTATCCACGAGCCCCGGTACTTCGAGGGCCAGGTCATGGAGTCGCTTCTCACGAATATCCATTCCATCGAGAAGATCCCTTTTTCCGACGACCTGGATTCCTACTTCCTGGTGGTCGATGAGCCCCACGTGAAGCCCCAGGTGAAAGTGACGGACAAAATCTGCACCTGCACCGGGGACTTCACCCGGTATGAAAAGGAGTGCTCGGACAACCGGTACTCCCTTTTCGGGAACCTGGGCCTCTTCTTTAAATACCTCCTGGCCACTCTGGAGCGGTACCACAACATCTACAGCTTTCACGCCAGCTCCATGTACAGCCCCAGCCGGAACACGCTCCTCATGGTAGTAGGCGGGGCCGGGGCCGGCAAGACCGTCTTCCTGCTCAAGGGGCTGGAAGACGACTGGAGGATCTTCAGCACGGAGATGACCCACTTCCGGTTCACGGACAAGGGCTATGAGTTCTACATGGGGTCGCTCTACGACAACATCCGCCTGGGAAACCTGATCTACGATTTTCCCAAGGCCAACCAGAGGCTGAAAGTGGACATGCCGCCGGGGGTGACCGATGTGTGGGGGCACAAGATCGCCATCGACATGGGACACATCGCCGCCGAGCCCCGCTATTTGAATCCCCGGGTGACCGTGGTAGACGCGAAGATCGAGTCGGGCCGGGACAATCCCATCGTGAAAACAGTCACCCGCAAGGAGAAGATCGTCAAGATCCTGTTCGATAACTGCACGGAAAAACTGGGACCCACGCTGGTCTTCTACGACGTGATCCCGGTAGAGAGTTTCGATACCCCTGAACTCATGGGGCGTCGTTTAAAAGTCATGACTCGCTTCGTTGAAGAAGTGAAACTGAACCCGGTCAAATCAGTCCTGGCCGGGGCAAAAAATTGCATGGAGGGAATCTGACATGAGCCGCGTAAAATCGTTCGACGGAGTCTTTGAAATGCCCGTCCCGGGCCGCACCGTAAAACCCCGGAAAGAAGGGTTAACCATGATCATCGACAAGGGGCTGGGGCTGAGCGGCACCCAGGACCTTCTCGATTCGGCCGCCGATTACATCGACTTCATCAAGCTCACCTTCGGCACGAGCGCCTTCCTGGACATCGACTACACCGCCGAGAAGGTGGAGATGGTCAAGGATTACGACATCTGGATCTGCCCCGGGGGGACTTTCCTGGAAGTTTCGGTTTGGCAGCACGCCTATCCGAAATACCTCAAGCGCTGCAAGGAGCTGGGGTTCAACGCCATCGAGGTGTCGGACGGCACCATCGAGATCGACATGAAGACCCGCGCCGACTGTATCAAGCGCGCCGTGGACATGGGCTTCATGGTGGTCTCCGAGGTGGGGAAGAAGGACCCCGACGACAAGGTGGCCACAACCAAACTGCACGAGGAGATCGCCGCCGACCTCAAGAACGGGGCCTTCAAGGTCATCGTGGAAGCCCGCGAGGCCGGCAAGGGCGTGGGGATCTACGACAAGGACGGGAAACCCAAGAACGACGAAGTGGAAGCCATCATCAAGGGCGTGGACGACCTCACCAAGCTGGAGTGGGAAGCGCCCATCAAGAACCAGCAGCAGTTCCTGATCCTCCGCTTCGGGTCCAACGTGAGCCTGGGGAACATTCCCCCGGAAGACATCCTGGCCCTGGAAGCCCTGCGCAGCGGCCTCCGCGGGGACACGCTGAAAAAGGCCTGGCTGGCCAATCCGAAATACAAGAAGTAAGAATGCTTGGGGCGCAGATGAACGCAGATTCCGCTTCCCGCCTTGACACCGAGAAAGAAACTGATGTATGGGTTAGATGTTTGGAAGGCAGAGGATGGGATCCGATGATTCCATTCTCGAATGGAAATTTTCAAAAGGAGGCTCCTATGTTTCGAAGCGCTATGACCGCGGTGGGTTGCTTTTTGATGATGATCGCAGTTGCCTTTCCCGTTGGAGCAGCCGAGAAATATCCTGACCGGCCCATCGACTTCATCTGCACCTGGGGTGTGGGGGGGGGAGCGGACCAGATGGCTCGAACCGTCGCCAAGCTGACCGAGAAATTCATCGGAGTGGCCATGCCGGTTTCCAACATTCCCGGTGCCTCGGGAAATACGGGGATGTCCAACCTCCTGGCGGCAAAGGCGGATGGATATACGGTGGCCACGTACATCGCCGATACGCTCGGCACGATTCCTTCGGGAACCGCCCGTCACAAGATCGCGGACTTCGAATGGATCGTCCGCACCCAGGTGGCCCAATCTTACCTGTTCGTGAAAATGGACAGTCCTTTCAAAACCATCCAGGACCTTTTGAAGTATGCCAAAGAAAACCCGGGGAAACTGAAAGTGGCGGCCACTGGTTTCGGCACAGTGGATGATATTACGGTTCGGTACTTAGCCTCCAAAGGGTACAAGATGACCACCATCCCCATTCCTCAACCCGGGGAGCGTTATGCTTCAACGCTGGGGGGTCACTCCGAAGTTCTCTACGAGCAGGCCGGGGACATCAAGCAATACCTGGAGGCCAAGCAGCTCCGCCCCGTGATCGTCTTCTCTCAAAAGCGTTTCCCGGCTTTCCCCGACCTCCCCTGCTCCCAGGAATTGGGCTTAGATATCAGCCTCCCCCAGTTCCGCTCCATCGTGGCGAAAAAGGGGGTACCCGCTGACCGGGGTAAGATCCTGGCCGAGGCCTTCCAAAAAGCCATGGATACTCCCGAATGGAAAAAATTCTCCCAGGACCAGTACCTCGACCCCGAGAGCTATCTGGGTCCGGACAAATTCCCGGCCTGGATCGCTTCCGAAGTGGAGACCCTGCGGAATTTCATGAAGACCTTCGGGATGGCCAAGTAGAGAAAAGAAATCAGCCGATTTGAATTTCCGAAAAGAGGATAGCCATGTCCAAAACCGATGCCGGGGAAGCGCAGGACGTTTCCCCGGAGCCCGTTTGGAAATCCCTGGTCGGACCCCTTTTGTTCGTTCTGCTGGCCGGTACCTTTTACGTTCTTGCCGGAAAGATTGATGAACCCCCCGGTCCGGAGCAGTTGGGCGCGGGTTTTTGGCCCAAGATGGTTCTCATCTTCCTTATGGTCAGCTGCGGTATCAAAGTCGGGGAAATCTTCATGGCCCGTGGAAAAAGAGAGGCGGAGGGGACCCCGGCAGGACCTCTTCCCGAAGTGAATACCCTTAAACTGGCAGCGATGATCGCAATGGTCATCGCCGCGGTTTATTTCATGGATGTCATCGGATTTCCTCTGGCCAATTTTCTCTTCCTTCTCCTTTTCATGCGCATCGCCGGCCTGCGTAAGAAATTGCCTTTGTTCCTGACCTCGGTCCTGGGGACCCTCTTTCTTCTTTACCTTTTCGTGAAGATCGTCTATCTCCCCCTGCCCAAGGGTCAGTGGTTTTTCGACGATATGACCATTTTCCTCTACCGGGTTCTGCATATCATCTGAGATCTGCGGGGGCGATTCATGAATCGCCCTTACGGGAATGGGCAATTTTCAAAAGCGCTGGGTATAGCTGAGCGAATCTGGTAAGGAGATCTCAACATGTTCGATCAATTGTCACTTCTGGGCGCCGGGCTGGTAAACACCTTTGATCCCTTGAACTTCTCCATGATCCTTGTGGGGCTGGTCATCGGGGTCCTGGCCGGGGCTCTCCCGGGCATCACCATGCTCAACGCCATTGTCCTGGTTTTGCCCTTTACCTACTTGATGGGAATCGTTCCTTCCCTTCTCCTCATGACCTCCGTCTATTGCGGAGGGGTCTTCGGAGGGTCGATTACCGGGATTCTATTCAACATCCCGGGCGACCCCATGAACGTCCCCACCACCTGGGAAGGGTATGCCCTCAATAAGAAGGGTTTTGTCTCCAAAGCCCTGGGAATGGCCATCATGTGCTCGGCTATCGGCGGATTCCTAAGCGCCTTGGTCATGACCTTTGTCTCCCCGCCCTTTGCCAAGGTGGCTCTCTCTTTTTCCTCCTGCGAGTATTTCTCCGTGGTCTTCCTTGGCCTGGTGAGCGTCGTGGTCATTGGCACCCGGTCGATCGGCTCGGCTTTCATCTCCCTCTTCATCGGTATGTTTTTGGGCACCGTGGGCATGGATGAAATCTATGGGGCCGTGCGCTTTACTTTCGGCTCCCGCATCATGGAGACCGGGATAAACTTTACCACCGTCTTGATCGGCCTCTTCGCCATCGGGGAAGTTCTCGATCAGCTTTCCGTAAAGAACAAAGGGGACGGGGAAATCATTCGCACCCGTCCTAAAACGACCCTCCCCACCTTTGGAGAGATCTGGGCGCTGCGCAACACAATTTTACGAGGGCTGGGGATTGGAACGGTCATTGGGGCGATCCCCGGCACTGGGGCAACGGTCGCTTCCTTTGTCAGCTACGGCGTGGAAAAACAGGTCTCCAAGACCCCGGAAAAATTCGGCACCGGCGTTTGGGAGGGATTGGCTGCCTCGGAAACTTCCATCAATGCCTCTACAGGGGGCGCCATGATTCCCCTGCTCACCCTGGGTATCCCCGGAAGCGGGGCTACTGCGGTGATGATGGGGGCTTTCCTCCTTCATGGCATTCAACCCGGACCGCTTCTCTTCAACAAGTCGCCCGAAGCGGTGTATACCATTTTCGTGGGAATGCTGGTCTGCAACCTGATCATGATCCTGGCCGGATTGATCACCGCCAAATTTTTCTCCGAATTGATGCGGGTTCCGGAAAACATCCTCTGCGCCTTCATCATCACCTTCTGCCTCATCGGGGCTTTTGCCCTGCGCAATGATATGGCCGATGTCTGGTTCATGGCCATTTTCGGGATCGTGGGATACTTCATGCGCCGGTATGACCTCCCGATCCCCCCGATGATCCTGGGGATCATTCTCGGGCCCTTAGCGGAGAAGTACTTTCTGACGACCATGATCGGCGCCGGCAACGACTTTACCATCTTCTTCACCCGACCGGTAAGCGGTTGTCTGATGGTCACATCCATCGGGCTCCTCCTGATGCCATTCCTGAGAGGTCTGGGAAAGAAAGGGAAGAAAGCTCAGGCTTAAAAATGGGCGACCGGAAGGGAAAAATTACTGTCGTTCTGGGAGTTCTGGGAGTGGATGCCCACGTGGTGGGAAACAAGATCATGGCCCATGCCCTGGAGATCGAGGGGTTCAAGGTCGTCAACATCGGAACCTTTTCCTCCCAGCAGGATTTTATCCGCGCGGCCATCGAAACCGCGGCGGACGCCCTCCTGGTGGGCTCCCTCTGCGGCCACGGGGAGATGGAGTGCCGCGGGTTCCGGGAAAACTGCATCGAGGCGGGAGTCGGGGAGATCCACCTGGTCGTCGGCGGAAACCTGGTGGTGGGCAAGCAAAATTGGGAAGAAGTAGAAAAGCGTTTCCTCCAGATGGGCTTCAACCGCGCCTATCCCCCCGGTGTCTCTCCCAAGCAGGTCATCGCGGATTTGAAAAAGGATTTGCCAAAAGGCTGAGGTAAGGTTCAGGTCGAGCTTTTACTTAACCTTAGCCTCAGCCTTAACCTGATTTCCCGTTATGTCGCTTGCCCTTTTGATAGATTTCGGAAGCACCTTCACCAAGCTCCTGGCGGTTGATTTGGCCGCCGAGGAGATTCTCGCTTACGCCCAGAGCTGCACCACCGTGGAAACGGATATCATGGTGGGGCTGCGTCGGGCCCTGGACCTCCTACCCCCTCATTTGCAGGGTGCCCCTTATGAATGCAGGCTGTCCAGCAGCAGCGCCGCCGGCGGCCTGGGAATGATCACCATCGGCCTGATCCCGGAGCTTTCGGCGGAAGCCGCCCGGCGGGCGGCGCTGGGAGCCGGGGCCAAAGTCGTCAAGGTCTACTCTTTTCGTCTTTCCACCCGGGAACTGGAGGAGCTGGTGGGACTGAAGCCGGACATCCTTCTCCTTGCCGGGGGAACGGACGGAGGAAACCGGGAGGTCATCCTCGACAATGCCCGCCTGCTTGCGGCCAGCAGGATCTCGTGCCCCGTCCTGATTGCCGGGAACAAAGCGGCGGCGGACGAGGTCCAATCCATTCTGTCCGCCGCCGGGAAAATCACCCTTCTGACCGACAACGTCATGCCGGAAGTGAATGTGCTGAACGTGGAGCCGGTCCGGGAGATGATCCGGAAAATCTTTATCGAAAGGATCATCGAGTCCAAGGGTTTGAAGAAGGCGGAAGAATTTGTCGGGGGCATCCTCATGCCCACGCCCACGGCCGTGTTGCGGGCCGCTCAGCTCCTTTCCCAGGGGACGGGTTCGGAGAAGGGGTTGGGAGACCTGGTCATCGTGGATATCGGGGGGGCTACGACCGACGTTCATTCCATCGGCGCGGGAAACCCGGTTCAACCCGGGGTGGTGCGCAAAGGCTTGCCGGAGCCTTTGACCAAACGCACGGTCGAAGCAGACCTGGGTCTCCGTTACAATGCCGGCACGATTCTTAAGTTGTGCGGGGAGGGACGAATTCTCCAGCATGCCAGCCTTTTCCAAAAAGACCTCGCCCCAAGGCTTGAAAAGCTTTCTCAGTGCGTGGAGGTCCTTCCCCAAACGGCGGAAGATCAAGACCTGGATTTTGCCCTGGCAACCTGCGCGGCCCGGGCGGCCATGGAGAGGCATGCAGGGTCGATCGAAGCCCTCTGGGGTCCTCAGGGACAATACTACGTCCAGTATGGAAAAGACTTGACCGGTGTCGAACACCTCATCGGAACCGGAGGAATTTTCATCCACCACCGCCAGGCCGGCGGTATTCTAAGGGGAACGCTTTTTTCTCCGGAAGAGCCTTTTTCCCTCCGGCCCAAAACCCCGAACCTCTACACCGATGCCCGGTACTGCCTTTTTGCGGTGGGGTTGCTGGCGGACCGCTATCCGGAATCGGCCTTTCGGATTGCCAGGAAATACCTAAGAAGATGGAACTGAAATCTTTGCCACAGAGGGCACAGAGATCACCGAGAAAGAAAATTCTTGAAAAAACGAAAAGCAGGGAATGAGGAATCTAATCCACAACAGAAATTATTTGGTTAGAATTAATCATTTCTCTGTGTTCTCTGTGACCTCTGTGGCTAAGGAATAAAAATGGAACTGAACAATAAACGCTGGTCCGATGAAGAGTTCTTGGCCGAAAGGAAGAAGGTCCTTTCGTCCTGGCCGACGGGGAAAGAGATCGATCTTGAGGAAGTCGTCGACTACCTGAGAAGCCTTCCTCCCGAAAAGCAGTATGCCCGGGCGATCGTGCAGGCGGAGAAGGAAGGCCGCACCCTGGTCCAGCCCCGGGGAGGGGTGGCGTTGATTGACGACCATATCGCCCTCCTCCGGTGGTTGCAGGAAAAAGGAGGAGCCGACCTTCTTCCCACGACGACGGATACCTACACCCGCAACCTGAAATTTCACGACGCCCAGCGGGGCATGGAAGAAAGCCGCAAAGCGGGCCGTTCCATGCTGAACGGCTGCCCCATCGTCAACCACGGCTTTCGAGCCGTGCGCCGAATATCGGAATCGGTTGAGCGGCCGATCATCGTCCTCTCCGGAACCGCCTTTCCCCAGCTCACCGCGGAAACGGGTTTTGCCGGGGGCATGACCGCTTTTCTCGGCGCGGCGATTTCCTACACCGCCGCCTACACCAAAGACTTGCCCTTTGAACAGGGAATCCGCAATTACCAGTACCTGGACCGGCTGACTTCGTTCTATGAAGAGAGGGGCATCCGCCTCCACCGGGAACAGCCTGGATTTCTAACCGGAACCCTTATCCCCCCGGGAATCGGGATTGCCGTGGCGGTCCTGGAAATGCTCATGGCCGCTGGCCAGGGAGTGAAGCATTACAGCACGGGCCTTTGCCAGAGCCTCAACATCTCCCAGGACGTGGCCGCTCTCCGGGCTTTAAAAGAGGTAGGAAGAGAGTACCTCCGACGATCCGGCCATCGGGGCGTCTTTTTTTCCATCGCCACCCATCAATGGATGCAGGCCTTTCCCGCTGATGAGCCCCGGGCCTATGCGGTGATCGTCCTGGGGGGGATTATCGCCGCCTTGGCGGGAGCCACGCAGGTCATCACCAAGTCCACCCACGAGGCCGAAGGAATCCCCACCCGGGAAGCGAACGCGGAGGGAGTAAGAGCGACCCGGATGGCCATCCAGCTCGTGCGCGCCAATCACTTGCCGGAAAGTGCCGAAATCCTGGAGGAAAAGAACATGATCGTCCGGGAAGCCCGTTCCATCCTGGATACATGTCTGGAAATGGGGGATGGAGACCCGGTCCTGGGCTCTCTCCGGAGCCTGCAGGCTGGGGTGCTGGACATTCCCTGGGCCCCCAACCAGTTTGTGACCGGCAAGGTGATTCCCGTCCGCGATGCCCGGGGGGCGGTCCGCTACTTGGACCCGGCCAACCTTCCCTTCGACCGGGAGATCCTGGAATACAATCAGGAGAAGATCAGGGAGAGAGAGCGCCGCGCCGGGAAAAAGATCGACTATCAAGAAGCCATTTTTGATATCACCGAAGTGAGCAAGATGCTGGAGGACGACTGAGGAATGAGGAACGAGGTTCGAGGATCGAGGCAAAAATCTTTGCCGAAACAAGGAGAACTGAATCCCATGAAGTCGATAACCCCGGAAACCATCGATAAGGTCATCGAATGCCTGAAAAAGAACGAGATGGAGGCGGTTTATTTTCCCACCGTGGCCGAAGCCAAGGAAGAGGCCCTGCGAAGGATCCCTTCCGGAGCCAGGGTGGGAATCGGGGGATCGATCACCCTGAGGGAAATGGGCATCCTGGAAGCTCTGGAGAAAAGAGGGGACGAAGTTTACGATCACTGGAAAGAGGGACTCTCCAAGGAGAGACGGCAGGAAGTCGGGAAAAAACAGCAGAGGTCCGATTTCTTCCTCACCAGCACCAACGCCCTGACCCTGGACGGAAAACTCATCAATGTGGATGCCACCGGGAATCGGGTCGCCTCCATGATCTTCGGCCCGGAAAGGGTTATGGTGATTGCCGGGGTCAATAAGATCGTCAAGAATCTGAACGAAGGTCTGGCCCGGGTCAAAAAGGTCGCCGCGCCCCGGAACTGTCAAAGGCGAAAGGATCCCACTCCCTGCGCCCAGGATTTGGTCTGCCGTAACTGCGACACGCCGGCCAGGCTCTGCCGGGTAACGACCATCATTGAAAGAAGGCCCTGGGGAATCAAAGAGTTCGCGGTCATTCTGGTTGGAGAGGAACTTGGTTATTAAAACTCTTAGGGGGGGTTCGCGAACCGCCCCTACGGGGGAATAGGATTGCCGTGATGAAAATTGAAAAAATCAACCTCTACCGCCTGAAAATCCCCCTCAAACAGCCCTATAAGATCGCCACGGCGGAGATGAAAGCCTTCGATTGCACAATTGTATCCCTTCATTCCCAGGGGCATGAAGGGCTGGGAGAGGCCATGGCGGATGTTCAGGGCTATTTCTGGGAAACTGCGGATCAGGTCTGGCAGTTTGCCAAAGATCAAGGCCCAAAGATTCTCGGCCTCCCGGCGGAAAAAGCCCGGGAGTCCATTTCCAGGCATGCGAAGGAAATGCCCTGCGCGGTAACCCCTTTCCTGACCGCCCTGGAAATGCTGAACCCGAAATCCCTCCTTGCCCCTCCCGCTGAGATGCTACCGGTGCCGATGCTGGGGATTCTCCAGGCGACGGACCGGGAGGGGATCAACAGGGAAATCGAGGAATTCATCTCCCAGGAGTACGACACCATAAAGATCAAGGTCGGCTTCGAGGTAGATAAAGATATTGAAAGAGTGAAAATTGCCCAAAAGATAATCCGGGGAAGAGCCCGTCTCCGGGCGGATGCCAACCAGGGGTACAACCTTCCCCAGGCCCGGAGGTTTGTCCAGAGCATTGATCCCCGAGGGATCGAATTCCTGGAACAGCCCTTCAAAGAGAATGACTGGGACGCCATGGTGGAACTTGCCAGGATCTCCCCCCTCCCCCTCGGACTGGATGAGTCGATCTACGGAATGGATTCCGTGGAAAAAGCCAAAGCGCTCGGGTGCGCCCGCTTCGTCAAATTCAAGATCATGAAGATGGGCAGCGCGGAAGCTCTGGCTCAAGCGATCGAGACTTCCCGTCAAATGGGGTTCGGGATCATTTTGGGGAACGGCGCGGCCGGTGAGATCAGCTGTTACCAGGAGGCTCTGGTGGCCGGACGCATGTCGATCCGCGGCGGAGAGATGAACGGGTTCTTAAAGCAGAAAGAGTCGATCCTGGCTCAAGGGTTGAAAACCGCCGGGGGGAAAATTCTCCTGGGCCCGGATTACCGCCTTCGTCTGGATCCGCGGAAAGCTGATCGGCTCTCCGTGGACCGCCTGGACTTGGGATAAGAGGAATCCCTCCCTCTAAAGTGCCTCAAGTGTGCTTAAGTGTACTTAAGTGCCTCAAGTTAATGAGACAGCCAAGCAACACCCGGCCCGTTCCCGGTTCCCCGTTGCCAGCTATAGGCAAAAACAGGCAACAGGCTACGGGCAACCGGCAACTGGGAACCGGCAACCGTTTTTATTCTGCAATCCGCCTTGCACTACGTTGAGTGCAGGGCTGCCCTCAACCTCATATGCCTCAGGGCGCATTCCGAAATCCGCCAGTCGTAAGGTTGGATTGGACTTTGCCCCCGAATCGCGTTAAAATAAGCTATGATTCGACCGAAGTCCTCATTTTTCCGAAAGCTATCCGCAATCCTGGCGGCTGTTTTCTTCTGTTCTATCCTCTACAGCCCACCCCCGATCTTTGCCATGACTACCCAGGAAGAACGGGAACTGGGAGAAAAAGTTCTTCAGGAGGTCCGCAAAATCTGGCCCATGGTGCAGGACCCCGCGCCCCGGGAGTATATCGCTCGGATCGGGAAAAGAATCCTGGTCACCATGGAAACTCAGCCTTTCGAATATGAATTCTATGTCCTGAACACATCCGAAATTAACGCTTTTGCGGTTCCGGGAGGAAAAGTCTTTTTCAACAGCGGCCTGATTCAAATGGTGGAAAGTGAAGATGAGCTGGCGGGGGTGATGGCTCATGAAATCGGGCACGTGGTGGCCCGGCATATTGCCCGGCAATCGGAGCAGGGCCTGAAGCTGGGCCTGGCCACCCTGGGAGCCTTGCTGGCGGGAATCTTGCTGGGGCCCCAGGCCGCCGCCGCC
>Ga0315294_10001171_pt1 | contig 28298 bp, 21 predicted proteins | sample YL17G13_40_MG_FD_203626 | JGI IMG/M metagenome (GOLD analysis project Ga0315294, IMG submission 203626) | Sediment microbial communities from Yellowstone Lake, YNP, Wyoming, USA - YL17G13_40 | ecosystem: Environmental > Aquatic > Freshwater > Lake > Sediment | place: USA: Wyoming | collected... | reverse complement strand
GTATGTTGAGTGCTGTGAATAAGTTTAAAATAGTCGCTTCCAGATATGTGTGTGTTTGGTGCATCCTCATTGATTTTCATCCCAAGATTGTCAACGGGGGATGCACTAAATAATGTTAGCTACTGAGCAAATACTACTTAATTTTAATTATGAATTATTTGTGTGTATTTATGGCAGGAAAAATGTATAATCCTATACCTGCAATTTGTGTAAGCTGCAGAAAAGAAGGAGTACTTATTTGTTCATCATGCGGCAGATGCGAGAAATGTGGTGATCATATAGCATGTGAACCCTACAAATCACCCCGCCAGCGAATAAAAAATTAAAATGATTAAAAATTTTTATTATACTGATTTCATTTCAACGTTACTATAACCAGTGATTATTTCTTTAAAAACATATCCTTAAAATTGATGAGCTGGGTCAAAAGAGCTTTCTGTATAGGGGGGAAAGCAGATGGAACCCAGCTCAACGTGTACAGGAAACATGATTAGATTTAAATTAATTTCTTTAAAAACATATCCTTAGAAAACGAATGATTTTTGTGCGAATCAATGATAAAAAAGGAGATTAGTTGTAGATCACTACACCGCTAAATCCTATTACAAATTTAAGTGAATGCATCACCACAGACCCGCCAGGACTATTATTATCCAATGCTACTATCTCTCCATTGGCATAATGAATGAATTGGAACGGTTTGAAATATATCACCCGTAGGTTGAGTGCTTCGAAAATTTGTAATATCTCTAAATCAGTGTAATTTGAATATCTGCCGAATATGAATCCTTTCTTCACTTCACCCACATTGAAGATATGAGGATCTGAGTAGATTTCAACACCATGTTCATCTTTGAGTTTCACTAGTATCGCATAGGTTCCCTTTTGGGACCATGAATGATTTGAACAGATAGTATGACCAGCAGAGTAGGGACCAAGCCATTCAGAGATATTTCCATCACCCCAATTCCACATAAAATAAAAATTGTCTGATTCAGGGTTGGTCCAGGTCATGCAGAAGGTGTAGTTGGTGTTTTTTATTCCCCAAGAGGGACCATCAATGATTGGTTTTTCTGGCGGCGGACCACTGTTAATGATTGTTATGGTATGTGGTTCAGACCAATTACTTTCCGTCCCAGTACTATTTTTGAGTTTCACTCTTATTTCGTAGACTCCTGCATCTGTCCAGTTATGGGATGCAGAAGTAGTTTGACCAGATGCATAGGGACCAAGCCAATCGGTGATATATCCATCGCTCCAATTCCACTGAGTAAAATACTCATCACCATTTGGATCAACAGGAATGACAAAATAAAACGTGTATTCAACCCCTGTATATCCTTCAGTTGGTCCATATGGAGGATCTAAGAGTGGAATATTTGTACTTACTCCAACAACTATTCCAAATCCACTTAGAATTAGAATCCCAATGATTGATATTGGTATAATTTTGTTCATTTCTTTCGCCCTTTACAATTTTATAACAACGTTCTCCTATAAATACATTATTTCCTTACTGAATAAATCCATCCTCTATAGAACTAACTAAGGGAGAAATCTTCGTGCAATCGTCACATTCACTGGCCCAAACGAATCTGGAGTGATCAGCTGATCATGATAATAAATCACTGCGGTTCCCCCGTAGATGTGATAGTCTCCGTTTCGTACAAATCGACCATATATGGTGTGTTGGTACCATACTCCCTGATAGAGCACGTATTCTTCTCCTGGTTCAAGTGTTATCCCCCAATATAAGGTTAAAAAAAATTTTGGATTCATGTTGATGAACTTACCTTTATCATTGAAAATAGAGAATTGTCCTCCGGGAAGTCCGCTTATGTTTAACGATACGGATTCATTGCCAAGGTTTTTCATTGTGACTTTTATCAATATGAATTGAAATATTGATGTCACATTTTGAATATTGGTTGTGATGGAATACTGTAATTGTGGTTCTTCTTTGGACGGAGGGGGTATTGATGCGGCAATAAAAGTAGTGCAATTTGATATGATAAGAACCGACACGACAAAAAAGTATAAACTACCGGATAGAATCTTTTTCTTCATCTTCTTTTCCCCCATGATAAATGGTTTCTTATCCATACTTTTCCTCCTCTATAGGAAAATAAATTACCCTTGGTTATTTAAATCTTTGTTAGAATAATAAGTGCAGGGGAAGGGATACCAACCTCAAGTTCAAATCTTACCAGACCTGTGGGGGTACGGCCTCTACTACAGGAGAGAATTTGGTCGATATATTGGTGTTTTACTGGGTAATTGACCTTAATTATTAGGAATAAAAGAACGAAAAAGAATTTAAATATCTCTTTAAAGATACTATTAAATGCTTATGCAAAAAAACTTCATCATCTGTAATACTATCTTTTGCATTAGTCTTCTTACGTTCTCCGCGATTGTCTCGTCGCTACCCATAACCGAGACCCAACCATCATCCTCACCAGCCCACCTAATATATGTGACATCGACGGCACAGCCCGCCCCCATGCCTCACAACCCAGCCATCCCCTCATCTCATCGTGGCTCCGGCCCCATCATCTGGAATACCATCCTCTCTGCAGAATTTCCTGCAGTCTCAATCGGCAATAACGGCACCCAGATCTTCGCAGAGTCCATCTCCTGCAATTATTCATATGGAGTTTGCTTCCAGCTCTACGCCACCCAAGGCGACGGCCAGGCACTCTGGCAGTACTTTGTGTCTAATACGGGATATGCGCAAGTCGATGCTGCCAAAGAGCGCGATGTTATGGTCGGGCTCGCAGCGAACAACCCACTCCAGACGGAGCAGCAGACCTTCCAACGACTCTGCAAATGGACATCTGCCAGCAGCACCCCCGACTGGTACTTCGATATCCCCCTTTCCTACCATGTTTTCCAAGGCGGCATGAACGAGCATAACCTCGCTATCTCAGGCGACGGCACCCACGTTATCCTCGCCGCGACTAATACGACAAACAACCTAATTCAGTTCTTCCAGTTAGACGCCGACACTGGCACACTCCTCACCTCCTACACGCTCCATCTTGATGCTCAAGACCAGGCCTATGTCGCTACCCTTGACGTCTCAACAGACGGCTCCCTCGTACTCGTCACCTATCCTTTCAGTGCGTCCCTCGTGGACTTGACATCACAGATCATTAGATGGACCGGCGATTACCCCGTTGGGGCAATCTCAGGAGATAGCTCCACACTGGTCAGCTTCGCCGAGGACAACACCAATTTGTCCATCATCGTCCTTGAATGGAATGCCACCGACCAGCACTACCATGAACGCTGGCGACAACAGTTCCTCCCTTGGGGATGGGGACTCATGGGAAACATGCATTCCGTTGATATCTCAGAAGATGGATCAACCATCATCGTCGGGTGCCTAGGAAATATATCCTCTCCCGTACAAACAAAGACTGTGTTATTTGACAGCCAGAGCGGGAGTCTCTGGGAGAATACCACCCGCGGCCATGAATTCGTTTTTATCACTGATGTACGTCTCTCAAGAACGGGAGGACGAGCTATCGTCGCTTCGACCGGCGACAATCTCGGCAGCGTTGACCAACTCCTCGTCTTCGATCGAAACGATTCCCACCCACGCTTCACCATCCATGCACCGGGATCCATGGCCTCGGCGGACATCACACGAGACGGTGCCTTCGCCACGGCCGTAGCCACAAACCGCTGGTACCCCTTTGGCGATAAAAGCATTATCTACTCGTTTAACACATCCGGACGTGCACCAGTGCGGAATCTCTCAGCGACCTTCCATGGCGGCAGAGCATTCAAGGTCCACATCGAGAACGACGAGAATGAGACCGTCACGGACATCCTGTGGACCATGTACATCACGGGCGGAATCTTCCACCAGGTCTCATACCGTGCATTCGGGTTCATCCCTTCTATCGATAGCGACGAAACCGTAACAGTCACCTCAGAGCGACTTATAGGGTTTGGGCGTATTCATGCCTATGTCACGATTGAATCTACTTGGTATCCGGTCTCTGGATGGATCATTGGCCGCCATATCTTCTTAACATCACCAAGAAACGTGATTTAATCACCAGCAGGGAATTCCAAGTTAAAGTTCGTATTTTTTGAGCCGAATCTGTATGGGTCCTGGTATGACTTCAGGAGACAATGTTGGCATCATATTTGAAATTTTTTTCAGATTGATAGGTTCAAATCTCTTTTTTTAGCCACAATTTCATTCCATGCATTTTCACCAAAGTTTTCTCCTATAAAATAGAAAAAGTATGCAGGGGAAGGGATTTGAACACCCAATTCACAAGCACGATTATGAGTGACGGATTAATCGCCATTCATTATTGGTTTTCATATACTATGGAATATCGAAGGGTTCTTTTGCTGGATGCCAGTCATGCTCAATCCATGGAATCGTAATGAAAAAAGGATAACCAAGAATATATCTTCCTATCGTTACTTTTCCAAGTATATTCTTTGAGCCACTCCCGGTCCAGGTATCCCAATAATTACCTACCCATGTATCTTTCTGAGTGAGATAAAATATCACACCCAACCCTGGAAAATAGATATAAATATCTAGTTCAAACCAACATCCGAGCCAACTGTAATTTTTGAAATTATTTTTTGTAATAGTATTTGTACCATACAAACTACGAACCCCTACAGGACAGTTTTCAATATCATTTCCATAGATAATATTATGAGTACCAGCAGGATATAATACGATTCCTATTTTACATCGTCGAATTGTATTTCCTGATATGTTTTGCCGGGTGTCATCGAAATAAATACCTGCCATGGAACAATCGGTTATAACATTCCCTGAGATGTTCAAAATCGGCCAAAATCTGTGTGTTACGCTTACTGATAAGATGCCATAAGTACAATTGTGTATTTCATTATGAATGATGCTAATATTTTCACCAACATCACCAATACCAATCCCTGGCCGAGGTGTATTACGAATAACGCAATCTGAGATGGTAATGTTGTCTCGTTTAAATTCCTCATTGAAGGGTACCGTATCTACCCCTATCATAATACAAGAATAAGCAGTAAAATTCGACGCATAGGGGTTTTCCATGGTAAAATTCGAGACACGTACATGGTTTGCTTCGACATGAATGACAAGTGCAGTTCCATCGCCTTTGATACAAGGCATTCCGGTATCATCGCCTTCACCGAGCTCATGAGAAATACCGAGAAGTGAAATGTTCTCTGTTACGATATGAATCCCTTGTTCAAGATATGTCCCACTATACACCTCGATAGTATCTCCAGGACTCGAAGAATTCACTGCTTCCTTTATGGATGTAAAGTCTGCATCCCCAGGTTCATCATCAACTGTAATGATATTTTTATCATAGGTCTGTTCTGATGTTATAGATGGAATGGTACATGTTCCAACGAACAAGAGAATGATTCCAACCGCCAACCATTTTCTTTTCATGGTACTCTCCAATTTTATAGCTAATACCAACAATTTAAAAACAATCCAATCAGAAAAATAATCATTGCTACAAGTCCAGCCGGGATGCTAAATAAGTCAATGATACGTCGTAGGATTGGATTTTGTTCAAATAAGATTACTAGTTTTGCAAATGTTTCTAAAATAATTATAAATGGAATAAATATTACTAAAAGGATAGTACAAATAGTTGTTGATAAATCCAAACGAATTATTTTTTCGTTTTCACAATCACACTCGGAGTTTGATAATTGTGTCAACTCCCTATTGAGTGTTGCATCCTTTTCAATAACAGCAGATATTTCCTGTTGTGTCTCAGGATTAATTAATTGATACTGCTGAACCATCGAATGTATTTTTGATTTACTGATAATCTTCGAGAGTATCAAACCAATAACATACATCTGCTTGAGGAGGTTCTTGGTTAAAACAGGAATATTTGATATTGGGAATTCCCCTCTGCTTAACTGGGATTTGAGAATGATTCGTTGTATCTCTTTGTTGTTCGCTAAATCAAGAATTGTTTGAAATAATAACTCTTTCTGATTAACTTCATTGTTTATTACTGTTTGATTAGATGATTGTACAGTTTGATATCCAACAACATTAGTTAAAGATGCAAGAATAAGAAGAACCACTGCACAGATACTGACTCCAATCAAAGGTTTCTTATCCATTATCTCATCCCAGGGATATCATAGGGTTCTTGTGCAGGATGCCAATCAAATGTTACCCATAACAAAAAATCTACATGCGGAAAAACAGGAAGTAAAAGATGCCATCTTCCGAAAATCGGTTTGGGACTGCTTCGACTCTGATCCCAAAAATTTTTGTTAAATCGTGGTATTCTATCACGAGTCTCTTTGATAGGAGAAAAGAACCAAAACCATCGATATGAAGCAGTTTTATTATTGTCCAGGAAGGTGTTATTTCGTACGTATGCGTATGCACCATAGTCAATCGAAAGACCGACATTATTATTTTTAATCTCATTGTATTCAATTAGTACATAGAATGAAGAGGCAACCTCGATTGCTAATCTATTTGAACGAAGATTATTTTGGCTAATGGTAATCTCTTCCGTACTCGTGAAAAAGTTGTCCTCGATATAAATACCATAGCCGTTAGAGTTTTCAATTTGATTCCCTGTTATTATACAGTGTGTGACCCCGGATAGATATATGTTGCTGTTAGCATTTCGTCGTAATCGGTTGTTGTTAATGGTAATATTTTTTATTAAAATTGGATTAGTTGTCGGTACCTTTGTCGCTATCCCAACAGTAGTATCGGTAATAGTATTTTGTAATAGCTGGATAGTATCTCCGGAGACGACAATCCCGTTTCTCACAAAGGAGATATTGTTAAGGATGATATCGGTTTTCTCGCACTCCTCGGCAACAATCCCTTGAACTCTGTTATTCATCACCTGTCTTTCATTTCGTATACTATTTTGATACACACTACAAAGGGAAGAGTTGAACAGATAAATACTATCAACTGGACCGTCTGCAATAATAGTATCAAATGAGTTCTCATGGATAATGATTTTACTTGAATTGAGGATTTCAACAGCATTTCCACGGAGAGTATGGAAATTATTTTTCTCGAGGATACAGTCTGATGTGTAATTTATGGTTATACAGGTATGATTCAGGGAATTATTTACAATTGAAAATCCAGAAATGTAAGTACCTGATTTTAGAATCGTAATTATATCATATGATCCTTGTTGACCATCGATAATCGTTGTATTTCGATCTTCTCCAATTAATTTAATGTTAATCGATTTATTAACAATGAGACATTCATAATACGGGGAAGAAGCAGCGTAAACAAAAATAATATCTCCACTATGTGATGCATCGATTGCATCCTGAATCTTGGTATAATTCCCTGGTCCGCTCCCACCAACATACAACCAGTTCCCTCTTGATGTTGGTAATGATGTTTTAGTATCCTGTGCTATCGTTGGAATGATACAGGTTCCGATGAATAAGAGAATAATAGAAACAGTCAAACCTTTCCCAATCAGAGGATACCTATTCATTACTTTTCACCTCCCTTATCTACAATTTTATAACACTGCTCCCCTTTAAAAACATATCCTTAGAAACGAATGTTTTACACTAAAAACTTCCCTATTTTTGTATTTCTTCTTTTTCCGTTTAAGATCATCTATTTCTTGGGGAGACCATTTTTTGTTTCTTCCGTTCCACAGATTTTACCAATTACGTGCATTATCTTCCTCTTGCTGATTACGATTCTTATTTGGGAAACGAAAACCGCTAACCGTTCCACCAGTCTCCAACCAGGCAAAATAGAAAGGAAATCCGGTATTTCCCAAAGTCGTCACCTAAAAACCACCGCAACGACCATCAAAACCATCACCGTAGTAAACAGCTAAAACCAGGAGAAAAACAGTTCCCAAATTCGTCGCTTTTCCTTTTCCCAAACTCGTCACCTAGCATTTCCCGAATTCGTCGCTTGGATTAACCATTATTAATATGACTTATCATGATGATCCAACGAAATGATCCTGACGACCTCGCCTTCGAGCTTAAAAATAAGGACAAAGGAACCAAAATGAATTCTTCGATACCCAGCAAGAACGTTTCTCAGAGGTTTATAATGGTCAGGGTTTTGAACAAGATCAATGAGTTTTTTCTGGATATGATTAAACAGCACTGTATCTTTTTTCTTCAGCTTTTTCATGGATTTTTCAAAGCTTGCACTAAATTCGATGCTGTATTCCATGCTACAAACTCTTCAGATACTTCACGGCATCTTTTTGACTGAACTTTTTGACATTTTTTCCGCGTTTCATATCGTGCTCTATTTTTTGATATCGCTCTATTTTCTCAAAAAGCACTCTGTTTCGAACAAGCTCTAGGATGAACTCTTGCACGTTTCTATACCCGAATTCCTTCGAATAATCCTTTGTTGCATTCAATAAATTCTCAGGTAGGGTAAGACTTATTTGTTTCAAAACCATACAATCACCAAATACGTATAAATACTAATATGTACATTAAAGTAGATAAATATTTCTATAGAATCGAGAAATTATAGAGAACGCGAATGAAAATAACACCATTATAAAATAAGAATAATTTAACACATAGTAACGCTGCTTGTAGTACAGATCCCATCAGGATTCTCTGTTTCCTCGGTGCCACAGATTTTACAGATTATTTTTTTCTCGCTCATACTACAATTTCAATAACCGGTATTTATTTTAATTTATTTTACCCTTTTTCGTTTTCCACTCCTTTACCCCCCTGATCACACAAAACTATTAAACACCACAACAGGATTTCATCCTCACCGTAAAAGAGGAGGAAAGGAAACCATGAACGGCTACACGAAACCCGGGCTGTTGTTGCTGATGATTTCTGTCGTAATCGCGTTTTGTGGCACTCTAGCTCAGTACAGCTTTTATTCCTCTGTACGTCCGACAGACCTGCAAGGACATTACTCTTCATTTTTGTTCAATCTCTGGCCTCTTACAATCATCGGCATATTAGCGGGACTTTTGTACTATCTTGGGGCGATTTTCATACTCCTCGGACGAAAAGAATTTGGAGAAAAACACCGGAAATATATTTTCTATTCAATCATTATTTTCATTGCCGTTGTCGTTCTCACATTTGTTTTTACCCGCTCGATATCATCAACTGCGTTTAGCTGGATAACCTCAGGACAACCTACAAACACTTTTACCGATACGGCCGACTTTTTTAGAACACAAATACTTTCAAGTCTCATCGATTCGTTAATATTCGCAATCCCATATGGCCTGATATGGGTGTTCGCGTTATACAACCTTGAAAACAAAAAAGGGCAAATCATACTTCTGGCTGCATTCGTCACCATGATCCTTATACCCATAGTCACCTTCATAGGATCCTTCACTGTCGTGAATGACTGGATAACTTACGGAACCCTTGATAATCTGTCCAATGCAAGCACATCATCATTCATGAGATCAGATCTGTTCTCCATATCACAATGGACCGGACCAACAGGAATTATCCTGCTTCTCAGCCAATTCCTCAACTGCATCCTGTTATTCGTCGCCTTATACATCCCGTACAACAGAATCATCACCAGGGAACTCAAACCAGATCTCTCAACAACACAGGCTTAGGACATATGCTCCCCCGGTAGACGGTTTGATACCAGATGATGCGATCTAGTGCCCGTACTGCGAAACACAGCTCTAAATTCTCCTCTCAACGATCCTTCAGTGAACTCAAATAAAACCGTTTCTTCCGCTTGACTCCCTATCCTCTTTCATTTCCTTTATCAATTGTTGATCCCATCTGAATTCTCTTCTTCTTCCGTACCACCGATTTTCCAAATTACGTCCATTATCTTCCGCTCCCCAATTGTACATTCCCCCTTTGATCCTAAGATGTATCCTTATTTCTTGATACGTTTTGAAGAACTGTTTTTCAACTCTTCCCCTGAAACTTTAATACTATACCTTTCATCACCCTCTTTGTTAAGGACTTTATCCCAGGTTTCAAAATCTGCGTTTATCCAATCCTTAATAGTTTTCAAAGTTGGTATTTCTTTTATTAATTCATCTTTATGCCTATTTCTCACCAGGTCTTGTAAATCTTTTGTCGTCCCGCTTATTCTATTACTACGCTGATGATCACTACAAAGAGCTTTTTTATATCTATTCATTGAATAGTGAAACTCTTCCATTGAAATGGTCTTTTTACATTCATTGCAATAATATCCCATTTGCTCCCACCGGAAATCCACAATTTCATAACAGATATTTTTTTATAAGCATATCTTCAATAATAGAAGCATCAATCATTACTACGTATTAAAAACTTACAATCATCATAGATTCCATCACGGTTATCTGTTTCCTCGGCATCAAACATGGACCAAATCATACAATCCCTTCCTTCTTCCCTCCCTCCCGTCCTTTGTGTACATAAAAAACCCCACCCACTCATCCAACATATCACAGCTTTTTTATAGACTACCGTGTTAAAAGCCCAGTTGAGTCCCATGGAGCTGTGGTTCGTCTTTAGTGTACTCGGGTACATGATCGGTGCGGTCGCAGGCATTCTGGATAAGTACATGATGAACCAGCGGTACCACCCCGTGACCACCGTTCTGCTGCGCACCCTGTTCAACGCCGTCTTCCTCGGCACCGCAGGACTGCTGTTCCTCAACCTCCGCATCTCTGCATCGCTGCTGCTACTTGCAGCACTCCCTGCCTTCCTCCTCGCAGTTAGCTTCGTCGTGTACCTGCGTGTGCTGCAAAGAAAGAACGCAAGTGAAATCCAGCCGTTCTCCCAATCACTCGACGTTTTGTTCATCTTCCTTGCGTCACTGATCTTTCTCCATGAACCAGCAACACTTCCCAACTACGCAGGAATCCTCGTGATGGTAGGCGGCATCTACCTCGTCCTTGCCGAACACATCACCACACGACCACGCCTGGACCGCAATCTCCTGATCATCGCAGCACTCGTCCCCATCGACATCGCGTACGCACTCCTCGTCAAAACCTTCCTTGGCACCGCAGAGCCGATCGCCCTGGCAGTCTCCATCTACCTGATGGCATTCCTCATGCTCACGGTCGTATCCCTGTTCCTGCGACGACAACGACAACCGACAAAAGCCTCCCTCAAACCACAGATACGCATTGTTCTTGTCGCATCACTGTGTGCAGCCACTGCCGCAGCATTCCTGTACACCGCGCTCTCACAGGCAAACGCCTCTAAGGTCTACCCGATGGCAGGCGTAAGCTCTGTTACGGTCTTTTTGCTTGCGACCATGTTCCTCAAAGAAAAGTTCCACTGGCACCGGTTCATCGGAACCCTGATCGTAGTCCTCGGGATCTACCTCATCTCACTGTAAAAAAAAAGTGCACGTTGATTCAAGAAAGACTCCGTCATCCTTCTTCCTCCTTTTCTTCCTCACTTCCTTCATACATTAAAAAAAATCTCACTTAGGGATGAAACCTCCCTCATTCTCTGTACATACGTAGAGTTTCATGTAAAATTGTCCTACACTGTTCCCGTATTTGGGAGGCTTACTTTTTACGGAAAGGTGAAATACTGTTTCGTAAGAGGATTGATTGCTTTTTTTTCTCCAACTATCTTGGCATCATACCCTGGAAAACCATAATCTCCTAACGTTGGGTCAAGGAGGACAGAATCTTTTCCCACTATTTCATAGGCGGTAAGCTTGTTTTCATTATAGGTATCGTAAAACGATGGTTGAAAAGAAAATAAAAAGTCAACATTCACCGTCGCCGTCTGCGTATTATTATTCAAAAGAACGATGCCACCAAACGTGAGCATCTGGGGGATCGTCCCGGTCTTACTAGTGAGGTTGGACTCTTCATACATGACGTTCGCGGTGCCATTATCCCTCAGGGTAAAAAACTCTGTCTGTGTCGGAACAACGAACAGATGCAACGGCTGATCGGATTGGATGCTGTACACAATGGTCATGTAGTCAATGAGCCCATCAAATGTCTTATTCGCATCCCCGCCAGCGTACAACACGCCCGCCGGAGCAAGCGTAAGGGTTTGTACAAGAGGCTGATACATTGGCTCCCCAAAGGCTTCCTCGACCTGACGGATCAATGAGTGTTCAGCGCACTCCCAGAGGGAATCGGTGTTGACATCAGAGGCCATTGCATACACATGAGAATCGGTGAAGACAAGATAGGATGGAATCCCAATATTGGAGAGCAATGAGCACAGTAAAATGGAGAGATCTTCGCAGGTCCCCTCTTTTTTCTGTATGGTCTCTTGCGGTGTTTGCAGTGTTCCACTATCCAGAGGAGCAGAGATACAGGTGTAGTTCTTGAGAACATCTCGATACAGAGCATTGACCTGACATTCCCTTGCGGAAGAATCAATGCCATTGAGTATGGTGTTTGCATAGGTCTGTAATGCGCTGTCATCGAGTACCAATTTCTCGATATACGGTTCTGCATGATCAAGAAAAGCATCGGGCGGAGGTTGCTCCCAGCGTGTCTCATCATAGGGGAAATAGTCTGCATTGTCACCCACCCCATCGCCATCTGAATCTTGCCATTCGGTTGGATCAAGAGGAAATGCATCCGTGTTGTCACCAATCCCATCACCATCAGTGTCTCTTGTTTCATTGGCATCCTGGGGGAATGCATCGGTGTTGTCACCAATTCCATCGCCATCGGAGTCTTTCCATTCGGTGCTGTTAGAGGGGAACGCATCAACGGTGTCATTGTACCCGTCACCATCGGTGTCTGTCACCAGGTTATTTTCTGGTTTTTTTTCTGTACATCCGCCCATCAAACCTATCGTAATAATCAAGAATCCAATGAGTACAACAACGATTTTTCGCACATCACCATCTCCACTCATCGCTATATTTACATGATTTGTTTCTTTAAAAACATATCCTTAGACACTCATGTTTTGTACCAATCTTTCTCATAAATAAATACTTCACCGCTCCTCCCCCAGCAACACGATCAACCAATAGTATAAATATATCCCACGCTATAATTTTATGAGGTTGATACTCCTATGAAAATCTATATTACGCTTCTTATGATAAGCCTCCTTATCCCAACATCGGTACCTCTACAGACAACCGCACAAAATGCGAATACACCACATTCAACTTCGATACCAATATCATACGTAAATACATTTCAAAACACAAACACACAAAAAAGCTGGAATTACACTATCATCCGCGACAACTATGGCGTTCCACACGTTTTTGCGAACACTCGAGAAGAGCTTGCCTATGGAGTCGGATATGCTATTGCTGAAGACAGGCTCTGGCAGGCTGATCTCTTCCGCCGAGAAGCAACTGGTCGACTCAGTGAACTTGGCATCGGAAATATCAGCATAGACCTCTGGACACGAATACACGGATACACCAAAGAGGAAAACACCCAACTCTTTACCACCATCCAATCACCCTACAGAGAAATGATCATCGCGTATACTGAAGGGATGAACCAATATATCACCGAAGCAATCGCTAACCCACAGGAGAAAATGCCCTATGAATATATTCTTTTAGGTATCACCCCAGAACCATGGACTGTTGAGGATTCCGTCGCGATCGGTCAACTTATGGTCAGACGATGGGGTGAAGGCGGTGGCATGGAACTCACATTCACTCTCGTCCTTCAACAACTCATCCAACGAAACGGAATTCTCAATGGATGGAAAATATTCAACGACGCTTGCCCTCAAGAAGACCCTGGGGCAACCACAACGATCCAATCCAATGACACCAACCCACCCTCAACAACACCACTCCTCCCCCCGATTCTCCCACAAATCCTCCTTGAATCAGCACAACATATCCTGACCAGGGACACACAAGAACAACAGTTCTGCGAAGCCCAAGGTCTCCTCTATCACTTCGGCAGCAACGGCTGGGTGGTCGCACCCGAGAAATCAGAAACCGGAAACGCCCTGTTACTCGGTGGACCACAAATGGGTCATTCTATCCCTCAAATCGTCGTCGAAGTCGGCATGCATGGCGCGGGAATAAACGCTAGCGGCATGACTTTCCCCGGGGTCGGCCCCGCTATCGCAATCGGCGCAAACACGTATGGCGCCTGGACAACAACCTCAGGGCTCTCCGATGGGGTTGACACCTACATTGAGATCCTCCATCCGCTCAATAAAACCCGATACCGCTTCAACGGCTCCTGGTATCAGATGGAAAACCGTACTGAAATTATTTATGATCAAAACGGAACACCCCATGTTTTTACGTGCTATCGTACCATACACGGTCCAGTCCTTGACATCCGCTGGAGACCCTTCATTGGCGGAATAGCGGTATCCTCCCGCATGGCATTTTGGAAACAAGAACACCATACCATCGAAGGCGTCATGAGTTTTCAGGAATGTACAAACATCACCGAATTTGAACATGGTGTGAGTAAAATAGTCTCATCCCATAACTGGTTCTGGGCAGACAGAAACGGCGATATCGGCTATTATCATTCCGGGTATTACCCAATACGACCAACCTATGGATTTCTGCATCGACGTATCGATGACCGATTCCCCTTACTAGGCACCGGGAAAGAAGAATGGCTCGGCATCGTCCCCTTCGAGAATCTTCCACAAGAACGCAACCCGCCCTCTGGTTTCTTTGCCAACTGGAACAATAAACCAGAACGCACCTGGGATCACGCTGAAGCTGAGGTGGGCCCCCTCTGGGGAGAAGGTCATATCGTGGTTCGCATCCAAGAACTCCTCGCAGCAGATCCAGAAATTTCCTACCAAGATATGAAAGATATCTGTCAAAACGTCGCATACCATGACGCGTATGGCACCTATTTCAAACCATTCCTTCAAGCCGCAATAAACACGAGCAGCGGGATACCCCCTGACGTGCAAAATGCACTCGACACATGGGATTGCTACCTTAACAACGAGGATTCAGACGGGTTCTACGATGACCCAGGACTGACAATTTTCCACGCATGGTACAACGCATTATATGATAAAATCCTTCTTGATGAACTCAGCATCCTTGTCAAGGATTACTCCCATAGCCTCCTCCTTCATATACTTCAAGGTGACGCATCGAAACTTCACCTCCGCTATAAACATTACCTCAATGATACCCTTGATACGGTGATCATTGATGCGTTACACCAAGCACTTTCCAGCCTTGAAACCCAGTATAATACCACGAATGTTTCAATGTGGTTAACACCTGTCGAAATGGTTGATTTCTCTGAACTCGGAAGCCTCGTATCACCCGTAATGCCCTATATGAATCGGGGCACATACAACCAGGTTATCGAACTCCCCAGCTGGACAAAAGAACCTACGATTTCTCCCAGAGGAGAAAGTGTACTCCCTCCAGGTCAAAGCGGTTTTGTGAACTCCCAGGGCATACCTTCTGTTTACGCCTATGATCAACTCCCCCTCTATACTACATGGATGTTCAAAGAGATGCATATCATTGCAGACGACCTTCTTCCAGAATAAAACAGGAGAAAGCAGCGAATATCTTCCTTAAAAAACTACTGGGAAATACTAAAAAAAATCTTAGAATTTTTTTTATGAAGTGTGTTTACCTTTACATTGGTAACTCATGTTTTTTTTGTAAATCAATGACCATACCTGATGATCTGTATGAATGTTCCGTTATATCGCTGGCCCCTTCTTCATCGTGATGGTCAGTTTAGGGTACCACTGGTACATCGCCCCAAAATTCACTGACGCATTCACCGTATCCCACGAAAGCATCGCAGAGGCAGGGGCAACAGGATAATAACCCTGATATCCGCCCTGAACCGTGGCGGTACAATTAATCCACTGACCTTTGGTTAACTCATAAGAACCGGTAGCCTGACACAGTCCACCTTGGACGATTCTGTCAAATATTAACCGATCGCGGCCCTGTTTCGTCATTTCAATGAACACAGAAATCCCATCAACACTGATGTCCATCTCTTTATTGTCTGCATCAACCATCTTCACATAGACAGCAGCCATTGCATTGACCGTGACAGAGTCAGGTTTCGTCCCTATCTCTTCACAGCCACTGAAACACAGCGTGATGAGAAGAACACCTATTCCCATGATCCCCACCTGTTTTCTCATTCCTTCTCCTCTCTCACATATCAGAATAATTTTTTCTTTAAAAACATATCCTTACAACCCTATGTTTCTCAGAAAGATTCTGTGCAATACACCTGCAACTCACAAAAAGGTAAGTTTGTAGGAGATGGTAAGATTTATCTACCCGTCCGCCTATTGAATATCTATGGGGTCTGGCCTTTTCTAAAGATTTGTTTTTATGCATATCTTTCCTCCCAGACTTGAAAATCCAGGCCCCATCATTATGAAAGGTTTTCTAGGAGGATGGGAGTTTTTTTCATTTTGATATTTTGGCACGAAATTGTTAAATACTTATAATAATAAACTTTAGCACGATATGATTCAACAAGGTCGTGAGGAGATGGAAGAAATCGATATAGAGATATTCAAAGGATTTAACAGGGAATCGTTAGAAAAATTGTATAGAGAAAAATGTCATATTGATCCAAAGACAAGATATTATAGATTTAATGATTCTGGCATATATATTCATAGATGGATAATGGAAATAATATTAAAACGAAAATTAGCACCTGAAGAAGTTGTTCATCATATGAATGGGAATAAACTAGATAATCATCCCTCCAATCTTATGCTTTTTGAAGATGAAGAGGATTACACTGAATAACACCAGGAACAACTTGAGGTAAGCGGTGTTTGGTGAAATTTTTTACTGATGGTTTCGCCAATTCAAACAGTAGTTGGTTTTTTAAAGGAATGAAATATTTTGTAATCACAATGATTGAAAAAGAAAAAAATAATAGAAGGCTTTTAGTAAGAATTGAACCGACCTTCACGCAGCTGAAAAGTCGAAAGCCCATTTTTTCGATGTTTTTAGACTGATTTTCCTCCAAGAAAACAGTCCTCCTTCCGGCTAAGTCCACTGCCCTCTACAGGGGAGTTTACTGCCACTCGCATCCTTTTTTACGTTAGCCCCAATCCAGTATTAAATCTCAGTTATCCCCAACACCGCCTTCGTATTACTCCTGAGTATTGGGAGTATGTATTCTAATTAGAGCGGTGAGTTGAAAAGGTGAAAAAGAAAAAAAAAGAGGGGGAGAGTACTCTTTATGTAGGATACCCGCCAATCAGAAGGCTGGGGTCGCCAAGGAGTACCCATTGTTCCACTGTTTTTTCATGGGCCACATCCCAGTCACCTGATCCCTTGAAATGACTGATGTATTCTGAAAGCGTACCTGCATACGCTTCTCCAAGGACCTTGTGTCCATCGGTACCATATTGGACGAAGAACTCCGTTGTGATATAGTTATCAAGCCCACCGGTTGTACAAAACTCACTTAATACTCCATATCCAAAGCCAGTGTTCCCTATCGTTGCTATCGCGCCACGGTTGGAGAGTCTCACGAACCTTTCACTCCAGCACTCAGAAATCGGGAAACCATATGACTGCATACTCTTTTCGTTTGTTTTATCAAGTAATGTAGTAATGAATGAAACATTAAACATACTGTTATGACATCCACCAACGACAACAACGGGGTACTTGCCGCTATTCGATATTTTATCCATTGGGAAGATCGGTAGCCCGAGATTCATAACGTATAATCCTTTCACCGAAGCAATCTTTCTGTTACCAGGTATACCTGGGTAGTGGTTACTCCACACCTGTGGGCTTCCGTGACCTGAGAAGAACACAAAACCTGCGCCTTGACTAATTGTATTTATCACCTGTGTTTGGCCAGTCCATTGACCATTGGAGGTCCATAAGAATATTTTCTGAAATTCTGGAGGCATATAGTAAGCTGCTCCAGCTCTTCCAAGTAGAGGTATTTCTCCTGTTGTCCATTCCCCTTCGTAATACATCTTAAATCCATTTACCGTAGTGGTAAATACAGTTGTCCCACCACTGTTGTTGATCCAGACATGTATGCTTGTCTCAACTCCATATGGTTTTGGATCATATGTTTTACCACGGATTTTAAGAACTCCGCTTTTATATGATAAGTCTGCCCAATGTAATTGACTATTTAGGTATGCTTCGCTTTCTTTTGGAGAATACGTGTAATCAGTGTTACCTAGTGTATTTCCTTCTGATACGGAAACAATCTCAGCAACGGGGGGAAACGGATATTTTAAGCCAGTTATAAGATTGTCATCATGGTTAAAGGTTAATGTGGTTGGTTTCGTTTTATCAAGTGTTATATGTAATTGATCTATGGGTCCTGAGATAGCAGCTGTGTTTGTACTTTGAGCATAAATTGTATATTGCCCATTTGGTAGAGCGTTCGTATTCCATGAGATACCAAGATCTACTTGATCTAAAAATCCGTCTCCTGAAACTAAAACCATTTTATTAAACCAGGATGGATCTGCGGGTCCACTTTCATATTGAATAATTTTATCAACCACAGATTTTACTTCATTCGTATTTCTACATGACAGTCTACCCAGTGCGACATCAGGATACAGATCTAGTTTATCTCCACCAGCTTTATATTCAGCATAAATATGGTTCCCATTTGAATCCCAACTGCAAAAATCGCCAGTACCATTATAGATATCAGCATAATAAAGATCAGAGATATACCCTGGATCCGCTACCGCCCCTCCTTCGTTAAGATTCGAATACCGAACAGGTACGTACCAATCTTTTGTGCCTTCGTTTACATTGTCCCTTGGATTTCCGTAAAGAAGCGATTTTAAACCTCCAACGAGTAAAATATATGAAGTATTCCAGGTTTCAAGAGCATCTTTAATAAAATATTTAATTTGTTCTGGTTTATCATAACCTGTATATTCACTGTATATATCCTCAGTTGTTTTTAGAATCGTGGTTACTCCTTTTGAGATTTTATGGTCAATTAACGGCTGAAGAATGCTTGAAAACTTCGATGGAGCAATAATTACTAATTTATATTCGGTATTTGTTGGGAAAGGATTCGAGTGAGGTACGGTGTAGGTTACAGTTACATCAATTTTCTCAGCGTAATATATAGTATCAGATCCTGGTTCGTATCTAACAGGATATGTGTTTATTGTTAAGAACGTTCTGTGGTCATTGTTCTCGTCGAGCCCGGCACCTACATGATAGCTAATCCAGTCAGATGGAAATAGATTCTCTGAGCCATATATTTCTTGTTTCATCTGGGGTTCACTTGATACAGTTATCTCATCACTCAAGGGTACTGGTTTTGGAGCAGGCATAATTTTCTTTGATAATACCTTGGTTTGAATACCTTGAGCTTCGCATATGATATTGTCTATCGTTGCGCCAAAAGGTAGGGTCAAAGTCTCAATGCGTATTGGAAGCATTGGATTCCCTGCATCGAAAATCCACGAATTTGTCCCTTCGGATTTTAATTCAACAAATAATTCTTTTTCAACAACGGTCGGCTCTATAAAGGATAAACTGAGATTTCCTTGTTTTTTATCAGCGTCTCCCATGCCTATTGTAGCAAAACCACTAAGTACAAGTAGTCCCACTACAAAATATATCATGCTTTTCATTTTGTAGCCCCCATAATTCTATTATTTATGTATTGATATAATCTTAATTATTTAAACTTTTGTATGATTTAAACAGGTGAAAAAACAAAGATTAGCACGGAATAATTTCCCGAATCTCATTTTCTGAAAGATATATATAATCATAAAGGGTACATCTCATTACTCTTTATTCAAGATTATTATCACCTATCATTTCAGAACCGATCGCTACAGAATCAGAAAATATCGACGAGATAGCACGGTGGATAAAAGAAAACGCAATGTGAAAAGAAGAAAGAAACCAAAATTAAAAAAAAAATTTACGAGAACTTTGTCTTAAGCTGTTTTCTATACTCATTCCTCAGGTATGCTGCTGATACATAGATAATCGAAAAACCTAGTGCATAAAAGATAAACAAGATTTTAGGATCAAAGTAATAAAATACACCAAAGACAACCCAAACGAGTATGACATACAAGCCAACTGCTTTTGGAGAATCCCATTTTTTGACCTTACGGAGATATTCCTCGTTTTTTCTCAAACCTAAGACAAAAAAGAAAAAAAATGTCAAGAAACAAAAACTACCATAAACAAGAACAATCCAAACCGGGGTGAACTGCAAAAAGGAGATTTCATCATCTAAAGAGAGTGCCAGTGAAAACGATACGAAAGTAACACTCACAAGTATCGCAATAAAAAACCTCTTTGCCCACAACTCCATGTAATTTCATACCATATATACCTTATTTTAATATTTCTAAAGCCTTTTTTATTCAGATTTCATTTGTAAAAAGTCACCATCAAACAACCCTCCTCTACCGCCCTACTGATCACTGATTGATTGCTGGATATTGCTTCTGTTATGCTCACTATTAAATGTGTATCGTAATTTTTTTATCAAGACTGTCTTTAATTTTGCTTTCGCTGACAATTAAATGTGCTAGCGAAGGAGGTTTTTCAATATGCCCTCTCCTTAGATTCCCTCGGTGTTACCCCTTCTCCAGTAGGTTATCTTTACACGTTGATTTAGGTACGTTCAATGCGTTAAAAATAGGGGGAAAAAGAGGAAGAGAGGTAGACTTGCGGGTTAGTGTTTTTTTAAGTTTCAAAAATATTTATTTCAATAAGAAAACACTTTAATGATTATCTCTTGCCTCGATACCACCGTCTCTACCCTTCCTCCTCTTTCTCCTTTATCCGTATCCGATGTTTCTCCACAAACTCCCTTGCGTCACCCAACCAGAACTTGACAGACGATTTCCTCTCGACTAACCCTGCGGTCGCAATCCTGGCAAAATCCTTATCATAGGTAATGATCCCCCGTACCTCCGGATGCTCATAAGCTGCCTGCACCAACGACAGATCAGCAATCGACGGTTGTTTATAGAAATTCGTTTTAATTTCTGTCAAATCACTCGGAATCGTACTGACATGATAGATCAGAAGCGACTCAGGAAGCTGCTGCTCAATGACCGAGCCAACCTCTTCGATGATCTGCCGGGTCGTTGCAATACTCATAGACGGAGCATGCATCGCAAGGATCGCCTGACAATATTTCCGACGCACACTGCTGCTTTCAAACGCATATATCAAAATATTCGCATCAACAAGATACACATCATACGCGATTTTCTCATGGAGGAAATGTCGATAATTCAACAGCTTCCCACACGCACAGACATTCTTTCGTCTCTGACCAATATGAATTCTCCGTTTACAGTGCGGGCAGGTTACCTTCATAGCACAATAACGTAATCAACAACACTTTTATTTACTAATCCCTTGAAAATCATCGATTCGATGGAATAACCGGTGCAGAAATAAGTGAGAATCTACCATGCCTGCACAAAGAGCCTCGCAGCCATATACTCATAATCGTAATAGGTGAAATCAACCCCTGTACCACGAATTTGCACAGTGACAAAGTGATGTCCCGGGGGAATCGATACGAAAGTGACACTCACAAGTATCGCAATAAAAAACCTCTTTGCCCGCAACTCCATGTAATTTCAAAACATATATACCTTATTTTAACATTTTGAAAGCTTTTTTTATTCAGATTTCATCTGTAAAAAGTCACCATCAATAATCAGTAACTTCACACCATTTTCTGTTGTTGAACGATGTGAACTTACTTCATCAGAAACAACGTATGTCATCCCTTTCTTTAAAAGAAACTTTTCCCCGTCTTGAAGTTCACTTTCAAACTCCCCCTCCAAACAATGAACAATATGACCTTTCTTACACCAATGATCAGCAAGATAACCAGGAGAATATTCAACTATTCTCATTCGTAGTCCATGCAATTGAAGTGTTTGCCAAAAAGCAAGCCCTTTCTCCCCTTTATGTTCTATTTTTGGAATCAACGTCCAGTCTATTAATTGAAAGGGAATGTCCTTCGTATTCATCTTAATCTCACCTCTTTTAAAACTATACTCTAGTAATAAAACTATGCGCCGGAGCGTGCTCCGTTCTCTCTTATCGTTTATCGTCACAGTTAAAACAATAGAACCGTTCGAAATCGTAGCTTACCTTCATCTCGTTCTGACCGAAGGTCTTTCCACAACTGGCACAATTACTTGTATTTTGTTTCTGATTGTTCTTTGATTTGTGTTGCATCTCCCTCACCATCCACGTTGGTTCTTGGTTGAAGTTCAGCAAGTATGGAGATGCAGTATATATCCCTTTTCATCTGGTTTTTACCAGCGGATGAAAAACAGTCCATTGCCTCTTTCTTGCTGATTTTATCCCTTACAAAATATTAAATAATGTATCATGGATTAGTACGTAGGGAGTAGAATCAATGATGAAGAAACTGATAGGTTTCATTCTGTGTATGCTGTTGATGTTCACACCAGTTGTCCTTGCGATAACTACAGGAAATGAAAGGGAAACTCTTCCCAAGCTTCCTGGTCAACAGATTTCTGTTTCCTTAACGTCTCCTCAGTCAGACTTGCGCGATGGGTGGGGACTGCAATGGAGCCATGCCTATGGTGGCATGGGGCATTCCCAGCTGGCGCAGCCGGTAGGTGATATCGATGGGGATGGAGTCAATGAAATCATTGTTGGTGGATACGAAAATTCAGGGATGTGCCACATCCTCTCGTATGATGCCGCACAACAAACATATATCGAGGAGTATGCGTGGTATGTTCCCGGTGGTTCGTATCATATCCCAACTGGTGCATGTATGATCGACCTGAATGAGGATGGCTCGCTTGAATTCTGTGTTTCATGGGGTTTTACCGGTGCTGATGGGGTGTATGCGTACACCTGGGATGGGACGACGCTCACGACCCTTGATCGGTATGACGGTTTCGGTGTTGATTTTCTCTATGATGTCTACGCATGTGATTATAACGATGACGGTCATGTGGAAGTCATTGTCTCGAATGCTCCGAATATGGGGACGAGCGGGAAGCATGTGTATGCACTCCGATGGGAGATTGATCATTTTGTTGCAGAGGCGTTTTGGGCGTGTCCCGGTGGAGCGAGCTGCGAATGTCCTATGGTCTGGGGTGGCGATGTCGATAACGATCAGAAAACTGAGATCATCGCAGACGTATCAAACAATGATTATTTCACTGCAGGAACCTGGGCATTGAACTGGAATGCTGATACGCAGGACTGGGATGCTGTACCGGTCTGCACGAATTACGGTGATGCGACAGTCTATGGTGATGGGATTGCGGACGTGGATGGCGACGGGACCCCAGAAATCGGGGCCGGAAGCTACGGTGGCACCCCATCTGGATGGCTCTTTGAATGGAACGGAACCGGATACGAGAACGTCTGGCATGGAGAATACCCGGGAGGAGAACCGGTCATCGAATCGGTGGCACTCGGGGATGCGGATAACGATGGAAACCAGGAGTTCGTCTTTGGAACGCAGCAGGTCCATATCATTGGATGGAATGGGGAAACCTATTATGAAAAAGCGACCCTGACTGATCCGCAGTCCATGCTGGCAGGGATGAACATCTGCGACTTCGACACCGACGGACTTAACGAACTGAAAGCATGTGAAATCATTGGCGGGACCGGAAGCGAATTCATCTGGAAATATCATATCACCGATACCATTCCACCGGTGACGACCTGCGCCTTAGCAGGAGAGATGGAAAGTGGCATCTATGTCAGTAACGTGACTGTGACCTTGACTGCGACCGATAACGGGTCTGGTGTGGATTACACGAAATACAAACTCGATGTTGGCGCATGGATGACGTATACTGCACCATTCATGGTCTCAGAAGATGGGAACCACACCGTGCTGTTCTACTCCGTAGATAGAAACGGAAACACGGAACAACAAAAAATTTGTGTCTTTACCATCCAACAACATCCCTTGATCAATCTTACGGTAAAAGGCGGCAAAGGCGTCTCAGTAGTAATCGAAAACAAAGGTCTGCTGCCGTTGAACAAAGTACCCTGGCGTATCAACCTCAGCGGTGGCATCATCCTTAAAGGCAAGGTAAAAACTGGGCTGATTCCTCAACTCGTTCCTGGCCAAGAGAAAACCTTAACCTCTTCAGTGCTCGGATTCGGAAGGATAACCATCACGGTCACCGTTGGTGACGTGGAAAAGACCGCAAAAGGATTCGTCATCCTACTCTTTGTAGTAGGAGTAAAATAAATCCATTCTCTTTTTTTCCTGTTTTTTTCTCTATCGAAATGATGGGTCTGGGCTTAAAAGTCTGGGAGGAAAGAAATGCAAAAAACATTCCTAAGAGCCCAAACCCAATTATTAATATATGCTTCAAGTAGATAAATTTAACGGATATTTGTACTAACGGTTTAACATCATTATTATACTCTCTGAACCAGTTACCAGTGAACCACTTGATAGTAATGAATGCAAAGCGCCCTATGACTTCCTTTCCAGAACTATCGAATCCTTTTTTCAACCAACCTGATCGTATGCAATAAAAGAGAGCTTACCAATCAAGAGGTCCCCAGTTACGGCTTTTACAATTTGGACACACGTATGTTACACGCCCCTTCTCGTCTTGGATCTTCATCGGGGCGACAAATTTCATTACGCGTTTTTTGCATTTGTGAAAATTAACCATTATAAAGAAAGAACGACTCTGACTTAAAAAATATTTTTGCGGATGAGCATTCTCCTCATCAAACAGGCAGACACTCCTGTAAATTACTTTTTAAAGAGATGACGTAATTATGCGCGTGCATGGCTACGGTGAATCACATGCCAAAAAAGACGACCAAGCAAAAAATCAAACCAGCTGAACAGAATACCCAGGCACGGGAAACAAAAATACTGAACGTGATCTGCAACACCTCCCTCTTGCTCATGTCTGCGGTCACGGAGGCATTTTCAGAGATGTTTACCAAACTGTCAAAAGAAATGATCACTGCCATCACCACAAGCCTCGATAACTCAGAAGACGCCACAAAAGACATCCACAAAAAAACGGACAGCCTACAAAAAGAACTCCCTCAACAAATACGAGAGCAGCTGCTCGCGATGAAAACAGACATCACCACACAGCTCCAAGAAAAAAAAGAAACACTCGGTACCCTACTCACTGATCCACGATTCGACGACGGAATAACAATCGTCGAACGCTACGAGTTTGGTCTCCCCGCACTGACCCAAGACCTCGATGAACGCCCCCTTCTCGGGTACATCGCCCTCCTGCAGGCAAATGATCCACGGTTCACCACGATGTTCCAAGAGCTTCTGGAATGGATGAAAAACCTACCGCACCCCTAAAAGAAACGATGATAAAAAAAAGGAAAGAGAGAGGGGCTTACGAATAGCCACCGATTTGCAGACTCGGGTCCCCTAACAGCTGCCATTGTTGCACGGTCTTCTGATCAATACCATCCCAGCCATGGTCATACCGCCAATAGTTATATTCAAAGGTCTTAAAATTGGTGATATAGCTGGACAGTGCTTGGCTATACGCCATGCCCAGGACCGTCTGATTTTCTACTCCGTACTGTCTGAAAAACTCGGTGTTCAACCACCCGTCACCGGTACCAATGGTACACACATCGCCTTCCGAGCCCCAGCCATAGCCGGTGTTCCCAGTCGTTGCAATCGCACCGGTATGAGGCATTTTCACCATGTACCAGCCCCAACATTCGGGAAGCGGTGAACCATACGTGAACATGTTCATTGGAAGTAAACCATCCAGAAGCGAAGGAATCAACGAAACGCTGAACATGCTGTTATGACAGCCACCAACGCACACCACCGGCAGTTTCTCCGTGTTTGTTAATTTCCGCATGGGGAGGACTGGAAATTTGATGAAGGGAAAGTATCGTGACGCCTGCATGACGAGAAGTCCTGCGACCTGACCGTATCGTCTGTTTCCCGGTATGCCAGGATAATGATCTCCCCACCATCCTGGACTCCCATGACCAGAGAAATACGCAAGACCATATCCTTTGCTGAACTCGTTGATGACGTCGGACTGATCAAACCATTTCCCGTTGGAGGTGAACACACTGTTCTTTTCAAAATCATCGGAAATGTAGGTCAGGGCGCCCCCACGTCCATGGAGCGTTTTTTCACCAACGACCCATTCCCCCTCATAGTAGTTCTCGAGGTGCTGGCGGGTGGCGTCAAAGACGGTTGCTCCGGTCCCATTTTGTATCCAGACCGCAAGGTCCGTGAGATTCCCGTATGGTTGGGGGTCATAGGATTTTCCCCGGATGGTCAGCACACCGTCCACATAGGAGATGTTCGCCCACCAATACAGATCATTACAATATGCTTCCCCATCATTGGGTGTATAGGTATAATCGCTGTTGCCGAGGGTGTTCCCATTTGAAATCGAGACGATTTCTGCAATAGGCGGCGCGGGATAGCCATTTTGGAGTGCAGGGTTGAGGTTGTCATCATGGTTGAAGGTAATGTTCGTCGCAACGGTTTTATCCAAGGTGATGTGAATAACATCGATAGGGCCTTCTTCTAACTCTGGGTTAAAGCTTGATGCAGAGATCGTGTATTCCCCATTCGGCAGCCCGGTGGTGTCCCATTGGATGTTCCAGTCTTCTTGGTCAAGAAACCCATCTCCCGATACCACCATGATTCTCTTAAACCAGCTTGGGTCAGCAGGTTGTTTTTCATAATTAATGATTTTGTCGATTACGTTTTTTGCTTCCATCATGTTTCTGCACGCAAGCCTCCCAAACGCAACATCAGGATACAGATCCAGCTCATCACGCAGCAAGCCGGACCATTCCGCAAACACACCGTTTCCGTTGGAGTCCCAGTTGTCAAACACACCGCCTTCCTTGTAGATATCTGCGTAGTAAAGATCGGAGATATAGCCAGGCTCATCGCTGGTGAAGTTAAAATGCTCATCACCATCCCATTGGAAGTTCGAATACCGGATCGGCAGATACCATGCTTTGGAACCTTGATTCACATCATCTTTTGCTTTTGCGTATATATTTGATTTCAACCCACCAAACAGAAGAACGTATTTCACTCCCCATGTTTCCAGTGCATCCTTAATGAAATATTTTATTTGCTCAGGTTTATCGACGCCAGAGTATTCTGCGTAAATATCCTCGGTTGTTTTGAGAACCGTCGAAACACCCATACTGATCTTATGATCTACCAGCCTCTGAACCTCTGATGAAAATTTCGATGGGCTGATGATGACAAGATCATAGGTACTTTTTGCAGGGAATACATCACCAGCTGGTTGCTGGTACTGGATGACCATAGTAAATTTCTGTGCAACCTGCAGCTCACCGGTGGTGGGTCGATAGCGCACAGGGAAAAGATTGACAGTTAAGTGGGTGATATGCTCGCTCTTCGCGTTTATCCCACAACCAACATGAAACCCATACCACGCCTCAGGGTATAAGTCATCGCTCGTATACACCCGTGCATCTTTCTCAGATCGGGAAACAGTATTCGGTTGTGGTGTGTAGGGGGCTGGTGCCGGTGCTGGTCGGATTTCTTTTGACAACGTCTGTTCTTGAATCCCCACTGGTTTAACGGTCACCTCCACATTGGTGGCACCAAATGGTAATTCGTAGTGTTTTAACACCCGTGGAACCATCGGTTGACCAGGGTTCATCAGATACAACTCCTGTTCACTCAGACGAACGGTCAGGTAGTCGGACTCACTTTCAATAATCTGTACTGACGAGACATCGATTTGAACGACTTCTTTAATGGTTCCTGTCGATACCGTACCGGTGTCGTGAACGTTGCTTGCTACAGTTCCAAACCCGCTTGCAATAAAAATTCCTACAAAGAGTATACCGAGCCATTTTCTCATAACTTACGCCCCTTATCCAATGATACTATTATTGACTAATTAGTATATAAACCATGCTCCTTTAGAAGGACACATTCTATCTGACAGATAAACATAGGTGGTGATTAATTATCCCCAAATGGATGAGGAAATTACACCCACGCCTCCCATGAACTGAGGGGTTCATAGGTGTAAAGTCTGGGAGGTTAAAGCAAAATGAGGAAAGAATGCTCTAACAAAAACTTCCTATAAACCCCGACACATAATAAATCATAATGATAGATAAATTTTCGTATACTCACTTAGAATCCTGTTCACAGGTGAAGAATCAAAAAGTAACGGCACAAAAAGAGAAAAAGGAGAAGAATTATCACCCACGCTTGCACAAATAATCTAGTAGCCATATACTCATAATCGTAATAGGTGAAATCAGTTCCTCCACCGTGAATAAGGCAGTGATTATTAGAAAAATTTAATAACCTAATAATAATATAAAAATAATACATAGTACTGAAAAAAATTTC
>Ga0315294_10001170_pt1 | contig 28311 bp, 38 predicted proteins | sample YL17G13_40_MG_FD_203626 | JGI IMG/M metagenome (GOLD analysis project Ga0315294, IMG submission 203626) | Sediment microbial communities from Yellowstone Lake, YNP, Wyoming, USA - YL17G13_40 | ecosystem: Environmental > Aquatic > Freshwater > Lake > Sediment | place: USA: Wyoming | collected... | reverse complement strand
CAGAGTTCTTTTTTACAGATTTCCCATAAATCTTATGGCTTTTCCAGAAGTCCAATACATCTTTCTCATTATTTTTTATGTTCCTGAAATCTATCATAACTCCTCTAAAAATCGCCTATTTTTAAAACTTCTGTGCATGTCTTTGGCACAGAAGTCCCAGAGATAGCAATCTCTGAGCTCTTTCTTTCGTCTTAATCTATCTCATTTTGCCTTAATAACAGAAATCAAGCTTACAATAGCAATAAAAGCACATGTCAAGGCAATATAGCCAATCCCATAAAGCCAAAAGAACAAAGCCAAAGCAAGGGACAAAATAACAAGCATCCTGAACCATTTCCTCCCAGAAATAAGCTCATCCTTGCACATCCATGCAATCAATAATCCCACAGGAATTCCAAGAAGCAAAATAATGAAGTTAATAATCAAAATCCCCCTCCTCCAAGTTTCCTCAAAATCTGCTTTATCTCATCAATAACCTTTTGTTGCGACTTTTTATCTGACATTCTTACAAACTTAATCATTAAATCATTCAATTCACTCTCATTAACCAATTTTATCTTAAATCCGTCACTAATAAAATAAAATCTGAAAACTTTATATTTTATTTCTTTGATAACAATTCCACCAATCTGTCCGATAGCCTTGCCTTTATGCGGGAATTCCTCTAAAGAGTATAATAACTTAAAAATCTCAATAGATTCACCTTTAAACTTCTTATTTATCTCTTCTTCTAGGTTTCTTGTAATAATTACCTTCGCCATCTCTTTTTGGAATTTTCTAATGCTTCTTTTATTGAGATAGTCCCTTCTTCGTTCATTAATAAATCATGCAACTGCCTTTCTCTTGCGCTTTTTAGCAATTTTACCAGTATTTCTGAATATGTTTCTCCTTTGTTTCCAAATTCGACAATTCCTTCTTTAACTTCCTTTGTTATTGCAATCGTTGTGGTTTCCATTTTATAATGCTTATAATTATTATAATCGTTATAGTTTATAAATCTTTCCTACTTTATTATTTTTTATATTTTCCCAAGAAAGACAGAAGCTCCCCCGCCACCCGAATAACGCTTAATAATTATCAACTAACAAATCCAATAAAGTAATCTGTTGCTCTTTCTAGGTCCCCATATATCGATAACAGATAATTCTTACATCATCAAAAGTCAAATCCTTACAACAATGTTCCTCCCCCGCCACCCAAATTATTGGATAATTATCACTCAAAGAAGAACTCTTCCTCTAAAGCCTCAAAATTAGCCATTACATCAGTTAATGTTATAATTCCCACAAGCTTTCCCTCATCCAATACAGGCAATCTCTTTATCTTATTATCTCTCATTATTTCAACAGCCCTGTCAAGTGTTTCATTAGGCTCTATTGAAATTATCTTGGAACTCATTACCTGGGATATTTTCTCATGCTTTGTGAAATTTCTTATCAAGTCCTTTTCAGTAACAATTCCCTTAACCTTATTGCCAGAAATAAGCAACAGGCTCCCAATATTCTTGCTGCTCATGATTTTCGCAGCTTCAGCCAGGCTTATGTTTTTCTCAACAACAAACGGCCTCTTCATCAGCTCTTTGACTAGCATGTTAAATAAAAAAATCCTGAATATATAAAGGTTTATTTATTAGAAAATAAACATTTATTGCAAGCAGGAGTAGCGAAGTGGTTAAACGCGCAAGCTTCAGAAGCTTGTCTCTTAGTGGGTGCCCAGGTTCGAATCCTGGCTCCTGCATTACCACCCTCGTTTGCCGCTCTTTAACTTTTTATATATTAAAATTCCCTTGATAAAGCCATGGATAGTTGCAATTGTAAGAAGAGGATAATATATCATTGCATATGGGAAAACAAGCAAAAGCCTGAATGGATTTCTTTTCCATTTCGGCATGTTCATCATGACATATGGAATTGAGAAAAGAGGATAGAAAAGATAATTCCCAATCATCCTTAGAATTGCATCCTCATCAAAGCCCACAGCCCTCAAATTGACAAGAGTTGTTACAATTGTGTACATGAAAAATATCGACATAATTCCATACAAGCAAAGAAGAGTTATTGCAACAGGGTGCTTGATAAAGTAACCCCCATGCTTGATAAGATTCTGCATGAATCCAGAAGTCCATCTTATTTTCTGCTTGTACCATGATTTGAAACTGTCAGGAACATCGCTCTCAATCGCATACTGGCTTTCCTGTGCCAAATAACCAAGCCCGCCTATTTTTAATGCAAGATCAGCATCTTCTATTATTGCATTCTCAGAAAGCTTTCCTGCTTTTTCAAAAACTTTTCTTTTTATAGCCATGCATCCTCCCCAGAATGAGAGCGTTGAATATTCGTTGCTTGAAATTTGCACAAGCCCCAGCATTCCATATTCAATTGTTTGCATCGCAGCAAAAAATCCTTCGTTCTTTGGCCTGTATCTGCAGCTTACTCCCCCAATTCTTTTATCATTAAGCCTTGCAACAATGTCATTTACAGCACCTTTGTTCAAATTTGTGTCAGAATCAACAATAAAAATAACATCCCCTTTTGTGCGCTTGAAAGCATTATTTATCGACGCTGATTTCCCAAGATTTTTCTTGTTTGTGATTACATTAAACTTGTAAGTTTTCCTTAATTTTTTCAACACCTCAAGCGTATTGTCAGGGCTGCAGTCATTCAAGACAAATATTTCAAACTTCCCTTTCTTGTAAGAACTATAAATGCTCTTAATAGTCCCGCTTATCATGTCCGCATCTTTGTATGTTGGAATAAGAAATGAAATAAAAGGATATTTTGCAATTTTTCTCTCCCTTCTGTAGTCAACAAGCAGATTAACCAGCATCGCTGTCAAGACAATCAAGAACAAGCCCATTACAATCAGGTTATATGTTATCATTTTCCAATCATCTCCCTTTTATCTTCTCTTAACCAAAAAGCAGTCCGAGGTTTAAAAGGCTTTCCGAGAAATCAGGAGAAACCCTTAAAAATTCAAAACTCCTGTTCAAATCATGAACCTAAAAATCAAGCCAGCAATAATCTTTATAATTGCTGTTTTGGTGATTGTTTCAATCGGGGCATATTTTTACATGGCAAATTCAGACACAAATAACACAGAAGTTGAAAGCAAGGAAGTAAAAGTTGAGCTGGAAACGAATTATGGAAATATTACGATTGCGTTATATTCAGACATGCCAGTCACAGCAGGCAATTTTGAGAAGCTTGTAAGCCAGGGATTTTATGATGGCGTTATATTTCATAGAGTAATTGATGGATTCATGATTCAGGGAGGAGACCCAACAGGAACAGGAATGGGCGGACCAGGATATCAAATTAAAGATGAATTTACTCATGCAGGCGGAAATAATAACAAAATAGGAACAATTTCCATGGCAAATTCAGGCCCAAACACAGGCGGAAGCCAGTTCTTCATTAACTTGGCAGACAACAATTTTCTCGACGCAAAGCATCCTGCATTCGGAGAAGTCATAGAAGGAATGGATGTCGTGGACAAAATAGCAAAAGTCGCCACAGATGAAAATGACAAACCTCTGAAGCCAGTTACGATAATTAGGGCGAAGATAGTTGATTAACAACCTTTTAGTTAAGACATTGTATATTAACTATTAAGTTGCCCGCTATATAAGAATTGTTTTAGCGCAATATATATTCTACATCTCAAAATTATATTTAAACTAATTTCATTACTATTAATTGATGAAAAGGGGGTGCAATTATGAGTGAAAGTCAATCAAGATATAGCATAGTTGAAAGACTGACACAGAAGAAGCTCGACATAATCTCTGAGAAGCTTGAGCTTGATGAGGATTTAAAAAAGAAACAGCAGAAGGTTGGACAACTAAAAAAAGAATTATCTGACTGGGACAAAGACAACCAGCAAGACATAGAAAGAACAAGAAGGCTCAAGCAAAGGGAGATAGAAAAGTCAGAAATTGAAAGTGCGAATGCAAATCAGATTAAATCCGCAACAGAAAAATCATTTGATGAGAAAATCCAGGCAATAGAAAGAGCACTTGAGAGAATAGAAGAGATAAGCAAAACTTCACCGACAAATCAGTAATTCATGCTGCTCAAAGAAAAAAATATTGGCCATGTGCCAGAGCTGACAAATTGGAGAAAACAAGCAAAGCCATGTGCTGCTTCCCTGCAGGTTCAAATCTGTGTATAGGGTTATCTTTGTATAAACAAGGGGCTGCAGAATATGCAGCCCCATCATTTTCATTAAAAAAGAAACCATGAAGTTATCAACAGCCAAGAAAAGATACAAGAAACATTGGAAAGCAATGCAGGAACATCTGATTGGAATAACATGCATGATTAATAGAAACGGGGAAACAATCATACCAGATAGTGATTTGAGATTTGCTCATGACATGGTCACAAAAGGGGAGAGTAAATTAATGTGGGATTGAAGAAAGAACAAGGAGAATAAATGAAATCTATAAAACCCAAAAAACCAAGATATCTGAATTCAAAACCAAGTAAAGTTGGATTATTAAGAGCGGAATGGGAAAAGAAAGGATATGATTTAGTGGATATAACTGGATTGTGCGAAGCCAAGATAGGAGAAAGTGGTTGGTGCAACGACTTGAATGAACCTGATGAGAATTGCTATCATGTAAAGATAAATTATCGGAATGAATGCATTGCCTCTTTCGATGGCAAGGAATTTTATGTTATTGATGAGGATAAATATATCTTGTTCATAGACCTGGAGGATTTTGTAATCTTTAGGAAAGTTAAACTGGATAATGTTCAAAGAAAAAAGTAGTAATGGCCCCTAGGGATTAAAACAACATGCACCGTCCGGTGCACAACCTCCCCAGGACTTACCCATTAATATCTTTAATCTCTTTGCGTATTTAAGCATTTTCTTTTGTGCCCATTATTATCTCCATACAACCGAGTTAGAGGTGTTCAGCAGTTTCCATTCAGCAGTCTTAAGGGCAAGAGGGGTTTGGGGGATGAGGGGGACGCGGACGGGACAGCTACTTCTTTTCAAGAACCTTTTCTTTTCTGGTGATTTGATCCTTCATGCCCTGCAGTTCCTTGTCATAATATCTCGCAAGCTCCTCATTGCCTTCCCCGACAGCTATTTGTTTCTTTTTCTCATGCTCTTCTATAGTTTCTTTAATAGATTCTATGGACTTCTTAGCTCGATTCTTTCTATTTGGCATAAACAATCCTCTTGATTTCTCTCAATTGATTATCAAGCAGATTAATTAATTTTTCTGCCTCAATAACTTCCACCTTTCCCCTGGGCTTTTTATTATCCCTGATTGCCCTATACAAATTATAATAGCCTTGAGGGTCATGAGCAAGTTTATTTCTTAATATTTTAAGGAAAGCATCATTGGAAAACTTCTCATTTTTAAGCAAATTGTCAATAATGAAAATTCCTCTAAGCCTTAAAATTAGCGAGTAAATCAAATTAGAATCTACAAAAGCCACTCCTTCAGATTTATCCAATTCTAGAAGCTGTTTGTTTATTTTAAGCACCCTTATGCTATCTTCAAGGTAAGGCTTAAGATATTGCTTAAACCTTTTAATTTCTGTATTTCTAAGCTGTTCTAAGAAGTCCCCATTCAAAATTGGCTCTGCTTCAAATAAAAAGGAATAGAAAAGCACAGGATTTATCTCTTTGAAACTATCAATCTTGCTTTTATCAACAAAAGTAATATCAAATGGTTTTTTTACCTCTACAGCACTTAGCTTTTTGTTAGTTATTACAATTACATCAATGTCAGAATCTTTTCCTTGCTCCTTTCTTGCATAAGACCCGTACATATATATTCCAATTATATTCTCAAGATATGGCTCCAAAATTTTGAATATTTCTTTTTTAGGGTCACTTTCAACAACCTTAGTTAGGACTATCTCATATCCTTCCCATTCTTTTGGGACAATTATATGGCTCCCATTGCCCACAGGAGTAGCTATTCTCCTGATTTCTTCCTTTTGCAATAATTGTGACATCTTGTATCTCCCATATCTATGTATATACAAGGTATAAACCTACTTATAAACCTTTCGCATGAGTAGGAATCACTCACCCAATTCTACTGCAGTTCGTTCCTTCATAACTATAAACCTCTCCATATCCATTGTCAATAATCTCCTTATTAATCAAAGTCTCCCCCAAGTATATCCAAGCAAGAGTCCTGTTGTACTTATCCTGCCCCCGCCTTTCAATTCGAAGGTTCTCTAATAAAGAAATTTGAGAAGAAAGATAATCCCTGGCTTCTTCATACCCCACATCACCAAGTTCAGGCGCATCCACACATAACAATCGCACTATTTCGCCATCTGCCAGTTCAAGTGTATCGCCATCAATCGCCCGAAGAATTAATGTCATATTTGAAGTGCGGGGAGCTTCAGCCTCGTTTTCTGTTCCTGCATTGTTCAGGGAGAGGAGCTTCATTGCAAAGAAGATGCAGATGAATAGGGCGACGAGGGTGATAAGGACTATTAGAGGTGTTTTGAAATCTGATGAAGAGGGTTTGGTTTTTGATTGAGGCATGATCTATAGAAACATTAGGAGTTTTTAAGAGTTGAGGGGGACGGGCGGAGTTATTGCTTTGGGATATTTCTCTTTAATTTTATTCTCTGATTTAGATGATCAAATTCTATGGAGAACTTGTCAAAAAATCCTTCCCTTCCGATAATTGGCGGGGCCTTGGTTTTGTCTAAAATTACTTGAACAGGGATATTGAAATTATAATCTTCATGAGCATGTTTAACATTGACGAGCATCTTTGAATTCTTTATTCTTACTTCTCCGCCTAGCCCGTTTGCTTTATTCTCTTCGCCAGTTAGGTCCAGATCTAATAGTTGTGCTACATCGAGAGGAATAACGGATACATCTGCTCCGGAATCTAATAGTGCCATGACTTCTACCCAAAAAGAACAATTTCCCTTTAAGTTTATGGGAATATAAGGCAACTTCTTCTGCACGCCATCTTGTCTTTTGATATATTTGTATTTATAAGAAATAGTCATTTTATCTAGTAAATCATTGTCTGCTCTTCAGGTATCTTTGCAAGCAATATTTTCTTATTTGGGCATTTTTTTTGGGCTTCTTCAAATGTCTTTTTTGCATCCTCTCCTGCGGAGACTATATCTGTCTCACAAATAGCAACCCACTTGCCTTTGTACTTCTCAAAATCTTTTACCATAAACATTTCATAATTAGTGCCCTTTTCCATCTGTTAGATTAGAAATGATTATTTATAAGTATTACCATAAGTCTTTTTTTGGAGAGGTATTTACAAAACATTTAAATACTAATATAGCCAGCGTATATACATGGATGTACAGAAAATCGTAAGAAGACGGCGAAATGGAAGCAAAAAGAATATCTTAGTCACAATCAGAATAGATAAAAAGCTCTCAAACTGGTTAAAAGAGAAGAATTACTCACCTACAGGCATATTTTATGAAGCCATAAAAGACCTGGGTTTTAATGACGGCGGGGAGGACAAAGAAAATGTTTGAACAAATATTCAAAAATATAGATGATGTGCTTAGAAAGGATGCAGGATGCGGGACTGAATTAGATTATATAGAACAAACTTCTTGGATTTTATTCTTAAAGTATCTTGATGATTTAGAAACAAAAAGGGCAGCCGATGCAGAGTTGGCCGGAAAAGATTACAAAGAAATTCTTGCTCCAGAGTTTAGATGGGCGGTTTGGGCTATGCCTAAGACTAAAGATGGAAAACTGGACCATCATAAAGCTCTAAATGGGGACGATTTAGTTGATTTTGTTAATCATAAACTATTTCCTTATCTGAAGAAATTTAAAGCAGATGCTGAACATGCAGATACTATTGAATATAAAATTGGTGAGATATTTAGTGAACTAAAAAACCGTATCCAAAGCGGTTATAATCTAAGAGAAGTAATTAATCTCATTGACCAATTAAAATTTAGATCTTCATCTGAAAAACATGAAATGTCGCATCTTTATGAATCTAAAATTCAAAATATGGGTAATGCGGGAAGAAATGGGGGAGAATACTATACTCCTAGACCCTTGATCAGAACAATCGTAAAAGTAGTTGCCCCAAAACTGGGAGATAAAATTTATGATGGTGCTGTTGGATCTGCAGGTTTTTTATGCGAGGGTTTTGAATATTTAAAAGAAAATAACCCTAAGAGAACCACTAAACAAGATGAAATTTTACAAACAAAAACCCTTTATGGGAAAGAAAAGAAGTCACTTGCATATATAATTGGAATTATGAATATGATCTTCCATGGCGTTGATGCCCCAAATATTATTCATACGAATACTTTAGCCGAAAATCTTGCAGATATACAAGAAAAAGACAGATTTGATGTTATTTTAGCAAATCCTCCATTTGGCGGACAAGAAAGAGAAGAAGTACAGCAAAATTTCCCAATTAAAACAAGTGAAACTGCATTTTTATTCTTGCAGCATTTTATTAAAATGCTGAGGGCAGGTGGAAGGGCCGGAATAGTTATTAAAAACACATTTTTATCTAATTCGGATAATGCTTCTGTTTCATTAAGAAAATATTTGCTTGAAAGCTGTAATTTGCACACTATTTTAGATATGCCTCAAGGCACATTTCAGGGTGCAGGAGTTAAAACTGTAGTCTTATTCTTTGATAAGGGAACTCCGACAAAAAAAGTTTGGTATTATCAACTTAATTTAGGTAGAAATTTGGGTAAAACTAATCCTTTAAATGAAAATGATCTAGCAGAATTTGTAAAATTGCAGAAAACAAAGGCAGATTCGCCAAATTCTTGGACTTTAGATGTTAAAGACATAAACCTAGATACTTACGACCTCTCTGTTAAAAATCCTAATAAGAAAGAAGAATCACAATTAAGAGAGCCAAAAGAAATTTTGGAGGAAATGAAAAGTTTAGATAAGGAAAGCGAACATATTCTTAACTCGATTAAGAGGATAGTTTAGGATGAAAAATAATTGGGAAATAAAGAAGTTGGGGGAAGTTTGCATTATCAAGGGAAGAATAGGCTACCGAGGATATACAAAACAAGATATAGTTGAAAAGGGAAATGGAGCCATATCCCTTAGTCCCTCCAATATTAAGGATAATAATGCATATTTTGATAAATGTACTTATGTTTCTTGGGACAAATATAATGAATCTCCAGAAATAATGATATACCCCGGAGATATTGTTTATTGTAAGACGGCTTCCATAGGAAAAATGGCACTGATTGAAAGTTTGCCAGAAAAAATGACTCTCAACCCCCAGTTTGTGGTATTAAAAGAAATTAAATGTTTAAACAAATTTTTGTATTATTTTATGATTAGTAAAAATTTTAAATCTCAAATTGCACGGATAATTGGTGGAACGGCAATACCTACACTCTCACAGGAAAATTTAGGTAATTTAAATATTCCTATCCCTCTACTTGCCACCCAAAAACTTATTGTTTCCATCTTAGACAAGTCATTTGAAAAAATCTCTAAAGCAAAAGAAAATGCTGAAAAGAACTTGAAAAACTCTAAAGCCCTTTTTGAGAGTCATTTACAAAGCGTATTTGAGAATAAAGGCGAAGGTTGGGAAGAAAAGACTTTGGGGGAAGTTTGCGAAATTGACCCAAAAAAATCTGAAATAAAGGGAATAGCTAGGACAGAGATGGTTTCATTTTTACCAATGAGAGATTTAGGTATTCTGCAAAAACAAACAGTTCCTAAAGAAACAAGAAAATTATCTGAAGTTACAGGTAGCTATACTTATTTTGCAGAAAATGATATTTTGTTGGCAAAGGTTACACCTTGCTTTGAAAATGGGAAACTTGGAATTGCTAAAAATCTAAAAAATGGGATTGGTTTTGGTTCTAGCGAGTATATAGTTTTTAGACCGTTAGGTAAAATTAGTTCTGAATATCTTTTCTATTTACTATCTTCAAATAATTTTAGGAACAATGGGAAAAAGCTAATGTTTGGAGCATGTGGGCTAAAAAGACTTTCAAAAGATTATGTTCAAAGTGCTTTAATTCCAATTCCATCAATCAAAGAACAAAAATCCATCGTCTCCAAACTAGATGCCCTTTCCGCAGAAACAAAAAAACTAGAATCAATTTATCAGCAAAAATTAAACGATTTGGAGGAGCTAAAGAAAGCCATTTTACAAAAGGCTTTTAATGGAGAATTGACTGGAGATTAATATGAGTGAAGAAGATACCCGCGCAGAATTAATTGAACCCAAACTCAAAGAAAGTGGTTGGAGCGTTATTGAGAATTCTAGAATTAGAAGAAATTTTCCAATTACCCTGGGAAGAATTCAAGGAAGTGGAAAAAGAGCTAAACCTCTTTATGCCGATTTTGTTTTAGAATTTAATGGAAGAAAAGTAGCAGTCATTGAAGCCAAAAAAAGTTCTTTAAATGTTGGGGAAGGTGTGGCTCAAGCAAAGGAATATGCTCAAAAGTTGCAGATTGATTTTACTTTTGCTACCAATGGAAAAGAGATTTATATGATTGACATGGGGACTGGAAAAGAGAAAACCGTTAAAAGTTTTCCAACCCCTCAAGAATTATGGGATAAAACATTCAGAACCCAAAATGAATGGAAAGACAAATTTAATGCGATTCCATTTGGAGGAAACAAAAAGCCCTGGTTTTTTCAAGAAATTGCTGTAAATCGAGTCATGGATGCTATTGCAGAAGATAAAAAGAGACTTTTGCTTACTCTTGCTACTGGGACAGGTAAAACAACAATAGCCTTTCAAATAGTTTGGAAACTTTTTCATTCAAGATGGAATCTAAAGAAAGAGGGCGCTAGAAGACCAAGAGTGCTATTCTTGGCAGATAGAAATACCCTGGCAAATCAAGCATTTAATGAATTTTCTCCTTTTCCAGAAGATGCTTTAAAGAGAATAAAACCTAAAGAGATAAGCAAAACAGGAAAAGTCCCAACCAACGCAGGCATATTCTTTACAATATTTCAAACATTCATGTGTGGAAAAAACGATAGCCCCTACTTTGGCCAATATCCTAAAGATTTCTTTGATTTTATTATAATCGATGAATGTCACAGAGGTGGTGCAAATGATGAGGGCAATTGGAGAGCGATTTTAGAGTACTTTTCTCCTGCTTTTCAACTAGGTTTAACTGCCACTCCTAAAAGAAAAGAAAATGCAGATACTTATCGCTATTTTGGTAAACCTCTTTATGTTTATTCATTGAAAGAAGGCATTAATGATGGATTTTTAACACCATTCAAGATTAGAAGATTCAAAACAACTTTGGATGAGTATATGTATACACCAGATGATGATGTAATAGAAGGAGAAGTTGAAGCTGGAAAGGTCTATCAAGAAACTGATTTTAATAAGATAATAAAGATTAAAGCTAGAGAAGAAAAAAGAGTTAGACTTTTTATGAATGAAATAAACCAGATCGAAAAGACAATAGTCTTCTGTGCGACTCAAGATCATGCGCTTGTTGTAAGAGATTTGATTAATCAATGCAAGAAAAGCAAAGAACCTAATTATTGTGTAAGAGTTACTGCAAATGATGGAGCTTTGGGCGATCAGTACTTAGAAGACTTTAGAGATAATGAAAAGCTAATCCCTACAGTCTTAACAACTTCTCAAAAACTCTCCACAGGAGTAGATGCAAGAAATATTAGAAATATTATATTAATGAGGCCAATTAACTCGATTATAGAGTTTAAACAAATCATTGGAAGAGGAACCAGGATCTTTGATGGAAAGCATTTTTTTACTATCTATGATTTTGTTGATGCTTATAAAAACTTCAATGACCCTGAATGGGATGGTGAACCTCTTGAGCCAGTTTTAACTGAGAAGAAACCCAAATCCTTGATTAGAAAGGAAATTGAAATAGAAGCCGAAAATGAGGAAGAAGAAAAGAGAAAAGTAATAAATATTAAATTAGGCGATGGGAAAGAAAGAGAGATACAACATATGAGTTCTACTTACTTCTTAGATGCTAATGGAAATCCGATTTCCGCAAGACAATTTTTAGAGAGAATGTTTGGAGATTTACCTAAATTATTCAAAAATGAACAAAAACTAAGAGATATTTGGAGTAGTCCCATAACAAGAAAAGCATTTTTAATCAAATTGAGTGATGCGGGATACGGGATTGATGCCCTAAAAGATGCCCAAAAATTAATCCGCGCAGAACAGAGCGATTTGTTTGACGTTTTAGAGTATATTTTCTCAGCCAAAAAGCCGATTACTCGAGAAGAAAGAGTTGCAGTCTCTCAGAAAGAAATATTTGATGATTTAGATCCGAATCAAAAAGAATTCTTAGACTTTGTTTTAGAAAAGTATATTGAGTCGGGTGTTGAAGAACTAGATCTAGAAAAGCTTTCGCCACTCTTAAAACTGAGGTATCAGGAAGTTACAGACGCGATTGGGCTGCTTGGTGGCGTTAAGAAGATTAAAGAGATATTTATTAATTTTCAAAAACAGTTGTATGCGAGATAATTTATAGATTAAAGAAAGCAGACCTCAAAGAAGGCGACTCCCTCGAAGCATCAGCGAAGAAAGGGGAGATACGACTTAGACGGCTGCCGAGGCGAGACGACTGAACTGCATTACAGATAATTCTAAAAACAATCAGTCCTCTTGATTAAAATGCCAAGCTACTATTTAGACATTGAAACTACAGGGTTAGACCCAAAAAAGGATAAAATAATATCAATTCAATATCAACCACTAGACATGAATACTGGCAAACCAATTGGGGAGTTAATAATTCTTAAAGAATGGGAATCTTCTGAAAGAGAAATATTGAAGAAATTTCTTTTAGACAGCAGGGTTCTAGATGAATACCCATTTAGCTTCGTTCCAATTGGGTTTAATTTAGGTTTTGAACATAATTTTCTAAAACAAAGGACACTTTTCCATGAGCTCCCAGAAATTGATATTTTGTCTAAGCCATTTATTGATTTAAGAGCAATAGCCATTTTGATGAACAAAGGGCAATTCAAGGGTTCTGGCTTAAATAACATGACTGGCAAAAAGAGCAGTGGAACTAAAATCCCAGTATTCTATGAGGCCAAAAACTACGAAGAAATAATAGAATATATTAAAAATGAGACGGAGGAATTCTTAAAGTTTAATGCATGGCTTTACAAAGAAATGCCAGAGTTATATAAAAAATTTAAAAAAGATGTGTTGGGGATTTGAATGGGAAGTAGGCAGAATCAAAGAAAGGCGAGATACGACTGAGACGGCTGGGGATGAGATGACTGATTAAATCTGCCTTTAATGTCTGACTTCAAAACCAAACTCATTTCCTAATTCTCTCTCACCCCTCAATGCCTTCCTTTTTTCTTCCATATCTTGTTTTAATTTATTTCCAATTCTATATATTTTTTCTTCCATTTCAGGAGACATATCAACCCCAAAAACAGCTTTGTTGATTTCTCTTTTCATTTTTATATGTGTATTAAAATACCTAATAAAACTTTCAATAAGGTTTATGGCATGTTCTGAGATACTATCAAAATAAGCCATAGCAATATCCAACTTTTCCCATTCAGAATTCATTTTAAACAAAGTCTTATATTGCCCCTCGCTTTCAAATTCTAACTTTAGAAAATTCCATTTTATTGGGGCGTGTGCAAAAATATTTCTTAAAGCAACAAACTCTTGAAGGGTTTTGAAGTCTTCTTTTTTTATTTCTGGATTTAGCTTTAACATTAAATTTTCTACATACTTCGCCTTGTCATTAAAGCGCATCTTTTTTGGACTTTTCTTGCCTATCTTCAATATAATCTCATTGAATTTTTTTTCAATAATTGTAGATATTTCAAGAACCCCTCCTCTTGCTAAGAATACATCTTTATGATATTTTTCTTTGAATTCATAATCTTTATCAATCATATTTCTTTGAGTTGTATAAAGTTAATTAATGTTACGGAAGGGGTATATTTTATTTAAATCCGCCGTCTGCTCTCACTCACTTCCCATCTCGCACCCTTAGCGCAATTTCCAACTGCGCTTTGCCATTGGCTTCCCAAGGGCAATACTTCAGAAAATCCTTGGCTGGGATGAACTTCCTCTCATTTATTATTCCTGTAGCAGGGTCAATTGTCTGGGACTTTACTTTAGTTACTTTCGCAACAGCTCTTAGCATGATTCCAACCTTGAATTTTTGCAGGTTGTTATCCAATGCAGTTGATATGATATAACCTGCCGGCTTAATATCTTCTATTTTTACATCTACTTCCTCTTCTGCCTCCCTTATTAGGGTGTCTCTCCAGGTTTTATCGCATTTCTCAGGAGTTCCTCCAGGCAAACACCAGTCGCTATTATGGCCTTTCCTAAAAATAATTATTTCATCTTTCTCATTAAATAAGAAGCCATAAACTTGAGTTATATCTTTAAGCTTAGAGAAATCATTATCATCAAATACTTCCAGGCGAAATCTGCCCCCTCGCCATGTAATTTCTTCTTTAAAGATTGGGGTTGGCATTTTATTAAAAATCAAATAGAATTAATAAATCTAACTTTTATTACCAGCCGACATTAGAATTATAGCTTGCATTTGCAAAACATTCTTCACTCGAACTTTTTGCATAAACATTCATATCAACCTCTATGCTCTGATGAGCCTTTGCCCTCTTATTCAAACTCTATTTAATAGATAACTATTGATAAGTAGATTAAGATTAGTCAGGAGTGAGATAGAAATTAAGCCCCTTTACAGGATGTTTGAAAAGATGTCCCTTTAAAATAGTAAAATTTATAAGCAAGGGGAGAGTATAAATTTATGCAAGAAAATGATGAAATAAGTGTAATAATCCCTATATATGGAGATTTTGATATCAAGAGAGCGCTTATTTGTATAGACTCTATTAAATCCCAAAAAGATGTAAATGTAGAAATTGTAGTTTCTGAACAGGGAGAATCTAGGAGATTTCCAGAAATTAAAGGAATAAAGTATATTTTTAATCATTATAAGCCTAAAAAAGAAGTAAGTGATTTTAACCCCGGAAGAATCAGAAATATTGCTGTAATGAATTCAACCAAAAAATACATCTATACATTAGATGCAGATATTGTTTTTCCAGACCCACTATTTTTAAAGAAATCCTTGGATTTTCTTAAAGAAAAGCCTAATCGAATATTATTCAGACCTCTTATGCGAAGATTACCTAGAGATAATTTTGAAGAATTTGATGGATGGTATGATTCCTTGGGTTTTGAAGCTGCTCTTAAAAAGCTAATTATAAATCAGGAATTTCTAGTCAAAACTTCTCCGAAATATATTGAATTAAAAATCTTTGAGAAAATTAGCAAAGAAGCAGGATACAAAAAAACTTTCACTTCTCTTATTGAAGATTATAAAAAGTATATTGAAGAAAGGCTTGGATCAGACGAAGAATTTAATTTTTGGCCTATTTATTGGCACGAAAATAGACATTGTGGTTCAAATCTTTTTAAGAGAGAGCAATTTATGGAAATGGGAGGATATTGTGAAAATTTTATAAATTGGGGATGCGAAGATTCAGATTTGCAATGGAAATTTAGAGAGACTTATTCTTTAGAATTCTTTCCAGATAATCTTGAAGTAATTCATTTAGATCACTCTAGAAAGCATATTTCTCCTAAAATGTGGGATGAAAATGAAAAAAAGAGTGCTCAAAGAAAGAACGAAGGGGTTGAATTAGCTATTAAATATGATAAAGAAATTATAAAAAAATATCATAATGAACCAAAATAAACATAACAACACTCCCCAAATAAGTATCCTTATTCCTTTTTTTGGAAATTTTGACAATCGAAGACTTGAAACAGCTATAAAGAGTGTACAAGATCAATCGGAAAAAAGAATAGAATTATTGATATGCAATGGTATACGGGCAGTTCCTTTCGAATCCTATTCTAATGTACAAGATGAATTAAAAAGTATAACTAATGAAGCAATCAAAATTAAGGATGTGCCTCGAGGAATAATTTATAATATAGGGATAAGGAGGGCAAGGGGGGAATATGTGTATGTCTCTGATGCAGATATTATATTTCCTGAAAGATTTTTTGAAGAATTGATTCAGACCTCAAAGGCTCTTAATACGCCTTTACAAAGACCTATGATGAGACGTTTACTTTTGCAAGATTTTGAGAAATTTTACGAAAGTTGCTTAGATAAAGGGCTTCAAGATACAATAAAAAGTTTAGATTTTTCTCAAGAATTTATTGTTAAACCAGATAAAGACACTAGAGAATTAAATGTGATTAGAAAATGGGAGAATGGTAGAATAAAGACATTTATATCCACAGTAAGCGATTTTAATGAGTATAAGTCTAATCCTGAAAACAAAGGACAAGAACCAATTTTTTTTAATCAAGAAAGACATTGTGGATCTACTTTTGCAAGAAAGAGTGAGTTAGAAAACCTTGGAGGATGTTGTGAAGAGTTTATAAGTTGGGGTTGTTGGGATGCAGATTTACAATGGAAATTAAAAGAAACCTATGGTATCTCTTATATGCCGGGAGAAGTAATCCATTTAGATCACGCTAAGGGATATTTTAATAAGGAAAAATGGCAGAAAGATAGGATATTCCAGGAAAAACGTAGAGCAAAAGAAGCTAGTAAATGTGTTCAAGAAGATAAGGAAATCTATTTATCAGAATAAAATGGGAAAAAAAATATTTAATTTTTATGGAAGATTCAATGTTGAAATAAATGCTTCTGAATCTTTATTAGAAAGGATTGCGGCAAATATCCATACAGAAATTAAGGATAATAATGCCCCCCTTGATGGGATAGTTAATATTAACGAACCAAAAAAATATGAAACTATAATAAGAGACAAAAGATACCCTTATCTCACAGTAAGCACTGATGGATCCCAAAAATCAATTACATACTATAGATATAACACTTTTATAAGAACAATAAACCTCATTAGAGAAGGGTTTTATGAAGTTGATGTAAATACAAAAGATGATGAAGCAGCAGGTTTAATTTGTTTTAGACATTTTTGTAATAATCACCCATCACTAGACCAGAATGTTTTAGTGCATGCATCACTTGTAAACCTAAATGGTGAAGGAATCTTAATGCCAGGAAATACAAGGTCTGGAAAAACCACCTTGATGGTACATTTAATGCAGAATCTAGGAGCAGAACTTGTTTCAGAAGATAATGTATACGTAGAAAAACCTATGAAAGGGATTTATTTTCCTAAGGTGCCACGTGTAAGATTTGTCACAGTCAGAGATTCATGTCTAGCCCCATTATTAAAAGACATTCAAGCAACAGAAGCTACACAATATTGGGATATTGAATCTATAGAAAAGGTTGTCGCCGAGGGTAAACTAAATACAGATGGTGGACTTGCAATTTCAAGGAGGAAAATTGCGGAGATGTGTGGTGTTGGTACTTTAGAATCAACAGACATTAATAAAGTAATTTTTCCTTCCTATTCCGAAAGAGAATTTTCATTTGAAGAGATTGATGGAGAAGAAGCTTTTTGCATGTTGGAAAGATTTGGGAGAGAAAAGAAAAGAGATTTAGATTCGAGAGATATTTCCGAAGAACCTATAAGTCTAGATAATTTTAAAAAAGAAAACATAAGATTTTATACATTAAAATTTGGAGGCATGAAAGATTTAGAAGATAATATTTTTTCATTATGAACAATAAAGAAATTCCAGATGAGTACATTAGCGGAAAGCTACTAAAAAATCCAAAGATAGTTGGGGGAAGGATAATTAAGGGAGCATTAATTCTATCTCAACTAGATTATATCATAGAGACAATTCCAAAAATAAAGAACTATTTTTATACTATCGAAAGAAGAGGATGGAGAGGATTAAATGAATCAATACACGCAGACATAAAACTTGTAGAGGATCTTTCATTTTGGGATGAAACAATTAAAAAATTCCCAAATGCAATATGCTTGGATATTGGTCCAGCAGACTTTATTGATACTGATTCATTTTATCCCATAGATATGCCTAAAAAATATACTGGAATACAAATTTCTTCTTGGGATAGTTTCAAAAGACCCTTTCTTTTTATTTCAGGCTGTGCACTCCTACCACATAGAAGTTTTATTAAGATAGGACATTTTGTTAGAAATGGAAATGAAGAAGAAATTGCTTTAAGAGATAAATGCATTGAACTAACCACAAAGTCTAAGGCAAATATAACTTATCTTTACGGAGATCATGACAATAATAACTTAATGCCAAAGTCAAAAGAAGAAATAAACGCCTTATTAAACTCAGCATCTATTGGAATATTGACATCTCAAGTAGAAGGAATAAATAGATTTAAGATGGAATGTCTTGCTTCAAATATTCCTGTTTTAATTCCGGAAGATGCAGCATATCCAACTAAAAAGCATATAAATGAGTCAACAGGGCTGTTATTTAAACCAACTCCCGAAGGACTTGCTAAAGCTATAGAAGAACTAAACAACAAATTAGGTTCCATTAACCCTCGTGAATATGTCTTAAAAAATACTGGGAAAAAAATATCCTTGGGGAAATTAAAAGATGCTTTAAAGAAATTAACAGAAAGAGATAACCAAGAATTTATTTTTGAGGATATAGATTGGGATGGGAGAAACGATAGTTTAATCTGGGGAAGAAAAAAGCTATTTCCAGAGATTGAGAAAATATTGGAGTTGACTACACATGTTAATTAATCTGACAAAAAAGGAGGTTTTAAAACTAAAGATAATTTAGAAAGATAAAATGCTCAATATTCTTTTAATAAGACATGCAGAAACAGATTTCAATAAAAAGGACACAGGGTTCTTTCAACCAGATAAAATCCAATTAAATTCTCGAGGTGAAGTTCAATTAGGCGATTTATCTAAAAGACTCGAGGGAGAAAATTGGGATAAAGTTTATTCAAGCGATCTTATCAGAGCAAAACAAACAACAGAAAAGATTTTTGGAAAAAGTAATAAAAAAATAGTATTTGATAAAAGGCTAAGGGAGTATGTGCATGGAAGTGTTTCCCCAGAATCTGGGGAGTGGAAAAAAAAGTATGATGAATTACTTAATTCTGGATTGCCTCGTGAAGAAATCCGTCCATTTGGGGGGGAGAATATTTGGGATTTTATTAAAAGAATTAAATCTTTTTTAGAAGATCTTGAAAAACAAGAGGGAAATATTGTGATTATTTCTCATTCCGGAGTAAATGAAGCTTTTATAAATCTTAGCCAAAGAAGAGAAAAGAAAGATTTTTTGAAGATAAAACAGGATAACGGCTGTCTAAATAATTTAAAATATAATGAGAATAATTGGAAGATTATAACTATAAATGATACGGAACATTTAGAAAATTTAAAACCAAAAATAGATGATTATGATAATCTAGAAAATATCTATAAAAAACTAGTAAAATTTCTTAAAACTGAAGATATTAGCCAAGATGATTTATTTGCAATCGGAGATTTAGCTAATAATAAAATGGGGACATATAAAGAAATATTCAGAAAATATTTTTCTACTCCGCTAGAGATTGTTATAAATCTTTCTAATAAAGAAATAAATAAGAAATGGAAGATAGTTCACAAATTTGAAGACTATTCGGAATATGAAATTGGAGAGATTCTTTCAGAAAAGGCCAAATATAAGATTAATCTGATTATTCCAAATAATTTCAATGATTTTATTTTGAAAAGAGGGGCTAAAAAAATTATACTCAATTAAAATTTAATTACTTGTTCCCCAACCCAGATATTTAATTATTTTATTATATATATCGATTAATAAAAGGTCGCTTCTTTACATAATTTAATACCTTTTTTATTGCCCCCTTTCTTTTTTATCAAAATAAACTTCCCTATTTATAGCTTTAGTTAAAACTCTTTTTAATAAATCTTTATTATCATTCCAAGAAATTTCATTAAGCAAATCCTTAATGGATAACAATTTAATCTTCCCAATTTTATTTTTTATATGACTATTTTTTAAACTTACAAAAGCCAGATAATTAATTTGCTTAAATTCTTCATTATCAACCTTATAAACTCCTCCCCAATTTAAAGAGAATATTTCATCTGGATTTATCCCGATTATATTTTTAATCTTTAAACCTAAATCTTTATAAGTATTTTCTTCACCTTTCTTCAATTCAATCACAATTTGTGGCTCTAAGGAATTTTTATTAATAAATAACAAAAATTTCTTTCTTTTTAGATCATATAAAAATATGGATATTCTTTCTTTCATATTTTCACTTCCGGTTATTCTTCCCAATTATATCTCTTTAGAACTTCAAGCAAATCTCTGCTGACATATCCAATCATATCAATGCTTTTCTCTTTGTACTTTTCCTTTGCAAAAATTATCTTAAACAGCTTAAAATCATTCATTATAGAAAGCTTGTCTGCTAACTGGATAATCTTCCCTTCTTTTGTTTCAGGGTCCTTTGTACTTCCATGATGAAGTATGCAATCCTTTACAATAGGATTAAGCTCTCCGAATTTTTCCTCAGCAAGTTTTACGCTTAATTCAGCATGGCCCTCTATATTAACACTTCTTCCAATATCATGCAGCCATCCTGCAATTTTAAGTGCCTCTAAATCAACCTGTTTGCCCTTAGCCAGATTTACAGAAGTCTTGACAACTCCCTTGGTGTGCTGAATTAGAAATCTCTTTTCAACACCGCCCTTCATCTTGCGATATATCTCGTTTGCAAATTGTTTTGCTGATTGTTCTGTTAATTGTTCTGCCATGTTATATTTTAAGGTACTTTTCAATGCTTTTTATATATTTCTTATCTTTTGTTCTCATGTACTTAAATAACATGTCAATTAACATCTGATTATCTCTTAGCTTTCTTTCACTTTGGGTATATTTTTCTTGATTTTCAATTTGCTCATGATAATTTCCTTTTAACAATAAAACATTCTCAGGAACCTCTTTTATCTGCTTTCCTGCCTTGTAAGGATACGCAGAAATCAAAACCAGCTTGCCCTCAGCTAAAACAAGCTCATATTCTGGTTTAGCGGGCTTGTCTTGATAAAATTCAACATCTATGTCTCCAAAATCAATCAAGCCCTTGACAGAAGAGCCCCTTATTAAAACAGAATCTGCACTAGAATACTTTTTCTTTATGTATTCAAAAACTTCTTTTTTATCTTTGAATTCTTTCATTTTACTGCCTCACCTTCTTAATCATTATATATGCATGCTCATTAAAACCGCATTTCTTGTAAAGAGCAAATGCCTTCTCATTCTTGCATCTGACATGAAGCTTTAATGCTTTAATGCCTTGCTTTTTTGCTTGTTTCTCAGCAAACTTCATTAATTCCTTTCCAATTCCCCTGCCCTGATATTTTGGATTTACCAAAACATGCTCAATCTCTGCGCATTTATGCTTTTTCTCAGCAACAATCCCAACACATCCGATTAATTTGTCATTAATAAAATAACCAAAGAGTTTTCCTCTTTTAAAAGTAAAGATAAAATATTCCCTTGCATCTTTTGAAGAATGTCTGCCAAGCTTCTTCCTTAGCGGCTTGAACGCCAAGCCATCAAGCTTGACAAGTTCATTCAAATAGTTCTTGTTTAATTGTTTTATCTTCATAAAATTTCCAAGAATCACAATCTTTTAACTCTTTCCCCCAGCTCTCACTTCTTCTTATCACTCTTTACAAAAATCAAGGCCAAAATTCCTAGTACAATAAAGACAACCATTGCGAGCGCAGCAATCCTGTATCTGAATGCGCCAAGAGGAACTAATCCAGAGACTATTAATCCCCAAGCAAGAGGTCCAACAAGCGCAGATGCCCTCTCAACTAATCCAAAGAATGCAAATGCAAGATTATGTCTTCCTTTTGGAGCAATACAAGACATAAAAGAACGCGAAACTGTCCAGCCAGCACCAAACCAAAAGCCCATAATTGAAGTTGCAATGACAAACAATGTAAAATTAGTTACAAAGCCAATAACAGGGAATAAAATTATCCAGCCAAACAAAAGAAACATTAAAGTTTTCTTGTGTCCTATTTTATCTGCAATATATCCCGAGACAATTCCTCCAATAGCAGAAGTTATCAAGATTCCGAGGAGAATGTAAGTCTTTATCGCATCAGAAACTCCCCAAACCTGCTCCATGAAAATAGAAAAGTTATTCATAGCTGTTGTGACTGCGTCATTAAATAAGAAATACGAGAGCAGGAATATTGCCACGCCTGCTATTGAAAATAAAATCTTTGTATCAACTATGCTCTCTTTCAGTTTTGTTGCAAGAGAACTCTCAACAACTTGTTTTTTCGGCTCCTTGAAAAATATCAGCATAGGCAGAGAGAAAATAAAAAATCCTAAAACTGCAGGCAATAATGTTTCAGCTCTTGGAGAAGAATTAAAGAAGCTTATTGCTCCGCTTGAAATAGGAAGAACAAGCAGCAAGCCTGCAATCTGTCCAAGATAATTGGCAGTTATTCCTAATCCTGAAACAAAACCTCTCTTCCCAGGCTTGGAAATATCATTAATTAAAGGCGTGTAAAAAGTAAAAGAAAGCAGATAAGAATACCAACCAAGAGTAAAGAACACAAGCGCCCAAACAGCCTGATTATATACTGCAAGAATTGAGCAGATTCCAAGGAGTAACACAGTAAAGAGAGTAGTATATCTTAATCCAGAGATTCTCCTGAAATACCTGTCTAATAATGAGCCTGTAAATGGAGCTGTGAAGAGCAAAAGCACAGCAGCAATAGTGAATGTAATATTAAAATAAAAATCAGCTACCCCTCTTTCAATAACAATCCACTGTGCAAAATAAAGGAAGAATACAATCGCAACTATTGAATTTGCAAAATCATAAAGCGCCCAGAGAAAGACATTCTTTTTTGTGTCCATTTTTAGAAAGAAGAATAATTCATATAAAAACCCTTTCCCCATCCCCACAACTACTTTTATAAACCATATATAATTCAATTATTCATGGCATCAACACCACCTGGAGCAAAGAAGAAAAAGCTTGAGATTAATGTAGATCAGGCAACATATGACGACTTCGCAAAGGCATGCAGCAGAAAAGGCTATGCAACGCAAGTTGTTCTTGAGCAGGCAATGAGAAAATTCAATCAAACCGGCCAGATTTAGTTCTTTTAATAACTCTCTCCTCAACTCTTTTTTCTCTTAAGACCAAAACTTACCATAATATCTATGATATATCTTACCCTTTACATCTGTATTGTTGAATTGTAAAGGGTAAAAATGAGGATGTTAGACATTAAATGTATTCCAGTAGCTTTCTAGGTATTCGCCTGCAAGGTATTTTATCAATCCCTTAAAGTGCTCTGGCTCTATGCTGGAAGGATTTGACTTGTCTGCAATCGCAAGAACTCTCAAATACTCTGCCCTGTTTTTCTTTTGGATTATGATTGGCGGAAAACCTTCTTTTAACAGCATGCAAACCATCAGCATTCTTCCAGTTCTTCCATTCCCATCAGAGAAAGGATGAATCTTCTCAAATTTCTGATGTAACATGCCAGCAAGCGCAAGCGGATGAATTCTGCCTTTATGCTGCTTATACCACTTTATCAGAATATCCATATCAGTTTTTACATATTTGGCAGGAGAAGCATCAAAATGAGACTTAAACACTCTTATATCATGAGTCCTATACCCTTTTCTGGCATCGATATTCTCCATTAGTTTATCATGGATGTCAATAATTAACTCGTGACTCAAATCAAATTCATTTTCAATCAGATAAAAGAAGACTTTCTGAGTATTTTGCAAATCAAATATCTCCCTTGGGCTCCTCTCGTTTGGAGTTAGGTCTTCTCTTAGGAGCTTGTTTGCTTCTTTCAAAGTTATAGTATTGCCTTCTATCGAAGTAGTGTTGTAGGCAAATTCAACAAGGAAGTTTTTGTATGTGTTTCTTATTGTCTCCCTGTCCAATTTCAAAAAGTGGTTGTTGAAATGAAGTTTTAATGCCTCAATTTGTTCCAATTCATCTGCCTCAAGATATGGGATGCTCTTTATTTTCATCTTCTTTATTTTCTCAAGATAGATATTTGAATCCAGAAATCTTTTGATTGTTTTATAGCTCTTTCTTATCTGGTCTCTATACTTCTTCTCAAGCGAATCAATGATTTGCTCCATCTTTGACAAATCATCCCCCAAATAAGCAACATCTTTTACAACAAGTTTCCCATTTACTCTTTTGGACAGCCTAAGATAATAATAGTTCTTCCCGCCTACATGCTTGACATAAATATAAACCATGGAATAATGAAAGAGCACAACTATTTAAATCTTACCCTTTACAACTCAATAAAGTAAATGTAAAGGGTAAACCTTTTTCTTTTAGCTCTTTCTCTTCCGTCCAATTTATAAGTTCCAAAGAATAGTTATCTTGAACATGTCATTCCTGGATAAGCTAAAGAAACTTTTTGAAGAAACCCCTGAGCCAGAGGGCAGGAAAATAGCTGCTGCCATTGCTCCTGTTCATCTTAATGAACTCTCAGCCAGGGTTGAATCCATTGTCAAAGATACAGAAGCAAAAAATCATGCATTAAAACAGCAGCTTGAAAAAAGGATATCGCTCCTTGAGGGAGAAGCAAGCAATTCCATTGAAGTTCTTAGAAATGTTGACCTCTCAGAAAGAAAGGAATATGAAAAAATAAAGCTGACTGTGCATGATAATCTCAATCTCTATGTGGATTACATGAGAAAACTTCTGGCTGACCTGAAAAAGATAAATGAGAGAACTTTAGCTGACTATTTCAACAAAATATTCTCCTGCCTCAATGAATTCAACAGAGCATCTTATATGCCCTATGAAAAAGCAACTTACCTGATTGGCAGGGAGATGGCATCTGCGCGCTTATTAGTAAGGCAATTTGCCAACGACATTAGCGCTCTTGCTAAGCAAAACAAGCCTCTTTTTGAAGAAACCAGGCAAGTTGAAAAATTATCCAATATAAACAATGAACTGGAAGAATCAAAAAAATTAGAGGAAGACATAAGGCGCGATATTTCTCATCTTGATAAAAAAATAGAAGCCCTTGGAAATGAAGCTAAAACTCTGGGCAATGAAGTCCAGGATATCAAAAATAGCATCGATTACAGGAAAGAAGCTGAAGAAAAACAGGAGCATTTGAAAAAACAGGGGGATTTGGGCAGGGAGTTGCAGGCAATAAAGCAAAAGATAGACTTCAAGGCGCTCGCCAGAGTTTTCCATCACGACAAGAAGAAAGCGCAGCTAATCAAAGAGTACTCTGGCAATTTCAAGGAGGCGCTAAGGGAAGATGAAACCCTGAAGATTATTGGGATGGTAAATGACTCTCAAAATTTAGATGTCTCTTCACTTAAAGAATTTCAATCTCTTCTGCAGCCAGATTCCCTGCCTGTTCTAAAAACAGAAAAGAAAATCTCAGAGCTTGAGGGCAAAATGAGGGGCTTGGAAACAGAAAAAGCAGCTGCAAAAGCAAGAATCAATGAAGAAAACAAGAAATTAGAGAGGATTGCAAAGAAAAAGCAGAAACTAATCTCTGAACTAAAGAACCTTCTTGCCCAGATGAATATTTCTCTCAAAGATGAATGAGAATTAGCTCAGTCCTTTCTATTCTAATCAATCCTAGAATAAGGCACAATTCTTGTCGGGCTTTCCTTAACCATGACTTCATATGTCCAGCCATTCAAGCCTTCAATCTTGCCTTGGCCTGTAAAATATTGCCTGACATATATTGTTTGCCCTTTCTTATTCACATATCTGTCTGATGCCAGAGTCCTCCAGTGCCCTTTTACAGGATGTGCTGCTCTTGGCTCTCTTGAAACATCTGTCAGAAAATCTTTTGTATCTTCCTCGCTCAGGCAGACATAATGCGGCCTCATAACTGTCTTTCTCATGTTCGTCAAAGGAGCTTTTCGCTTCTTGCCCAATTCAAAAATCCTCTTGCTCTCAGGACTCTCTTTTTTTACAATAAAATTCTTCGGGTCCATGATATAAATTATTTCTTCAATGGCACAAACAACATTTGTTGTTAGATCTTCACGAGATATTAACTTAAATAAGTGGATATTCACCTGATTCATTGGATTAATTGCTCTTCCATCTAAAGTATGGATTTGATACGCGTCGTTTGAAATATTTGGGCGGAAATAGATCTTTCCTTCATGGGGATCCATTAATTCTATATCCATTCCAGTCATAACAGCCATATTGCCATCAGGAGTCGACCCAGAATAACAATAAACAGCATGATACTTACCATCACTGATATTTGCGAGCAACACGACAGAAACAGGGTCTTCAACAGCTGTTACTTTGAATGGCATTGCCAAAAATTGTCCGTTTTTCTGCGAAAGAGCAAAATAGTCTTCTAAATATTTATCATAATCTTTGCTGTCAAGTCCGCTTCTTGGTCTGATTTCTTTTGAATTCATCGGAAATTCAAAGAGAGCACTTCTGTTTACTAAATCTTTAAGATGCTCTTGTAATGTCCTTTTTCTATAAAGTTCCTTCTGGCCTATATTTTGCTTGATAATCTCAACCAACGTATCAAAGTGCTTTCCCATTAGAACAACTCCCAAAATCAGTTTAAAAAGATTGCTTGAGAAATTCACCCCCTCTAGCTCGTCAAAACCTTTATATAATCCCTCGCTGTTTAACTGTTAAGGTGATAAAAAAATGGATGCATTGCTTCTTGCTGGACTTCTTGGAGGAATAGGTGGATTGACAAGAGGGCTTGTTGGCCTGATGAAAGCCCTGAGTTTGCGAAGAAGAATTCTCTGGGGATATTATGCAATAACTGTTCTTATTGCGCTGATTATTGGAATTTTTGTAGGCATTGTCTTTAATTTTGATCCTAGGCTTTCCTTGCTCGCAGGCTACGCCGGCACAGACATCTTGGAAGGCATTTACAAATCCTTTTCTGTCCAGAAAGTCTACATAGGAGCGAAGAAGAAATAATATATCAGTAGTTGATGAGGGATTACAGCAATCTATAAAAACTAACACCGAGGCATTATCTTATGGATTACGATTCTGATAAGAGAGAGTTAAAAATAAACAGGAAAATGAATAACCTGGACAAATTTGTTTATAACTTTGTTTCGCTTCTTGAAAAGCACATTGGTTATGTAATCGTCTCGGGCTATGTTTCAATAGTATCTGGAAGATCAAGAGCAACAGAGGATGTTGATTTGTTAATCCCTAAAATGTCTAAAGAGAAATTTGCGGAGATATTCTCAGACTTTCTAAATAAGGGATATGAATGCGCAAATACCTCTCTGGTAGAAGAGGCCTTTTCAATGCTTGATGAGCATGCAATAAGATTCTTTGAGAAAGGCAAGCCAATTCCAAACATAGAATTCAAGATAATAACAAACGATATCCAAAAATATGCTTTTGAAAATAAAATAAGGTTAATACTTGAAGAGAAAACATTGTTCATCTCGCCGCTGGAATTGCAAATAGCTTATAAGTTATCTCTTGTTGCCCCTGGAGAGATTGATGAGATAAGCTCTGACAAGGATTTTGAGGATGCAAAACATCTGTATGATGTCTTTAGAGCAAATATTAATAAAGATAGACTTGTTTATTTTATGAACTACTTTAATATATCTGAAAAATGGAGGGTGCTATTGTATGAATGAAACAGAGATAAGAACGAGATTAGAAGATGTTAAAAAAGAGAGACAGTCTAATTTTAAAGAGAGAATTTGGTTTATTAAATACTGGGCAGAATACATAAAAACACATGAAGATAGTGAATGGGGAAAACAGCTCGCCCTTCTGATTGATTCTCAAATTGCTTAAAATGATTCCCAACACAGATTTAATCAAGTTCATAAAAGAAGCAAGAAAAAGAGGATTTGATGATTACACAATTAGAACGCCGCTTCTGAAGCAGGGCTGGCCAGAAAGCGAGGTTGAATGCGCTTTCAATGCCCTCAAGAAAAAAGCAAGAGAGCACATATCCTTCAAAAACAAAGTTGTGATTTATCTTAATAATGACTTGCTCAAGATGATAGACAAGCGGGCAAAGAAGAATATGCTGACTCTGCCTGAGCAAGTTGAAGATATCCTGCGAAGAAGCTGCCTTTCAATGAAAAAGAAACCCCTTATTTCTGGAAAAATTGATGATTTGCTTGTCTCAATATTCTCAAGGCAGAAGCGCGGGAAGAAATAAAAAGAAAGCGCCCGGACCAGGTAAGTCAATTTGGTTAATATTCAAAGGCGTGATTGGTATTTAAACGACGAGAATAGGTTCAACATTTAGTATTTCCACCTTACAACTATAAGGATTAACCCTAAAACAAAAACTCCCATTCCAAACATACCGATAAAATCACCATTTGTGAAAGGCAAATATGCAAGAATAAGTGTTAACACTAC
>Ga0315294_10001169_pt1 | contig 28315 bp, 16 predicted proteins | sample YL17G13_40_MG_FD_203626 | JGI IMG/M metagenome (GOLD analysis project Ga0315294, IMG submission 203626) | Sediment microbial communities from Yellowstone Lake, YNP, Wyoming, USA - YL17G13_40 | ecosystem: Environmental > Aquatic > Freshwater > Lake > Sediment | place: USA: Wyoming | collected... | reverse complement strand
CTCTCTCGTTTGTTCCAAAAATTTTAATGATCACATTAGCCATGATGGTCTGTGGGCCCTGGATACTTCAGATCATGACAGAATTTACCAAAGAGCTCTTCAACGGCATCCCCGGAGTCACCCACTAAAAGATGCAAGCACTGCCAGATCCAACCCACCTAATGATCGGCGCGCTAGCATTTCTGCGCGTGAGCGCCATCCTATTCGCGCTACCGATGATTGGTGACCCACCAACACCGGTGCGCGTTCGGGTTTTATTAGCTCTAGCAGTGACTATTGGAATTTTCCCGGTGATACCGCCAAACTGGGCGCCAAACTTAAACACAGACTTACTAACGATCTCATCTTACTTACTGCGAGAAGTGTTAATCGGTCTAACAATCGGATTTTTCAGTAGAGTCACTTTTGACGGTTTGATGATGGGAGCCACTGTCGTGTCGTTCCAAATGGGATTTGGTACGGCGAATTTATTCATGCCGGACTACAACGAGCGAATGGACAGCTTCTCCGCGCTTCACCGTATGCTAGTGATGCTGATATTTCTCACTCTGAGCTTACACCACATTTTCTTCACTGCGATCGCCGACACCTTCCAACTGATTCCGGGAGGTGCCGCGCACTTCAGCGGACCCTTAACGATATTGTTAATCAAATTAACCAGCGGAATTTTATCTATCGCCATTGAGTTGGCGGCGCCAATACTCGTGGCTCTCTTGTTTACTATGGCTGCTCTTGGGCTTGTCGCCAGAGCCGTGCCAAATATGAACGCATTTGTGATTAGCTTCCCCTTGAGTTTTACGGTCGGCTTGGTCATTTATATGGCGACTCTTCCATTGTTTCCAGGCTGGATGTCCAGTCATTTCAGTGAAATGAATATGCAGCTACACGCTGCGATCCGCAGTCTAAATCTCTCGGCTTCGATTCCGTAATTAAAGATCCCTTCACCCAATTCCTAGGTAGGTCACGCTATGGCTGATGAAACAGCCAGTTCTGAAGACCGCACAGAAGACGCGACACCCGAGCGACGAGACGAGTTTCGCGGACGCGGTGAAGTGGTCGTATCACGTGAATTGACTTCGGTCTTTATATTGGGTTCTTGTGTCGTTGCATTCACCTCAGGGGCGCCAAAGCTACTCAAAAGTCTTCAGAAGCTTCTCATCGCAAGTTTTGAATCACTCGCAACCCGGCGCATTGATAACGACAATTTTAGCGCATATTTATCTGATATGTGGCTTAACTTGCTGCAGATGATCATCCCTATTTTTATGATCACTTCGGTAGCAGCTATCTCCCTTACCTTGCTGCAGACCAAATTGAACTGGTCTTGGGAACGCTTAAGTCCGGACTTATCAAAGCTCGATCCATTTTCCGGCATTGCGAGAATGTTCACCTTTCAGACCGTTTTAGAGTTATTAAAAAATATCGCCAAATTAATTGCGGTAGCTACTGTTGGTTACTTAATTCTTCGGAGTGAATGGGTACACGTCCCTGAGCTCATGAACTATCCAATGACTGCAACCTGGTCATACTGGGGGAAGATCACTCGGCAGCTATTCTGGTCCGTTTCTGGTTTTTTGGTCGTAATTTCTGGGCTCGATTATCTTTGGAATTTCTTTAGCAACGAACGCAAAATGCGAATGACTAAACAAGAGGTAAAAGAGGACTACAAAAGACGAGAGGTTGACCAAAATGTTAAAGCAAAAATGCGCAGGATGCAGCGCGATTTTGCCGCGCGCAAAACTATAGCCACAACTCGCACGGCGACAGTACTAATCACAAACCCGACTCACTACTCAATTGCTTTAAGGTATAACATCGGTGATCGGGCACCAGTTCTGTTAGCAAAAGGCGTCGATTTTCTCGCTCTGAACATGAGAGAAGCAGCCAAAGAAGAGCAGATCCCGATCATCGAAAATCGACCTCTTGCACGCGCACTATATGCGACTGTCAACGAGGGAGAAGAAATACCCGACAAGTTTTACAAGGCTGTCGCGGAGATCATCCGTTACGTTTACCGCCTCAAAGGCCGCGCAATACCAAAGAAGCGAGGTGTAGATGCCAACAGCAACTAAGGCTCCAGCCTCGGAGCAAAAATCCGGCTCTAATGTGCTGATTGAAGCGCTGAGAAGCACTGACGTGCAATTCGCCTTGGGCGTTGTGGCTATCATCTTAATGATGGTAGTGCCACTGCCACCCTTCATGCTCGATCTTTTGATGTCACTTTCGATCACCATGTCTCTGATGATTCTTCTTATTTCGATTTACATAAAAGAGCCGCTTGAATTTAGCACCTTCCCGACCGTCTTGCTGTTAACAACCTTATTTCGTCTGTCTCTGAACGTTGCAACCACTCGAAGCGTACTACTCAATGGTGCCACCGGGAATGTCAGCGAAGTGGTACAGTCCTTCGGCGAGTTCGTAGTCGGCGGTAATTACTTTGTTGGTTTTGTTATTTTCATCATATTAGTGATCATTAACTTCATCGTTATTACGAAAGGTGCCGGCAGGGTCGCAGAGGTCGGTGCCAGGTTCACCTTGGATGCGATGCCTGGCAAGCAAATGGCAATTGATGCCGAGCTCAATGCTGGACTAATCGACCGCGACGAGGCCAAGCGTCGGCGCTCAAAAATCGAGAGAGAAGCTGATTTTTATGGTTCCATGGACGGAGCGAGCAAATTCGTTCGCGGCGATGCGATCGCTGGATTAATCATCACAGGCATTAATATCATCGTAGGCCTCATACTAGGCGTAATTCAGTACAAACTCTCCTTTGCCGATGCAGCCCAGAAGTTTACCCTACTTACTGTCGGTGATGGTCTCGTCTCTCAAATTCCGGCTCTCGTGATTTCAACGGCCTCTGGTATCGTGGTGACTAGAGCCAGTGGCGGGACAGATCTAAGTGAAGAACTCGCCAGTCAGATCTTCGTTCACCCAAAAGCGATGTATGTCTGTTCGGCGCTCCTCGCAGTGATGGCCTTGATTCCAGGCATGCCGTTTATTCCGTTCTCCCTATTGGCTGTCGGCTTTATCATGCTAGGCCGTTACTCAAGCAAAGAGATCGTTCGCCGCGAGACGCTCAAACTTGCCGTCGCCGAGGATAAAGTTAAGCCTGAAGGCAAAGGTGACGCTGTCGTAGAACTGCTGCACTTAGACACATTGACACTGGAAGTTGGTGTCGAATTAGTACCTCTTGTCGACACCCAACAAGATGGCGAAGTTCTAGAACGTATCGTGTCGGCTCGGAAGCAGTTTGCTCAGGACATCGGAATCATCGTGCCAATGGTTATGATTAGGGACAATATTCAGCTGCGCCCAGACGAATATCAAATCATGCTGAAGGGTAACGTCATAGGCCAGGGCAAACTTATGCCACGGCGATTCTTGGCGATGGATCCTGGTGATGTCATTGACCCCATTGATGGCCACCGCACCAAGGAGCCAGCCTACGGCCTTGATGCAATCTGGATCACACCGGGACAACGCGATGAAGCGACTTTCCGCGGCTATACCGTGGTTAATAGCGCGACTGTCATCGTTACCCATCTCACCAAGCTGATTCAGGACCATGCCCATGAACTGATCGGTCGCCAGGAAGTCCATTCATTGGTTGAGCGATTGAAACGAGAAAATGAAAAAGTGGTCGAGGAAGTCATAGCCACAGACCGGATGACCCTTGGTGATGTAGTTAAAGTTCTGCAAAATCTCCTTGCAGAGAACGTCAGTGTCCGAGATCTGCTGAGTATATTCGAAACTCTGGCTGACTACTGTAAGACGGTTCGGAATCCAGATGCTTTGACCCGTCATGTGCGCAAAGCTTTAGGTCGTGGTATCATTAAAAAGTATCTAGCTCCGGATGGCCAATTAGTAGTCACTACCCTCGATCGCGCCGTTGAAGATTTGCTTGTCGCTGGCCTTCAATATCAAGAAGACGGCACCACAGCCCTCAATGTCGAGCCCGAAATCGCCCAACGCTTACTGAATAACACCGCTGAATGCATGCGCAATTTCGAATCCACTGGAACCCAGCCAATTTTACTCTGCGGTGCTCGTATTAGATGGGATCTGCGCAAGCTTATCCACAGGTTTATCCCCGGCCTGATTATCCTCGCCTTTGATGAAATACCCAGTGACAACCAGACCAAGAATATCGGTACCGTTACTCTGTAAGTTTCCTCCCAATTAGTCAGCGTGAATTTAGCCCTCCTGCCCGAGTGTGATGCGGAGTTCCAATATGGATTTTAAAACTTTCGAAGCCTTCTCCATGAAAGACGCTGTCAAAGCGGTCAAGAAGGAATTGGGTTCCGAAGCCGTGATTCTCTCAACCAGGGAAAAATCTGCGCCCGGCGGCAAGGGAACGATTTATGAACTAACCGCGGCTGCTCCGGGATTCAGAAAAGTCGGTGCCAGCGGTCCTAGGGCACAGGCTACATCGGTAGATTATGAAGCTGGCCTAGATCACATACAGGCACGCCTCTCTGCATTAGTAGATGTCGCAGCCACCAGGACGCAGGTTCAAGCGGTCGAGGCGGGGCTGCAAGAGCTCAAGCTGCTAGTAACGGAAGCACTAAGAAACAAAGAAGGCTCCCTCATCCACGACCTACCTAAGGCGATGTTGCCACTAGAACGGCAATTACGCCTAATGGGCATCAGCGATGTCACCGTCGCTGAGTTAATTAGGCACTTACGCGCCTTACCCGCTGCAGGTGACACAGATGGGGAAGGTTACTACCGTGACCAGGCAATCCGCTGGATGATGAAACGCATCAAAATTGCACCGCGTTGGTCGGTCATGGCGGGATCCGTTTCCTATCAAGCAATCATTGGTGCCTCCGGTGTCGGCAAAACCTCCATGGCCGCAAAGTTGGCTGCTCTATATTCCCTGCGCGAAAAAAATCAGGTAGTTGTCGTCTCAATGGATCACCAACGTCTTGCAGCTACAGAGCAAATGCGTATTTTTTGCAAGATCATCGGGTTGGCTTTTGTGGCGGCTAACAGTGTGGATGATCTTCTAAAAATTCAAGAGTCGCATAAAGGTGTCGAGCTGGTGCTGATCGATACTGCCGGTGTTAGCTCAAAAAACTCACAAGCTGTCGCAGAACTGGCCACACTTAAAGAGCAAGGGCTACCGGTCGACTTCCATCTTTGTGTATCGGCCACGACTAAAGAGAGTCAGGTTGAGCAGGAAATCCACAGCTTCCTTAATCTCGGCATTAGCAGTCTGATGTTCAGCAAATTAGATGAAAGCTGGGCGTTCGGCGAGATCTTCAACGCCTCTCGCAAGTGGTCAATCCCCCTGAGTTTCTTCTCGATCGGTCAGCAAATACCAGAAGATATAGAGCGTTCGACTCGCGAACGCGTCATTGAGCGTATTTTTGGTCTTTAAGTGGAGGTCTCGTGTCCCTACTTCGTTCTGTAAAAGCCGGTGCGCGCGCTCCACTAGTCATTGCCGTGACTAGCGGCAAGGGGGGCGTTGGCAAAACACTGACGACCGTCCACTTGGCCGTAGCCGCACAGCGACTGGGTCATTCCGTGTTGATCCTCGACGGCGATATGGGCATGGCGAATGTGGATGTTGTTCTAGGGCTGCAAGCTCGCTACAATATCAGAGATGTGCTTGATGGCCACGTTAGCCTGCAGGACATCATCATCTCCGGACCACTCGGTATCGATCTCATTCCTTCTGGCTCTGGTATTTCTAGTCTTACTTCCCTAACTTACGTTCAACAGCAGCAAATCATCGATCAGATCAGCACGATCGATAAATCGTACGACGTCTTACTGATCGATACGGGAGCTGGTATTTCCAACACCGTAACTCACTTCTGCAAGGCAGCTGACAAGGTTCTGGTCGTCACCACTCCAGAGCCACACGCATTGACTGATGCCTATGCGCTGATCAAAGTACTCGCAGAATCTCACGACATAAAACGCCCATACTTGATGATTAATCAAACTAGGTCTGAGAGCGAGGGGCTAAAGACTGCGTCGCGAATAGCCGAAGTAGCTAAGCGATTTTTAGATGTACAAGTTTCCCATGCTGGCAATGTTCCCATTGATCCTCAGGTGCCGAAATCTGTGATGCAGCGGCGTGCAGCCTCAGAGCAGTCGACGTTCACCATTGCTGGCCAAGCCTGGACCCAAGTAGCCCGTAAATTGCTCGGCTCATCCGAGCCCAGTCAACATGTCGATGCGCAGGACTTTTGGCGTTGCCTGCTATGGCAAGAGCCGGTGCGAGCGGAAGGAGCCAAATGAAAGGTCTGGTTAAACGCTACAAACAGGACACCCAGGGTGTCGATGGTAAGTTGCGCGATCAACTTATCATGGACTATGCACCCTTGATCCGTTTCGTAGCTCAACGAATTGCGGCTCGCCTGCCTTCAAACATCGACATCGATGACTTGATCAGCGCTGGTGTGATCGGACTAATGGATGCCATCCAAAAGTATGACCCTAGTCGAGATAACAAGTTCAAGACATACGCGGAATTTCGTATCCGCGGTGCGATACTAGATGAGCTTAGGTCCCAGGACTGGGTTCCACGCAGTGTCCGCGACAAAGCGAAAAAAATTGAACGCACATATCAAGAGCTGGAGCAACGCTTTGGTCGGGCTGTCAGTGATACAGAGGTATCTGCTCAGCTCGGCATGACTCTCGATGGCTACCATGGCATGGTCGCTAAAGTAAAAGCAGTGACCATGCTTTCGATCGATGAGCTAGCAGGTCCCAACCAACATGACCGCAAGAGTTTACTTGAGTGCCTGGAAAACGTTGGCTCGAAGAACCCCTTCACCCAGCTGAAGAGTAAAGGGGTACGCCAGCTACTAATGAAAAATATTGAAGATCTTCCAGAGAAGCAAAAATTGGTGCTGTCTCTTTATTACTACGAAGATCTCAACCTTAAGGAAATCGGAAAAATCCTCGAGGTCACTGAATCACGAGTCAGTCAGCTTCATACGCAAGCGGTGACTCGCCTACGAGCGAAGCTTAAGAATCTTTTGGTGGATTGAAAACTAGAAAGTTTTGACGGGGGCGGACATGGCAGTCGGCGAGCGCAATATGAAAATACTTTTGGTCGATGATATGCAGACCATGCGCCGCATTGTTAAGACGTTATTCAAACAGTTAGGATACGAACATTTCCACGAAGCCGATACCGGAGCAGCGGCGCTGCAAGTTCTAAAAAGCGTCCCAGGGATTGAATTTATTTGTTCCGATTGGAATATGCCCACCATGACGGGCTTAGACTTTTTGAAGGCAGTCCGAGCCGATCCTCAATTTAAGCATTTGCCTTTTTTGATGATCACAGCAGAGGCTGAGCGACAAAACATTGTGGACGCTGTGCAAGCTGGGGTTAGCAATTACGTGGTTAAACCGTTCACAGGACAAACTCTGCAGGAAAAATTGGCAAAGATTTTTCAAGCTCACAAGGCCAGTAAAAAGGCTAGTTAATCAAGAGGTGATGCAATGACCAACTCTAACAATGCGGACACAACTACTCCGTTGGCAACTCCAGCATCGACTGGAGATGTGACTGTAGAAGCTGAAGCAGTCAACACTGGATTCGACGAAGACTTGATCAAAAAGTATCCAAGGTCTAATCGGAAAGTAGTGGTAGACGTAAGACCTTACGGGCTTAGTGATGACGACGGCGAATCTAAAGCACAAACCCTGCACATAAGCCCGCACGGTCTGGAATTTCAGGGCACACAAGATTACGCTCAAGGTACATTGCTAAAGATTCATATCGCTTTGCCGGATTATTGGAATCGAAAGCAGCGATTAGTCGACTATCGTCGCGTCGATACTCCCGGTAAATTTAAAGTTCTAGCTAAAGTAGTTCGTACTGCTGACCTAGGTAAACGCGGCAAAAAAAAGCTAGTGGTTGCGCAAGTGGTCAACATGGATGAAGTCGACGAGCAAGTACTGAAATCCTATCTTCAGGATGGCTAAATGACTAACCTCCTTCTCGCAGCACTCATCTTGATGGACCTTGGCCTGATAGTGGCCGTATACCTGTTAAGCCGCCGTCGCGAGACCCATCTCGAGCTCGTCGAAGAGCTGACTGAGGAGCGTCGTCTACTGGCCGAGCTTCGCACCGTGGTGCAGGAGGAGCTGGAAGCTGCGCAAGCAAAAGCACGCAGTACTTTAGACAAGGCAGTGCGCCTCGCCACCGAGGCAGAGCAAGAGGTCAAGGCGGGTGGTCAGACTATAGCCAAGGAAATGGAACTGGTGGTTGCGGAACTTACGGACCGGTTTTCTGATCCCCTCAAAGAATTGTCCCGCAAACAGTCATATTTGGAGAATTTGCTGCGTCGCGTGGAAGACGAAAAGACCAGCCTTCAAAAACTGTTAGCCCGCGGTGAGAAAATCTGCCGCTTCTTCGACAACAGAGTACCCTACGAAGAAGTGCTCGCAGAGATTGAAGACAAGAAATATGCCGATGCCCGCCTACTGCTGGCCAGAGGGAAAGCACCAGGCGCCGTGGCAACGGAACTCGGAATGAGTGAAACCGAAGTCAGACTGGTAGCCGGGTTGTCCAGCCAATCACTGTCGCCCTAGCCACATTAGCTGCGCCTTAGGCAGCGAAAAAGTCGGCGACAAGCTTGTAGAGTTCGCGGGGTCGCTCTGCCAGCAGCAGGTGTCCTGCTCCAGGCAGGAGTGCCAACTGGGCTCCCTTGATCGCGGCGGCCAGCTCCTCGGCCGAGGGTACCGGGATAATTTTGTCCTCCTCGCCGTGGATCACTAGAGTCGGGACGCTGATCCGGGCTGTGCTAGCGCTTAAGTCCAAATTTGCCATGGCCTCTCTTTGCATATCGCTCAAACGGGCAAAGTCGCCCTCAGCGACTGACTTCGCGATTTGTTTCGCCATACCACGAATCAATAGGGAGTTCCGCTGGGCGAAGTCGGCAGTAAAGTAAGGCAGGAGTTTGGCCTCTACAGTGAACGGGTCGTTGGTCCATGGCTGGTCATCGCGGCGAATGTGCTGTTGATTCATGGCCGTGGACACCAGGACCAAACCGGCCACCCGAGCCGCCTTTTCGACTGCCAATGCCTGGGCAATAAAGCCGCCCATGGAGATGCCCAAAAGTCGGGTTCTGGCCACTGCCTCGGCCTCCCAGAGGGCTCCAACATCACTAACCATGTCCGCCATGGAGAAGGGTGCCAAGGTCTTGGTTTGGCCCGCTCCACGGTTATCGAGTACCAGGACCCGCCAACCACGCCCGACTAGATACCGGCCAAAAAGGCGGAAGTCGCTCAGCGACCGGTTGTGCCCATTGATTAGGGTCACCCACTGACCGTCTTCGCCCCAAACCTCATAGTTCAATTCGGCTCCTGGTCTGCTCAGCTGCGGCACTTTCACCCCCGTTGGCCTTGGTTCCGCTCCTTCTTATCATAGTGATTTGTGTTTGGCGGCACTGTCCTAACATGTGACCGTCACGCTGATTTTCTGCTTGAGAAAAAAACTTTATCGGTCATCCCTTGCCCAGTTTCTGAATTCAGCTAGGATCGCGTTCTCGGTGAAGAGCCCAGACCTCATGGGTTCCAAGGAACACCACAGATAGTGGTTGACGCTACAATACGGCACTAGATATGCTGCTTAGAGAGCAGTCTGCCCTATCTAATCAAAGGCATATACCAGCTTCCCAGGGTCTTTATTGGTCTGGTGGGGAGCCTGCGTAAGACTTTGCCTTGGATCCCCCTGGACAGACCTTGAACCGACCGACTGCAGTTCCGAATTTGGAGGTCCCGATGAATCAGCAAAATCCAATTCCTGCTCCCGCTATGCAGAGTCTCCAGCGCTCAGCTCTGGTCAACAAGGCTGCCCAAGCTGGTGCCGTTGACCCCACTCTTCGTGTTCGCAAGCGCGACGGACACCTTGAGACGGTCGATCCGCTACAAATTGTTCTCAAGGTCGCTAGGGCCGCCGAGGGCTTACCTAATATCGATCCCCAGCTGGTGGCCGACAAAGCTATCCGCGGCATCTACGACGGTGTGTGCACCACAGAACTGGACGCCTTGCTGATTAGCAATGCAGCCATGATGATCGCCGAAGAACCAGAATACTCCAAGCTGGCAGCCCGCTTACTCGACGTCTATCTCGCCAAAGAGGTGTACATCGTCCGTGGCATAGAATCGTTCTACGAATCGATCATGGCCGGCTACCGTGTCGGAATCATCGCGCCCTCGACCTACGAGTTCGTTCGTCAACACGCACACGCCCTAAATAAGGCGATCAATCGGAAAAGCTCCAATAATTTTGAGTACTTTGGATTGCGCACGGTCTACGACCGTTACTTACTGCGGGACCCCAAAAGCCGCGACGTGATCGAAACCGCTCAGTATTTCTTTATGCGGGTGGCTTGCGGCCTGTCGACTAATGTCGACGAGGCCATTCGCTTCTACAACCTGATCTCATCATTTGAGTACATGCCGTCGACTCCGACTCTGTTCAACTCCGGCACCGCGCACCAGCAAATGAGTTCGTGCTACTTGCTGGATAGCCCGACCGACGATCTCGGTTCGATCTATGACAAATATCGCGATGTGGCGATGCTGTCCAAATTCGCTGGCGGTATCGGCCTTGCCTACCACCGGGTACGGGCTCGTGGCTCGCTCATCCGCGGCACCAACGGCATGTCTAACGGCATCATCCCGTTCCTCAAGACGCTGGATTCGTCAGTAGCAGCCGTAAATCAAGGCGGAAAAAGAAAAGGTGCTGCCTGTATCTACCTAGAGACCTGGCATGCAGATGTCATGGATTTCTTGCAATTACGTAACAATACTGGTGATGAAGCATCACGTACTCACAATCTAAATCTAGCTAACTGGATCCCGGATCTGTTCATGAAGCGGTTGAAAACGGACGAGCAGTGGTCCCTCTTCGATCCCCACGACGTACCGCATCTGCCAGACCTCTACGGCGCTGAATTTGAGGCGGCTTATGTCGAAGCCGAAAAGGCGGGCTTAGCCAAGAAGCAGGTCAAGACTCGTGAGCTATATGCATTAATGATGAAGACCTTAGCCCAGACGGGCAACGGTTGGATCACCTTCAAAGACGCCTCTAACATCAAGTCCAATCAGACGGGTGTAGGCGAAAACGTTATCCATCTGTCCAATTTGTGCACCGAAATCCTTGAAGTGACGTCTGATCGCGAAACGGCAGTCTGTAACTTAGGTTCCCTCAACCTGGCCCGCTATGTCATCGACGGACATTTCGACTACGAGAAGCTCGCGGCCAATGTGAAGCTGGCAGTACGCTATCTGGACCGCGTCATAGACATCAATTTTTATCCGATCCCACAAGCTAAAGTGTCTAATGACCGCTGGCGTCCAGTCGGACTCGGCATTATGGGGCTACAAGATGTCTTTTTCCGCCTAAAACTTCCTTTTGATGCGCCAGCAGCGCGAGCGGTCTCGGCCCGCATTCAGGAAGTGATTTACTACAATGCGCTCAAGACAAGCTGCGACCTCGCCAAAGAGCTGGGTGCTCACAGCAACTTTAATGAGACTCGCGCGGCTAAAGGCGACCTCCAATTTGATTTATGGGGCGTCAAACCGAGCCTGCCGGAATGGGAAGCGTTACGCGCAGACATTCGCGCGCATGGTCTCCGCAATTCACTACTGATCGCAGTTGCACCCACCGCCACTATCGCCTCGATAGTCGGTGCCTATGAATGTATTGAACCGCAAATTTCTAACCAGTTTAAGCGAGAAACGCTATCAGGGGAGTTCTTGCAGATTAACTCCTACCTGGTAGACGACCTGCGCCGTATTGGCCTGTGGAACAAGTCAATTCGCGCCAAGATCAAGCTGAACGAAGGCTCGATCCAAAATATCGACGAAATCTCGGACGAGATTAAGCAAATTTATCGCACCGTTTGGGAAATCCCGATGAGGTCTTTGATTGATATGGCAGCAGAACGCGGCCCTTACATCGACCAAAGTCAGTCGCTAAATTTGTTCATGGAAAATCCAACGATCGGAAAAGTATCTTCGATGTATGCCTATGCCTGGGAAAAGGGTCTCAAGACCACTTACTACCTACGCTCACGCTCCGCGACGAAGATCGAAAAGACCACGGTATCAAATTACACCGAAGAAGAAGCGGTTGCTTGCTCTCTCGAAAACCCAGAAGCTTGTGAGGCGTGCCAATGATGCTACTAGATCCCGGAATGAATCTCACATTGCGACCTATGCGTTACCCGTTATTTTACGAGATGTATCGCAACGCGATTAAAAACACCTGGACTGTGGACGAGGTAGATTTCTCGATGGACGTCGGAGACCTGCAGCGCATGCAGCCATCCGAGCGACACCTTATCCATAGGCTAGTGGCTTTCTTCGCCACGGGCGACTCGATCGTCTCCAACAATCTAGTGCTGAATCTTTATAAGCACATCAACTCTCCTGAAGCGCGGATGTATCTGTCCCGGCAACTTTATGAAGAGGCGTTGCATGTTCAGTTCTATCTGACGCTGCTCGACACCTATCTTGAGGACGAGAAGTCGCGAGCTGAGGCCTTTGCTGCGATCGAAAATATTCCATCAATTCAGCAAAAAGGCGCCTTCTGCCTGAAGTGGATGGATTCCATCAATAAATTGGATCGGCTCGAGACCAAAGACGACCGCCGCCAATTCTTGTTAAATCTGATCTGCTTTGCCGCCTGTATCGAAGGCCTGTTCTTCTTCGCCGCCTTTGCTTACGTGTACTTCCTTCGCTCTAAAGGTCTGTTGCACGGTTTGGCTGGGGGTACTAATTGGGTGTTCCGTGATGAAAGCTGTCACATGAATTTTGCCTTCAATGTGATCAAGCAAGTCCGGACAGAAGAACCAGATCTATTCGATGCTGATTTGAATCGTAAGATCATCACGATGATTGATGAAGCCATCGAGTGCGAGATGGTCTTCGCTGAAGACGTACTATCTCTCGGTGTGGCTGGCCTCTCGACACGTGATATGCGCCAATATCTGCAATATGTCGCAGACCAGCGGCTATCGGCCTTACTCATCCCACCGGTATACAACGCACGCAATCCGTTCAGCTTCTTGGAGTTGCAGGACGTTCAAGAGTTAGCCAACTTCTTTGAGCGCCGCGTCTCTTCCTATCAAGTCGGCGTCAGCGGCGACGTTGCCTTCAACGAAGACTTCTAAGAGAATTCAGCATTTCAAATTAAAGGCCCCAGACGTTAAGAAAACGGCTGGGGCCTGATTCATTGAGAACTGAAAGAGTTAGCAACTCGCCTTGGCCTCAATCTCCCGCAGACTGGCAAAGTTTGAGCGGTAAAGTAGATAGGGGATAACGCCCAGCAGGTTTAGACTGAGCTGTCCCAGCACCATGACGTTGAATATGTTGGCGCCACCAGTCAGACCCACCATGGTAAACAACCTCTCAAAAGCAACGTGCCCAAGGCCAAGGCCACCGGGTGCCAACGGCAAAGCCGTCGTCATCACGCCGAGAGGATAGATCGTACAAAACACATCCAAATTAGGACTTTGACCAGTTAACTGTCGCGTCAGAAACAGGCCGTACATGACTGCCCCGGACTGGATCACCACTGAGAGCAAAACGGTGCATATCAGCAGCCATGGATGTTTACGGTACGCCCGCAAGGCATCATAAATTCCGTGTAACCTAGAAAGGCCGGGGAAATTACGCGTAAATAACCAGCGAAAAGGATCGCGCCCCTCGGCAAACGGGAACATCACTACGGCATAGCCAAAGATCAGGCCAAATAACCCGACAAAGATAAATACGGCCAACGGGAATAACGCCGGAGTCTCGAGAAAGAACTTCGGATTAAACAAGACTGCCGTGGCCGCCATCACGAATAATGCTGCTAATCCGACTACCCGGTCCAAAAGCACCGTCAACATCGCCGCTGTCTTACCCTGACTGGTCTGCTCTCGGATAATATAAACAGCCTTAATAATATCGCCACCGACGGCACCAGGCATCGTCGTATTAAAAAAGAGACCGATCAATTGTAGACGTAAGGCCTGGAAAAAATTGACCACAAGGCCCAATCCGCGGAGCAGGATCCACCAACGCAGCGTCCCCAGGAGCACGCTGCCGATGCCCCAAATAGCTAGATTGCCCAGTATAATTCTCGGATCTGACACGAGAATCTTCAGTTGATCCAAGTCCAGCTTGTCCGAGTGTACCAGCCACCCGAGTAAAGCCGCGACAACTGTAAGCTTCAAACAAGTTTTAAGAAAAGTGCGCATTTTTATCTTATATTACGTTTAGCATTCTTAGAAAAGTAAAGAAATCAGGACCTAAGATTTCAACCAAATCCACCGACAATGGCTATGCGAGAATCCAACGGATTTAAGCCGTAGTACGGGTGGTCCATGGTAAGCAACTTAACTAGCGCACAGTGCAGAATCCTTGTAGTGGATCCATCGGGGCCAGTGCGGCAACTGATGTCAGACACACTGCGTAAAGTTCGCAACTTTGACTCCATTGAAAGTCGTAGCAGTATTAACGACGCGCTCGAATACCTAGAGGCTGATGTTGCTGATTGGCTCTTGCTGCCGCTCTCAGCCGATCAACCTGTGAATGCCCTTCATATACTCAAACTTTGCACCGAGACGCCGTCACTGCGCCACACCAGAGTCTCCCTATTTGCGAATGAAGAAGAGTATTTTGTATTACCGAAGGCCTTCGAACTCGGATGTCTCTCGTACCACACAAAGCCCTTCACTAAGGACACTCTGACATCTGATCTAACTGAATTGTTCACGGTCTTTGACTCACACCAGGCCAACGAAACTCTGATTTCAGCACATTACCTGAGACAGCATCTGACCAAGAACAAAGATTACGCGGCTATTGCAGAACTCCAAAAAGCGCTGCTTACACTAATTCCTGGTGACATTAAAACACTGCTGTATTTAGCCGAACCTCAATTTCACCTCGGCCACCCAGAGATGGCTCGCAAGACGCTGCGGCAGGTCAAACTTCTGGATGACAATCTTAAGGAGCAAGTGGACCAAGTCGCAAAGAGCTTATTTCCCGATGAGGCACTTGATCCTAGCGCCGAAGACATCACTGGCACTATCAACATCATCGATACGGATAATGCAATTATCATAGATCCAGATGAAGCATCTGCAACAGCCGTCGAGGAAGTCTTAAAAAGTTTAGGCTGCGCGAACATTCAACGCTTCTCAGATGGACAGAGTGCCTGGGATTACCTGGAAAAAAATCCTGAGCCAGAACTAATTTTCATGGAATGGCGGATTCCTAAAGTCAGTGGTCCATCGATCATTCAACGAATCCGCCTTCATGGATTTTATTCGGTACCCATCTTTATCATAAGCTCTTTGATCAAGACCGAGGACACACCTCTTTTAAAGGAAATAGGCATAGCTAATACCATGGAAAAACCGTTGGTAAGGGAGCGCTTCATTCCGACTCTTTTACACACGATCCGTCAGGAGCGACGACCAACAGAGCATGCTGTCCTCGAGCGAAAGTTCCACATGCTTCTAAACGGCGACCAAATTAGCGAAGCCGAGCCGCTGCGACTTCAAATCCTTAACGACAAGTCGATACCGACTGGACGTAAGCGACTGATAGAGGCCGCCTTCAGCTTGGCCAAAAAGGATTACGATTCCGCGCGAGAATCGGCTTTTGACGCGCTAAAACTACTCGGAGAACAAATCGAAGTCCTCAACGTGCTGGGCAAGACTCTCATGCGGCTAAATAACTTCGAAGCTGCTCTAAAATGTTTCAAAAAGGCCCAGGATCTGTCACCAAACAATATCGAACGCCTATGCCTAATCGCAGAGTCAGAGTCCGAACTTGGCAACGAAAAAGGCACTGCTGACGCCTTAGCACAAGCCAGCGCCGTTGATTCTGGGTCAGCTGCTGTTGCCCAAGCTGCAGTGAAAGCAGCGGCGAAGAAAATTATGAGCTCGTTCGAGAACATAAAAAATATCGTATCTTATATGAACAACATGGCCGTTAGTCTAGCGCGCTCAGAAAAATATGAAGAGTCTATCGAACTATATAATAAGACTGCCGAGTCTATCCCCGAAGACCGCAAAGACCTCCAGGCCATCGTTGGATACAATACAGCATTGGCGAAAATACGTTCAGGCGATCTTAAAGGGGCGCTAGTCAATCTAGAGATTGTGGAAAAAATCAAAGACTCAAAACTCAGCGAAAAATCAACGCTACTAGCCGAAAAATTGCGACTGGCTACAGAAACCGGAGCGAAGGTCAAGCTGCGCTCGAGCAAGCCCAAGGAAGATGCTAGTCCTCAAGCTGCTGCAGATAAAAATGCAAGCGTCCAAAACCCTGACGGCCAACAATCAGCAGATTCAACTGCCACAACAGAGACGCCAGCGGTCAGCAAAACAGAGTTCAAACTCAGAGCCGAGAATCAAGCAAAGCAAATGATTGCCATGGTAGATGTAAAAAGAGGCGATGTCTGCTGCTTCATGATTTACTCTAGCCCTAATCCGCCAACTTCAGGGCTCGCGCCACTATTAGAGAAGGTCCCCGTATATAAACCTCGCGACACCATAACGCGCAAAAAGGCATTCACTGGTACTGCCCGATAACCCGAAAAGACGACCAGTAAGCCGGATGCTGAAAGTACTTCCTAACTACTAATTGCGCCTTCCGCATTGATTCGGCCTTATCTGACCCCTCAGACAAATAGCGATAAAAGCGCTTCATTACCACTGCGCTAGCGACATCGTTGATTCGCCAAAGGCTAGAAACTACGGTCTTCGCACCAGCATAGAAGAGTGCTCTGTCCATCCCAACCACATCATCCGCGCGGGAGATGCGGCCAAGACCAGTATCACAAGCGGAAAGAGTGACCATATTAGCGTTCAGCGGCAAGGTAAACATATCAGCTACGGTCAGCGAGCCCTCCTTCGTAGCAGTGGGGGCCAGCAGTAGCCTCGACTCGCTCGGCGCAGCTGGACGAAATTCCCCATGCACCGCTAAATGCAGAATATCCGCTGTCGGAGCCGCGTCAAAAGCCCGTGCCTTGGTCGCGTCCCTCCCGACATAAAGTTTTCTTTGCGGAAAATACCGACCGATAACGCCGCCCTCTTTTTCTGCAAACGGCAAATCAGCCAGCATCGATCCATCAACGTGAGGATTCGCAATGGCCGTGATTTGAGTGTCTCTAGTAAATGGTTTGCCATGACCGACTAAAGTGAACTTAGCCATGGTCGCGCTGTCTAAATAAAACAGCGGGAATTGGTCGATCATCAAAGCATGCTTGCTAACTGGCAGAGCCGCGAATGGTACAAAATGAAGACTGCCATGAGGCACAATCGCCAACCTCTTGGCGCCGGATAATTCTTTGCTTACTGGTGCGATCAGAACATCTGCCAACTCCTGGCCTAGGTAATCAGGACTCGAATAGTTTTCCATTAACTCGCGAAAGTCACGAACCCGGTCACCCAGGTCCTTGGAACTTATAGGCACCACCTTGCCACTGATACGCCCATCCTTGAGCACCCAAATCAGCAGTTGATCCTTGGTCACATGATATTCAATGACAGCCGTATCGCGGCCTACGAGCTCTGCTAGGTCGAGCGCCCCTATAGCACTAACCTTATCAAATTCAGAATCTTGCGCCTTATTGAGGCGGTTCATACCGGCAAGGCGCATCTTTTGCGATCCTAAGGCATCGATAAATGCCCGGCTACGGGAACGCTCACTAATATTCCAGGCCGACTCGACCTCCCCAAGATGCATGAGTAGAGCAGAATAATCAGAGTAAACGTTCTGAACACCCGCATCAGAAAAGAAACCGCTACGAGATTCATCCGATTGCAGACCAGCGCGCATCGACTCTATAACTTGAACGGACTTTTCGTAGGCCAATTTTGCATCGGCCAAATCATTCATGTTACGCTGTGCTGCTGCTAACCCGGCATATGCGCGCCACACCATGTCACGCATGTAACCTTTCTCCGAAATGGAGAGAGCTTTCTTAAATAATTCCTCCCCATCTCTCCATTGACTTTGGCGCATCGCGATATCGGCCAGACCAAAATTACAATAGGCCGCATTATACACCTGATTGAGCGCCTCACTCTCGATCAACGCCTGCTTCAACAGTTGTGTGGCGCCATTATAGTCACCTTTTAAAATCAGACTTAGCCCTAGGTTACGATTATCAAAGGCAACGGCACTGCGAGATTTAAGTTCCTCATCGATACGCAGAGCCGTATTAAAAAACTTAATAGATTCGTCGACTGCCCCGTAGTCCCGCGCCCAAAAACCATAGTTGTTGTACAGCAGAGCAATTTGGCTCTTTAGCCCATAAGATTCGGCGATCGTTATCGCTTCATGGAAATCGGCAAACGCCTGCTTAAACTGACCCAGCTTCGCTTCAATCATCGCTCTAAGGCCAATGACGTCAATCCGCGCATTCACGCCGCTCGTTTTGTTGTCGATCTTGTCGGCTTGCGCAAGAGTCTGCTGATTAAGATCTTGTGCCTTTTGAAATAACCCTGCTCGGTAGTAAGCATTCGCCAACATCTGTGTGGCTCGCACCCATAGCAACCGCTGCTTGCTTGGATCGATCTTTGGAATCACGTGCTGTTCTAAAGAATCAATTGCACTTTCAAGCTCGCCAATGACCATGCGGGCATTAGCGGCATCGATCAGCACTGGCACATAAAGATCAGGTCGGCCCATCTTTTGAAAGGAGATGGCGGCCTGATTATAGTACTCAAGAGCCTTTTGGTAGGAGCTAAGGTGCCTGTTATAGACATTGCCAATGTTTAGTAGTTGATTGGCTGCCTCTTCTGGCTTGCGCTGACGGTAAAATCCTTCTGCTTGCGTATAGGCCGCAATAGTGTCTTCATATTTCTTTTGATTCTCAAAATTGATGCCTCGATATTGCCATATCTTCCCGAGAAGGTCGGTCATACCCTCTTCAGTGAAAATGGCCTCGGCTTCATCAAATAATTTTGACGCTTGTTCAAAATGATTTGCTCTAACAGCGAGCACGGCGGCGTCAACAGCCGCATTTGCATAGTCAACTGGGTCCAAATCCGCATCTTGCGTCTTAGTGCCTGCCGCACCAGGATGGGGCTTTAATTTTTCGGCGATCATTAGTTGATAACGAAGGGCTGCATCGAAATCACGCTTCTGGAACAGTACAACAACCAGTTTCTTCCTCAGCAGATCTTCAGATTTCTCATCATCAAGTCTCTGCGCATAATAAAGTGCGCGCTTGTATGCAAAGGCAGCGGTCTCAAAATCACGATCAGCGGCGGCATCCTCCGCCGCTTCGCTAGATCCTTCCAAATGACCCTTTGCGAAGCTCACTTCATCCTGTGCTGGAATACCGGGATAGCCTAAAATTCGACCAGAAACCCGGGCATCAGTTTTCGCCTCAGCCATAGACATGGTGCCTAGGGCCTTGTAAAACTTCTTCCAGTCCACAGTTTTTTGCTCGTTTACCACTAGGACCGTCGGGGTGCCTGTTGCCAGCGCCGCTAGCGTGATGCCAGCCCAACCATCATAAACTTTACTACCTGCACCACCTGCATCACTTGCTTGCAGGTTAGCGTTGATCCTTTGGACGTCGTTTAAAATAATGCCCGCAGTAGTGGGCAGATAGATTTGCGCCAGACTGCGCAAATTTATATCGTTACGGTATGCTAGTGCTTCTTGGCCTCCACCAACTATGGTGCTTGATGCCGGCTCGACATCATTGAGCAGCAGCGGCAGTTCTATATGCAACAAATCGAATGCCGAAAACTTTTCGCCGATTGGACCGGCCGCGTCGAGCGTAACCCGATCGAACAGTCTGCCCTGGTTACCTATCTTAACCGCGTCCAAAGTGGCTGCAGATGGCGACTGAATTGCCACATAACCCAAGCTAGCTTTGGTTAAGCGCCTACCCGACGACACCACCGGTAGCAAATCGGCAGACGGAATAAACGTGATGGTTTTGGCGGCAGCCAGCTTCTCCCCTCTCCACTGCACTGACTCCCAGTCCACATCGTAAAGTTCGTCATCTGGAACAAGGTAGATGTTTCCGCCCTTGGGAGCCAAAGCAGCTAATGCCTTATTATTAAATACCGGAGCAAAGCTCTCCACCCTAAGCGACTGCCTTGCAGGCATTGCTGGCAATGAAAATTTGATAACCTCTTCCTGTTCCTTAGTCATAATCCAGGCGTATACATCATTGGCACGGTGGCGATGGAGCATAATTAAAGCGTCGGCATCGCCTAAATTTGTTCGAATTTTCGCCGTATCGTGCCGGCTCAGTAGTTTCGTGAGCTGATCATCTGTCAGTCCCAGTCGTCGACTCAAGTCAGTCACATGCATCAATGCATACCGCTGCATTAGGGCGCTGGATTTCTGAATATTTTTTGAAGTATACACGGCGGCTAGTAGTTGCTCAAAGAGAGTACGCGCCAGTGCGCGGTCCGCAGGCGTAGCTAAACTACCGCCGCCTTTTAGATGGCGCTCCAATGCCTCAAATGACATGTCGAAGGAACCCGCCGAGTAATGAATTTTCCATTCTAAATTTGGTGTCCTGATAGCCCTTTCGCGAAAGCCACTTAAAAGAGTCTGAGTAGTTGCGGCGGCGTCTTTGTTAAGACCCAGATAATCTAGAGTGAGCAAAGGTCCGGAAGTCGCGGCGTCGGGCAACTTAGCCTCGTGCATTACCAATAATGATTCTTCGACCTGTGATCTTGCGATATCTTTAGGCGCTGAGCTGCTACTAGCCTTAAGAGAACCCGAAATGGCTAAAGCCTGAGCAAACGCTTTCGCCCGAACTCGGGCACCCCCTTGATAAATGCGGCGCATTTGCTCTGCCATAGCATCCAAGGACTTTTCTTCGTCGACTAAATCGGCAACCGGCAACACCCCAAGACTCGCTAGTCGCAACTCAATACGCGATCTATTTAGCCGATTAGTCACTTCTGCGGGTGAAGGGTCTTTTTGATCTTTAGCACGGCTTTTCTTCGCTGTGCTCTCGGCATTCGTAAACGACTCGCGTGCCTTACCGTGTAGACCTACCTTTAACTGGAGATCCCCGATGTTATTTTCCAGAATGCTAATCTCTTCCGCCCTGGACAACTTATCTCCCTGAGCCTGCCTAAGTAAGTCGAGCTTGATTTGATAAGTAGCTAGAGCTAGATCCGGCCGGTCTAGTTTTTCATAAATCTTTGCGCGAAAAGTCAAAAGCAGCAGCCGTCGAGAAAATAGATCGAACCCTTTGGATGATGATCCGCCTCCGCCCAAATCAACCTTGATAGCATCGGCTTGACCGTTGCCATTGGTCACTTTTCCATCAGCGTTCTCGAGCGCCGTCAGTTTGGCGTCGGCCTCCGCAAAATACTCTAGTGCCTGATTTTGCTCTTTATTCATAAAGGAGCAGTAGCCAAGATTAGATAAGGTCCCGATTGCATTCACATCTTGGCCGAGGCGCTGCTCCGTGCGCAGCAAGCGAAGATAAATCTCCCTTGCTTCCGTAAACTTATCTCTTTCGCGCAAAGTCAATGCCAAAGCATCGAGCGAGTAAGCGATCTTCTGATCATTACCGACACGCTCCCAGGCCGTCAGCGCTTGGCGCTGCAGATTCTCGGCTAATTCAAGCTCTTCAATCTGAAAGGCCGAGCGACCGGCACGTTCGAACACTATGGATTCTGCTCTGGAATCACGCATGGGGATGACTGGAAGTAGTTTGATCCTCTGAAGATAATAGAACAGACTCTTTTGAAAATTACTCATCGCATAATAAACGACACCAAGATTCTGATCGAGGCTTGCACGTTCCAGCGATGCTGGCCGACTTAGATAGTAAGCATTCTGATAAGATTCGAGAGCCAACTCACGCCAGTCGGGATCACCAATGCCGAAGAAATCTCCAACTAAATCCAGCCGGTAGTTTAGAGACCCCATAATTCCGGAGCGCTGGTATTGACGCACAAAGAAGTTTTTTTGGATGTACAACCAACCTAGAGTCTGATGGATATATAAACTCTGTGAGTTTATTTGCCTTGCTACCTCAATGGTCTTGATTGCTGCATTAATCGCCCTGAGACGCTGACGGAGACTTTCTGCCTGATCGACATCGTAAGTCTGAGCGTAACCCAATACGTACGTCCATTCAGCGACAGTTGCATGCTCCTTAGCGAGCTTCTCATATTCAGATTTGACCTGACCCAGCTCGCGGCGCATGAACGATGCGTCGATGCGACCGCGGTGCGCTGGTATATTAAGAGGATCCAAAGCGAGCACTTTGGCATACTCTTTTAGAGCCATTCCAGGCTCTTGAAGCTTGAGCAGGCCTTCACCGCGGTTGAGCAAAAACTCAATCATGAGTCTTTGGGCCTTGGTTCTCTGATCGAAGGATTTTCCTACCATGCTTTGCTGAAGTTGCACCAGCATCAACTCGGCAGCCTCAAAACGCTGTGCTTCCTGCTCGAGAACCACAAGACGAGACGCCGCTTGCAACTGGATCTCTGGTGACTCTGGATAGGCGGCTACGATTTGACGCAGTTCATTTGCAGCTACTGTCTTTTTGCCTTCCGCGAGGAAGATTTCGGCAATTCTAAAATGGGCTACAGCTGGGACCAACGGCACTCCCTTAGCCTCGGTACGCAGTTTAAGCAGCGCCTCCATCCGGTTGGGCCTTCCTTCCGCCAAGGCGGTGGCGACCTGCGCGGCTCTTAATGCCACATCTCTATTCTGCGAATATTTAGCGGCAACCTCACGAAGTCCGCGAATCGCTGTGTCAATGTCAGATGTGGCCGGAGTAATTTCAGCAGCATAGAGGGCCGCCTCCGCCGCCAGGCTGTGGCCTTTTTCCTTAGCCTTATTAGCCTTGTCATTCTCCGTATCTGCTGAAGCAACTAAAGCAGCAAGAGTCTGATTGGCGGCAAAGAATTCCCGGTGAGCCGCTTGCAGCTTAGCGTTCAGAAGTAAACCTTGGACACGCACGCGGAATGACTTTTCACCCGATTGAGCTATTTGCAGCTGCACACTTTCCAGTAGGTTGCCAATAAGTTGCTTTTGCTCATCGTCTAGCTGCGCAACATATTGCGGATACCCAATGGGCTCCAACTCAAGACCAATCATCGCTAACGATGCCAGGGCTACAATCTCGGATTTATCTTTAAAGTTTGCTTTGATCTTGGCAAAAGTCCACTCAGCCTCACGCCGACGACCATGTCTAGCCACCCATTCGAGTTCCATGAGTGCACATTCGGCTGCTGCATCCAACTGCTGGGTAGCGTAAAAATCTGCCGCCGCGCGGCGCAGGAGATAAGTTTTTTCATCGTAGTCATCTCGCCTTGCTACCTGCGCGTTCACCGTAGCTAAATCAGGTCCAGCCTTTGCCTGACCTGAGGCTGGCAGGCGAAATATGTTGAGACCTTCATTTGTCTGTAGTGCAAAGAAGAGAAAAGGTCCTCTCAACTGCGGAGAATAAGCACCAAATGCAGCCGCAGTGAGCGGCCTTATGCTGTAGTTTTCTTTGCCATTCATCGCACTTTGCGATGCAATATCTGCAGTCCAGATGGTGGGGCGGTCGTCTCCGTTTAATTTGCCATCACGATTGGTGTCATCTGCATAGCGGATAAAGACGATGCTTTTATTATCCGGAGAAAACTGCGGCTGACCGTCCTGCACCACGCCGCCTTCGGTCAGCTTAGTCGTTGTTTTATTCGCTAAAAGATGCAGGTAAAGGGCACCATTTTTTACAAAAGTGATCATTCTTCCATCGCGCGACACACTCGGTTGATCACCGGTCAAGTCGCCAAGTGGAAGTGCCGTGAGTTCCTTCAGGTCCACTATCATTAGAGTTGGAATCTTCTGCCCGGTCTTGCGCGCTGAAAACACCAACTTTTTTCCGTCCGGAAACCACGAAGGATTGGTATCCTCTGACTGAGGTAGATTCACATGGTCCACACTACCTTCACCTTGACCGAGAATTCCTCGGAATGAGAAGCCAAGATCGATAACCTCAAGGTCACCGGCAGCGTCATGTCGCCGAGATATAAAGGCCAATCGCTTCCCATTTGGGCTTAGTACTGGTGCGAAATCGTCAGCTGGATGATGAGTCACCTGCTTACCAAACCCACCTATAGTCCGCTTGAGCCATATCTCCTTATTTCCGTTACGATCCGAGGTATAGAAAACGTAGCTGCCGGTTGGTGTTAAATCGGGAGCAAAATTCGACTCGTTACCTGCAGTGACTTGCAAAGGCATCTGAAAAGCCGAGGCAGAGTCTGTCGACTCCGCTTTCACCGATTCTGTGAATGAATTCCCCCGGCAGCCGCCCAATGCATCAATAATTAATGCAGTCGCAAAGACTCTACCCCATGACCTCTTATTGTTTGAGCTCATGCGCCTGTACCCGCTGCTGGCAGCACTTTCTTCACCCAGATACCAGCCTCATCCTGATACCACTGTCCTGGCGTGAGTGCTTGGCGTCGTATGTTTACATATGTCTTACGAACTTGAGGTAAATCTTTTGCTGCTAGATTTGGATTCGACTCGATTATGCGCTGCCAAATACTGGCGCGATCTCGATTCTCTTCATCGATAATTTGTTTGGCTAACTCAAGCTGCGCCTTAGTCGGCGGCGGCTTATGGCTCACCGTCGTTGGTAGTATGACAACAGCTCCATTGGAGCTCTCACCAAGAATTTCTAAGTCCTCAAGCTCGGCTAGATCGTCCTGATTGAACTGCTGATTTAGTTTAGCATTCACACCATTCTGACGACTCGTCGACAGAACCTTTTTGTTTGCTGTAACCGCACGCACAGATGATGCCAGGATGAGGTCATCATCGAGTTCACGGTACGATCCCATCACCTGATTCTCCAGGGCCGTTCTCTGCCCTGTGACATCAAAGTTAAACGTACAACCCGTGAGCAAGATAAAGCCTGAAATCCGCGCTACGTAACCTACCCAGTGTTGCATCGTCGTCAGCCCGCTTTGCTTTGGTCTTTATTGCTTTGGTCTTTGAAATTCTGCAAAATTTGTCTAATCGGGAAGTGCGTCAGCTTCGGTGTTGGGATAGGTGCTGCAAACACTCGAACGTCTACATCTAAACCAACTTCGCCATTGCGCAGTGGTATAGACACGCGTCGCACTTCACCTAGATTAAGAGCACTCCGGATGTCGGCTATAGTTGGATTTTGTTCATAGGGATCGACGTAAAAAAGCATCATCTTCAATTGCTCTTTGCCGACCGACGATATCTCAACATTTCCTGAAATATCGCTCGAGCTCACGTCAAAAAGAAGATGAACCGTGGCGTCTATATATGGATTGGACAACAAGTCCCAGGACGAGGCTTTGCCCTTAAGATTAGGGAACCGCTCAATTAATTTACGAGTATCTAGTCGTGTGAGATGTAGCGACGTCCATATCTTTTTCGGGATCTTTGTCGGATCGGCTGCAGTCGAGTCGAAGGATAGCTTGAAGTCCCCTTCGATTTTGCCGCCAAGAAAATCGATGAGGAACTGGTTGACCGAGAAAAAGCTCTGTCGCAGTTCCATGTCAAATTCTAGGTTGCTCATCTCCAAATTGGCCACGTCTACACGCTTAATCGATAACGGTCTCCGGTCGGGATAAAAAGGCCTGATGGAAGAATAGTCCACCATGGCGACAATATTAGTATCCACCGGCAGCTTACTGTCATTTTTCTTTAAAAACTGATCCATGGAGCGGTCTAAAGCTTGAGCACCGGGATTAGACCCGCCGTTCCCATCAGAACTTGCGTCGCTCACTTCGATGACTGGAACAGTCGGAACAGTTGGAACAGTCGGAACAGTCGGAACAGTTGGAACAGCCGCAGTATTCTTTTGATCGGCTTTGACGGCGACGTCCGACGTCAGTGGCTCACCTTTCGCCAAGGAATTTTGCTTCATCTTTTTAAGATCAGGCAGCCGCAGCGTCTGTTTAAAGGGAATTTCGCCGTCTATATCCTCAACCACGAGTGTCGGTCGCTGGCCGCTATCCTTGCCCGGTATCGTGACGTTAAAGTGATCAAACCTCGCTTGTCCATTGACGGATAAATCACGCATATTCTCACTGGAAAGTGCCAGGTCAAATGCCGCCTTACCAGAGGTCTTAATGCCGCCAGGTAGCTCTTCTCCGCCGCTGTGAGCCATCTGGCTAGTGAATGTCAAATCTATACGCTGAGGTAAGTAGTCTTTATCAACTATGGTGGACCCCTTAAGACCAACCGTGGCGCCTATATCAGAAACTTTGAGCCTCAAATCCTTAAGCTTGAACGCGCTGAGTCCCTCTTGCCGCAAGGCTGCACTGAATTGAAAGTCAGTAATCGGTCGCGGTAGAGCGCCATCTACCGCAATCTGGCCGACTAACAATTTGGTATCTATATCTGTCCGAAGGCGCTGCAGCAAGGCAGCCACTTCACTGATATCTAGGGGGCCTTCGATACGGTTTTTAATATTCGTTTCAAAGGCAAACTGGCGCACTGAGATAGGCATGACCGGTGCATCAGGCTTCGCGTGGGCCAGTTTCAGGCCAGCAAATTTTTGCCTAAAGTCGACCGTCTGATCTTTAAGCGACCCCGACACATGCAGCCGTGTCTCAGCACCGGTTAATTGCAACTGATCAAAAGGCACTTTGACGCTGACTTTGGCGATCTCAAGATTCGACTCGAAGTGAATATCGGCCTGCTTAATCAGCTCGGGCGTAGGTGTCTTTAGTGGATTCGGCAGCTTACCTCGAGCACTGCCTTTATAATCAATTTTACCGGCTAATTGTGTCGGCATGAATGGACCAAGATTCATGATGTCAGCCAATGGAAGTGCAATGGCATGAACTTTTGCCAGAGACTCTACGTGCGCTTCAACGCTCGACAGCAGATGGTTACAAAAATTTTGACAATCGATCATCGCAGCGAAATTAGTCAGACCCTTTAACTCTGCACGCGCCGCCACTGCGAACTGCGATAAATCCTGCCGACCTTGAGCATCCACATCGATGCTGAGCGGCACATCAACCGGCGCGATGTGGGCACCGCTTGCGACGACTCGATCGGCCTCAATGTTTACCTTAAAGACGGGAGCCACCTTCTCTGGCCATAAAGCCCGGGCGATCACCTTAGTGGTAAACCCGTACATACCAGCCTTAATTTCACCAACTGGCGTGTTTCTTTTCGTTAAAATTTTTGGCGCCCGGATGTCGAGTGCCACATCGATTTGAGAGCCCTTACTAGCTGCCGAAGGGGCGACAGCAAAGGAGACCTCTCCATTTATAGGTGCCATGTCTAAGGCTAAACTCGGCAGTCCTCCAGCCACATCATGCAATCCGAGTTTAAGGGCAACCACTGGGAGCCCCACGCCCTCCGCAGCAGCCTTCGCCATAGTCGCCGGCTCAACGGTCCCGTCGATATGGAAATCCTCTATCGCGATGTCCCCCTGGGCCCGCAAGCCAGGAACAAAAGGCCGAGCAAGCATTGCTGCCGCAGCCAGATCCAACTCGAGTTTTTGCCGCAACTTCAAATTAATTGAGGAAAAACTGGCATCCGAGATCCCGATCGCTCCCGCAAGCTCGTAGGCCAGCGCATCGGCAAGCTCCAAGTTTACTTCGTCGATTTTGATCCCTTTAAGATCATCGGCGAGGGCTAAGCGCACCGTCAAATTGGTCAGTAGATCTTTGTACGAGGCCACTGGCGTGAAGAGTTCGAGCAGCCGAGTCGCTAGATCGATGTTCAAAAGCTTTAAATTTTGAACTTCCAGGCGAAAACTGAGCGGCGCCTCAACCGTTAACGCTTTTTTGAGATCTCCGCCTAAGGCTGTCGCCTTCAGCATCTTAATCTTGAGAGCCTTTCCATAAGGACTTAGCGACGAGACCCAAATGGCACTGTCCCGGCCATGCCAATGCACTCCCAGATCGACGGACAATCCTTGGATCAAAGTTTGTTGCCCCGTCGTGGCATTCTTGCGATCTGCAGCCACGTCCATCTTGACAGTCAGATCCTTTATCCCCACGTTTTCCACAAGCAACCTGATCGGTAAACTCAGCGTCGAGGGATCTAGCGGCAGCAGAGCGGCGCCTTTTTTATCCGATATTGGTTCCTTAGGCGGAGGTGCCTCCGCAGGCTTTTTTAGGAAGTGTTCAGCACGGTATGCAAGAATCGGCTCGAAGTTGAAATGTCCGTCTTCTTTACGCAGGAGTAAGGTCGGCTCAATAAGCTGCAGGGCACGTAGGTGTATATAGCCGGCCAGAAGCTGCCGCGTACTGTATTCAAAGCGAATTAGCGTCGCCCGAAATAGCGGCACAGTTGCGACTGCACCGTCATTTAGACTACCCCGCGTATCGCCGGCAAC
>Ga0315294_10001165_pt1 | contig 28356 bp, 16 predicted proteins | sample YL17G13_40_MG_FD_203626 | JGI IMG/M metagenome (GOLD analysis project Ga0315294, IMG submission 203626) | Sediment microbial communities from Yellowstone Lake, YNP, Wyoming, USA - YL17G13_40 | ecosystem: Environmental > Aquatic > Freshwater > Lake > Sediment | place: USA: Wyoming | collected... | reverse complement strand
CTTTTCGGCCACGGGGTCGAACGTCAGCCACGAGCCGACGGTCGGCTGCCACTTGGCCGCATCGCTCTCGTGGACCGAGACGTGCTTCTGGAAGCGTTCCCAGCATTCCTGGGCGACCTTGTCGGTCCTGAACATCTCCTGGAGTTCCGCCTGCTTCATCTCCTTGCCGAGGCGGTAGGAGATGTTGCCGGTGTGGAAGCAGATGGCCGAGAGGTGCCCGTCGATGGCTGGGACGCGGTTGTCCTGGGGCTTGCGGCTGCGGAGGCACTTGATAAAGTTGGTGCGGTGGTTGCCGCCACGGTCGACCTTGAACTGCCTCATCTTCTCGCCCTTGGCGTCGTAGACCCAACTCCCGTCGAAGTAGCCGCCTTCACACTCGACGATGACGCCGATGCGGATGCCCTTGTACGCGGCCATCGGCGGGCTCTTTTCGTTGGCGCTGGGCTTGCGCATCGGGAGGCCCCTCACCTCGAAGATGATCGGGACGGTGTCGGTCTCGATGAAGACGGTCTCCGTGTTGGGCGTCTCTGCGTCGTCGTCATAGCCGAACCTTCCGCCGAAGCCCATCGCGCGTTTCACCTGGGCGGCGCCGATAGACCAGCGGCTGATATCCACCTGATGGATACCCTGGTTCCCGATGTCGGCGTTGCCGGTGGCCCAGAACCAGTGCCAGTCGTAGTGGAGTTTCTTGCGGCGGAGCGGGGCCTTGGGCGCCGGTCCGCACCAGAGGTCGTAATCGAGGCCGGGCGGCAACGGCTGCCCGCCGGTGGTCTTGCCGATGCTGCCGCGCGGCTTGTAGCAGAAGCCGCGTGCCCGGAGGATCTTGCCGAGGTTCCCTTTCTGAAGCCATTGAATGGCCTCACCCAGAGCCTCGTCCGAGCGGCTCTGCGTGCCCACGTACACGATCTTGTTGTACTTGGCGGCGGCCTCGACGACCTTGCGGCCCTCGAAGATGTCGTGCGACATCGGCTTCTCGACGTAGATGTCCTTGCCGTTCTGGACCGCCCAGATCGACAGGAGCGAGTGCCAGTGGTTCGGCGTAGCCGTGACGATGGCGTCCACGTCCTTCATCTCGAGGACCTTGCGGAGGTCCTGAACGGCGGTGACCTTAAAGCCGGCCTTGTCGGCGGCGGTCGCGGCCTTGTCCAGGTGGTCCTTGTCGGCGTCGCAGATGGCCGTCAGCCGCACGTTCAGGGCGTGCATCTCTTTGCCCAAGTACGTGCCCAGGTGGCTGTTGCCCTGGCCGCCCAAGCCGACGATGGCCACGCGGATCTTGTCATTGGCCCCCAGCACGCGGCGGGACGATGTGCCCACCACGAACGCGCCGGTGACGGCCGCCGACCCGGCAAGGAACTGCCTGCGAGTGATGCCCATGCGCGACCTCTGCTTTGCTCAAGAGTTCCGGCCTGGCCGCCCGAGTCGCCAGCCCGCGCGCCGGCCCTTTGTTCAAATCCCTATTGCGCGCATAAGGGCCGCCCAATGCAACGGTTTTCGGCGAGTCGCCTAGCGAGTTGCCGCGCGCGCCGCCGGCTGATCCTGAGGCGCCTCTGCATGACGGAACTGCCGGAACAGGGCGATCCGCTTGGCCGTGTAGAAGATCACGGGATAGATCAGGAGTTCCATGATGAATGAGGTGGTCAGGCCGCCGATCATCGGGGCCGCCATACGGCGCATCGTGTCGGCCCCGGCGCCGGTGGCCCACAGGAGCGGCACCAGACCGATGAACGTGGTGGCGACCGTCATCGTTTTCGGGCGGATGCGCTTCACGGCGCCGTCGTGGATGGCCCACCAGAGGTCGTTGGCGTTGCGCATGCGGCCTTCGCGCTTGAACCGCTCGAAACTCGTGTCCAAGTACAGGAGCATCACCTGCCCCGTCTCGGCGTCGAGGCCGGCCAGCGCAATGATGCCCACCCAGACCGCCAGCGACAGGTTGTAGTCCATGAGGTAGACCAGCCAGAACGCGCCCACCAGGCTAAAGGGCACGGCCAGCAGCACAATGCACACCCGCAGCCAGCTCCGCGATGACAGGTACAGCAGCAGAATGATCAGGATGCCGGCCAGCGGGATGGCGATCATCAGACGCTGGTTGGCCTCCTGCATGTACTCGTACTGGCCGGCCCAGACGATGCTGTAGCCTTGCGGCAACTTGACCTTGGCGGCGACGGCTTTCTGGGCGTTCCGGACGTAGCTGCCGACGTCGGTGCCGGCCATGTCCACGTAAACCCAACTCGAGAGGCGGGCGTTCTCGCTGCGGATCATGTCGGGGCCGCCCTTGATGGTGAAGGCGGCCAGTTGGCCGAGCGGCACCTGGGCCTTCGAGGGCGTGGCCACGAGCGTTTGCCGGAGCGCCGCCAGGCTGTCGCGCAGTTCACTCGGATAGCGGAGGTTCACGGTATAGCGTTCCAGTCCTTCGACGGTGAGGGTGACGCCCATGCCACCCATAGCGGTGGAGATGACGTCCTGGACGTCGGCGACCGAGAGGCCGTAGCGGGCGATCTCGTCGCGGTTGAGGACGATGTCCAGGTACGAGCCGCCCACGGCCTTCTCGGCGAAGGCGCTGGTGGTGTGGGGGCCCGTTTTCTCGTCGGTCTTGATCGTCTCGGCAATCCGTGTCGTCAGGTCCGACAGCGTAGCGAGGTCAGGCCCCATGACCTTGACGCCGACGGGCGTCTTGATGCCGGTCGAGAGCATATCGATGCGCGTGCGGATGGGCATGGTCCAGGCGTTGGTCAGGCCGGGCACCTGGACCACTTCATTGAGACCGGGTACGTGCGGGCCGACGGGCAGTTCGTAACCGTAGAGGAGTTCGTTGACAGCGATGGGGCGCGTGTCGGGCCAGATCGTCGCCGGGAGCGACCTCGCCCATCCGGGCCAGCCGGAGTAGAAACGCTCGACCGGCACGCGCCGCCACTTGCTCTTGTCGCGCTGCAAGGCGATGGTGGTCTCGTACATGCTGACGGGCGCCGGGTCGGTGGCGCTTTCGGCCCGGCCGATCTTGCCCATGACGCTCTGGACTTCGGGGAACTGCATGATGAGCCGGTCGGTCTGCTGCAAGAGTTCGCGCGCCTTGGTCATGCTGATACCGGGGTCGGTCGTGGGCATGTACAGGAGGTCGCCCTCTTCCAGCGGCGGCATGAACTCCGTGCCGAGGTTCGTGTAGGGGATGTAAATGCTCGCCACGGCGAGCGCCGCGAGGATCAAGACGACCCCGCGGAAGCGCATGGCCGTGGTGAACAGCGGGTGGTAGATCCATTGCTGGATCTTCGAAATCGGGTTCAGGTTCTCGTGGATGATCTTCTGCGGCACCAGCAGCATGCCCATCAGGATCACCCAGCCGAGGGCGAACCAGTGTCGGTACTCGGCGTACCGGGGCAGCGGGATGACCAGGATAAGAGCCGCCGGGACGAGCATGGCCGCGAGAGTTATCAGCAGGTTCTTCCACCAGCCCCATGCCCTGGGCAGCACGCGGGCCGTGATGAGCAGGCTCATGAGCACCGGGATGATCGTGATGGCCAGGAACGACGCGGCCGCCATCGCGAACGTTTTGGTGTAGGCAAGGGGCTTAAAGAGGCGGCCGGACTGTTCGCCCAGAACGAAAACGGGGAGGAAACTCACCGTCAACGTCAGGAGGGCGAAGAAGAGGCTCGGGCCAACCTCCTTGGCCGCCTCGGCGATGATCTCGGTCCGCGGCCGGGGGCTGGCTGGCAACCCCGCGGCCTTGAGGGCATGGAGCCGCTCCTCCTCGCGGTCGAGGTGCTTGTGGGAGTTCTCGACCATGACGATGGAGGAGTCCACCATGACGCCGATGGCAATGGCGATGCCGCCCAGGCTCATCACGTTGGCGTTGATGCCCAGGACGTGCATGAGAAGGATGCTGGCCAGGACCGCGGTCGGCACGACGAACACGGCCACCAGTTCGCTCCGCGCGTGCAGGAGGAACAGGATGCACACGAGGGCGACGACCGTGATTTCTTCAATCAGCGTGTTCGTGAGCGTGGCGACGGACCGGTCGATGAGGTCGCTGCGGTCGTAGCCGACCTCGATGCCGACGCCGGGAGGCAGGCCCTGCTCGGCCATGAGGAGCCTCTCGCGGACCTTCGAGAGGGTCGTGCGGGCGTTCTCGCCGAAGCGCATGACGATGATCCCGCCCACGGCTTCGCCTTCGCCGTTCCAATCGAGGGCCCCGCGGCGCATCTCCGGGCCCAGGCGGACGTCGGCCACGTCGCGCAGATAGATCGGCGAGCCCTCGGGCGAGGCGCCCAGGGCGATCTTCCGCAGGTCGGCCAGGACCTTCTCGGTCCGCACGTCTTCAATGGATTTCCCGGCGGCCCGGGCGTCGGCGATCTCCTGGTCCGTCAGCGCGCCCAGGTAGCCGATGCCCTGGACGGCGTATTCCCGCTCGCTCCACTCGACGACCCGTCCGCCCACGTTCTGATTCGACTTCTCCACCGCCCTCTTGATCTCGGAGAGCGGCAGGTTGAAGGCCAGGAGCCTCACCGGGTCGATGAGGATCTGGTACTGCTTCTCGAACCCGCCGATGGAAGCCACTTCGCTGACGCCGTCGACGCTGGTCAGTTCGTACCTCAGGTACCAGTCCTGCAGGCTGCGCAGGTTGGCCAGGGTCTGCCGGCTCGCCGCGAGGGGCTGGCCGTCGAGCGGGCAGCGGTCGTAGCCGTGGACCAGTTCGATCTTCTGAAGCCGGCTCCGGGCTTCCGGCGGGGCATCCTCGGGCTTGTCGTAGCGCCGATTCTCCTGCATGTCGCTGTAGACGTACCGGGTGTCCTGGAAGACCCGATGGTGCACCAGGCGCCGCTGGACCTTGGGATCGGACGGCGCGTCCGCGGCCTCGGCGTACCATTTGTCCGTCTCCGGGTCGTGCCACAGGCCGTTCGGGTGCTCGGGGCAATACTTGCCGGTGGTCAGGACATACTCGTAGACCCAGCCGACGCCGGTGGCATCGGGACCGATCTGGGGGCTGACTCCCGGCGGCAGCCTGCCCGCAACGTAACTGAGCCGTTCCAGCACGCGGCTGCGCGCCCAGTACAGGTCCGTCCCGTCCTCGAAGATGATGTAGACGAACGAGACGCCGAACATGCTGTAGCCGCGAACGACCTTGGACTTCGGCACGGCCAGCATGGCCTTGGTCAGCGGGTAGGTGACCTGGTCCTCGACGATCCTGGGGGCCTGGCCGGTGTACTCGGCGTAGAGGATGACCTGGACGTCCGAGAGGTCCGGGATGGCGTCGACCTTGATGTTGAAGACCGCCCATACGCCCAGGACGATCAGGAAGAAGGTCAGCAGCAGGACCATCGTCCGGTTATAGATGCACCAGTCTATCAGTTTGGCAATCACCGCTGGTTCCCTCGTTTCCGAGATCTCACATGCCGGGCATGGGCGGCATCGTGCCCGGTGCAGCAGGGGGCGCGGGACGCGGCGTTGACGGCGGCGCGGTCACCGCAGGCTTGGCCCCCGTCGCCGGCAACGAGACCTTTGTGTCGAAGCAGCCGGGCATGGCCTTGCCGTAATAGGGGTTCCGCACCTCGCCGGTCGGCTGGAGCCAGATCGTGCCGCCCTGTTTCTCGCGGTACATCGGGCAATGAAGTTCCTGGACCTCTTTGCCATAGGTCGGCGGCACGCCTGTGGCGCGAATCAGTTTTCCCAGGGCCACGCCCAGGTCGGCGAACTGCTGCCGGGCTTGCTCCAGGTTCTTCGCGTCGATCAACTCCAGGGCGTTGCCGCGGACGTCCGCCACCTCCATGTGCTTATGCCAGAAGTGCTCGTCTTCGGGGATGGCTGTCTTGATCAAGGCATCCGCATGGTCGGCAATCTGTCGGGCCGGAGCGGCCAGGCCTTCCGCGCTGTCGTTGGCCAGCGCCGCGCCGATCCGGAAGTAACCCTCCAGGATGCCGGCCAGCGCTTTCGCCGCCGGGTCCGGCAGGGACTCCAGGTCGCTCGCGCCCGCCGCAGCCGCCGGGCTCCTTTGTCCCGCGGCCGGGGTGCCCTTGATCATCTTGGCCAAGGCCTCGCGCAGCCGGGCCTCGCTGTCGAGCAGGAACTCGCCGCTGGTGACAACCAGCTCGCCGGGCTTCAACCCATCGAGGATTTCGAGCATGCCGCCCTCCGCCTCGACCCCGGTCTTGACCTGGCGGGGCTCGAAGCGGCCCTCGCCCAGGCTGACAAAGGCGATCCGCCGCTCGCCGGTGTCGATAACCGCTTCGCGTGGCACCAGCGTACGATCCGTGGCCAGCGTCTGCCGAAGGTCCACGTTGGCGAACATGCCGGGCTTCAGAACCAGGTTGGCGTTGTCGAGCTCCACCCGCACCTTGGCTTGCCGGAGTTCCTGGTTCAGATAAGGGTAGATATAGGCCACCTTGCCTTCGAACGTCTGGCCCGGGATATAGGAGAGACTGAGGACCGCCTTCTGACCGACCTCGACGTAAGGCATCTGGTATTCGTAGATCGTGACCATCACCCAGAGATTCGACAGGTCGGCAATGCGCAGGAGCGGCATTCCGGCCTCGACCTTCTGGCCTTCGTAGACGTTCTTCATCACCACGGCGCCGCGGAAGGGGCTGCGCAGGGTCATGGTCTTGGCGGCCTGGCCGGACTTCTCCAGGGCCTTGATCTGCTCCGTCGAGATATCAAAGTACGCGAGGCGTTTGCGGGCCGACTCCAGAAGGCCGGCGTCCATCGCCGCGACGTCGGCCTGAAGAGAGGGCGCGGCCTTCTTCAGGGCCGCCTGCCGCTTGAAGGCCAGCAGGTATTCCTCTTGCGCCGAGTAGAGTTCAGGGGAGTAAATCTCCAGGAGCGGCTGGTCCTTCTCGACGGCCTGGCCGGTGGTGTTCACGTGGAGTTTCTCAACCCACCCGGAGATCTTCAGGTTCACGTCGCGGACCAGCGTTTCGTTGTAGTCCACGTTGCCGACGGTGCGGATCACGCGCGTCACCGGGCCGGTCACGACCGGTGCCACGCGGACGCCGATGCTCTGCGAGATGATCGGGTTGACCGTGACCTCGCCGCTGAACTTCGCCGGGTCCAGGGGCACGAGTTTCATGTGGCAGATGGGACAGTCGCCGGGCTTGGGCAGGACAACCCAGGGATGCATGCCGCAGGTGTAATACTGGATCCTGCCCTCCGCTTCCGGCGCGGCGTCGTCATGGGGATGGCCGACCGCCTGCTGGAGGCGGGTGGCGAAGGACCTCAGCGGTTCGCTCAAGAGGACTCCCGCGACCAGCGCCGCCAAGATGATAATCGCCACCGCCGCGACCACCCGCAGCCGCGGTCCCCCCGGAGGCGGCGGGCTGGGCAGTGGTTCCTTGGGGGCACCCCCGGCGCCGTCCGGAGAGGGTGGCGCCGCAGCCTGGCCGCCTGCGACGCCACCGGTTTTCCAGGCTTCGTTCGGGTTGGTCATGGCATTCCTCGTGCACGTTTGACCGTGTTTCAGTTCTTGTGCGCCGGATCATGCTTCTCGCCGGGGGATTTTCGGGCAGCCGGTTGCTCCGGCAGCAGCGCCGCCACGTCCTGCGGCCACCGCCCGAGGATAATCAGCGACATCTCGGCCAGGACCATCTCCCGCTGGCCGACGGCCTCGGCCTGGTTCAGGTGGTACTCCAGCAGCGTCCGCGCGGCGTCCTGAAGGTCGAGGAAACCCAGGTTGACCACGCCGGCCGCATACCCGGCCCGCGACGCATCGAGCGCCTCCCTGGCCTTGGGCAGGAGTCGCCGGCTGTACAAATTGACCGCGCGGTCCGCTTCGCGCCACGCGTAAGCCGTCTCGGCGAAGCGGACGGCAAGGTCCAGTTCCTCCGCGGAAAGTCGGGCCTTGGCCGCGCTCAGGCGGCCTTGGCTCGCGGCAATCTCGGCGGCGATCTTGTCGCGCCAGATCGGAAGCGTGATGCCGAAACTGGGCGACACGGCGACCGGAGCCATGCCGCCGCTGACGCCCAGGCCGAAAGAGTAGTCGGGCACCGTGTTCTTGCGGGCTAACTGAAACAGGGCCATCGCCTGTTGCACTTCACTGCGCATCTCCCCCAGCCGCGGGTTCCGCGCAAAGGCCGTCTCCAGGAGCGACTGCTCCGTGAAGTCCGCCGGCAGTGGTTCCAGCCGCAGGGCGAACTTCGGCAACGGCTGCTCGGGCCCCACGCCCAGGGCGGCGCGCAGCCGGGCCGCCAGCGCACTCAGCGAGTCCTCCAGGTTGGCCAGTTCGTTTCTCAGCCGGTCCTGCTCGATCTGCGTCCGCAGCACGTCTTGGGCGGTCGCCTTGCCGACCGCCAGGCGCGGCCGCGTCAGGGCCTCCGCGTCGTCCACAACGGTGATAATCTCGCGCGTTCGCCGTACCTTCTCTTCCAGGACCCACATCTGGAAGTAGGCCCGCTTGACGAGAAGCGTGGTGGCGAGGAGTTCATTCTCGAAGATGGCCCGCTTCTTCATAGCCTCGGCGGCGGCGGCCTCGGCCCGGAGCGGCAACTTGCCGGGGCCGGGCCAGTTCATCCCCGGATCGGTCATCAGCCCCGCCGACAGGTTCGGGATGCCGCGCGAAATCTCGGCGCTGAACGTCAGCATCGGGTCGGGCAGCGAGCGGGCCGTGGTGATCTCCTCGACGGCGGCCGCCCAGTCGTAAAAGGCGGACGCCGCGCGGGGGTTGTTGAGCAGGGCGTACTGGATGAGGTCCGGAAGGCCCGAGTCTTGCGTGAGCGTCGGCAGGGGAGGCCGTGCGTCGTCGGGGCGATAGCGGGACTTCACTTCGGTCAAGTCCTGCCGCGCGGCTTCCTCGGTCCGCGTCGGTACGCCCGAGCAGCCGGCCAGGAGCAGCATCGCGGCGCCGGCCAGGCCGCCGGTCAGGACGAGGAGCGTCAGTTGGCGGCGGTGCGTGGCATGAACCATGGGCGGCGCCCTCAATCGGGTTTCTTTCTCCCCTCCTGACCAGAACGATTTCAGCGAGGCGGCCAGGGTTCCATCATGTCGGGCTATGCCTCCACTATATTAGTATTGAGGAAAGTCCGAATGGGGTCAATTATATAAAGTTGGCGCGGCGACGCGCTGGCCCAGGAGGTGCGGGGTTCGACGAGGCAGAACCAACCGGCGGCCTCGTCCAGCCGCGCGGTGCCCTCCGAAGCGCGGAAGAAGACGGCGCCGGCCGTGCCACAGGTCGAGGGAGCGGTCGCTGCGGCGCGGCAATCACAGCAGCACGCAGCAGGCCGACCAGTGGTCCGGTTGCGGATCGTACATCATCCCCGCGTACGAGTCGACGTCCCACACATCGAGGAACCTGTACTTGAACCAGTGGCCCAGGATGCTGAAAGACAGCGCGCGCCGGCCCTGCTGCGGCCCGTCCAGGGTGATGACAACCTGCCACACCCCGTGCTCCTCGTCGCGAACCACCTGCCACCGGCCGCGGCCCGAGAGCGGCGTGTCGCGCGATTCCTGCGGGATGTTCTCGACCTCGCACGTGCCGTCCTCGCTTAACTGGATCACGTGCGGCCCGGTGATGCCGGCGTACTCCTTGCAACCCTGGGCAAACTCGTTGAGGCGCCCCGCGTACCGCCCAACCAGGTCCTTGTCGGCCGGGCGGGTCAAAGCGTAGCCGAACAGGTACGGATCGATGCTGTCGGCCATGCCGGGGAAGAGGCAGCAGCACCCCGCAACAGTAGCCGCCGCGACCGCCGCAAGGACGGTGGCAATGGAGCATCGCAAGGCCGGCGCGAAGAGGGACGTGCGTGGCGGCCGCATCGGTTCTCCTTCGAGAGGGGTGAAGTCCGCAGCGCCAACGTCCTGCCGGGCAGCGACTCTACCGGGGCAGGTGGGCGGCGTCAAGGCCGGCGGCAAGGGCCGCTCGCCTGGATCCTCACTGGCCGGCCGGCTTGGGCAGTTTCTTCGGCGGCGTGTAGTGCTGGCCGAATTCCTGGAGGGACTTCACGGAGAGGCCGCGCTTTCGCAGGGCCTCGATGCCGTTGACGAACGCGCCGGCGGCGCTCACGGTGCTGATGAGCGGGATGCCCCGGGCGATGGCCTGCGTCCGGATGGTGATCTCGTCCTTGCGCGGGGTCTTGCCGCTCACGGTGTTGATGATGAGGCAGACTTCCTTGTTCTTGATCATGTCGAGGATGTTGGGGCGGCCGACGCTGATGCGCTGGAGGCAGCGGACGTTCACGTCGTTGTGGGCCAGGGCGGCGGCCGTGCCCTCGGTGGCCACCAGGTCAAAGCCCAGGTCCTCGAGTTTCTTGGCGATGAAGATGATGTCGCGCTTGTCGGCGTTGCGGACCGAGATGAAGATGGTGCCTTCCATCGGCAGGGCGTGGCCGGCGCCCTGGAGGCCCTTGGCGCACGCGATGCCGAAGGAGGAGTCGATGCCCATGACCTCGCCGGTCGATTTCATCTCGGGCCCCAGGACCGCGTCCACCCCCGGGAACCGCACGAACGGGAACACCGACTGCTTGACGGCGAAGTGCTCGGGCACCACTTCCTTCGTAAAGCCCAGTTCCTCCAGCGTGTAGCCGAGCATGACCTTGGTGGCGATGTTGGCCAGGGGCACGCCGATGGCCTTGGAGACGAAAGGCACGGTGCGGCTGGCGCGCGGGTTCACCTCGAAGACGTAAATCGTGTCGCCCCGGACGGCGTACTGGACGTTCATGAGGCCCTTGACCTGGAGGGCCGTGGCCAGGGCCTTGGTGTACTCCGTCAGTCGCGCGACCATCTGGACCGTCAGGGTGATGGGCGGCAGGACCATGGCGGCGTCGCCGCTGTGGACGCCGGCCGGCTCGATGTGCTCCAGGATGCCGCCGATGACGCAGGTCTTTCCGTCGGCCACGGCGTCCACGTCGACCTCGATGGCGTTGTCGATGAACTTGTCGATGAGGATGGGGTGGTTGCCGAAGGTGTCGGAGGCGATCTTGGCCTCGGCCATGAAGCGGGCCAGGTCCTCCTCGTCGTAAACGATTTCCATCGCCGTGCCGCCCAGGACGTACGAGGGGCGGATGACCACGGGGTAGCCGATGTCGGCGGCGATGGCCCGGGCCTCCTCCACCGAGGTGGCCGTGCCGTTGGGCGGCTGGTGGAGGCCGAACTGGTCCAGGAGTTGCTTGAACCGCTCGCGGTCCTCGGCCCGGTCGATGGAGTCCGGGCTGGTGCCGAGGATCCGGACGCCGGCCTGCTCCAGGGGCACGGCCAGGTTCAGCGGCGTCTGGCCGCCCAGTTGGACGATGACGCCCTCGGGCTTCTCGGCGCTGACGATGGCCAGGACGTCCTCGCGCGTGAGCGGCTCGAAGTACAGTTTGTCCGACGTGTCGTAGTCCGTCGAAACGGTCTCGGGGTTGGAGTTGACGATGATGGCCTCGTACCCGAGTTCCTTGACGGCGTAGGAGGCGTGGCAGCAGCAGTAGTCGAACTCGATGCCCTGGCCGATGCGGTTGGGCCCGCCGCCCAGGATGAGGATCTTCCTGCGGTCGGTGATGCGGTTCTCGTCCACCGGCTCGTAGGTCGAGTAATAGTAGGGGCGGTCGGCGCTGAACTCGCCCGCGCACGTGTCCACCAGTTTGTACGACGGCCGTATGCCGCGCGCCTGCCGCGCCGCGTACGCCGCCAGTTCGCCGGTGCCTGTCAGGTGGCCGATCTGGACGTCGGAGAATCCCGCGCGCTTGGCCTCCCGCAGGAGGTCGTCGGGCATGCGCTCCAGGCCGTCCGGCCCCTGGTAGGCGGCCACCTTGCGGGCGACCGAGAGGATCTCGCGGATGTTCTCGATGAACCAGCGGTCGATCTTCGTCAGGTCCGCCACCTTCTGCGCGGGCCAGCCCCTCTGGAGGGCGTACTTGACGTAGAAGTGCCGCTTGTCGTTCGGGACGACCAGTTTGTGCGCCAGTTCCACGTCGTCGGCCGGCTCCGGGACGAGGTCATCCCGCCCGTCGAAGCCGAGGCCGTAGCGGCTGATCTCGAGGCTGCGGATGCCCTTCTGGAGGGCCTCCTTGAACGTGCGGCCGATGCTCATGGCCTCGCCCACCGATTTCATCGACGTGTTGATCGTGGGGTCGGCCTGCGGGAACTTCTTGAACGTGAAGCGGGCGATCTTAAAGACGCAGTAGTCCACCGTCGGCTCGAAGAAGGCGTAGGTCTTGCCCGTGACGTCGTTCAGGACCTCCGGCAGCGTCATGCCGACGGCCAGTTTCGTGGCCACCCGGGCGATGGGGAACCCCGTGGCCTTGCTCGCCAGGGCGCTGGAACGCGACAGGCGCGGGTTGACCTCGATGATGACGACGTCGCCGCTCGCCGGGTTGCCGGCGAACTGGATGTTGCATCCGCCGCCCGTGATGTCGATCTTGCGGATGATGCGCCGGCACAGGTCGGTGTAGTGGACGTACTCCGGCGCCGAGAGCGTCTGCGACGGGGCGACCACCATGGAGTCGCCCGTGTGGACGCCCATCGGGTCCACGTTCTCCATGGAGGTGATGATGATGACGTTGTCGGCGCAGTCGCGAATGACCTCGAACTCGATCTCTTTCCAGCCGAGGACGGACTGCTCCACGAGGACCTGGCCGATGGGGCTGGTGGTGAGGGCGCGGACGAGGCCGGCCTTGAGTTCCTCCAGGTTGTAGGCGGTGGCCCCGCCGGAGCCGCCCAGCGTGAAGGCCGGTCGAAGGATGAGGGGCAGGCCGATGCGCTGGCCGATCTCCAGCCCAGAGTCAACGCTCGTGGCGATGCCGCTCTCGGGCACCTGGAGGCCGATCTCCACCATGGCGCGCTTGAAGAGGTCGCGGTCTTCGGCCCGGGCGATGGCCTTGGCGCTGGCGCCCAAGACCTCGACGCCGTACTTCTTGAAGATGCCGGCCCGCGCCAGGAACACCGCCATGTTCAGGCCCGTCTGGCCGCCCACCGTGGGCAGGACCGCGTCGGGCTTCTCGCGGACGATGATCTTCTCGATGACCTCCGCCGTGATCGGCTCGATGTACGTCCGGTCGGCCATCAGGGGGTCCGTCATGATGGTCGCCGGGTTGGAGTTGATGAGGACGACCTGGTAGCCCTCTTCCCTGAGGGCCTTGCAGGCCTGGGATCCGGAATAATCGAACTCGCAGGCCTGGCCGATGACGATCGGGCCGGAGCCGATGATCAGGACCTTCTGGATGTCGGTTCGCTTGGGCACGATGACGCTTTCAAGCCCGCTGCGCGTGCAACCCGAACCCGCGTCGGAAGACGCGGGGCACGTTCCCACGTAACCCGACGCTCCCGCGTCGGGCTCGACCGCTCCCGCGTCGGGCTGGGGGCGCCGGCCCCTCTTGCCGCCCGGCCCTTACAGGCTCTTCGAGAACCGGGCCAGCAGGGGGCTCGGCCGCCCCATCTCGTCCGGGCACGGATGAAACTGGACCGACCCGGCCGCGCCCTTCCGGGCCAGTACGCCCGCCCGTACTGGGCGGCGGCGGAGGCCTTCCACCGTCCCGTCGTTCTGGTTCTGGTGTGTCACCTCGACCCCTTCGGGGATCGCCGATTCGTCCACAACGAAACTGTGGTGCTGGACCGTGATGTGCGATGTGCCGTCCACGAGGTCCCGCACGGGGTAGTTCACGCCGTGGTGGCCCACCTTGAGTCGCCGGATGCCGCAGCCCAGCGCCAGGGCCAGCACCTGGTGCCCCAGGCCGATGCCCAGCAGGGGCGTCTTGCCCACCAGCGACCGGACGGTCTCGACGGCCCCGGCCGCAGCACGCGGGTCGCCCGGGCCGCCCGCCACGATGACGCCCTGCGGCTTGCGGGCCAGGATGTCCTTGGCGCCCGCCCCGCAGGAAACCACGTCCACCGTACAGCCCAGCCGCGACAGTTGTGCGAGCAGGCTGCTCGTGATGCCGAGGTTCAAGGCAACGACCTTGTGCCGCTGCCGCCCGTCGGCCTTGCGCACGCCTTCCCAGGTGGCCTTGGCCGCAAGGTCCTGGCCGAAGGGGGAGGGCGTGCCTTTGAGTTTACGGGCGACGGCGGCCGCGTTGAAGTCTCCGCTGACGATGGCGCCGCGCATCTCGCCGCAGTCGCGCAGGTGGACGGCCACGGCCCGCGTGTCCACCTCGCGGATGCCCGGCACGCCGTGCCGCACCATGAACGCCTCCAGCGAGGCCGTGGCCCGGAAGTTCGAGAAGTACGGACTGTATTCCCGGACGATGAGGCCGGCCGCCTGCACCCCGGGCGACTCGTTGTCCTCGCCGTTGGTGCCGTAGGAGCCGATGATGGGGTACGTCATGACGACCAGGGTCTGCCGGTAGGATGGATGGGTCAGGACTTCCTGGTACCCGACGACGCCGGTGTAAAAAACGGTTTCGCCGAAGGCCCCTCCGGCGGCGCCGAAGGATTGGCCTTCGAAGATGCACCCGTCTTCCAGGACCAGCGCAGCCTTGGCGTCGCTCATGGTCTGCCCGTTTGTGCCGAGTGGCGCCCCGCGAGGGCGGGGCCTGGTCGCCAAGGCGACCGACCCTCTCAGATGTACTCGATGGTGCTGGGCGGCTTCGGCGTAATGTCGTAAACGACCTTCGTCACGCCCGGGATTTCCCGCGTGATGCGCCGCTGAATCTTCATGAGGACCGCCCACGGCAGTTTCGTGGGCGCGGCCGTGATGGCGTTCTCGCTATCGACGCACCGCACGCAGAGGAAGTGGCCGAACGCGCGCCGCCCGTCCTTCGTCACGCCCGTCGCACGGTCGGCCAGCAGCACGGCAAAGGCCTGAAACCGCTTGAGGCTGGCCGTCTCTTCCTCGACGATGCGGCAGCCCCGGCGAACCACTTCGACGCGCTCGGGCGTTACCTCGCCCAGGACGCGGCAGGAAAGGCCCGGCCCCGGGAACGGCATCCGCTGGTGCATCGCCTTCGGCAGGCCCAGGATGCGGGCCACCTGGCGCACGCCGGGCTTGTATAGCGTCTTCAGGGGCTCGATGGTCCTGAACCCGTAGCCGCGCTTGGCGCTGATGCCGATCTGGTCCAGCACGTTGTGCTGCGTCTTGACGCCCTTCTTGGTCTCGATGATGTCGGGCGCAATCGTGCCCTGGAGCAGGAACTGGGCCCCCGACTCGCGCAGGGCCCTGCCGAGACAAGAGTAGAACGTGTCGCGGAAGGCCTTGCGCTTCTCCTCCGGGTCCGTCAGGCCCGCCAGCGCCGCAAAGAACTTCCGGGCCGCCTGGACCACGGTCACCTTGATGCCCATCCGGGCGAAGGCCTTGCGGACGGCCTGCGGCTCGTCCTGCCGCATCAGCCCGTCGTCGATGAAGAGGACCTTCATGCGATTGCCCAGCGCCTTGTGGCCCAGGACGGTCGTGACGGCGCTGTCCACGCCGCCCGACAGGGCGCTGATGGCCGCGGCGTTACCCACGATTCTGCGGATAGACTGGATCTGTTGGCGGGCGAACTTCCGGTAATTCATACGGCCCCCTTGCGTGTGCGGCCAACGGCTCTTGAGTCGCCGCGGCGACCGGGCACGATAGTGCGGCGCGGGGGCAATTGCAAAAAAAATCCGCCGCGCGCTGTACACCGTCATCTTCAGAGGGCATGTTGCCGTGACTAGCCCCCTGCGTAAGCAGGGGGTTGCCGCGTCATCGGGCATCGGTCCGGACATCGCCCCCCGCCTGACGGCGGGGGCGGGTAAGGACCCCTGCAACGGGGTGCCGCGCCGACTGCGCCCGCGCCGCGCGGGACTTTCCTGCGGACCTTTTCTCCTGTAAGATACACGCGCACGGAATCTGTTGCACGAGTCCGGCGCGTAAGCAAGCGATGCGGCGGGCATCGGAGACTCGACATGCAGGGAAGGGCGATTGCGACGCTGCGGCGGTTCGCGGCGGCGGTCTGGCTCGCAGGGTTCCTCCCGGTGGCGGCGGTCTGGCTCGCAGGGTTCCTCTCGGCGGCGGCGGTCTTGCTCGCAGGGTTCCTCTCGGCGGCGGCGGCGGCAGCGGCGGCAGCGGCGCCGCCGGCGCCTGCCGCGCACGTCTGGGAAAAGGTCGAGATTGCCCTTCGCGCGCAGAAAACCTACGCCAATCCGTACACCGAGGTGGATGTGTGGGTTGACCTGAAGGGGCCCGGCTTCGAGAAGCGGTGCTACGGGTTCTGGGACGGCGGCGACACCTTCCGCGTGCGTGTCCTGGCCACCGCGCCCGGCGAGTGGTCGTGGCGGAGCGGGGCCAACCCGCCGGACCCGGGCCTCGCCGGGGCGAGCGGCTCCTTTACGGCCGCCGCCTGGACCGAATCGGAGAAGGCCCAGAACCCCTGCCGGCGCGGCATGATTCGGGCCTCGGCCAACGGCCACGCCTTTGAGTACGCCGATGGCACGCCGTTCTTCCTCGTGGGCGACACGTGGTGGGCCGCGCCCACTTCCCGGTTCCGCTGGTACGACGACGACACGCCGCGGGCCATCGGGCCGGAGGCGGGCCTGAAGGACTACGTGCGCCTGCGCCGCAGCCAGGAGTTCAACTGCATCGCCATGATTGCGGCCTTCCCGAACTGGGCCAACGACGGCAAGCCCGCGGGCCTCAAGATGGCCGACGGCACGGTCTTGCGCTCCGCATGGAAACAGGCCGGCACCGAGAGCGCCAAGGACATGACCGACGAGGCCGGCAACCGCGCGTTCCTTTTCCCCGGCAAGGCGCCCGGGTACGAGAACACCATTCCCGACCTGGAGCGGATCAACCCGGCGTACTTCCGCGGAATGGACCGGAAGATCGAGTACCTGAACTCGCAGGGCATGGTCCCGTTCATCGAGGTCGCCCGGCGCGACATCGGCCAGGCGTGGAAGAAGTTCTACCCGTGGCCCGATTCCTACACGCGGTACATCCAATACGTGTGGAGCCGGTGCCAGGCCAACATCTGCCTCTTCAGCCCCATCCACCTGGATACGCCCGCGCAGAGCATCCCGCCCGCGGACTGGAACTTGGCCGCCAACAAGGTGATTGAGAAGTACGGCCGGCCGCCGTTCGGGACGCTCTGCGGCACGAACTCCAACCCGTCGTCGCTCGCCAACTGGGGGCACGTGGACAAGGCCCGGTGGCTCTCGTTCCACCAGATCGGCAACCGCCGCACGCACGACTGCTACGCGTACCTGACGGAGATCTTCCGCGCCTCGCCGCCCGTGCCGGGCATCAACGGCGAACCGTACTACGACGGCATGGAGAACCTGGAGCCGGGGAGCGATGCGGCCGCGCTCTACTGCCGCTCGGCCATGTATGGGAGCGTGCTCTCGGGCGGCCTGGGCGGCCACATCTACGGCGCGGGCGGGTGGCAGGGCGGCCTCTGGAGCGGCGAGGTCGAGGCGGCGTCCCAGTGGCCCCTCTGGAACGTCGTCCGCTGGCCCTCCGCCGACCAGATGAGGCACCTCAAGGCGTTTGTCATGGCCGAGGGCCGCAAGTACCAGGACCTCCTGCCGCAGACCGACTTGCTTGCCCCGAACAAGTCGGGCAAGCCCAACTCGTGCATCGGCTGGGCGTATGCGGCGGGCACGGCGGACCGGCAACTCTTCCTGGTCTACTTCGAGAAGGAATGCCCGCAGGCGACGCTTTCCGGCGTGCAGCCGGGCGCGACGTACCAGGCGCAGTGGTTCAATCCGCGCACGGGCAAGTGGGGCGGCGCGAGGATGCTCACCGCCGATGCCGAAGGCAAAGTCGCCCTGCCCGTACGGGGCGGCGTGGAGAAGTCGGAGGACGACTGGGCCCTGAAACTCACCGTTGTCAGCGCCCCAGCCGTCAAGGGCACGGCCGCGCCCCCGGGTGGAAGCGGGTAAGAGACTGTTTCAGAACCTGTGGCACGCCCGCCCCCGGGCGTGCGGATGGCCGATAACCAGCACAGCCGAGGGCGGCTGTGCCACAGGCAGCCGGGTTGTGAAACAGTTTCTAAGCGGCCTGGCACGCCTTTGTCCGCCGCGGGAGAGGGGTTGGGTGAGGGGGACAATGATCGCAAACGAAAGTGAGGCCGGATCATGACCAGGATAGGCGAAGGGCTTTCACGCCGTGATTTCCTGGGGGCCGTGACGGCGGCGGCCCTCCTGGGCCCTGCGGCCGCCCTGGCGGCCGAGGCGCCGAAGTCCGACCGCAAGGTCCGCATCGGCGTCGTCGGCGGAAACTTCGGGCTCCAGTTCCAGTGGCACCTCGACCCGAACTGCATCGTCGAGGCCGTCAGCGACCTGCGCCCCGACCGCCGCCAGTACCTCCAGCACGTTTACAAGTGCGAGAAGGCCTACGAGAGCCTCGAAAAACTCGTCCTCGACCCCAAGGTCGAGGCGGTCGCCGTCTTCACGGGCGCCCCCGACCATGCGCGGCACGTGCTGGAGTGCTTCAAGCGCGGCAGGCACGTCATCTCGGCGGTGCCGGCGTGCCTGACGCTGGAAGAGGCCCAGGCCATGAAGGAGGCCAGGGAGAAAACGGGCCTTACGTACATGATGGCCGAGACCACGTACTACCGCTGGCCCACGATCCTGGCGCGGCAACTGTGGAAGGAGAAACGCTTCGGCCGGTTCCTCTACAGCGAGGTGGAGTACTACCACAACCGCATCGGCGCCGCCACCGACGGCCTCTCGGTGGACCAGGGCCAACGCACCTGGCGGTACGGTTATCCGCCCATGCTGTACCCGACGCACTCCACCGCCTTCCACGTGGGCGTGACGGGCGAGCGACTCACGGCCGTCTCGTGCCTCGCCTACGGCGACGATGACCCGGCCCTCAAGGACAACGCATACAAGAACCCGTGGTGCAACCAGGTGGCCCTGTTTGCCACGAGCGGCGCGAGCATCTGCCGGTGCAACGTCTTCTGGCGGGTCCACAGCGACGGCGAGCGGGCCCAGTGGCTTGGCGAAAAGATGTCGATGTACATGTCGGGCGCGAGCGGCCAGCCCTTCGTCATCCGCGAGGCCGGCAAGAGAGACGTTAAAGAAGTGCCCGACTACTTCCCCCTGCTGCCGGAGCCGATGCGCGTGGCCACAGGCCACGGCAACTCGCACGGGTTTCTCACGCACGAGTTTGTCATGGCGCTCGCGGAGGGCCGCCCGCCCGCGGTGGACCTGTACGAGGCCCTCGCGATGACCGTCCCGGGGATCGTGGCGATGGAGTCCTCGCGCCGCGGCGGCGAGCAGATGAAGGTGCCCGGCTTCGACAGGACAAAGGGCCCGGCGTGATGCAAAACCGCCACATAATTGTGGATAACTTTTGGACTCGCCCCGGAGCGCCCCGAAAACGCGCCTTTTTTGCCCTTTCGGAAGGCCAAAACGGCCCTGGCGCTAGCGCCAGAGGGGGTGACCCCCCGAAATGTTAAGATGGGCATGACGAATTGCGCGCCTTTTTGATCCCTTTTTGACGGAAAACGTCGCCTTTTTGACCGATTTTGACCCGAATTTGACGGTTTTTAACATGGACGCATGGGCATACGCCGTTGTGGATAACTTGTTGCGAAAAAGCAACATCAGGAATTGGGAACCCGCCAGAGGCGGAACGACCGTCATTCGTCCTTTGTCATTGGTCATTTGCAGCGGCAAAAGGACTGCGGGAAGGGGGTGAGGGAAAGGGGGCGAGGGAACTGCCAAAACGGCAGACGGCGGCCCGCGGCCGGGAATCGGAATTCGGGGGCCGGGGGGTGGCCGCAAATTGAGGCAGTGGCTGTCAGGCCCATTGATGGGCCTTCCCCCCGCGTGAGCGGGGCATAGCCCCGCCATTGGATGGCGGGGTGAGCAGACGCGAGAGGCTCTGGCGCGATTCGCACCGGGGCTACAAGCCCTGGCCTACGCGCCGCTGACGCGGTGCGAAGGCGGCTGAAGCCGCCTCAGAACAACACAAGGCCAGCGCCGTGCCACAAAAACGGCCACAGCCGGAGCCGGCGTTCGGGAACCGGGGGCAATCCCCGGAAATCTTCTTGACTTCTTCCATCGGCGTCCGTAAGGTATCGTGATTGGGCTCATCCGACGAGCGATGGCCGCAGGCCGGGGGCATTTCGGATTTCGGGGGGCGGCCCAGGCTGATTAAGGAAAGGGCAATGAAACAATCGGTATGGTGTCCGCCGAATTACCGTCGGTGATGCCCTTGGCCGGGGGATGGTCAAGTTGCTGGAGGGGAAGAAGTGAACCACAGCGAGCCGTCAAACCAGTCGAAGGAATTCCAAGGAGCAATCATGGGCAAGAAATTCAAGATTCTCTGGCCTTTCGTTTTGTTGCTGATCGCCAATGGGCAAACGCTATCAGCCGCCGAGCAGTTGAAGGTTCACGGCATTTTCAGAAGCAACATGGTGTTGCAACGCGACAGACCGATCACGATCTGGGGATGGGCTCCTGCCGGGAAAGAGGTGAAGGTCTCCTTTGGCCAACTTTCAGCCACGGGCAAAGCCACGGGCGACAACGGGCGTTGGGAAGTCGTCTTCGATGCTCAACCGGCCAATGCACAAGGGCAGACCATCAAAGTGCAATCGGGCGAGCAAGCCATCGCAATGGACAACATCCTCATCGGCGACGTTTGGGTGATGAACGGGCAAAGCAACATGGCCATTGGTCTCCGGGCGGTCTATGAAGGCAACTTCGAGGCCCTCATGGCGCACTTGCCGCTGCTGCGTCACTTCCGAATCAACTCCGGCGCTGAATCCGAGAATATCGAAACCGACTTGGCGGACAAGTTTATCAATGGTCAGGACGTTGACAAGAACTGGAAAGTGGTCACGCCCGAGGTGGCGCTGGACATGGGCGCGATCGGCTATGTTTTTGGTTCGCGCATCCAGCGGGCCTTGCAGATCCCCATCGGCATTATCGACAACGCCCGCGGCGGGGCGAGCATCGAGAGCCTGGTGCCCCGCCACAAATTTGCGGAGCACCCGCTGGCTGCCGAGTATTTGAAATGGGTGGATGAGCGTCGTGCGGCATTCAGCGAAGAAGCCTTTCTCAAGGCCGAAATGGACAAGTGGAAACTAGCGCACAAAGCATGGGAAGAGCAGGTGGCGAAGGACAAGGCCAAGGGCGTGACCGCAAACCGCCGAGAGCCGAAGAAACCTGATGGCAGCATTCGGACCTGGTCGGTGCCGGGCCGCAGCCCCAGCGATGCCGCCGCTTGTTACAACGGCATGTTTGGCGTTTTCAAAAGCATGAATATCAAGGGCGTGGTCTTTCACCAGGGGTTCAACAACGCGATGATGAACACGAGTTGTAAGCCGAAATTCTACCGTATCCTGATGAAGTTGATGGTGGAAGGCTGGCGGGAAGATTTCAACGACCCCCATCTGCCGGTGGCCGTGATCGGTTTCTGTGCGGGCGGTCAGGCTCAGACTCGTTTAAACTTTGAAGAGCAGGGATTCTCGACCGCGGCCTATATCCGCGAGGCCCAGCGCCTGGGCCTGGCCGACGTCGGCGATCCGAAGCATACGGCCTACATCCCGTCCGACGACCAGAAGATCCCTCAATTGCACACCAAGAAAAAGAAAGAGTTGGGTATCCGAACCGCGCTTTGGGCCTTGCAGACAGTGTATGGTATGAAAGATATCTCATGGGAATCGGCGAAGTTGCTGTCGGCAGTTCCTGAGGGCGGCAAGATGCTGTTGACGTTCGACCGGGCCGTGTTCCCCGATGACATGGGTTCGGAGATCGAAGGCTTCTCCATCGCGGATGCGTCAGGCCGTTATTACATGGCCCAGGCCGTCGCGAAGGAGGTCAAAGACAAGGAGCAGAAGAACAAGCAGATCCTTGTCTCCAGCCCCCTCGTGCAGAAACCGGTATCGGTTCGTTACGCTTGGGCCTGTTCGCCGATGGGCAACCTCAAGGTGGAAGGCAAGCCGTGGCAACCCTTGCATAACTTTCGCACCGATCCGTGGGACTTCACCGCAGAAGTAAAGCATAACGATCCGGATGGGCAACAGAAGAACTCTGAGGCGATCAAGGAGATGTCCAAGCAAGCCAAAGCCTGCCTTGCCCGCCGCCTCGAAAGCGAAACAAGGCCGGGTGGGAAATGACCTGCTTCCCCTGTGCGCTCTAGTACTACGCCACCATCTTCTCCCACGCGGCACGCTGCTTCTTCAGGAACTCCACCGGGTTTTCCTTGGTGCTCGTCTCGAGCATGGTGTAGCCGGTGTAGCCCAGCCCCTTAAGGCATGTCATGAGTTCCTGCCAGGGATAATCGCTCTTGGTGAGGTCGCGGACGTGGCAATGGACGAGCCACTGCTTGACGAGGTCGAAGTTGGCCTTGACGGAGCCGCTCTTGGCGTCGCCGCCGTTGGAGTTCCAGCAGAGGCCGGCTCTGGGGTGCTTCGAGGCCTCCATGATTTTGGCCATGTTGGGTGCGTCGGACGGGGCGCCGTGCATCTCAACGGCGATGACGATGCCCTTTTCCTTGGCGAACTCGGCGCACTGGGCCACGGCCTCGCCGATCTGCTTGAGGGTCTGCTCCTGCGGCACATCTTTGCGGAAGCCGTTCGGGCGCACCTTGACGCCCCAGGCGCCCAGGTCGGCGGCCAGTTTGACGAACTCCTTGGTCAGGTCGATGTTCTTCTGGACCACGGCCGGGTCGGCCGCGTGGAACTCGCATATTGAGCCGAGCGCCACGAGTTTGACCTTGGTCTTGTCGAAGGTTTCCCTGACCTTGGCCCGGCCTGCGGCATCCAGCGAGGGCTCCACGCCGTGCTTGTGTGTGGTCCGGAGTTCCACGCCCTCCATGCCGGACTTTTCGCACACGTCGATGAGGGTCGGAAGGTCCATCTGGGCGCCGACCATGTAGGTGACCATGCCCAACGGCGGGGAACGGGGAACGGGTAACGGGGAACGGGAACCATCCTTGCCTGTTGCCTGTTCCCTGTTCCCTGTTCCCGGCTTTTGGGGCCTCGCGGCCCCTGCGGCGGCCCAGGCGCCTGCGGCGGCCAGACCTGTACGGATCACGCCCCTGCGCGTCAGACGGTCCAACATCGCGGTCTCCTTTGTCACGAAAACGGATGTTGCCGCATGATAGCGGACACGCTGCCGAATGCAAGGTATCGCCCGGACCGGCCGTAAGCCACAGGCTACAAGCGGCAAGCCAAGGCACAGCGGAAGCGGCAACCAGCAAGCGGCCTGCGGCCGCGCGGCTTACTTCCACGTCGCCTTCGGCGGGTCGGCGTAGTCGGCGTAGCGGGCGGCCACGTTGCCGGCTTTCTCGTCGCCGGGATGGAGGCAGAGGCGGTACCGGAGGGTCAACTCCTTGCCCTCGTCAATCGTGTGGTCGCCCTTGGGGGCGCCCTTCTCGAAACTGCCCGAGCCGAAAGGATTGGCCCCCGTCAGGCCGTACGTCCGGGCGTGCCACCACGTGGGGAACCGGAAGTTCCCCGGCGTGTCGAAGAGGGCCACGCCAAGGGTCTTGCCGTCCACCGGTCCGGAATAATCGATCCACTCGGAGCGTTTGCCCCACGCGGGCGTCCCCACGAGGCCCTGGGCGTTGACCAGTCGGCCCGTCCCCCCTTTGTCGGATACCAGTTCGGTGCGCACGCGGATGGAGCAGATGCCCGCCTCCTTGGTGTCCTTGAACTCGATCTTCCCGTACGTGGCCTGGAAGGTGACCTCCAGGTCCAGCATGCGGGCGCTGGCGGGCAGGCGGTAGATGCGGACAGAGCGCACCTCGGCGGCCACAGGCTTCTTGTCGGCCGCCGTCCAGTCGAGCGTCTCGCGGAAGAAGCCGACGACCGGACCGCCCTGGACCGTCTGGAACGCCTTGTGGATCTGCCAGCCGGCCTTGTCGCCGTTGGACCAGTTGTCCACGCCGCCGATTTCGCCGTACGCCACCCAGAAACTCGTTTGGTGCGGGTGGTCTTTCTGGAGGTTCGCCGGCAGGTCGGTGTCGGTGCACGGCCACGGCCGGGTCATCGGCGCCTGGTCGGGCCCCAGGACGGGCCAGAAGTACGGCCGCTTGATCTGGACGCCGCCGACCTTCGGGTTCGTAAAGCGGTACACGGTGAAGGGCTTTCCGTCGATGGCGATCTCGACGGTTTCGGGTGTTTCCTTGAGTTCCACCGCCTTCGGGTCGGCCGTGCTCGCCGCACCGAGGTCGACCGCATAGGTCTTGGTCGCGCCGGCGGCGAGGTCGTCGAGGATCCACCACAACTTGCCGTCGGCCACCTGGCAGGGGACCTCCTTGGCGCCGTCCATCATCCGCGCCTGGGCGGTCCCGGCGGGCACATCGACGCTCATCGGCACGTTGGCGCGGGCGCTCGGGCCGGCCTCGACCACGAGGGTCTTGGCGGCGCCCTGGGCCGCGGGCGACGCGTAAAGGGCAAGCCAGGCGGCGACAAGAGGAACCGCCAGCAGAACGGTTCGCAACCGGCTTGCAGGGCTCATAGCATTCTCCTGGCGTAAGGCAATTCGTGCGCGTCTTGGCGTGAGAATAGGCCTGCCGCAAGGCGGCGTCAAGCAATCCGTGCCGCATCCTGGCGATTGCACCCTGTGTGGCCGGGTGGCATGCCCACAGCCTGCCCGCTCGCCCAGTCGAGTCTTCGACCTGGGCGGGCCGCCGTATGCGTAGGCATGCTTCCCGGCGCCCAGTACGGGCGGGCGTACTGGCCCGCAGGACGCCACCTGGTAAGGGGAAGAGGCCCCTCATAAGTGCAAGGCAACCGTGGCTGCTTATCGCTTGAGGTCGGCTTGAAGTCCGATATGCTTTTACCGTGACTGGCGGGCCGCGCGGCGGTTTAAGAAACGGGCCTGCCGCGGGGGCAGAGCAGGGGACCGATGAAGGTGCAGCCTGGCGCGGATGGTGTGAATTGCCTGGCGTTCGTGCCGGTGTTCGTGAACGCCGGGATGGCCATTCTGCCCGCCGTCATCGTGTCCGAATAAAGCATGTTGACCTCGCGCGGTTGCGGGGGTACACTTAGCCAGCAAGGTCGGCCACAAAGGTCGGGGCGAACTAAAGGAGCAGTGCCATGGCGGATCGGGAGATTACGCGACGGGAATTTGTGAGGGACAGCGCCGTTGCGGCGGCCGCCCTGGCCGCGGCAGCGTCGGCGGCGCAGGCGGCAGGGCAGGTCGGACGGGCGGCCCCGCGCACCGCGGCCGGCGCGGCGGTGAAGGGCGATCCCAAGAAGGCCCTCAACTACAACGCGGCCATGGAGTACCGCCCCTGCGGGAAAACCGGCCTCATGGTCTCGGCCGTGGCCATGGGCGGGCACTGGAAGCGCATCGAAAAGCAAATCCCGCCCGGCACCACCGGCAATGCCATCTTCGGCGGCAACCTCGAAGGCGCCGACTTCCAGAAGAACCGCTACGACACCGTTACCAAGTGCATGGAGGTCGGCATCAACTGGATCGACGCCTGCACCTGCGACGAGGTCAAGGCCTACTCCAGGGCCATCCGAGGCCGCCGCGACAAGATGCACCTGGCGTGCTCCTGGTACGAGCGGGAGTTACGGAACGGGCAATACCGTACCGAGAAGGCGCTCCTGGCAACGCTGGAATGGGGCATGAAGGAGGCCGGCCTCGATTACGTGGACCTCTGGCGGCCCACGATGCACGAGCAGAGCATCAAGCACACCGACGGCGAGGTCGAGGAAATGATGAAGGCCCTGCGGGCGGCCAAGAAGTCCGGCAAGGTCCGGTTCACCGGCTTCTCCTCCCACCACCGCGAGCACATCAAGGGAATGATCGAGAAGTACCCCGACGTGGTGGACGCCTTCTGCACCCCTTACACCGCCAAGACCAAGGAACTGCCGACGGACAGCCTGTTTGAGACCGTCCGAAAGTACCAGGTCGGCGTCTTCGGCATCAAGCCGTTCTTCGGCACCTCGCTCTTCAAGGGCGACAGCGCCATCAGCAGCCCGGAGGCGAAAGAAGACGACGAGCGGGCGCGCCTGGCGATCCGGTACATCCTGTGCAACCCGGCCCTGACGGCGCCGATTCCGGGGCTCCTGAATCCGCACCAGGTGGAGAACGTGGCGGCGGCCGTGGCCGAGCGCCGCAAACTCGACGTGGCCGAGGCCCGGAAACTCGAACAGGCCATGGACGAAGCCTGGGCCAGGTTGCCCGAAGACTACCAGTGGCTCAAGGACTGGGAATATGTGTAACGGGTGTGGCACGGCCGGCGTGTCCGGCCGTGGGGAATGGGGCATGGGTGTACTGCGGCGCGGCGGGTCTCCTGGCCCGCGGCGCACCAGGTGCACCTTTTATAGGGAGTCAACTGATGAAAGAGCGGAGAGTGACGCGGCGTGAATTCATGAAGCAAAGTGCCGTGGCCGCGGCGGGCCTGGCGGCGGCCGCAGCAGCCCATGCGGCCGAGACCGACACAGGGAAGATCCTCAACTACAATCCCAACATGGAGTACCGCCGCCTCGGCAAGACCGGCCTGATGATCTCGGCCGTCTGCCTGGGCGGGCACTGGAAACGCATCGAAAAAGAGGTGCGTACGGAGGGCGTGGGCTGGCTGAGCGGAAGCATCGACCATCCCGACTTCCAGAAGAACCGCCACGACGTCGTCACGCGCTGCATGGAGGCGGGCATCAACTACATCGATGCCTGCTGGAGCAACGAGGTCATGGCCTACACGCGGGCGGTCAAAGGCCGCCGCGACAAGATCTACATGGGATGCTCCTGGGGCGACAAGGAATTGCGCTTCGCCCCGTATCGCACCAAGGAGGCCCTCCTCAAGACCCTCGAAAACGGCCTGAAGACCAGCGGCCTCGACTACGCCGACCTCTGGCGCATCACCATGCACGAGCAGTCGGGCAAGCACGCCGAGGGCGAAGTCGAGGAAATGATGAAGGCCCTGGAGGCTGCCAAGAAGGCCGGCAAGGCCCGCTTCACGGGCTTCTCCTCGCACGACCGCCCGCACATCAAGGGCATGATTGAGAAGTATCCCACCATCGTCGATGCCCTCTGCACGCCGTATACCGCCAAGACCAAGGAACTGCCGCAGGACAGCCTGTTCGAGACCGTCCGCAAGTACGACGTGGGCATCTTCGGCATCAAGCCGTTCGCGTCGAACTCCATCTTCAAGGGCGATAGTTCCCTGGCCAGTCCGACCGCCGAAGAGGATGACCGCCTGGCGCGGATGGCCATCCGCTACATCCTGTGCAACCCGGCCGTCACGGCGCCCATCCCGGGCCTCATCAACCACCACCAGGTGGACAACGTGGCGCAGGCCGTGAAGGAGCGGCGCGAACTGGACCAGGCCGAGAAGGCGGAACTCGACAAGGCCATGAACGAGGCGTGGGCCAAACTCCCGCCCGACTACCAGTGGCTCAAGGATTGGGAGTACGTCTGAGACTGAGGCGGGAAGGAATCGCCGTGACGCGTTTGATCTTTGCCTTCTTGGCTGTGGCGGCCATGGCCGCCCTGGGCTGCGACAGCGGCAACGCCGGGAACCCGGCGCCGGGCGCACCGGAGAAACCCGCGGCGTCTCCCTCGAAGGGCGGGGCCGGCGATAAACCCGCGCCGGCAACGTCGGCGGCGGACCCGCCGGCCGCCAAGCCGGCGGCGACGGACCCGGCGAACGCCCAGCCGCAGGTCGCCGCGGCGACCCGGCCGTCCCTGGCGTCCGCCGCGGGCGGGGCGAGCGCGGGCGCGTCATCGCCGCTCAAGGGCCGCGAGGTCGACAACAGCCGCTGCCACGTCTGCCACGGCAACTTCGTCGACGAGCCATTGGCCGTCAACCACGCCAAGCAGGGCGTCGGCTGCGAGCGCTGCCACGGGCCCTGCGACGAGCACTGCTCCGATGAGGGCAACATCACCCCGCCGACCATCCTGTATGCCAAGGACAAGGTCGACAAGTCCTGCAAGGAATGCCACCCCGACCCGATGGAGCGCATCGTGGCCGACGCCAGGTACTGCCTCTTTGTGCCGCTCACGGACGAGGAGAAGAAAAAAATCTGCTCCGACTGCCACGGGGCACACCGCATGAACCTCCGGACGGTGTTCTGGGACAAGGCGACCGGCAAACTCCTGTCGGCGGGCGGCGTGAAGGTGCCGGACTAGCGCCGTTTCCGAAAAGGCGGTCGCCTGGGCGACGGCGAATCCAAAGACAAGCGCGGTCGCCGCGGCGACCGCGCGGTCGTTTCGGCCTGCAAGCGTTGCCGCTCAGGCGTACTTCACGTTGGTCCACGTGCCCGTCTTGCCGGACTCAAGGACCGCCTCGCAGACGGCCTGGGTCCTGAGGCCCTCGCGGAACGTCGGGGCGCACGGCTTGCCCTTGGCCATGGCCGTGAGGAAATCGGCGATCTGGTGGACAAAGGTCTCGGCGTAGCCGATCTGGAGGCCCGGGACCCACCAGCGATTCATGTAGGGGTGGTCTCCGCCCGCATCGGTGACGTGGATGGACCGCCAGCCGCGGAGTTTCCCCTCGTCGCGGTGGTCGAACCACTGGAGGCGGTGCAGGTCGTGCAGGTCCCACCGGATGGAGGCCCTCTCGCCGTTGATCTCGAAGGTGTAGAGGGCCTTGTGCCCGCGGGC
>Ga0315294_10001164_pt1 | contig 28358 bp, 55 predicted proteins | sample YL17G13_40_MG_FD_203626 | JGI IMG/M metagenome (GOLD analysis project Ga0315294, IMG submission 203626) | Sediment microbial communities from Yellowstone Lake, YNP, Wyoming, USA - YL17G13_40 | ecosystem: Environmental > Aquatic > Freshwater > Lake > Sediment | place: USA: Wyoming | collected... | reverse complement strand
GAAACACATTCAACTTTGACCCGTTCTTGTAGTTCCAGTGAACAGGCAACTCCCAAACCTCCAAGCCCTTCGCATACGCTTTCAATAAGAGTTCAACGTCAAAAGCCCAGCCATTCACATTCATTTTCTCCAGAATAGGCAACACTGTTGATTTGCGAAACGCTTTGAAACCACACTGACTATCTCGAACCGAAACATGAAACATTTTCCTGAGCAACCAGTTGAACCCTTTACCAAGCACTTTCCTATGCCAAGGCGGTTGAACCAGAATCTTACTGTTCCACAAAGCCCTTGAACCAAAACATAAATCCGCATTATCCAAGGCTTCAGCGAAGCGATCTAAAGCTTCCAACTCAACAGGCAGATCCGCATCAACCACAATGACTTTATCATTCTTAGCGCAGTGAGCTGCTTCAATGATTGCTCCACCCTTACCCAAACGAGTCTTACTGAAAGAAACAGTGATGCCAAGCTTACGCGCAACCCGTTCCGTACCATCTGTACAACCATCAACGGCAACGACAATATCATCTGAGTAAAGTCTTAACTGACTCAAAGCAAAACCTAAACGCTTCTCCTCATTGTAAGCTGGAACAATCACACTATACATAAACTAGAATTGGTCAAGAAGCATTTTACCATCCTCAAGCAAAATCCGAAACTGACGTTCCAAAGTAAAAATCGCCTGAGGATTCCGCTTCCGCAACTTCTGATAACGATAAAGATTAGTCCGATACTTATTCAAACCATCTCCCGCATGAATGTTACCATCAACTAGGAGACTGCAAAGTTTACGGTCCAAATCACGTTTAGCCAAAGCTACTTCAACAATCCAATAGGCTTCAAGTGTGCATAACAATTATGAAACTGTTTTTGTGTGGTCAAGAGAAGTTGGTAATAGTTAAGCATGAATCCAGTGTTAGTATAGAGTATGCCATGCGCTAAAAAAATGAAAGAAACAGTGAAACCAGTCAAAGAAGTCGCAAAAAAGAAAATAGAATTGAAGAAGATCAAGAAATGAAGTTGAAAGACCTGTTCAAACGTGTTCCTCCTAGTCCTGAAGCACTGGAACAACGAAAGAAAGAACAAGCTGCATACAAATCAAGCTACAATAAAGCGCGAATACAAGCCATGAGAAAACGAGGTAGACAAGCAGGACACATACAACAAAGGGGCAGTCACGGCGTAGGTCATGCAGTTGGAATTATTGGAGATGTTGGTTTACAAATGCAGAGCAACTTAGGCAACATGTTTGGTTACAGTAGTCCTCGACCAACACCTAGACCAAAGACCCATGCACAAAGCCATAAACAAAGAACCATCACAATCAACGGCAAAACATATGCACGAACTGATAAGGAACAACCCAAGCCAGTTCAACGTGAACGTTCAATCTGGGACTTTCCGTAATTTCAAGTGCTTTCTTCTTTCATAGACTTTCTTATGGTCTATGACTCAACAACGTAAATCAAGGTGAAAGTGTGAGCCATAGATCGAGTGATCGTCAACCATTCAACCATCCATTCCTATACTTCAAGGTGATAATGTGAGTCATAGAGAAAAAGGAATGTTCATTCATCCATACTTGTATTTCATAGTGAACAGTGGAATGCAATTTAATCATGAACTCTTAACTAGCAGAGGTGTAAGCGGTGAGCGGCAAGCTGATAAAAACATGCTCTACGTTTTAGCCACGTTTGAACCAGTCATGAAAAAGAAGCTTGCCGAAGAAATCAAATGGTTGCAAGATAAGGTTAATTTGACTCCTGAAGAAAGAGAACGTTGGAACACATATTGTAAAGTCTATGAAGCTTGGCATGAAGAACACTACTTCGATATGGCCCGCGCAACACCTAGAAATCCTGTGCGTGGTAAACTTGGAACAGACCAAACCGAATGGTGAATCACCCAGACTCATCAAGGATATTTGGCACGCGATCCTTGAAGATGACTGGATGTGGATAGTTGTTTGGGGTAAACCTCGAACAGGCAAATCAACAGTCCAAATGCAAGCAGGCTTCTCAGTTCTACATGATTGGGACCAAGTGTTACAAGCTTTCGTCTACAACCTAGCTGGAATCCTCTACAAAATGGACAATGGAATCCCTTGCCGGATAATGACACGCAACAAACTACATAATCGAGTACCAATCATTTTAGCAGATGATTTTGGTGCGCAAGGCAACAAAGCCAAAACCCAACATGAACCAGCCTGGGATCTGTTCAAAGGCACTTTTGACACGCTTGGAACAAAGATGGCTGTGTTGATGGCAAGCATGGGAACTCCAACAGCAATGACTCAACAGTTGCAAGAGAAGTACACACATGAAGTTTACATAGAAGCTAAAGGCGTAGCAAAGTATGACAAGGTGGATTGGCAACAAAACTATGGTGGATGGCAACCGAAACAGAACAAGGACTGGATTGAAACCTTTGACTTCACTCCTGTACCAACAGATGTCTACAAAGAATACGACACTATGAGAATGAGCCTAGTAGATGAGTTAGAACAGCTTATCAAAGACTGTATGGCAGACAACGAAACTCTCAGCATTATCAAACGCATGAAAGACATAGACTTCGAGTTCCTAGAGATACTGCACACAAGTGGTACTATAAGCAATGAGTGGATTAACCGTGAAGAAAACCGACGCTACAAAGAATCTCTCATGAGATGTAAAGCGCGTAGCCTAGCTGTCCCATTAAGGAGACAGACTAGCTATCACTACGACATAACAGACCTCGGACTTGACGTTCTACAGACCTACCACACCGCGCAAAACCAACCTCAACCCAAACAAGAAACCATAATTGCTCCAAAAGCTTGATTCTGCGAGCTTCTTTATACATATTATATTTATTCTCATTGGATAAGAATAGAGAATCTTCGAGCTTTGGACTATGGTTCATGGTTGTTTACCCTTCACACTAAACAGTAAAGCTTAAGCATAACAAATACACATAGAGTTAAGCAGAGGTTGAAAAAATGGAAGAATCTTTGTCAGTAAATCAAGAACCGCGTCAGCATTATGTAACTCAAGAAGCGAAAGCACTCCTTCAGCAAGACACTCTGGCAACTTACAAAGTCAAAGGCGTTCTGCACAACATTCATGGTGATTGGGCTAAGAAAGAAGTCACACTCAATGGCAACGTTTGGCACGTAATAGATCATGAGACTGGAAACGAAGAAGAAACTAAAGGCAAACGTACTTCAAGTCTAGACAGTGCAAAAAAGACTGAAACCATTAAGAAACGGGAGATCGTGAAAGAATGCCACTGCTTCCCTAGAAAGAACGGCCATGCAATCATTCCACTTGGTGGTCCCAGAGGCTACATCAACGGCATGTTCAGAGCTATAGCCCGAACCCTAAGTTGGAATCAGAAAGGTAGTGAGTTTTTCGGCGCATTATCATTCATAGACAACGGAGGCATAACTATTTCTCCCGACTGGTTTGAAGCAACTGAAGGTTCCAAGATCGAGATGCACCCATTCTTTGTCAAAGAAGCAAAAGGCGAAGTTTTCTTTGAATATATGGAAAAAGTGCCATTTGAAATTGCTGTGTCAGTCGTGAAAAACAAGTTACCAAACGAGATGACATTGAAGCTCATCAGCGGACTAGAACGGATTGCTTGTGGGCCTAAAAGACGCGGAACTCTTGAAATACAAAGCATAAGCCAATCAAACTGAAAACAGTAAAATATTAAAGAAACTTCCCCCTTTTCTTTTCTTGTCTATGCTTTGCTTACCTTCCCTTCGCTTGACCCTCCCCCGCCAGCCCTTTCATGTCTTTTCCTATCCTAGATGTAATTGCCTTCCCTTCACTAGGCTAAGCTTGCCTACCCCTTACCGAACTGGGCTGAACTGAGCTAATCATAACTAACCTTACCCTAACGTAATTGGCTAATCTTTACTTCTCCATCCTATCCCTTACTTACCTAGCCACTTCTTAACCCGCCTATCCTTTCCCTAACTAAGCTTTGTCCTTTTGTTATTGCCTTAGCTTGTCCTGTCTCTTCTTCCCTTAACTACCCCAAACCTGGCTTGCCTTTACAAACCCTATCTAAAGTTATCTAATCTTAATGGAATTGTCTTTGCTTGACTAGACTTGTATTCACTTGCCCTACCTAGCCTTCCCCTAAAGTAATTATCTTACCTTCACCAAACTACCATAAAAGATGAAAACCAATGAGTCTGCCAAGTGTCAGTGAAGTCCGCTCCAGAATCAACCAAGTGTCCAATCCAGATTATCGAGTTTGCTTACAAGCCACCTTCCTATTTGCCACGAGGATCAGTGAAATGGTCGGAGACACTTATCCTAACCAGAACCCTGCTTACGGTCCAAAAGGTACAGATATGCGCATAGATAGTTTCAACAATGAGCAAGTAGCAATCTTCAGCATTAAAACAGCTAAAAGAGCTGGACGAGTCCGATTAATCGCTTTACCATTGAATCCTGAGTTTGAACCTTGGACAAACCTAATTGTCACAAAGTTCCAAGAGCAAGGAGTCAATCATGTGTTTCCGTTCACGCGACAAGCCGTTTCCAGATATGTGAAGCTTGAAGAAGTCTTCAAAGACTTAACTTACCCAATAGAACGCTACTCAATTAAAAAGGATGGAGTCGTGACCAAAGTGAAAGCCCATGTCAGATCATTCGCGCTTCACGCACTCAGACATTTACGCACTACTGAACTTGTCGAAGTCTACGGATTTGACGGCTTCAATCTATCAGCTTATGGTGGATGGACAATTAAGACTGCAACGGGAGCGCAAACCACAATGTTTGACCGTTACATCTCATTGAATTGGCAAAGCTACATCCCTAAACTACTCAAGAAGCGAGTTTAACGATTGGAGGTGATTGTGTTTGAACAGAAAACTCAAACAACTCTGGAAAATCCTGAACGCACCCTATCAAGGACCATCCTATCGTTCAGTCAGAGTTCCTCATGTTTATTGCCTTGATTGCGGAAAAAACGAGGCAGGCGGCGACTTACTCTGTTCACGTTGCCGAGAACAACGCAGAAGACTCAGAGAAGAACACATATTTCATTTAGCATGAGACTCGGCAAAACGCTCTGCCCTCTCTAGAACGGTTGTGACTTCTGCATAAGCCAAACTTGTTAGAAGCAGCCAACACCTTAATGCAGCCAGGATGTTTGCAGTGTTGAGGCTCGTTACGCAAGAAAGAAAAAATGTAGATTCTGCCCTCTGTAGTGCGCGTTTCACCCACATAGATCAGAGCTGAAGTATTGCTCATTTGACTATCCTTCTAATTCCTTCACTATTTCAGCCAAAAGTCTATTCTTCGTTTCTTGGCTTTTGTTAGTGTACTTCAACGTGATCGTTCTGCTAGCTTCCCTCCGTTCAAGCATACTTCGCAGTTGCTCATCTCTTTCTTCCCTCTTAACATGCAAGACTTCTAGGTCTAGATAGAATTGCAGCCATTTACCATTGACTTGAATTTCAACATCTGGTTCAGTATCAAGCAAACAATGTTTTCGGTTTGTAATTATTGGACCATAACCTTTCTCATGCAAACATGAAACCAAGTATTCTTGCATTTCACTATCATGCGGACTCATGTGAGCTTTACGATACTCCCAAGTGTCTAACGGTTGAAGCTTCTGCATTTCAGCTATCACAGGATGCTGCTGTTGAAAACCAAAGAACCGTTTAAACCGCGCTGGATCTTCTAAGGCTTGACTGTAATGCAATGGGCAGAGTGTGTGGTTTTCCCATGTTCGAGGTTCCGACGTGCCTACTCCACAATGCTCGCATTCTGCTATATTCAATATAGCACTTTCATCATGGTAACTTGACCCCTTCGCCAAACCCCCAAGTTTTCCAGCTTCCGCCTTGTCTCCATTCTTAAATTCACTAGGCAAATATTTGACAACCCAAGGATAACTCATACCCAACTTTTCAGCAACCCCTTTCGCATCCAACCGACACCGCTTTGCTAGCTCACTCACAATCCTAGTTTTCTCAGTTTCACTCAAACCCTGGCGATGAAGATTTTCTGTAGCTTGCAACATCAAAGCATCCTCATCAGAAACAACACGCACCGTTGCTGGAATCATGACTAAACCAATCTGTTTCGCAGCTCGCAAACGCCTGTCACCAGCAATCACTTCAAACCCGTTTTGAATAGAACGCACAACAATCGGTTGAAGAACACCATACTTCCTAATGCTCTCCATCAAATCTTGAAGATAAACGTCTTTCGTTTCCATTCTAGTCTGAAAGAAAGAAGGCTTTATCTTATCCAACGGAATCAATATACTTTGAAATTCATTCGTCAAACTTGTCAATTCTCATTCACCTCCTGAAAGTTTTATCCATTTTTTCGTTGAAACTGCAATAAACAACACAATCATAACAGCGGAAACAAAGATCAATGGCACTATGAACTCTATAGAAATAACTGAGTAGACATTTGTATACATTGTTCCGTTTACAGCACCCATTATTTGACTGTTCGTAAACAGATTGATTGCACCGGGCATTATTCCAAGTTGCGCTACCACTGGCATCGCTATGAGAAGACATAGAGCCAAAGATAATACTAGACTTAAGGCTAACCACTTGTTTCCCTCCTTTGAGTTTCCTCTGGTAAAAAACGCTTTGATTTTCGGTTGAACAGTCTGATGACAATTTCTATAGCTCCAGTTCCAAAGAAGCCATATAGCATGAACAAGACGCTTAATGGTGTCACAGGTACGCCAACAAGTATAGATGTTAGGAGGAAGTCACTTGATGCCCATAGAAAACCAGTGATCGTTACAGCAATACAAAGAATTTCAATGATACGAAGACATGGCAAAGCAATTTGTTTATAGGTAGTTTCCATTTTCCGTTCACCTCCGTTTGTAAGTGCGTAACTGTCTTCTCCTATAATCAGTTACCATGACACTGTGAGGCGTAAACAACACCCACTTCTTGAACATTTGCACTTCAGGAACCTTCCCAAGCTTCACAAGAACTTTGCTGCCAAGCCGATCTGCAACAGTAGCAACCACATACGCTTGATCTGAAGGCTTAGGAACCTTCATACTTCAATCCCAACTCTCTGCATATTTTTCGTGAAACAACACATCATTGAAGAATAGAGTCGACAAAATCTCAGCTAACCGTTGATTTCTCATATTAGCCAATAGTTTGCCAATGCGAAGTTTGTGCATTACGCAATTAAAAGCATCCCAATATTCCTTCCAATACTTCATGTTTCATTCATCTCCTACATCCAGCTTCTTCCATACTGAAAATCAACCCCTGCGGACACCGCACACAATCCACGTACGCCTTGAACACGCGATAATTATGGGTTCTCAACACGATTCTTTTTGTGCGAATCGCTTTCGCAATATAATACCAAACCATGCTCAATCACCTACCCTCACGATTTCCCTTACACCGTTTCAACAGATACTCTTTGCAGAAGTCAGGATCACAAGGCCTACAACACGGATACATCAGACGCAAACGCTCAACCAAACCGCTACAACTCACAGTTATTTTCCTCCATTCAAGGTATCCTCCTCAACACAAAAAACAAGAAACCAACAAAAACCGTTCCCAACACAAGCTTCGGATCGTCAACCATTTCCCTCAAAATTCTCCTTCGACTATTAACTTTCCACACATCAAGATTCACACCATCTTTTCTCAACATATGCCTGTAAGCCCTCCTCGACCAAACAGTTTTTTTCACTCGATCATGCAAACTCATGTTAAAATCATGCGTAACGTAACCGTCTTCGCAGGCAACCACATCGTACTTGTATCCTGCATTCACAGCTCTTTGAAACAGGTCTATGTCATCGCATAGAAACAAGGTTTCATCAAGTAAGCCTATCTTGTCAAGAACCTGTTTTTTGTAGAAACCAACTTTCACTCCACCGTCTTCAGCCTGATACAATGACAAACATTTTTGCAACCAACGTTTTTGAACAGGAACTTTCTGCCTGTAACCTACCATGTCAAAGTTTTCCTGAAACTTCTGAACACAAGCACTTATCAAATTTGAAGTCATATACTCATCATCATCCAAAAACAGAACTAATGAACCGTGACTTTTCTTTAATCCGATATTTCGTTTTACCGCTGGAAATCCTTCACCGTCAACCGTAATCGCTTCTATGTTGAAATACGTTTGATTTTTCAAATGGGCAAGACAAGTTTCAGCTTTTTCTTTACGATGAACAGGAATGATGACTGAAACTAACTCGTTCATTTTGCTTCCTCCATTATTTGAACCAGCCTTTTCATGCCTGCTTTCGGATTAACCAACATGCGTTTCACGCCTTGCTTGAGCAAATGAAATTTCTTATGCCTCAAAATATGCTGAGCATCCTGACGTTTCGCAAGCGCAACAAGGTTTTCAATCTGTTCAGGATTCCATTCAGACGTTTTCAAGAAATGTTGGTTACTATGCAAGAATGTGAGGTCATTCATTTTGGTTTCTGGAACAGTCAAGTAACCTTTATCCTTCGCAATTTGAAACATCCGAGTACCGGGAACAGGAATCGCGTTACGTACCATGCAACTGTAGGCTCCAATCTTTCTGAGATGTTCAGCAAAATCTATTGTCATTTTGGCTTCTTCCAAGGTTTCACCGACTGTGCCGATCACGAAGAAACAGTTTATGCCTAACCCAACTTTCCGAGATGATTCAACAACATGACGGATTTGCTCAACCTTCAAGCCACCTTTATCAATCACTTTGTCAAGTACACGTTGCGAACCTGACTCTGCACCTATCGTTATCATTTTGAACCCTGCCTTCTTCATCAACGCTAAAGTTTCCAAGGTTAAGTGATGAGCTTGAATGCCTTCAGGAACACGTAATTCAACGTTTAAATTCGCATCTACAAGAAGTTGCATAAGCCGAAGCCAACGATCAGGGTCAACCGTAGCATTGTCATCTGTGAAGTAGAATAGGTTGCAGTTGTATTGTTTTTTGAGGAATTGGATTTCTTGAACGATGCTTTCAGGAGTTCGAGAACGCCAATGTTTACCACTTACTAGATGAGCCGTACACCAAACACAGTTGAATGGACAACCGCGACTTGTTTCTACTGCAAGGCCAACGGTTTTCACGTATCGTTTGTAATCTATCAAGTTCCAAACTGGAATCCTATGTTCCGTCATATCGAAGTATGGAGAAACTGCAAACTTGCTTTTTCTATCCGTGTAGTTTTCAAGGTTTCCAGCAAAATCTTCGCCATCACCAACAACAACCAAATCTACAGCAGGTAACAAGTTTGAAGCATATTGAGGATTAGAAGTGATTCCTGCACCACCTACAACGATTTTGGCTTCTGGATACAGTTGCTTGGATTTCTCAGCAATCATATCAGCTTCTCCAACTTGACTTGTGAAAGCCGAGATTCCAACGACATCAGGCTTAAAATGGGCATCTTCTAGGGTTTGGTTGGCTTGCAAGTCAAGGATTTGAACTGAATGAGAAGAATCAAAGTAAGAGGCTAAAGTCACCAAGCTAACCGGCGGATACAACTGCAAGTCAGGTAACGGAAGTTTGGGACGAACCAGAAGCACCTTCATTATTTCACCTTCTTTTTCATTTCCACAATCAACTCATTTGGACGCATCAACAAACCAACAGGACCACAATAGATCAAAGGCGCAAAAGTTGTTTTCACATTCACTTCAACACCTAACCTTTTCGCAAGCTGCAGAAACCAACGTTTATTCAAGAATTGCCGATGGTCTTTCACGATTTTTGCGTATCCACTAAACCTATGAGGACAAATTATCCGCACGTAACCACTTGAAACCCTGAGCATTTCTTTAACTGCAAATTCTGGATGAAGTAAATGTTCAATGTTATGGTGACTCAGCACAAGGTTGAAACTGTTGTCAGCAAACGGAAGCGGCATCACATCCAAATCCAATTTAACATCTACTCCTGGCAAAGCTTCCTTGTCAACGCCAACGTCACCGCGCTTGAATGATCCACAACCAACATCAAGTATCATGCAATCACTAATCCTTCAGGACTGAAATTGAAAAGACGTTTCAATTTATCATTGGCTAGACTGATCGTGTAGGGTATGAATGGAGGGCAAGGTGTAAAAGTAGCTTTGATTTTCGTTGGCATTTCAGATATTAAGTCAAAGTAACAGATTGCTTTTCCAGTTCCAACATTAACCGTTTCATTTTCCAGTTTCATAGATTCAAGCAGAACATGAATTACATCATTAACTTGCACGTAGTCTCTGCCTAATGTCTTGCCACCATCGTAAGTGTAGAGTGAAACTTCCTTCATTCTGCGAAGCTGCTCCAAGAAGATTCCGCTTCCTTCGCCACAAACATTGCCGAGTCTAAGAATCACGTAGTTACCGTATCTTCGCAGTAAGGCTTCAGACGCGAGTTTCGTGAAGCCATACACGTTCATGGGCATGGGAACATCGGTTTCTTTCACTGGATTCACTAAAGGTTGACCGTAAACAGCACATGAACTTGTGAAGATGATTTTTGGTTTCGAGTTTATTCTGGAAGCAAAAGCGATCACTCCTTGCGTCATCTCAATGTTTTCAATGTATTTTTCAACGTTTGTCATGCTTTCTACAGCGTTATTATATGAAGCAAGATGGAAAATTATGTCAGGAACACGTTTGAAACTAGAGGATAAACGGCAATCTAGACCTTCTTTAATATCGACTCCATCAACAACGTGTCCATTAAACCTAAGAGAACACATAAGGTTGCTGCCTATGAAACCAGAGTTGCCAGTTACTAGAATTATCAAGCTGATAACTCCTTGTAAATGTTGATGTGGTCTTGAACGCATTTGTCGAGACTGTGAACCTTGCAAACATGCTCGTATCCTTTTTCGCCTAAGTAACGCCAGTTGTCAGCGTACAACAGTTCTTCCAAACCTTTCTCCAACAGTTCAGGATATTTGACGTACATGCCAAAACGTTCAGTGTAGCTGTCTGGATTCTGTGTGGAAAGCAACGCGCATTTATGAGCTAAAACTTCAAGAAAACTGACTGGTAAACACTCGTAGATGCTAGTGTTAATGAGAATCCATGCTCTAGAAAGCACCATTTCCTTCACCTTTCCATCTTGGAAACCCATGAAATGCAAGTTCTTAACATCTCGATAGTAAGGGTCAGAAGCATAATCGAGGTTGCTGTGTGATTTTCCTAAAATATAGAATTGAATGTTGGGCATCCGCTTGGCAAGGTCAAAGCATAGGTGAGGCCGTTTAATTGAATCCAGTCTTCCAAGCCACACCACCGTTGGAACATCCGCTTTAACCATGTTGCCCTTTGGAATCTCAACGAAATTAGGAAGCAAACTTGGATTACGGTTGAATAATTCATGAACTTTAGGAGCCAATAGCTCCGCCTGAACAAACAGTCTGTCAGCCTGACATAGCGCATGACCATAAAGCTTCAACGTTAAGTATCTTGACAGTTTCTTAGCCAGTCCCAATTTTTCAACAGTTCCTATACGCTTCAAATCTTCCTGAGTCCGCAAATCCTGAACAGTGACAAGTTTACCACAGTTTTCATTCCGTTTAAAAGCCAAGTACGTGTCCAACATTCCGCTTTGAGAATGAATAACCTCTGCATCTGTCACGTACAATCCTTTGTAAACCATTTTGCCAACTTTGCCGCGTGGCAAAGTCTTAACATGTACACCGTCAATAACTTCTATTTCACCAACAGGCCGTTGTTTCCTAGAGATTTTATGAACATAAGCATCAACTTCTACGCCACGCTTAACAAGTTCGCTGCCAAGCTTCCGTGTGAAAGCTCCAAAACCACCATACACCCCCCAACTGAAGTATTCATCAGCAACCAACAGAACCTTCAACCTGTCACCTTCCCTTGAATGAAGCCTTTTAACATGAACGGTTCAAACTGAACCAAAGAAGAAACAAGCACTTTCCAAAAACTGTATTGACTATAATAACATCTAGCTCTGCCACGATTCAACTGACTCAACCTATCATAGCGCGGACGAAGATGAACGCCGCCGACAACATAAGTACAGTTGAGTTTCTGATGCAAACAATCATACTCGCTTGGTTCATCATGTAACACGGCTTTTTCTTTTCTCACAAGATAAATTCCTGACCGAACAGGTTGAAGCCCAAACTTTCGAGTGAACCGTGAAAGCAAATTCGCTATTTCATCATGAACCCGATCTTTCCATGAACCAAACAAACTATATTGCCGATAAACAAAAGAAACAAGATCAACAGTCAAAACAGAATCTAAAATTCTTCGCGCATCAGCAACAGCTTTACAATTCACTATAACATCTGCATCCGTCATCAAAACATATTCATACCCGTCTGGAAGAAACTGAAGTCCTAGAGCCTTCGCCTGAGCGCAAGTGTTCATCCAAACTAATTTTGTATCTTTAACAACTTTCAACCAATGATACTTGGAAATAAGCTTATTCGATCTATCTGTGCAACGATCTATAACTGTTAAAACTTCATCAGTACATAGGTTCAAGTCATGCAATGTGAAAGGCAAATACTGTTCCTCATTATGAATAGCCAACACACCAACAATCATTAAATCATCTTTCCATCAAAGTTTTGAAGCGTTTAATCGCTGTTTCAGTATCAATCTTACTAACATTCCAATCTGCAAAAACCTGTCTAACAGTTTCATGCTTTCGTTTCAACGCTGGAAAAACTGATTCATACAACATATTCCATTCCTTCAATAATTGTTCCTCAGTCATTTCTTCAACTCCTTCATTTTCTCAACTTCTAGATCAGCCCTAGAATCCCTAAAATCACAGCACCCACAATAGCACTGATTACCAGACCAACGGTTAGCACATGGAAAATAGTCTGAAGGTTCACAAAGCTATAGTTGATTTTCTTAGTTTCTTCACTACTTGTTTTCGTTTGCGTCAGTGCCATAAGTTCATCATAAGTGAGACTTTTTACAGATCTTCCAAATCCATCAAACGGTTCTGTAACAATTCTCGCTTTTTTACATCTTTGACAATACTCTCCCCAAACTAAATCACCAGCAATACCGAATTGTACGTTGTAACCAGAGACTACAGTTTTCCATTTATGTCCATCAGTCCACCAATGTGGTTTACATGTTTGGCTAATCATGTCTTGCTTTCACCTCGGTCATTTCTTTCTGAATCTCCAATACGGTTTGCTACAAGCCCGTTCCTCACTCGCACGCGCCATCTCCGTCAACAAACACCAAACTATCTCTTTCATTCTGGTTTCTTCTCCTCATAACACCATAAGTCACAACCGCAAAAAGGACAAATACCTGGAACACCATCACAGCAACTGAACTCGCCTAAAGGCACAAGATCAGGCAATTCTCGACCACATTCAGGATATTTCTTCATTGTTTCTTCTCCTTCAACTCTTCCCGAAACAATTTCTCCGCAGCCACATAATTCCCCTCACGCACATACCCATCGAACAAGTCACGCAAAAACAATTCAACCTCCAATCGCCTTTCAGCCGTTGCTTTCACACGAACATGACTCGCAGATAAATCGCAACCATCACCACGACAACCCATCTGTTTATCCATCTCCAACTTTGACAGGAACAACAGTCGACATATAGTTCACACATCTAACATTTGGACAGAAATAGGCCCAAGTTCGAGAATGAAGAGTCAACGCGAAACCACAACTAGGACAAACCTTCATCTTGAATAGTCCTCTCCAACAGGCTTACCAACACCATTACCGTTACTGCTTTGACCATTCAAACCCCCAACCAATTTCGAGAAAGCATCCGTAACAGTCACCAAAACCTTCTCCGCCTTCTCATGGTACTTGGGACAACAAAACTCAATCTCCAACTTCGTCGGGTCACTAGCATCACCCATCTTCACCTTCACACCATTGCTTTCCTTGAACAATTCAACACAAGCATAAGGCACACGTTGACCCAAATCCAAAGCAAAAGTACCCGAAACATTTCCCAAACTTGCCCTAACCCGTTCCCAAACCCTTAAATCAGTAATCAACTCCAACTGCGTAAACCCACGCGCCAACAACTGCACAGCCTTCCCCTCAAAAGCAGGCTTCCGCACCCACACCAAAACCCGTCCAGTACTAGGCCACCACTCAAGTCTCCCCAACCGCACTCGGTCAACATTCCAAGTCAACATCCCATTACGCCGATTAGCAACACTCCAACCCCTCGCAACAGCAACCTCAAGATCCAAATTCAGCGGCACAGTAGCAGCCACATGAACCCCATGAAAAGAAACGCGATTAAGGCGTAGCTTACTTTGATAGTCACTTTTCCATTTAGAACGTAGATGATTGATGTAGTCGCGGTATTTGGGCCATGGATAATCAAGCAGTTTGCACAAGGCTTTTGCTCGAAGTTCATGGTTCTTGTCAAGAGCATCACGCACTCGCTCAGCAATATGACTAATCTGACTGTCATCAAATCCACTCGAAAAAAGAGGCTGCTCTCGATCAGTCATGTGGCAAAAAACACCTCATTCCCGTTTCTTTCCATAGAGACAGTAATCGCCTTCCTCAACATCCGTACAGAGCCGTTTCTCACTGGCAATCCAGCAACATTGATTCAAACTGTCATAATGACTGCAAGACTCATCGCATTGCCGAGTTTCTTGCTCTTCATAAACGTCTTCTGTGAAAGTGTCATCTTCACTCATTTTATTCGGCTCCACACTGGCGTATCCAATTTCAAACCGTACTTGTTTTGTTTCACAACTTGGTGACCTGCCAAACCTTCATCCCGCAACTCACGCAACAAAGCTAAAGCAGTCCGGTACGCAACCCGCGTATCTTTCGCAAGTTTCAGTACGTCAACTTGACCGACAGGCAACCGTAGAAACCAGTCTCGAAACCGTTTTCTCCGATCTCTTCTCTGCTGCAAATCTGGACTGACTTCATAATTCAAATACGCTCTACTCAAGGTTTTGCTGTTTCCCCATGAACCTTTTTGCGAAAAAGCTTCACCAAAAACGTCTTTTAAGCCACATTCTTCTCTCCAATCACACTCGCCTCTCAATTTGAAGACATCACATCTAGAGCATCTGCATTTTTTGTTAGAATCAAGACATGAAGCACATTCACAAGCATCACGCGTACTCTCTAGGAAGGGACAAGTAGTTTCTTTTGAACAATCAGTCTCAAAGCAGAAACCTTTGTCCTTACATTGTGGTTTAAACGTCATTTCCGTCATTGTTTTGTCTCCTTCTTCTTGTTTTCAGGTTCAACCCCAACGAAACTTTTGTCTACTTTCTTTCTCAGAAGTTTTCTCCTTTGATTATTCCATTTTTCATGTTCTTCAAATGGGACCTCAAAATACAGTTTTTGAAGAAGAAGCATAGCCTCAGAACTTTCTGGCCTTAATGGAAAGACTCGGGCCAAAAGTCTAACAGGCGTACAAGGATTTTCACCGAAACAGTTTTTCCAACTATGATGATAGCAATTAAGGCAGAAAATCGGGAGAGAACGTTCCCCTTTCTTCATTAATGGTCTCATTTTGACCCCTCTTTCACAGACCCTTCTTGCTGTTTGAACCATTCCTCAGTCTCTTCACCCATCGTTTGCCCACATTGAGGACACTCGAAATATCGGCAACCATCATCTCTCGTACTGATCACTCTCATAGTTACCTTGCATTTTTCACAAAGAGGCAAAGGCACAGAACCAGCAAGCAACTCTTTCACTAATTCATCAAAGATTTCATCGATCAAAACGCGATAATTGAAGTCCTCTTGACTCTTGAGAGGATACGCGATTTTCCATTCTTTGCGTTTTGTCTCAAGTAGTTCTGAGAGTTGTTTGCGCGACACCAGAACGAAACTTTTGTCCGTTTCCTGAGATAAAGTTTCATCAAAAACCTTCTCTAAACACTTCCTTAGTTGAAGAGTCTTCAAACAATAAGTAAGCACGGTTTCAGGAATGTCATCAGGTAATGAAGCGAAAGGTGGAAAAACAGGCCAGTCTTCCAAGAGTTTTCTTAGTGCCTGCTCCTTCCCCGATTGTTTTTCAGCGTATTCTTTTGCTTGACCTGCCACAAGTTTCGCGTATTCCACGTTTTTCTCTTCAGCAACAGTCTTTTCCGCTACAAACTTCTGTAGAAGGGCGGTGACAGTTTCAACAGAAACCCATTTATCTTCATGTAATGCTTTATGTAGAAGTTTCCATGCCTCTGCTTCGCTTGGAAGTTGCCGTCTTGTCTTTGCCAATGCGATAGTGTGTAAGCTATCCACATGTTTGTTTATTGCAGAAAACGTTTTGGCATTTTGGTCTAGGGGTTCTAACAGTTTTCTTAGTGACTGTTCTTTTGCTGTTTGCTCTGCTTGAAAACAAGAAAACAAGTCTTGAACAATCCTCATTGTCTTTCTACATCTTGAAAATGCTGGAAAAGGTTCAGCAATATAGTCGATTGCTTCCCTAAGTTCATCTAGGGCTTTCTGCAAATCAACCAAACTCATTCTGCTTTCGCCTCCCTCAAATGCAAATACGCTTTAGGAATACGGCCAAGTTTCTTCAAACCTTCGTGTCGCTTCTGCATTTCCTCAAGATTATCAAATGTTTCAAAACAAGGATGTCCATTCAAACTTTGATAAAAAAGAAGCAATGGTAAATCTCCTTTGTTAAGGGCAATCTCCATGTCAAAAGCCTCATAAATATGATTAAAGGATACGGTAATGCTTTCAATTCCCTTTCTTGTTGTGGGTTCTTTCCTTGAAACAACATCACTCATTCCTTTTCACGTTCCATGATGGTTTTAACTACAAGTTCAAAAGGTAATTCTCGCAAATGAACAATGAAACGTTTGATAACTTTATCAGCAATTTTTCCACAACTAGGACAAAGATACGCAAAACAACCACCGATCAACATAAGATTCTCTGCTTTGTCTTGTTTTCCGCAAAGTTCACATTTCACGTATTTTATGCCGTTCATTTTTGGATGCCTCCAACCTTCTCAACAAGTTTGAAACGATGATACCAGACAGGAACATCATTTTGCAGAAGTTTGTTCTTCTTGCAGTATAGAATCATTTCTTCTGGACTTGTGAACCCTTCTTCTTTGTAGAACAAGCGGATGACATCAGTGATTGATGTTGGAATCCGATCTTGAATGTCTAAGATTGCAAATCGTTCAGGCTTGAACCTTGAACCCGAAACCGCTTGAATCTTCCCAAGAGGAATCGGATGATCTCGCGTTGTCGAAACCTTTTTGCCATCCAGAATTGCTTGTCGCATTTCTTTCTTAAACCAAACAAACCTCATTTTTGTGCATCTCCATCCTTCTCAACATACAAGCATGGTTCTTCATCATCGAAACAATCATCATCTTCATCAGGTTCATCGTAAGCAGGCCCACAAATAGAACAGAAGAGGTCGCCGCTTTCAGTGATATATGGCGGTGCTGACATATCGTCAACGCTAGTTACTGGGTCTTTCATCTCTTTATCGTAGTAGATGATTCTTCCGCAATCTTGACAACAAATAAATTCTGTTTCTTCAGTCATTTCTCTATTTCCCCGTCCTTCTCAACAAGCTTCTTCTGTCGTAGATCTCGAGGTTTGTGGTCAACGTGTTCTCGTGGAATATGGAAAGCCTTCAGCCCCATTATCTTGAATTCTTCAAGCAAAACTCTTTCAATCACGCGCCCAGCGTTACGGTAAGCATAAAACTTGTCCGTTTGAGGATCTCGAGGCTTATCTTTCAAGTTCTGCAAGATCTCGAGGTCTATGTCTTCTGTCTGGTACCATTGAAGAAACCACACGTTTGTTCTCCAACAATTCTGCCTCCAACTAGAAAGCAAAATAGTTCCGCACTTAGGACAGACAGACATTTCTAGATTCCTCCGTCTTTCTCAACAAAAGCATACACCCGAATCTCCCTCAAATGATTGCTAACCCGTTTACTTCGCACATACCCAACTGCCTCAATCTTCCGATGATGCTGAAGCCTAGCAAACCAGGAGCCTATTTCATGTTGTTTGTCACTGAAGAAACGGTCAAGCTGCAACAGAAACAGGTCGTCGGCGTTGAAGGTGTTTCGGTTTTCAAATTTGCATAAAGTTTTCAAAGTGCGTAGCACATCCAAATCCCGAGCATTCAAACTGAAATCAAACGCGGTTTGGCTCATAGGTTAGTCTCCGTTTGCTCAGGAATCTTCATAGTTTTGATTCTCTTTTTACCCTTCAAATGTCGCTTAGCACAACCCCATTCGGTAATGACACATTTATACCAGCAAAAGTCCGACCCATAGTCCTTGCAACGAGTCATGTATAATTCTCCTGACATACTTTTATGAGACAGAACCAGAATGTTTGGCTACTCCATTTTCGACCATCAGTTCGCGTCCCACCTCTCTTGGAGACACGTTGCCCAAACAAAGCATCAAAATTGTTGAAATAGGCTAGAATTCTATTAGTTTTAACCATATCAAAAATCCATTTTTCTCTAACAGAATTCCATTTCATTAAAAGAATAGCATGGTCTTTTAGAACACGCCATAATTCCTTAGCCGCTTCTCTCACCATGGCACAAATAACCGTAAACTTGAACACGCCGTATCTCTTTCCCATGACGGAATCTTTGCCAAATGCTTGTTGCGGAGGATCGAAAACCACCAAGTCAAACAAATCAGATATGAACGGTAAATGAGTAAAGTCTGCAACAATAGTAGGTCTGACTTCTCGTTTAACATCTATAAAAATTGTGTCTTTTCTGTTCTTGCTAAACCAAATGCCACGGTATCCAGCAGTAGCATCAAGAATGAACTTGTTTTTTCCGTGAAGGCTTTTTGCTACAGACAAAAAGGGTTCACTCATGGGCAAGTCTCCTTCTCCAACAGTTTCTTTTGAAAAGCATCTTTCGGTTTCTCAGTGAAGCCATGAGTTTTCCATTCATCCACACCCATGCCTTCCGTGGTCCGATTCACCATTCCAGACTTCAAAGAATGTTTGTACCAATAGGGAGAAATGAACACCCATTTTCCGTTTGCTTCAAGAATTGTTTTAGTGTGTTCCGGCTCCCAAACAACTAATTCGTCAATTCGAGAGATCATGCTGTAACGTCTGAAATTGCTTGTTCTCCAACATGGAGAGTCTTTGAAACCGCATTCCGGACAGATAAAACTCAAATGAGAAGTCTCCTGAACTTGTTTTCTTGGCGGAGCATCCCCACACCCGTTTCCAATGAAGAACTCATTTTTGCGTCTCCAAACCAGCAACTTCCTTCCCCAGATGAATCGCGTAACATTGTTGAGTATCGACATCTTTCTTACCTTGTTCACTGAACCAAGTCGGCGTGTCTATCATCTGAATTAAATTGATGATTCTTCGATGAACTCGTTTTCCACAAATGAACACCGCAATCCAATCAGGATCACCTTCTTTCATTTTTCCGTCAATACGACTGCGCCAAAACTGATGATCTGGGCGAAATTCCGTTTGCTTTTCTCCTGAAACAATAGCATCAAAATATCTTTGGCGAATCCTGAAAACGAGTCTTTTTCCTCTAATCGCCTTTCTTAGTGAAGGTTCTTTTCGCAAAAAGAAAGTTCTGACAGTTTCAACAGAAACCCATCTGCTTTTTTCAGCCAACTGTAATGAAGCAATTCTTTCAAGTTTTTGATGATCAGTCCAAACTTGTTTCTCGAAAATCTCCTTGTAAGCAATCTGCAAGTCCAGATAGGTTTTGGCTTGTTTGTCTAGGGTTTCTAACAGTTTTCTTGTTGAGGGTTCTTTCCTTGAAACAACTTCACTCATTTCTCTATTCATCTCCCATCATTCCGTTTGTAACCAAGATGACAGTAATCTCCTTCACAAACATGGAAACAGAGACCTTTCTCAGTGGCTTGCCAACAGCAACGATTCAAAGAATCATAGTGACTGCACGATTCTTCACATTCTCGGATTTCATCAGGTTCTTCCTCGTAAACATCTTCCGTGTAAGTATCATCCTCACTCATTTTTGGATGCCTCCAACCTTCTCAATCTTCCATGTCCCATGTTCATATTCTGACCATTCACAACCTGCATGACGGTTAGCCCATCTTTCGAACGCTTTTTGATACGGGTTCTGTTTATTGTAGGGCATCACCCAAGCATCCAACCCCAACCTTTGAATTTCTTGAACACGCATCAAATCCTCTTCAGGCGTACTCCAATATCCGATGAGAACGTAAACCATGATTCTGCTTTTGCCGAAAACGTGTGCCATGTGTTCTAGTTTTGGACTAAGGTTTTCCCTTGGATCGTCCCATGCGGTGCGGATCTGTTTCCAATGATGTAGTCGTTTTAATGCTTCACCTTGTTTATCAGTGAATATTCTAGCATCTATTCCACATTGAATGTCAACTGGTAAACCAAGTTTCTCAAGACGATCAACACTTTGATAGAATTTCGGATTTGCCGTGAAAGAATTATCCATCACTGAAATGTACTTGCCTTTCGAGTTCAGGTTCTTAGGTTCAACAGATTCTATTTTGCCTTCTTTAGTAGGAACCACGCAGAAAGGACATCTACGCACACAACCCCTAGAGAACCACACATAGCTTGTTTCACATTTTGGGTAAATGGAATAGTCGAGGCAAGAATCTTCTATCTCTTTTGGCAATCTCGAAGTTACGTTGAATCCTGTTCCACCGCAAACCATCTCAGGCGTGACAATGGACTTATTTGTGAATTGAAAGATACTTGAACAGTAAACCCGATCATACTCTTTGCGGAACAGAGGACTATACCACTGAACGAGGTCTTTTTCATCTTTGTGAAAACTGCTGATCTGCATGTAAGCAGTATTCTCTATCTTAGGTTCAATGTTGACTAGAGCAATTTTGCTCATTTCTCTACATCTCCAAGCTTCTCAACAAAAGCATACACCCGAATCTTGCGATAATGGTTACCATCAGACTTACTGCGTGTCCACCCAACTTCCTCAATGTTACCTGCACGCAGATGTTTAGCGCAGAAAGCGCCTTTACCATGCGCTTTACCATCCTTCGATTTTGGAAAATACCTATCAAAACCATATTTGCCAAGATCGTCCGCAGTGAACGTGGTGCGCTGTTCCAAAGTCATTATGGTATGCAAAGTTTTGAGAACGTCTTTTTCACGGTATGTGATTTTGTCTAAATCAAATGGTTCAGGTTCAAAAGTCTGACTCATGGATTGATTTCCAACTCCTTCAAGGCATCCCTAGTTACTTTGTCAAGTGCCTGCAATCTCGCGCTAACTAGAATCACTGGCGTGGTTTTCGTATCGTTGAATGCTGAATCTGGACTGATAACCAAAGGTCTAAGAGTCTTTGGAAAGTAGATGCTTGGAGAACACCAGTCGAAGGAATAGGATAAGTCCTCTAGAAGTCGTTTCGCTGATCTCAGAAACTTTTTATCATAGTACCAAAGTCCGCAATCTCGAAAGGCTTTGTTCAGGTCAAGCAATTCATTCCAAGATTGTAAGTAAAAGTAATCCGTGCATCTGAATCTCAAGTTCTTGTAGGTTGTCACGCCGACTATGTGAAAAACATCGGTGGGCAGATTCTTGGCTTTGAAGATTGGATTCCATTGATTATCGTCTTGTGTTTGATGGTAGGTAATTGAATCTATTGTGTCATTGAACTTGCTTCTTACCGAAGGTTCTTGCTTAAGACAAGAAACTTCACTCATGGGCAAGTCTCCTTCTCCAACAGTTTGGCTTGTCTTCCATGCTTGAAACCGTGAAGCATAGCTGGAATGTAGATGTTTCGAGCAAAATCCAAAAGCCGAGCAATTTCTTCATCATCAACGCCCTTCAATCTTAAAGTCCATTCAATAATGTGCGCTGTGTAATCCCAATGATCTTCAGCTTCCCGATCAAAACTTTCATTCATACTTTTCTAGTGCTCCCTATTCGATGTCAACTTCACGTATCAATTCTGCTTTTCTCGCTTCAACCTTGAAAAAGCTGGAACCCTCTTTCACTTCAGCAATAGCCTTCTGAACTGCAACCTCTAATGTGTCAGCTACGACTGTTTCAGTTGACCAATGATCCCAATGTTCAGGTTCCTCTTCCTCTGGTTTAACTGATACTGCCCACATTTGTACATCCCAAATCTTCAATATTTTTCACCTCTCGTTCAATGTTCCCTGTTTACTGTTCGACTTGCCTGACGTTCCAAATACTTTCTGAACCTACGCTGAACCAAACCCTATTTCTCCTCTCTAGGTTTCGGTGCTCTCCTCATCCCCGTAGAATCCCGACACCAATATCCCCAGCGTTCATGGTACCACTTTCTTTTCCCATCCACTGAATCGTAACCAGTGAAACGACTTGGTTTGATTTCCTTTCCACACCACATGCAGAAAATCGGCTCCTGGCTCTCGCCCTTTCTTGGCGAGGCTTCTTTCGGTAAAGAAGTCTCTTTCATTGTTTTCATGCCTTCTTTGTCATTTGCACATTCCGATAAAATTCAGGATATGCTTGAACTAATCGTTCTGCTTGGTCGTAGGGGTTTGGTTCTTGCCGTGCAACTGCCAAGAGCCAGTTTCTAATAGACTCACACATGAATCGGTTTCATCTCCTGTACTCGTTTGAAATTTCTAAGATTCACGAAACTAGCCTTGAAAACTCCGCAGCCACAACGCAGTCGCTTAGACTGATCGTTCCATTCAAGCGGCTGATGGCATTTGGGACATGGTTCACGGCAAACGTAAACAATCATTGCTTGTTTCTCCTTTTCCACTGCCGGATAACTTGCATATTCTTCAAAAACTCTAGTTCACGCATGTCTTCCTTCAATTTGGCTTCAAGCCTGTCCAAACGCTCCATGAGTAAACGATCCTCCATTTGCAACGTCATGGTTCATATTCAACTCCAACACTAGCCCACAAATCCACATCACTCAAATCATCATCACTCCACTCTTTCTCGGAAAGAATGACAAGTCTGCTCCAGCAACCTGCACAAGCCACTTTGTCACGGTTATGGCAAGCTAAACAAACATCATCAGTCATGCTTTCACCTTGTCTAGTCTCTGTTGAAGTTTGTAGACTTCATCCCAAAGTTTGCCCACAGTCTGTTCCATAAAGTCTAATCGTTCTTCCAAAGTTCTTTTCGTCATGCTTTCATCTCCTCATATCAACCAAAATCTCAGGATACGCATGCTGCAAACAATACTCCCAATTCGGATAGGGTCCGTCTTTGGGTATGGGACGTTGGTAGCGTTTGCAGAAGCCACATTGATTTTTCGGACAACTATCACACTGACTCACGCTTTCATCTCCTTCAAGTTACGTGGGCTAGTTGTCTCCGTGACACAAAGGAGAAAGGAGAAAAGAACGAAACAATTCGCATAGATAGAACCAGAGACAACCAACCTCTCACGCCTCCGTTTTTACGGCACGTTTTCCACGCAAATCCTCACGCACTTCAATCCAAACTGTCAAGAGTTCGTCAGCTTTCCGTTGAAGACTTCCGGATTCAACAAACTTCTTATCAGCCAAAAACTAAGCCTCCTTTGCTAGAGAGTCAGATGGAATCGTAGTTCTTGCCAGCTTCTCGCGGACAGCATCCCGAATGAATTCGTGTTCGTTTACCCAGAATTTGGTGTGGTCAATGACTTCAGTGACTTCTTGATACAGTTCTTTCGGTATTCGGATTGGAATCCATTCCAACACAATACACCTGTGATACACCTATGCTACATTAAGTAGTATTTATAATTTGTGATACTTCGTTTTGTTCAAAAGTAGAGGCAAAACATAAATGAATGAGAAAAGTATCAATATATATTAACAGAAAAAGCTGAGTTGCATTATGCCTTCAACTAAACAGAAACCTTCAGATCGGATTCCGATAAGAATACCTGAGCCATTGATACTTGAAGTTGAAAGAGTTATCCTTCAATTACCAGAGTTTTCTTGGAATCGACAGAAATTTGTTGAAGAGGCAATACGCGAAAAGATTTTGCGATTGCGCCAGCTTCAAGCAAAGATTCATAATGTAAACGCACAGCTTCACACACGAAATCCTCAAGAGACCCGTAACCGAGCCAAGACAAATCATGAGTGATGCGAGCAAACAGTTCTTCGCAAAGCTTCTCACAATGGATGCGAATCTCATTCATACATTTTTCACCGCCGTCAAGCCGCTTTCCCCGCGTAATTATGCGATCTGTATGAACTTCCAACACAAACCTTTCCTATACATTCTAACACTGAATCAGATATAAAAGTTTTCTCGAACCGTACAAAATGCTCCTTAAAGACCCAAGTTGAAATGAACAATTAGCTCTCAACATCGTTTTCTTTTGCGTTCGATACAGTCTTCCCAACCTTCTGAGAAGAACTCTAGAGACTCATTCAGATTTAAACCCCGAATATGAAACGACATAGAAACTCGCTGGGGAGGTCTGTTAAAGTGAATTGCTATAGAATAAAAAACTTTCTCAAAACTTGAGAGAGGACAGTCGAAGACAGATACCCTTATTCGCCTTTCCATCTCCGACTTTAAACCTCTCAATCCGTAGCTTAGCACGGATAAAGCAGAGACCCACTAAGCGAACTATAGTATCATATTGGAAGCTATAAGGTTTTCGTCAAGTGAAAGTGAACAGGTCATTCTTTTGATTCCGTCTTGCCTCTTTTCAAGCCTTCCAAAAACAATGTAAACTTCCTATCAACTTCAGGATCACTCAACAACTCCAACACTTTCTCCTTCCTCAAAACTTTCTCAGCACCCTCCTGACTCAAAGGGGTACTACATTTCACACAAAACACCGCGTCAAACGGGTTTGTTGCTCCACACCTGAAACATTTCTTAGGCTTCAAAACACTAGGCTTCTCAATCAGTTTCGTTACGGACTCGACACCAGCCAAAGCCAAAAACGCTTCTTTCCCATCAACACCCGTCACATGAGTATAACGCGCAAACATCTGACTATTCTTACTCCACCTGAACATTTTCTTAGCAACCTCATCCGAAACGCGCACCTGACGATTCTTAGCCGTCCAAGTAATCTTCGTATGCCTCAAAACATGCAAACTAATATTCCTATTCAAACCAGATTGCACCCCATACCTTTTAAACTGCCTCTCAGCAAAACCATACTCAATCCCCTCCAACTGCGAACCATAAACCCCACCTCGCCGCCTAACCCACAAAGGCGACTCAGGATTCGATCTTGAAGGATGATGATTCAACCAAACATCAAGTAGCGGTGCAAACACCACAACCGGAAACGTGCTTGGACCCGTCTTACCAGAAATAGCCACATCAAACCCGTAACTCATATGCTCACAATGCCGCACCTTCAAATCCAACAATTCACCAGGTCTCAACGCACCCTCAACGGCAACAGCATACATAGCCTTGTTTCTAGGATGATCCACCACTTCGAGCAACTGATAAAACTCTTCCTCGCTAAGCCATTTATCTTTCAGTTTCTCTTCCCAATCAATATGCTGCTCCTTGATTTTCTTCCAAGGCTTCGGAACAACCTCATCCTCTGGATCTGAAAGCCAACGCGCATACCGCTTCAAACTACGAACATACAAATTCCAACTACTCGGCTCCAAATCCGCTTTCATCAAATTCAAAACCCTGGTAACTTCCGGCTCATCAAGAAACACCTTTTCAAAAACAACCTTGCCCACACCATTAAACTTCTTCACTGCAAGACCATAATGACTACGACCATCAGGCCCTAGCTGATGCTGCCTAGCAAAAAACTCATCGAGACTCAACGCTGCCTTCTCCTCAAAACTCTATGGAAACGAACCAATATTTAAAATCTGCCCTAAACCCAAACTTTTAAAGCAGAAGAACCCAAATACGACAACTTACTAATTCACAAACCAAACCCCTTGAAGGATGATGATTCAACCAAACATCAAGAAGGTAGAGATCGAAGCCTCATGGAAAGACCATACGAAATTATAGGTGCTGACGGAGACATATTCGATTGTGGGTATAGAAAAGATTTAAGTACTTATTTATACTAAAGAAGTATCATGGTGAGAATATGGTAGAAGAATCATTCGTAGCCACAATTCAAGTGTTTAGAAGAATAGCAATCCCCATTGAAGTTTTCACACTTTTACAGCTTAAGGAGGGTGAAAAGGTACGGGTCTCGATAGAGAAAGTCTGAAGCAATACACCAAACATTTATTTCACGAACGACAAAGAGAGCGTTTTAAGGCAATTCGTGAAATGGCTATTTTATATCTGGGTGGAAAGTGCAATGTTTGTTTGACTACTAAGAATCTTCAAATAAGAATCTTCAAATTCACCATAAAAATGGTAATGCGGAAAATGGTTCGCATACTCACTGACATACTGCACAGAAGGCGGCTGTCCAGAGTCAAAGAAGTGTCCGTTTCCAGACGAATACGGCAAACCGTTAAAGAAGTGAGGTTGAAAAACATGCCATATAAACGAGTCATTATAGAAATTGAATTCGACAACTTGATAAGAACTGATGATACTCAGAGGGTGTTAAATGTAATCGAGAATTGCAATAGAGAGTTTCTTAATGCTCTCGGAGTAAATATTGAGAAAGTTAAGTTGATAATGCCATCTAAGTAGTGAGGTTGAAAGTTGCCGAGGATTTACAAGCCAAGATACAAGGAAGGCACAACAAAATGAGGTTTCGTGTTAATTGGGCTTTCAGAGATGGGAGACATTGGATACGTGGACATGACATAATTGAGACTGATAACCCTGACTTTAACGAGGATAATGCAGAAGATATGATGGATGTAGAAATGGAATGCAAGACTTCGATAACGGAAACTAAAATGGCGAATTTCCGCAAAAATGCCTGCGCTGATTCTCCTCAAACTTGGAAAGTCCTTTCAGTGAAGAAGGTTTCAATATGAAATGTCCTGAGTGTAAAAGGAATTTCGGATCTAGAGATGTGCGCGTCGTAGCTTTTCATCTATCCTGTCATAAAATGCCTTATTCCATTGTTCTCACAATCCTCAGAAAAATGGGGTACAAGGAAGAAGACCTTGAACAATTCAGCAAATATCCGTTCTTAGATCTGAAGAGAAGTAATGGCAGTACTCAGAGATTTCAAAAACTGTTAGAAAAAGAGAAGGCAAAACAATGAACCTCTCACAGTTAATTCCAATTATTTGCGCCATAATCGTTTTTGTTCTTTGGCTCGATGATAAGATAACTAAAAAGAAGGCAAAAACATGACAGAACTAGAGATCATAATAATCGCCGAAGTTCTTTGGTTTTCACTATTTGTTTGCTACTGCCTTTATGACCGAGACAAGAAAAAGAAGAGTCATATTGTTGGTTGTGGGGGGATGCTTGCGCTGAAATGGAGAAAGGAGAAGGCTTAGAAATAGTGGCGCAGCACCCCAATCCCTACCGAAACACCTTGTAGATTAAGCCTCCGATGCCAACAATCAAGAATATCCAGCTTATGCCTAAGCCTGCTTCAGGAACCAGTAAACTCAAAATGCCTCCGGCACCGCCAAACAGTATTAGCAAGATGATTATAGGGCTAAAGCTCTTGTATCGGTTGTAGAGTGGTACGAAGAAGATTAGTAGTACTAGGCCGTAGAAGAGGTTGCCGACTAGGTTTGTGTAAGGCATGAAAAGGAATCCTATAAAGTTGCCCATGTTCAACTGGTAAATGAGAAGATCATAAATGCCTGGATCAGTCACGCCCACGTTGTCTATGAGACTGTTTGCTATGCTGGTTCCCCACGTTGCCGTCAATATTGTGCTCCCTCCAACATATTCATGCTTAGTGTACGTTTGAAACACCCACGTACTGTTCGTGATTTCAGTTTCATTCAAGAAGCCTGAAATGAATGTGGCTTTGTCAATCCATCCGCCGCTTCCGATTTGCATGTACATTTCAAGTCGCAACGCTTGAAAACCAACATCCAACGGAACTTTAGGACAAGCCCATGTTGCATTCATTAAGCCTTCAGTATCGTTAGCGCGTCCTGATATGCTGATGTAACCGTTTGAAATTTCCAGCATGTCTCCGTCATCGTACACTATGAACACTCTGTAACCGACGTAGCCAGTTAGGTTTCCGTTTGCGCTGATGCTTACGCTGGCATTATAGTTTGGAGCATTTTCGCTGAGTTTGTAGCCTGTGACTGTGTTGATTGTTTGAGTGTCAGGACAAAAATAGTAGGTTTGACTTATGTCCGCTGGAATCACAACTGGCGCGGTCAAGGTCAACGTGAAATTGGCGTTTGCGAAAACAGAGGTTGTGGTATTGTAGACTTGGATGTTCCAAACGAAAGTGCCATAGGTCAGGAACATATAGGTGATTGAATTTGTTGTGCTGTTCACTAAGGCTGTTGTGTTGGAACCAGAGAGCTGCCATGTTCCAGTGTTGTTGAGCCATAAA
>Ga0315294_10001163_pt1 | contig 28398 bp, 24 predicted proteins | sample YL17G13_40_MG_FD_203626 | JGI IMG/M metagenome (GOLD analysis project Ga0315294, IMG submission 203626) | Sediment microbial communities from Yellowstone Lake, YNP, Wyoming, USA - YL17G13_40 | ecosystem: Environmental > Aquatic > Freshwater > Lake > Sediment | place: USA: Wyoming | collected... | reverse complement strand
GGGCGACCCGGCGATCCAGGTAGACCGTCTGACCAAGCGATACCGGCTCGGCCAGGGAGCGCACGGCCCCTACCGGTACCGGACCCTCCGCGACGCCCTGACCGAAAGGTTCAAGGCTCCGTTCCGGAGGATCAGGTCCGCGCTCGGCGGAGGAGCTCCTCCTCCCCCGGTTCCCGACACGATCGAGGCGCTGAAGGAGGTCTCGTTCACCGTTTCCGAAGGCGAAGCGGTCGGCATCGTGGGCAGGAACGGATCGGGGAAGAGCACCCTGCTCAAGATCCTCTCCCGCATCACGATGCCCACCGAGGGACAGGCGCTCATCCGGGGACGGGTCGGCTCCCTGCTCGAGGTGGGAACGGGTTTCCACCCCGAGCTGACCGGCCGGGAGAACATATTCCTGAGCGGGGCGATCCTGGGCATGCGCAACGCCGAGATCAGGAAGGCGTTCGACGGGATAGTCGCCTTCGCCGAGATCGAGCCGTTCCTGGACACGCCGGTCAAGCGCTACTCGAGCGGCATGTACCTGCGGCTGGCGTTCGCGGTCGCCGCCCATCTCGAGCCGGACATCCTGCTGGTGGACGAGGTGCTGGCGGTGGGCGACGTGTCGTTCCAGAGGAAATGCCTGAACAAGATGCAGGACGTGGGCCGGGAAGGAAGGACCGTCCTCTTCGTGTCGCACAACATGCCTGCCGTCGCCCGGCTGTGCAGCAGGGCCATCCTGCTCGACGGCGGACGCCTCCTGGCGGACGGCCCCACCCACAAGGTCATCTCCAGATACCTGCAGTCCGGCGTGGGAACCCAGGCGCGCCGCGAATGGACGGACGAGGCCGGGGCGCCCGGCGACGGGACGGCCCGCCTGCGCTCCGTCACCGTCCGCAGCGAGGGCACGATCACGGAGACCGTGGACATCCGGAAGCCGATGACGATCGAGATGGAGTTCGACGTGCTCACGGGCGGAGTCGTCCTCGTCCCGAACCTGCACGTGATCAACGACGAGGGCGCGACCGTGTTCATCACGCACGACTGCGACCCGGCATGGCGGAGGAAGCCGCGGCCGGCCGGCCGTTACCGCAGCACCGCGCGCATCCCCGGCAACCTGCTGGCCGAGGGACTGATGATGGTGAGCGCAGCCGTCAGCACGCACGATCCCCTCAAGGTCCACTTCTTCGAGCGGGACGCCGTCGCCTTCCAGGTCGTCGACACCCTCGAGGGAGATTCCGCCCGCGCGGATTACGCCGGGCACATGCCGGGCGTCGTGCGGCCCCTGCTCGACTGGACCACCGAGTTCACTCCGGCCCAACCCTAAAGTTGCTACCATGATGAAAAGGAAGATGACGCGATGAAAGTGGCGATTCTGGCGGGGGGGCTGGGGACCAGGCTTTCGGAAGAGACCGGCCTCAAGCCCAAGCCCATGGTCGAGATAGGCGGCAAGCCGATCCTCTGGCACATCATGAAGCATTACGCCGGGTTCGGCCACCGGGAGTTCGCAATCGCCCTCGGATACCGGGGCGACCAGATCAAGAGGTACTTCCTCGATTACCGCAACATGAACGGGAGCCTCACTGTCAGCGTGGGCCGCGGAGAAGCCCGGCCGCACGAGAAGGTCGAAGACGACTGGACGGTGCACCTCTTGGACACGGGCGACGGAACCAACACCGGCGGGCGCGTGCGCAGGATGAAGGAACTCCTCCAGGACGGCACGTTCATGGCCACCTACGGTGACGGGGTCAGCGACGTCGACCTGGAGGAACTGCTCAAGTTCCACAAGGCGCAGGGCAGGCTGGCGACGGTGACCGCGGTCCGGCCCCCCGCCCGGTTCGGAGGGCTCGTCTTCGACGGCAACCTCGTGAAGGAGTTCACGGAAAAGCCCCAGATCGGCGAAGGATGGATCAACGGCGGCTTCATGGTGTTCGAGCCGGGCGTTTTCGAGCGCCTGAAGGGGGACGACACCAGCCTCGAAGCCGACGTGCTGGAAGGGCTCGCCCGGGACCGCCAACTGGCCGCGTTCCGGCACGAGGGCTTCTGGCAGTGCATGGACACCCTCCGCGACGTGAGACTGCTGGAGGGCCTCTGGCAGGAAAACCGGCCCCCCTGGAAGACGTGGAAGTGACCGCGAGCGACGGGGGGTTCTGGCAGGATCGGCCGGTATTCGTTACCGGGGCCACCGGGCTGGCCGGCGGGTGGCTGGTCAAGCGGCTGGTCGGGAACCGGGCGCGCGTCGTCTGTCTCGTGCGCGACTGGGTGCCCGAGAGCGTCGTTCTCGCGGGAGACCTCCTGAACCGGGTGACCACGGTCCGGGGCGACGTGTGCGACCAGCGCCTGCTCGAGCGCACGCTCGGGGAATACGAGATCGACACGGTGCTCCACTTGGCGGCCCAGACCATCGTCCCGATCGCCAACCGCAACTCCGTTTCGACGTGGCAGACGAACGTGGGCGGAACATGGTCGCTCCTCGAGGCATGCCGCCGCGTACCCACGGTCAAGCGGATCGTGATGGCTTCCTCCGACAAGGCGTACGGGGAGACGAAGGACCTTCCCTACACCGAGGAGACCCCGCTGAACGGGCGCAGTCCCTACGATGCCAGCAAGTCCTGCGCCGACCTGATCGGCCAGTCCTACGCCGCGACCTTCGGAACTCCCGTCATGATCACGCGGTGCGGGAACTTCTTCGGGGGCGGCGATCTCAACTGGAACCGGCTGGTCCCCGGCACCATCCGGTCCGTCCTCCGGGGCAAGCGGCCCGTCGTCCGGTCGGACGGGAAGTGCATCCGGGACTACTTCTACGTCGAGGACGCCGCCAACGCCTACATGCTTCTCGCCGAAAGGCAGGCGGACGATCCGGCGCTGAACGGCAACGCGTTCAACTTCTCCACCGAGGTCCACATGTCCGTGCTCGAGGTCGTCGACAGGATACTGGCCGCGACGGGATCGACCCTCAAGCCCGATATCCGCAACGAGGCCGCCCACGAGATACCCAGCCAGTACCTGAACGCCGGCAAGGCCCGGAAGATGCTGAAATGGTCGCCGCTGTTCACGTTCGAGGAAGGGCTGAAGCTGACCATCGACTGGTACAGGAAGTTCCTGAAAGCCTGAAGCGGCATGGCCTCCCGAACGACCTGCCGATCCTGTGAGGGCGACCGCCTGCAGCTGGTGCTGTCGCTGGGCTCCACCCCGCTTGCCAACGCCATCCTGACGGCCGACAAGCTGGACCAGCCCGAGCCCCGGTATCCGCTCGACCTCGCGTTCTGCCCCGCGTGTTCGCTGGTCCAGATCACGGAAACCGTGCCGCCCGAGATCCTGTTCGGCGAGTACCCGTACTTCTCCTCCTTCTCGGACGCCATGGTCAGGCACGCGGGGGACCTCGTGAACCGGCTGATCACGGACCTGGGACTCGGCAAGGAAAGCCTGGCGGTGGAGCTGGCCAGCAACGACGGGTATCTCCTCCAGCACTACCTCAAGCGGGGAGTTCCCGTGCTGGGCATCGAGCCGGCGCGCAACGTCGTGAAGGCGGCGGAGGAGCGGGGAGTCACCACGCTCTGCGAGTTCTTCGGCGAAGCCACGGCCGCCCGGTTGGCCGCCGAGGGGCGGCGGGCCGACGTCATCCATGCCAACAACGTCCTGGCCCACGTCGCCGACCTCAACGGATTCGTCGCCGGCATGGCGACGCTCCTCAAGGACCGGGGAACCGTGATCGTCGAGACGCCCTACGTCAGGAACCTGCTGGACAACGTCGAGTTCGACACCATCTACCACGAGCACCTGTGCTACTACTCGCTGACGGCGCTGGAAGGTCTGTTCCGCCGCCACGGGCTGGTCATCCGCGAGGTCGAGCGCATGGAAATCCACGGTGGCTCGCTCCGCGTCTTCGCCGGTCATGCTTCCGCCTGCAAGCCGGGCGCGTCCGTGGCGTCCCTGCTGGCCGAGGAACGGCAGGCGGGCCTGGACACGCTGGCGGCGTACCGGGAACTCGCGGACAAGGTGAGCGCGCTCCGGGCCAGCCTGACTTTCCTGCTGGGGAGGCTGAAGAACGAGGGCAAACGGCTCGCAGCCTACGGCGCCTCGGCCAAGGGCTCGACCCTCCTCAACTGCTTCGGCATAGGGCGGGAAACGCTTGAATTCGTCGCGGATCGGAGCACGGTCAAACAGGGGCGGTTCACGCCGGGGACCCACCTGCCCATACTCCCCCCCGAGGAGCTCCTCAGGAGGATGCCCGACTATGTCCTGCTCCTGACATGGAACTTCGCCGGAGAGATACTGGAACAACAGGCCGGCTACCGGGAACGGGGCGGGAAGTTCATCCTCCCGGTTCCCGAGCCGCGCGTGGTCTAGGGAGGCCGTGATGATCTTCAGCGAGACTCCGCTCCGGGGCGCCTTCGTGATCGAGCCGGAACGCATCGAGGACGAGCGCGGGTTCTTCGCCCGGATCTGGACGGGGGTGGAGTTCGCCGACCGCGGGCTCAACCCGGCACTGGTGCAGTCCAACGTGGCGTTCAACAGGGCCCGGGGAACGCTCCGCGGCATGCACTTCCAGAAGGCGCCGCACCAGGAGGCCAAGCTCGTGCGCTGCACGATGGGATCCATCCAGGACGTCATCATCGACCTGCGCGCCGGCTCGCCCACCTTCTCCAAATGGACCAGCGTGGTGCTGTCGTCAGGGAACCGGCTCATGCTCTACGTGCCGGAGGATTTCGCCCATGGCTACATCACCCTCGAGGATTCCACCGAAGTCTTCTACCAGATGTCCCAGCTCTACCATCCGGAATCCGCCTCCGGCGTCCGGTGGGACGATCCGGCGTTCGGCATCCGGTGGCAGATCGAGCCGGTGGTCATGAACGCCCGGGATCGCGGCTATCCCGCCTTCCACCCATGAAGAAGGTATTGCTCACCGGCGCAACCGGGTTCATCGGCCGCCACTGCCTCGCCCCTCTCGCGGCGCGCGGGTACGAGATCCACGCGGTCACCGCCCCGGGCTTCCCGGGCGCGCCCGCGGAGAACACGGCGTGGCACGAGATCGATCTGCTCGGTTCCGGGTCGGCGGCCGGGCTCATCGCCCGGGTCCGCCCTTCCCACCTCCTGCACATGGCCTGGTACGCGAAGCCCGGCGCGTTCTGGAACGCGGAGGAGAACCTGGACTGGACCAGGGCCAGCCTCGAACTCGTGCTCGAGTTCGCCCGGAAGGGCGGGAAGCGTGCGACCGTGGCGGGCACATGCGCCGAGTACGACTGGAGCTTCCCGCGGCTCGTCGAGCGGGAGACGCCGCTCAGACCGTCCTCGCTCTACGGAACGTGCAAGAACAGCCTGCGCGAGCTGGCTGAGGCCGCGGCCGGCAAGCTCGGGCTGAGCCTGTCCTGGGGGCGGATCTTCCTGCTATACGGGCCGCATGAGCCCCCGGAGCGTCTCGTCGCGTCCGTCGCCCGGGCCCTGCTCGCCGGCCAGCCTGCCCCGTGCACGCGCGGAGACCAGGTCCGGGATTTCCTGCACGTCACGGATGTGGCCGGCGCTTTCGCCGCACTGCTCGACGGCGGCGTCGAGGGCGCGGTGAACATCGCGTCCGGCGACGCCGTCACGGTCCGGAAGGTGGTCGAGACGGTCGGGGCGGCGGCGGGACGCCCCGACCTCGTGCGCCTGGGGGCGATTCCAACCCAGCCGAACGAGCCGGCCGAGATGCGCGCCGACACGCGGCGGCTCAATGACGAGGTCGGGTGGCATCCCGCATTCCCGCTCGAGCGCGGCATAGGGGAAACCGTGGCCTGGTGGAAGCGCAGGATGGCGGAGGCAGGATGAAGCTGACCGTGGACACCGAAGCCCGGACCCTCGTGGTCGAGGACGGCGGGCGGCGGCGCGAGATGCCCCTGTACTCCCGGGAGGCCTTCGAGATCCTCTCGCGGCAGTGGCTCAAGGTCGGCTGGAACGAGAAGTACCCGTACACGTTCACCTGGATGGGCCGGCCGGTGATCCAGCTTCCCGAGGACATCGTCCGGGCGCAGGAGGCCATCTACCGGGTGAAGCCGGACGTCCTGGTCGAGACCGGCATCGCCCACGGCGGCTCCCTGATCCTCTATGCAAGCCTGCTCAAGGCGATGGGAAAGGGACGCGTGATCGGCGTGGACATCGAGATCAGGCCGCACAACCGCAAGGCGATCGAGCAACACGAGCTGTTTCCGCTGATCGACCTGATCGAAGGCGATTCCGCCTCCCCCGCCGTCGCGGCAAGGGTCAGAGGCCTGGTCAAACCGGGGGAATCCGTCATGGTCTTCCTGGACTCGAACCACGCGAAGGATCACGTCCTGGCCGAGCTGGAAGGCTACCATGGGCTGGTAACGCCCGGTTCCTACATCGTCGCGACGGACGGCAGCATGCAGGACCTGCACGACGTGCCGCGGGGCCGGCCGGAGTGGATCCGGGACAACCCGGTCGCGGCGGTCGCCGAGTTCTGCGCCCGGCATCCCGAGTTCAGGATCGACCGCCCGGAATGGGCGTTCAACGAAAGCGAGCTCCGCGAGAGCATCACGCACTGGCCCGACGCGTGGCTGAAGAGAACCTGAAGGACCGGCTTCGCCTCGTCGCGAGGCGCGTCCGCGGACTGGCCTCCCGGCTGTCCACCGCGCGGCTGGCCCGGAACCGCGCGGCCCTGGTCGCCTTCCGGAAACTGCACGTCGGGTGCGGCCCCATCCACGTGGACGGCTTCCTGAACGTTGACGCGCAGGCCCTGCGCAGCGTGGACTTCGTCTGCAAGCTCGAGGAACTGGACCGCTGGTACCCGGCGGGGAACGCGGAGCTGATCTACGCCTGCCACGTGCTCGAGCACTACGCCACCGACGAGGTCCCTCCCCTGCTCGCCGTGTTCCACCGTCTCCTGGCCCCCGGCGGCGAACTCCGGCTGTCCGTCCCCGACCTCGACCGGATCGTGCGGATCTACACGAAGAACCGGGAGCACTTCCAGACCCCGGGCAACTCGCCCTGGGTCGGGCTGATCTACGGCGGACAGCTCGACCGGTGGGATTTCCACCGCACCGGGTTCAACTTCTGCTGGATGAAGTATCTGCTCGAGCGCGCCGGGTTCCGCGAGATCGCCGAGTATCCGCACGAGCCGCACTTCCTCGGGATCAAGGACGGCAGTCTCGCGCAGGAGCCCTTCGGCGAGTTCCTGAGCCTGAACGTCAGGGCCGTGAAGTGATCGTCCGCGCGGCGGTCCTCGGGATCGCCTGGCTCATCGCGGTCGCCTGGCGTCCGTTCGTGCTCGGCCTCTATCACGACGACTGGTGCTGGGCCATCGAGGGCGCGGGCCACGGCGGCCCCTTCTCCTGGCAACGCCTCGCCTACATCCTCTACCTCGACCTTGGCAGACCGGTCAACGCGTTCTGCTGCTACCTGGCCTCGTCCTGGTGCGGCAGATCGCCGTTCCTCCTGCAACTCAACTCCGCGCTCGCCGTCCTCCTCGCCGGCTGGTCCATCGCCGCGCTGCTGGATGCCGCAGGCAGGCTGTACCGTCCGGCCGCGGCCCCGCGCTGGGCCTCGGTGCGTGCGGCCGTGCTCTGGTTCGTCCTGCCCTGGACCTTCGGGTCCACGGCCTGGCCGGTCGCCTTCCCTATCGTCGTGGGCCTGGCGCTCTTCTGCCTGAGCGGCGCCCTGCTCTTCGACGGGTGGGCACGGAATAGGCCCGCGGCGGCCCTGCCTGCCTTCCTCTATCTGGCGAGTTGCCTGTGCTACGAAGCCACGTACTTCCAGTTCGCCGTCCTGTTCCTGTTCGGCGCGGTCACGTGGCCCGGGAAGCGCGCGGGTTCCCGGGCATTCATCCGGCCCCTGGCTGCGTTCCTGATCGCGCAGACGGCCGCGATCGCCTGGAACCGGCTCTGCCCGTATCTCGCGGGCAATGCGACCATCGCGAAGCACTTCAACGCCGGATGGCTCCCGCTCTTCCTCCTGTCGCTTGGCGGACTCAAGGCCCAGTTGCTGTCGAGCGCGCCGGAGTGTCATCGCGCGCTCGCCTGGCTGGTCAGGGCCGCCGTCGGCCTCGGAGGAGCCGCCGCGGTGGCGGGACTCCTGTCCCGCCGCCGGCGGACGTTCGCCCTGCGGTGTCTCGCGGGCCTCTCCTTCTGCGTCCTGGGCGTCCTGCTCTCGATCTGGCTCTACTCGATCGCGGGATACCAGGTCGTGGGAAGGGGCATCTTCTCGCGCACCACGCTCGTCCTGAGCCTGTGGCTGATCGTCGCCGTCTGGCTGTTCGACCTGCTCGCGAAGGAAGTCTGGCCCCGGATCGGGGCAGTCGCCGCCGGGCTGGTCGCGATTGCGGCGGCCTGCCTGCTCGTCGCCAGTCTGGGCCGGGTCCGGGACTGGGCGGAAGCCTGGAGGCTGGAGAAGGAGATCATCGCGGCCGCCCCCGTCCGGGACCTGGCCTCCACGGGCCCGCTCGCGATCATCGTCCTGTCGGCCCCCGCGTTCCACCAGGAAGTGCCCGTGTTCGCTGCGACCTGGGACATCAGCGCGGCCATGAACAACAGCTACCCCGAGCTGAGGCTGGCGGACGACCGGAGAGGACTCCGCCCCTCGGGATGGAGGCTGTTCACGGTCCAGCGGGAATGGGTATCAGCCTGGGACGGCCGGTCGATGACCCAGGGCCCTCCCCCCGACGGGAAGCCGGCCCACTGGACTCTCCGGGGCGACGAGGTCTGGCTGTGGCGCTACCCGGACCGGCGGCTGGTCAGGGTCCGGCCGCCCCTGGTCCTGGGCGGACCGAACCCGGTCGTGCGCGCCGTCCGCTAGGCGGGTCCGCGGACCCGGTCGGCCAGCCAGCGCACGGGAACCAGGCTGACGTCGAAGGAAGCATCGAGCAGATTGCGGAGCAGCCCCGGCCACTTCCCCGGGTAGGACCCGCCGAATCTCCAGACCAGCCTGATCCGGCTCCACCACTGGGACGCGCGGTGGGCCGCGCTCAGTCCGCCCGGACGCCACGCGTACCGGACCATGCTCCCGGGCAGGTTGGCCATCCGCCAGCGCAGGCCGATCCGGAGCCAGAGGTAGTAGTCCTCGGCGTGGATGTACTCCGCCGTGTAGCCGCCCGCGGCGCGGGCGGCATCCTTCCGGAACACGACGCTCGAGTGGACGAACGGGCACGACCCGAGCATCGCGCCGCGGATCGCCCGGTCCGAGGCGGGGACATGGCGGTCGAACCGGCGACCCGTCCGCTCCCGGACGACGAGGGCGCCGGTGCCGATGAGGGCCAGCCGCGGGTCCCGGCGGAGCGCGGCCACCTGCCGCGCCAGCTTCGCCCGGCCGGTCCATTCGTCGTCGTGGTCGATGCGGGCGATGAACCCGCCCCGGGCCTCCGCCATGCCGGAGCGCAGGGCTCCCACTATCCCCGACGACCGGGAACGACGGATCCGGCGCACGCGCCGGTCCCGGCGCATGAGCTTGCGGATCAGCACGGGAGTGGAGTCGGTGGAGGCGTCGTCCACGATGATCAGCTCCAGCGACCGGAACGTCTGGCGCAGGACGCTCCCGGCCGCCCGCCGGAGCCGGTCCCCGCCGTTCCGGACCGGGAGGATCACGCTCACCGCCGGGGTCACTCCGGTATCCCCCTTCCCTCGACCAGCGAACGGTAAAGCTCTCCGTACCGTCCGGCTATTCCCCCCCAGGTGTGGCTCGCCTTCCACAGCGCGTGGGCCCGGCCGGCCAGCTCGCGGCGGGCCCCGTCGTCGTCCAGGAGCCGGTTCGCCTCGGCCGCCATCGACTCCGGCCCGTCCACCAGACGAAGCACCTCGGCGTGATCGCTCACGTTCCCGACCCGCGTGGTCACCAGCGGCGTGCGGGAAGCGAACGCCTCGTACATGACCAGCGGCGCGCATTCCACCGGAGAGGCGAACAGGAAGAGGTCGGCCGCCTCGAGGGCGCTCACGACCTCGTCCCGGGGCAGGTCGCGGAAGAACGCGACGCCCCGGGTCAGCGCCGCGCGGGCCCGGCACTTCCACCAGCATCCGCGCCAGGGCCGAAGCCGCGGCGCGACCGGGTTGCCGATGATGGCCAGGGTCGCGTCCCGCCTCCGCATGCGGCGGAACGCATCGAGCACGGCCCCGTGCCCCTTGATCCCGGTGTGATTGGCCACGCACACGAGCAGGTACCGGCTGCCGATCCCATGCCGTTCCCGGAAGCCCGGGTGCGGCCGGTCGAATTCCTCCCCCGCCCCGTTCGGGATGAGCAAGGCCTTGCCCTTCAGCCCGTGGTCGCGCCCGAAGACGGCGTCCTGCGTGTTCGCCGACATATAGACGAGCGCGTCGTACTTGGCCAGCGACGCGGGGAGGTCCGTGAAGTAGCCAGCGTACGCAGGATCGTGCAGCCCGGAGTAGCCGCAGGGGACCATGACCTTGCGCGCGGCCAGCCGGTCGAGAAGCGGCAGGACCAGGTCCGTGGCCCAGCTCTGGGCGGCGTAGTTCATGACCAGGTCGAACCCGCCCTCGAGCACGAAGCGCTGGTACGCCTCCGCTTCGCCCGTGATCCCGTTCACGGCGTTGCCCGCGATCCGGAAGCCGCGCACGTTGACCCCGTTGAGCGGGCCCGGAGAGCGCCGCGGATCGTGCGCCGTCGCCACCGTGACCTCGTGCCCGCTCAAAGCGAGACGCTCGGAGAGCTGGCGGACCACTTCCTCGGAACCCCCGGTGGCGGGCGCGTAGAGATGGACCGTGTGCAGGATCCTCACCGGGGCATCACCCCCGTGGTCCGGAATATCTCGCGGAACCGGTGTGCGTACGTGTGCTCGGCCAGCGTCCGCCGGTATCCGGCCTCCGCCACGCGAGAGCGCTCCTCCTCGTGGTCCAGGTAGTACCTGATCATGTCGCCCATCTCGCGCGTGTCCCGGGCGATCGCGATCTCCTTCCCCGGCGTGAAGTACCTCTCGAGGTCGTCGGCGGAACCCGAAAGCTGGAATCCGCCGCACCCCGGTATCTCGAAATGGCGGCCCTTGATCTGCTCGCGCCTTCTCCCCCACATCTCGAGAAGCAGATCCCGGGCCTCGGAAGGCCAGCGCAACCGGAGCGACCGGTCCGGCCGGCGCTCGACCACGCATCGGACAAGCGACCGGAAGTCGGGCCGGCCCGAGGAGTTCGTAAGGTTGAGGTTGATCCGCGAACGGGAGAAGACCCGGATCATCTCGTCCTGGTCGATCCGGCCCGCCGGCCAGCCCAGCCCCCAGCACTCGACCGGGATGCGGCGGGCCGCGAGCTCGCGCACGATCCCGGGCCGGGTCCCATGCGGCTGGCCCACGAACGTGACCTCGTGCGCCCGGCCGCGGTCCCTAGGCCCGTACGTCACGGTGTTGCATGCCCACTGGCTCCGGATCACGTTGGGACGGCCCATCCGCCGGTACCGGTCCGGCCCCCGGCTGTCCGTGGTCACGACCCACGAATACAGGGGGGCCTGGCGCCGGCCGTAGGTATCGCCCCGCCAGTGGTCGTCCGAGAACCAGGCGATGGTCACAACTCCCTGTGCCGCGATCTCGCGGAGCGCCTCGCCTCCGATCTCGTCCTTGAAGAGCACCACAAAGAGCGCCGCAGGCCGCTCCGCCCGGACCAGGTCCACCAGCGTCCGGTTGGCTCCCGCGATCCCGAGCTCCGCGATCCTGAGATCCATCGGGAACTCGACTGCCTCCACGCCTTCCCCGCGCATCCCGTCGAGCGCGCGGTAGAGGTTCTGGTACTCGAAGGACGGCCCGCGCTCGGGGAGCCCGTAATCGTTATGCAGGCCGGCGTAGATGACCTTCACGGGATTCACTTCCACATTCTCACCCAGAGCGGCTTGAGCGGCCGGTAGACGAACCCGAAAACGCGCTCGGTCAGGTTCTTGAAGAGCGCGAGCCGGCCGTGCGGGTAGTCGTTCCTGAACTTCCAGACCAGCCGGACTCCGGCCCAGTACCTGCTCCAGTAGTTGCGCCGGGTCAACCCGGTGGGCAGTTCCGTGACCCGGACCATGACCCGGGTGAGGTTGGCCATCAACCCATGCCTGCCCGTCTTGAGCCAGAGGTGGTAGTCCCCGGCCAGCCGGGGTTCCCTTTCGTAGGGCCCGGATCGCGCGAGGACGGACCTCCGGAACAGGACGGCCGGCTGGACGAACGGGTTCCGGAAGAGCATGAGGTTGCGGATCTGGCTGTCGGAGACGGCGACGACCGGAATCCGCAGCAGCCTCCCGGCTTCGTCCTCGATGCGCACCCCGCATCCGACGATAACGACGTCGGAATGCGCCTCGAGGAACGCGACCTGCAACGCGAGCTTTCTCCTGTCTATCCACTCGTCGTCGTGGTCGATCCACCCGACGTACCTTCCCCTCGCCTTTCCCAGTCCCGTGTTCCGGGTCGGATTCTCGCCCTGATTCCTCGCGTGGCTGACGAATCGTATCCTCCGGTCCCGGCGCATCCATTTCCGGACGGCCGCCGCCGTTCCGTCCGTGGAAGCGTCGTCGACGACGATGAGCTCGAGCTTCCTCCAGGTCTGGTTCAGGACGCTCGCGATCGCGCGGCCGACGTACTCCTCCCCGTCGAACACGGGCAGGATCACGCTCACGAGCGGGCGCGCGCTCATCCCCGCCCCCTTCCGGCGACCCACCGCTGTCCTGCGCGGGCCAGGTCGTAGAGCCGGGAAGCGCCGGGCAGCCGGGCAGCCAGCCGGAGAGACCCCGCCACCCATCCCCAACCCCCGCCTCCCGCCAGCCGGGCCCCGGTGAAACAGGCATCCGCCCCGGGCGCGTCTCCCGACTTGAGCCGGTACAACCCGCTGATCACCCCGTGCCGTGCGATCATGCGGTTGAACCGGCTCCGCCAGAGCCCGGGATCCATCCGGCCCGACTCCGCCGCCAGCGTGTCACGGACCCGGGCCAGCAGGTCGAGATCGGACGCCCGGAACATGGCACTGTGGGTAAGGTTCCCGGTGTCGAAGAAGTACCGAGCCCCCGGCTCCGGATCGTAGAGCACGCGTCCGCGCAGGGCGAGCCGCAGGCACATTGCCACGTCCGCGGCCATCCCGCACGTCTCGTCGAAGCCGCCTGCCGCCACGAGGGCGTCCCGCCGGTACACGACCCCGGGCGCCTTCACCGGGACCCGGGCGTCCACGAGCGCGAGCGCGCCGGCGGTCCCCGCGAACTCCCGCCTGCGGCGGAATGGGCGGAAGATCCTGGTCACCTTCCCGCCCGCCGCCGTGATCTCGGCGGCCGTGAACCGCATGACCGCGTCGGGTTGCCGCGCGAAGGCCTCGGCGGCGCGCCGGAGCTGGCCGGGCAGGAGCTCGTCGTCGTCGTGCAGGACGACCAGGAGAGGCGCCTGCGCCAGCGCGACCACGCGGTTCCAGTTGCGGACCAGCCCCAGGTTCACGGGATTGTCGTGCACCTCGACGTCGAACCGCCGCGCCACCTCGGAGAGATCGTCGCCGGGCGAGTCGTTGACGACGTAGACCCGGACCGCGAGCCCGTCCTCCCGCTGGCGAACGGCGCTCTCGACGGCCCGGACGAGGCCGGCGGGACGCCGGTAGGCGGGGATCCCGACGTCTATCGCGGTCATCGGTGAACGCAGCATCCGTCAGGCTCCCCGTAGAACCGGCGGAACACGGGCCAGACGGACCCTCCCGCCGTGCAGTTGAGGTTGGCCAGCGCCACCCACTCCTCGTTCGTGGCCGACGCCAGGTCCGGAGCGGGGCGGGCCGGGCGGGCGGGGACGGGATAGGAGAACACGATCGCCGCCTCCCGGTATTCGCGCACGGCGACCCGGCCGGCGGTCCACGCGTTCCATCCGACGCACACCGCGACCAGGATCGCCGGCAGGTAGTCGAGCCGAGCCGGCCGCCGCGGGGTCAGCACAAACGCCAGCCGGACGCACGCGAGCGTGACAAAAGCCTCGGACGCGATCCACTGCCGCGGCGCGATCCAGTACCGCGCGCGCCACGAGAGCCAGATCGTGAGCGCGGAGAGGGCCAGTCCGCCGACGAGCAGGAGCGCCGGCCCCACCGCCTCACGCCGCTTGTCGCGCACCGCCCCCCACCCCAGGATGATCAGCCCGGCCGCCGCGAACCAGGCCAGCCAGGACGCCTTTGGCACGACCAGGAACGAGAAATGCGCGGCCACCCAGCTCATCGCGAACCGCGGTCCCACGATCCCGTCCGCCCTGAACCAGTGGAGCGGATCCAGGTCGAAGACCCGGCGGTTGACCATCCACGTCGCGGCGCCGAGTCCGATCCAGCACAACGCGCCGGCCGCGGCCAGCCACGGGCTCGCGTGGGCCGCGATCGCCTTCCGGCCGACCTGAATGCGCCCCATTGCCAGCCGGTCGGCGTACCCGAGGACGCATGCGGCCACGCCGTAGACGGGATAGTACGGGTGCACGAGCGCGCCGCCAATCACGCCGGCCGCGCCCAGGAAACGGACGTGGAAGCCTTTCCGGTCCTTCGGCTCGGTCGAGTACCAGGCGAGCGTCGCCACCGCCGCCGCCGCCAGCGGGAGGTACGGCCGCGCTTCCGAGACGAAGGACATGACTCCTTCGCTGGCGAACAACGCCAGGCAGCCGAGAAAACGCCAGTGCCGGGGAAGGCCCCAGACCGCGAAGAGCTGGAGGGCACCGCCGTAGAGAATCAGCCCGGCGACCAGGCTCGGAAACCTGAGCCAGAACGGGCTGGCCCCGAACAGCCGGAGGAGGAAGTAGTCCGCGAACATGTACGCCCCCGTCTGGTTGTGATTGGTGAATCCGATGGACCCGCGGATCACGTCCCACGCCTCCGAGACCGATCCGTAGGCGCCCAGCACGAAATGCAGGACTTCGTCTATCCACAGGGGCTTGCCCGGCTGGACCCGCGCCAGGACGCAGGCCGCCGCGAACGCGAAGAGCCAGGCGTCCCGGCCCGCCGGACGGGTCAGCGGTCCGGGCACTCGGACGAGTACCAGTCGAGGGTGCACCGAAGCCCTTCCCGCAACCCCACGCGGGCGGCGAACCCAAACCGCTCCTTGGCCCTAGAGACGTCCAGGCACCGGCGGGGCTGGCCGTCGGGCTTGGACGGGTCCCACAAGATCTCTCCCGTGTAGCCGACAAGTTCCTTGATGAGGACGGTGAGGTCGCGGATCGTGATCTCGGCTCCGGCGCCCAGGTTCACGGGTTCCCCGCCGTCGTAGCGCTCGGCGGCCAGCACGATCCCCTCGGCCGCGTCATCGACGTACAGGAACTCGCGCGACGCGCTTCCCGTCCCCCACGCGACGACCGACGGAGCTCCCGTGCGTTTCGCCTCCACGAACTTGCGGATCAGTGCCGGGATCACGTGCGAAGTCTCGGGATCGAAGTTGTCGCCGGGACCGTAGAGGTTGACGGGAAGAAGGTATATGCCGTTGAACCCGTACTGGGCACGGTAGGCCTGCAACTGGACCAGGAGCGCCTTCTTCGCGATCCCGTAAGGCGCGTTGGTCTCCTCCGGGTATCCGCTCCAGAGATCCTCCTCCCGGAACGGCACGGGGGTGAACTTCGGGTAGGCGCAGATCGTCCCCACCTGCACGTGCTTGGCCACGCCCGCGCGCCGTCCCTCCTCGATGAGGTGGATGCCCATGACCGCGTTCTCGTAGAAGAACCGGCCCGGGCTCGCGCGGTTGGCCCCGATGCCGCCGACCACGGCCGCCAAGTGGATGACCATCGTGGGTTTCACCCGGGCGAAAAGCCCGCGCACGGCGTCCACCTCGCGCAAGTCGCACGTCTCCGAACGCGGCACCGTGATCTCGCGGCATCCGCGTTCCCGGAGCTTGGCACGGACCACCTGCCCGACGAACCCGGCGCCTCCGGTGAGGAGAACGCGCTCGTCGGCCCAGCGCCGCGCGGGCCAGGTCATGCCCGCCCGCGCTCCGGAAACCGGTCCGCGACCGCCGCCTCTCGAGGAATCACGACGGTCCATTATCGCGGATGAGTCCAAGCTCCTGCATGACCAGGAGGACCACGAACGCGGGATTGCTGACGAGGTAGCGACGGCCAAGCCGGCGCGGCTCCGTCAGAGCCCGGAAGAGCCACTCGAGACCGAGCCGCATCATCCACCGCGGCGCCTGCGGCTTGGTCCCCGCGAGAAAGTCGAACGCCGCCCCGACGCCCGCAAGCACGGGCGCCCGGACGCGCGACCGGTTGCGGCCCATCCACAGCTCCTGCCGGGGGGCCCCGAGCCCGACGAACACGATGTCCGGTCTTACGCGATTGATCCGCCGCACGTCCGTCCGGTCCGCCGTAACATCCGGGCGCGCGCGGAACGGGGGCGGAAACGTTCCCGCGAGCTTGAGTCCCCGGAACCGCCGCGGCAACACGCGTTCCAGCCTCGCCAGCGTGTCCGGCCTTCCCCCGTACAGGTAGACGCGGAACCCCCGGCGGGCGGACCGGTCGAGCATGGCAGCCGTGAAGTCCGGCCCGTAGACCCGTTCCTGTCCGCGGTGGCCGCGCCACCGCAGGAACCACGCGAGCGGCATCCCGTCGGGCAGGACCGCCGTCGCCGCCCGCAGGGCGGAGCGCACCACGGCGCGCCAGCGCGCTTCCATGACGACGTGGACGTTCATGAAGCACAGGAACCCGCGCCGGCGTTCCCGGATCAGGCGCTCGGCCAGGTCCAGGGCTTCCCGCATCGAGAGCGCCCGGAGGGGGACGCCGAGGAGCCATTCGGGCGGCGGCAGGACGCGCCGCGGATCGCCCTTCACGCTTCCGGTCCGGACCGGGATCCGAGCCACGCCTGGAACATGAGCACGGGCCAGAGCTCGGCCTGGCCGTCGCGGCGCCCCGTCACGTGGTCCTTCCACACGCGCCGGATTGCGGCCGGATCGAGGAAGCCTTCCCGGCGCAGCCGGCCTTCCTCGACCAGCCCCTCGGCCCAGTCGCGCAGCGGCCCCTTGATCCATTCGCCCACAGGCACGGCGAAACCCATCTTCGGCCGGTCCACGAGCGCGCGCGGCACCCTCCGGTAGAGCAGCTCGCGCAGGGGCCACTTCCCGTCCCCGCCCCGGATCTTCCGTTCGGCGGGCAGGCTCCACGCGAACTCGGCCACCCGGTGGTCGAGCAGCGGCGCCCGGCCTTCGAGCCCCGTCCACATCGTGGCCCGGTCCGTCTTCACCAAGCCGTCGTCCGGGAGGTACGACGTCATATCGGTGGCCATCATCCAGTCCGTGAACCCGCGCGCCCGCGCGCGCCAGCCCAGGTCGTCGACGAGCACGGGATGCGCCGTCACGCCGGCCACGGCCTCCTCCGGCCGCTCCCAGCACGACCCCAGATCCCGGAACATCGAGTACGGGTCCGGGGCCGCGATGAGGCGGGCCGCCTTGTGGATGCGCAACCCCACGGGGCCGTAGCCGAACCGGCGCGGCACAACCGGGCCCAGTGCGCGCACGGCCCGGTCCCACGCCCGCGGCGGCACGGCCCGGATCGCGGCCCCGGCGGCCCGGCGCGCCCAGCCGGGAAGCCACCGGGCCTTCCGCCAAATGCCGGCGGCCCACGCGTACTTGGCGTATCCGCCGAAGAGCTCGTCGCCCCCGTCACCCGACAGGGCCACGGTCACCTGGCCGCGCGCGAGGCGCGCCACGAGCAGGGCCGGGATCTGCGAGGGGTCCGCGAAGGGCTCGTCCCAGACGGCGGGCAGGGACGGGATGAGCGAAAGCGCCTCGCGCGGCTCCAGCACGACCTCGGTGTGATCACAGCCCAGGTGCACGGCCACCGCGCGCGCCGGGGCGGACTCGTCGTACGCGGGGTCGGTGAATCCGACCGTGAAGGTCCGGACCGGCCGCGGGCTCTGTTCCTGCATGAGCGCGACGATGAGCGAGGAGTCCACGCCGCCGGACAGGAACGCCCCCACGGGCACGTCCGCGACCATCTGGAGGGCGACCGCGTCCTTGAGGAGGGCCTCGAGCCGTTCGAGCATCACCGCGTCGGACTCGGGGCGCGACGGCGGACGCGCCGCCAGGTCGGTCCCCCGCCAGTAGGCCTCCGGCGATCCCAGCTCCCGTCCCGGCGCGACCGCGAGGAGACTGCCGGGCGGAAGCTTCCGGATCCCCTCGTGGATCGTCCACGGCGCCTCGATGTAGGCGTGCCGCAGGAACAACGCGAGCGAAGCCCGGTCCACGGGCCGGTCGAAGGCGGGATGCGCCCGTAGGGCCCTCAACTCCGATCCGAACAGGAAGATGCCGCGGCCAGACCCAGACCCGCTCGATCCGTAGTACAGGGGCTTGACGCCCAGGTGATCGCGTCCCAGCGTCAGCGTCCGGTCACGCCGGTCCCAGAGGGCGAACGCGAATATCCCGATGAACCGCTCGACCGCGCCGCGCACGCCCCACTGCGAGACGGCGGCGAGCATGACCTCGGTATCCGAGTGCCCGCGGAACCGGTGGCCGAGCGGAGAGAGCTCGGCGCGCAGCCGGGCGTGGTTGTAGATCTCGCCGTTGAAGACGATCGTGTACCGGCCGTCGGCGGACACCATCGGCTGGTGTCCCTCGGGGGAAAGATCGATGATCGAGAGCCGCCGGTGGCCGAGCCCGACCCCGGCCGCCGCGTCCGCCCACACCCCCCGGTCGTCCGGCCCGCGATGCGCGATCGCGTCCGCCATCCGTCCCGCCGCCGCTTCCAGTTCCGGCGCGGGCGTCCCCCGGGGGTCAAGGCATCCCGCGATCCCGCACACGTGCTATCGGCCTCCCGCCGGGCCCGTTCTCCCGGCTACTCCCACCAGCGCCCGCAGGCGGCGATCGCGGCGGCCTTGCCCTTCCCCGGGCACGGCAGGCCCGCCGCCTCGAGGTCGGCATCCAACATGATGTGGACGAGGTCGCGGAACGCGATCCGGGGCTTCCAGCGGAGCACGCGCGCCGCCTTGCGCGCGTCCGCCCGCAGGTCGTGCACCTCGAGCGGCCGCAGGTACTGGCGGTCGGTACGGACGTAGTCCCGCCAGTCGCGATCCACGTAGGCGAAGGCTTCCTTCGCGAACTCGCGGACGGAATGGGTCTCGCCGGTGCCGATGACGAAGTCCCCCGGGGACCCGTGCTGGATGACGCGCCAGATTCCCTGCACGTACTCGGGCGCGTACCCCCAGTCCCGGCGGGCTTCCAGGTTCCCGAGGTGCAAGTGTTGCTGCGTGCCCTTCACGATCGCCGCAACCGCGAGCGTGATCTTCCGGGTAACGAAGGTTTCGCCGCGGCGGGGCGACTCGTGGTTGAAGAGGATGCCGTTGCTCGCGAACATCCCGTAGGCCTCACGGTAGATGCGCGTGATCCAGTAGGCGTGGACCTTGGCCGCGCCGTACGGGCTGGCGGGATGGAACGGGGTGTTCTCGTTCTGGGGCGGCTTCGCGGCCCCGAACATCTCGCTCGACGACGCCTGGTAGAACCGGGCCCTGATGCCGCTCCGGCGCACCGCCTCGAGGACGCGGGTCGTGGCGACGCCGGTCACGTCGCCCGTGTACGCCGGGATCTCGAAGGAAACCTTGACGTGGGACTGCGCCCCGAGATGGTAGATCTCGGCCGGCTCGACGTTGTAGATGAGGTTGGTCAGCTGACCGTCCTCGGCCAGGTCGCTGAAGTGCAGGGTCAGGTTCTTCCCCGCCCCGTCCTGGTCCAGCCGGATCCGGTTGAGCCGGGAGGTGTTGAACGTCGAGGACCGCCGGATGATCCCGTGGACCTCGTAGCCCTTTGCTACAAGGAAGTCCACGAGGTAGGACCCGTCCTGCCCCGTGATGCCGGTGATCAGCGCGCGACGCTTTGCCATGGTTTCCCATTATCTCCCAGCGCCCGGCCCGCCTGCACGGGGCTTGGGCGTTTAGCGTCCCTGCGCATCCCGCACCAGCCGCCGCTCGTATTCCAGGACCTCGCCCACCGTGTCGTCGATCCGGTGGCGCGGCGCAAACCCGGTGAGCGAGGCCAGCCGGCCGGGATCGCCCACGATGACGTCGGCCTGCGACAGCGGCACCCGTGCCGGGTCCGTCTCGAACGAAACGGCCACCCGCGCGGCGCCCCGTACCCGCTCGGCGATCTCGCTCAGCCGCACCGTCCGGCCCGAGCAGACGTTCACCGGCCGGCCCTCCGCCGCGGAAGCCCCGGCGAGCGCCTCGTACGCCCGCACCATGTCGCGCACGTCGAGGTAGTCGCGCTCGACGTCGAGCGAACCGACGGGCACCGGCCGGCCCGCTTCCTGGCCCGCCTCCCGCCGGGCCACCTCGCGGCAGACGTGCGGGAGGAAGAAGTCGGGGGACTGCCTCGGGCCCGTCGCGTTGAACGACCGCGTGATGAAGACGCGGAGCCCGGCGCTCTCCCGGTACTGCCAGCCGTAGAGCTCCTGCGCAGCCTTGGCGACGCCATAGGACGAATTCGGGCGCAGGGGGCTCTCCTCTCGCACGGGAAGATCAGCCGCCGCCACGCGCCCGTAGACCGCCGCCGATCCCGTGATGAAGAGCTCGGGCCGCCGCTTCAGCCGCTTGATCGCCTCGCACAGGACCACGGTCGCCTCGATCGTGCGTGCGACCGCGCCGACCGGATCGGCCGCGGCCCGCGTCGTCGCCGCCTCGGCCGCGAGATGGAACACGATCCCGGGGTCGAACCCGGCCAGCGCGGCATCGATGTCGGCGGGCTTCCTCAGGTCCCCGGTCCACAACCTGACCGGGATGCCGGGGCAACCGGCGGGGAACGAGGGGCGGATGTCGAACCCGCCGACCTCCCAACCGCACGAGATGAGATGCTCGGCCAGATGACTGCCGACGAAGCCCGTGATGCCCGTGATCAGCGCGCGCCGTGCCATGAGCCCCCATTATCCCGGATCGGCGCCGCCGGCCTCATGCGATCCGGCGCACGGCCGCCAGCACGTCCGAAACGCCCGTCAGCCGCGCCGCCAGGTTCCCGGGAACGACCGGCTGTTTGCCGGTATAGACGGTGAACGAAGGCAGGCCGTAGAGCCGGCTGGTGACCACCGCACCGCGCGCGGCGAGCGGCGCGTACAGGACCGGCGTCTCGGCCAGGAAGAGCCCGACGACGCGCGCGCCCGCGAGGGCGGCCAGATGCATGGGGCCGCTGTCGACGGCCACGACCGCGCGGGCCGCCGCGAACAGGGCGGGGAGGTCCCGGAGCCGGGTCTTCCCCGCCCAGTTCAGGATCCGCCCCCGCCGCCGCGCCGGCACGCGACGCCGCACGCCCTCGCAGAGCGCCCATTCCCCCGCCGACCCCGTGAAGACGATCCGGGCGCCTCGCCCGTACGCGGCGCAGACCCGGCCCGCCAAGGCCGCCCACCTTTCCTCCGGCCACCGCTTGAGCTCGGGCGAAGTGTCCGTGCTCGACCCCGGATGGAAGACGAACAGGGGGCCCCCGGCGATCCCTTCCGCGCGTAGCCGCTTCCGCATGGCGTTCCGGGCGGCGGCACCCGGCCCGAGGTCGGGCGGCGGGAACCGGCGGACGAACGCGTCGAACCGCCGGTAGAAGGGATCGTTCGTGGCCAGCAGGTACGCGAGCGAGAGGAAGATGTCCTTCACGTGCCAGTAGTGGTTGTAGTATCCGCGCACGTCCAGGAGTGCGCGGCGCCAAGGCTCGAGCGTCAGGTGGTATCCCGCGAGCCGGGTGGCTCCCGACAGCGCGGCGAGCACGAGCGAATACTTGGAAAAGAACTCGAAGTCGACGGCGAGATCCGGCCGCGCCCTCCGCAAACGCCGGATCGCCCGGAGCGTGTCGACCACGAATACGGCCGCCCCGGTGCGCCGCACGGTAACGATCTCGTCCGCCATCCCGAGAAGCTCCACGGCTTCCCGGTTCTCGTCGAACGTGACCACCATGATCCGCGACCCGGGGTGGGTGGCCCGGAGGGCCCGGACCGCGGGCGCGGCCAGCATGAGACTCCCCGATCCCAGGAGCTTGATGACCGCGATCCGGCGGATCCTGCCTGCGCGCATGGCCCGCAGGGGCGTCGTCATCCAGCGGAGAACGGCGAGGGCGTAACAGACCGGGATGCCCGCGTACCAGTCGACCGCGCGCATCATCCGGACGTTCATCGGCGGGCCCCCACCTCGCGCCCGTAAGCTGCGTCGGCAAGGGCGTCCGCCGTCAGCTCCGCCGTCCGGTCCCACGAGAACCGGCGGACCCGCCGGAATCCGGCCGCGATCAGCCGCCGCCGAAGCGCGGGTCGCGTGAGCACGGCATCGAGCGCGCGCGCGAACCCGCCGACGTCACCGGGACGCAACGACACGGCCGCGTCTCCCACGACCTCCGGGATCGAGGCGGCGTTCGAAGCCACGACGGGGGTGCCGCACGCGAACGCTTCGAGCGGCGGCAGGCCGAAGCCCTCGTAGAAGGAAGGGAACGCCAGCGCGGCGGCCGCCGAGTAGTAGTGCCGGAGCGTCTGCCGATCCGGAGTTCCGGCGAAGGTCACCCGCTTCCCCAGCCCGAGCCGGCCGGCCAGGGCCTTGAGGCCCGCGACGTATGCGGGGGTACCCCGGCCCACGAAGACGAGCCGGGCGCGCCGGTCGCGCATGGCGGCCAGCACCCGGATGAGCCCCTCGGGATTCTTGTGCGGCTTGAGATTGCCCACGAACAGGACATACGGCTCCGCGAGGCCGTGCGCACGCCGGAACGAGGCGAGCCGGCCCTGGTCTCGGACCCGGCGCATGGAATCCTCGACGGCGAGCGGGATCACGCGGATCTTGCCCCCCGGCACCTTCAGCATCCGGACGAGGTCGCGCTTCGTGTTCTCGGAATCGGTGAGGATGACCCGCGCCCGTGCGCACGCGAGCCGGATCTGGGTCCGCGCGTAGAGGTACGAGAACCACCGGGGCCGCGGCAGTTGCCGGCGGAAGATCAGGTGAATGAGGTCATAGACGAAGATCGCGAGCGGGGCTGGGGCGGCCAGCGGCGCGTTGTAGTGCGGCGCGAAGAAGACATCGAGGTCGAGCCCGGCCGCGGCGACCGGGAGCTCGATCTGCTCGGCCAGCGAGTAGATGCCGGCCCGGATTGGAACGGTCTTGAACCCCGGGATCCTGCCGCCGAAGGCGACGAACTCGGCGCGCGGCATGAACTTGGGGAGTCTCGGAATCGCCTGGCCCACGTACGCCCCAATCCCGGACTTCCCCAGCATCCGGGTATCGATGCCGATGCGAAGCGGGACTTCAATACGCTTCTTGATGATGGAAGACTTCCATGCCGGTGCGGAACATGATCCGGAGGTCCAGCCAGAACGACCAGTTCTCGATATAGAAGAGGTCGTACTTGACCCGCTCCTCGACCGGCGTGTCGCCGCGCAGGCCGTTCGCCTGCGACCAGCCTGTCAAGCCCGGCAGGACCGCGTGCCGCTCCATGTACCGGGGCACCCGCTTCGCGAACTCACGGACGAAGTGCGGGCGCTCGGGCCGCGGCCCCACGAGGCTCATCTCCCCCCGGAGCACGTTGAGGAGCTGGGGCAGTTCGTCGAGGCTCGTGCGGCGCAGGAACGCGCCCGTCCGCGTGCGGCGGGGGTCCCCGGCCTTCGCCCACACGGGACCCGTGTGCTTCTCCGCGTCCGCGCGCATGGACCGGAACTTGAGCATCCCGAACGGGCGGCCGCCCAGCCCGATGCGCTCCTGCCGGTAGAGGACGGGCCCCGGCGAGTCCATCTTGACCGCCGCCGCGATCAGGGCGAGGAGAGGTGAAAGCAGGACGAGAGCAGGGACCGTGAGCGCGAGATCGAGCAGGCGCTTGAGCACCCGGTTCCCGCGGAACTCGAGCGGCGTGGGTGCCACCGACATGAGCGGCATCCCGAACAGCTCCTCGAACCGGAGCCGGCTGGTCAGGACGCCGAACACGTCGGCGAGCATGCGGACCTCGACGCCCGCGCGCTCGCACTGCGCCGCCCACTCCATGACGGCCGCGCGCGAGACCGCGGCACGCGGCGCCAGCAGGACCTCGTCGACGCGGGTCCGCCGCAGGATCGCCTCGAGGCGGTCGGCGCTTCCCAGGTACGGGGCGAGCCCCGCCCGCCGGCGGCCGACGAACCCGGCGAGCCGGAAACCGTATCCCGGGTGCCGGGCGAGGCTGGCGGCCACCGCCCTAGCCTCGTCGCCGTCGCCCACGATCGCGAGCCGGACCACGCCCACGCCGCGGCGCCGGAGGGCCACCTGCGCCCGCGTGAGGATGCCGCGGGCGACGCGGAGCAGGACGACGTTCTGCACCCCCATGAGCGCAAGGATGAGCCGCGAATACGAGAACCCGCGGTACACGAACCCGAGGGCAAAGACGAGACCGGTGGCCACGACCGCCGTCACGACCAGGGCGCCCGTGTCCCCGCGGCCCACGACGAACGCGCGGCGCCGGTACAGCCCGGCGTAGTTCATGACGATCAGCCACGCCGCCATTGCATAGGGAAGTTTCGCGAGGTAGGGCCCCATCGGCGGGACCGATTGGGCGACGGGCATCCAGCCCGAGTCGAACCGGATCCACCACGCGAGGTAGAACGAGCCCGCGAGCCCGGCGAGATCGGCCAGGAGCGTGAGCCCCAGGAAGATCCGGTGGAGCACGTAGCTCTTCACGGCGCCGCCGTTCCGTCGGGTGCTCCTGCACCCGAGGGTGCTCCCGCACCCGCGGGTGCTCCTGCACCCGAGGCCGCCTGGTGACGCGCCGCGAGAGTTGACTGCACCTCGGCGGCGAACTGCTCGCGGAACCGCTCGTTCGAGAAGCCCAGCGCGTGCTCGCGCATCGTCGCCGGGTCGAACCGCGCCGACTCGCACGCCTGGACCGCGCGCGCGAGGGAAGCCACGGTCTGCTCGGGGAAGAGCACTCCCGTGACGTCCTCGCGCACGGTCTCGAGCGCGCCGCCCGACATGTACGCGACCGTCGGCGTGCCGCAGGCCGCCGCCTCGACCGGCGTGATCCCGAAGTCCTCCTCCCCCGGGAAGATCAGGGCGCGCGCGGCGCGGTAGTGGTCGCGCACCTCCGCGTCGCTCCGCCATCCCAGGAACCTGACCGTGGGCCCCGCCAGCTTCTCGAGCCGCCCACGCTCGGGCCCCTCCCCGATCACGACGAGCGGCTTGTTCATCTCCGTGAACGCGGCCACCGCGAGGTCCACGCGCTTGTACGGCACCAGCGCCGAGACCACGAGGTGGTAGTCTCCGCGGCTACCGCCCGGCGTGTAGAAGTTCGTGTCCGCCGGCGGGTAGATGACGCCGGCGTCGCGGCGGTAGTGCCGGAAGATGCGCTTCGCCACGAACTGCGAGATGCCCACAAATCTTCCAACTCGCTGGGCCACGGTGACGTCCCAGGTCCGCAGGCGCGTCATCATCCACCCGATGGCCGTCCGGACGGGCCACGAGTACCGGTCGGGCGGGAAGTAGCTGTGGAAGTGGTCCCACGCGTACCGCATCGGCGTCAGGCAGTAGCAGAAGTGCAGGGAATCCACCGGAGCCATCGCCCCGAGCGCGACGGAGTGACTGCAACTGATCACGAGATCGTAGCCCGCGAGGTCGAACGACTCCACGGCCGTCGGGAACAACGGCAGGTACCACCGGTACCAGCGCCGCACCCCGGGCAGACGCTGGATGAACGAGACCTTGATCTCGTGCGCCCGGATCGTCGGCGAGATGCGGGCGGGCTCGTAGAGGAGGGTATAGATGACGGCGTTCGGGTAGAGGAGGCAGAGCTGTTCGAGGACCTTCTCCCCTCCCCGCATCCCGTTGAGCCAGTCGTGGACAAGCGCGACACGCATGCCGGAATTCTACAGCAGGAAGAGCCCGGCCAGCAGAAGCCCCGGCCCGACCACGGCGCCGGCGAGGCACCCCGCCCGGAACCAGCGCCGGCCGCGTTCCGGAAAGCCCGCGAAGGGCTTCGCTCCGGTCACGCGCCACACGGCGATCTCGTCCCGGTAGACGCGATCGAGCGCGGGCCGCTGTGCCAGCGGGGGTTGCCAGTCCCGTGCCGTAAGGAGCCAGCGGACGCCGAGCCGACGCAGGGCGGCGAGCCGCCGCCCATCCAGCTCGTCCAGCGTCACGAACATCGAGAGACGCGGGGGCTTGGGCGCCGAGATACCGTCGAACAGGAGCCGGTACTGGTCACGATCGATCAGCGTGTCCTCGAGCCGCACGTCGGGAAGCTCGAACGCGGCCGCCATGTCGGGCATCAGCACGGACCCGACGCCGCAGATCCGCCACCCGGGCTCCTTCGCCAGCCGGTCCCGGAGCCAACCGATGTACGGAGCAGGGCGAAGGGGGTCGTGCGGCGCCGGGAACGGGCCGGGCCGCACGGAGACGAGCTCGACGACGACCACGGCGGCGAGCACGGCCCGGACGGCGCCGGATCGCCGGGCCCGGACGAGACCGGCCAGCCGGTCGACCCCGTACCCGGAAAGCAGGGCGAGCGACAGGAACAGCGGCGCCGCGTACTTGACCCACCAGACGAGCGAGAGGCCCGGGAGCGACCCGAACAGGACGGAGCCCGGGGCGCCGAAGATCTTGGCGAGCTCGAGCAGGGCGATCACGGCGAGCAGGCGGAACGCCGGGGCCGGCCGGTCGCGGCGCAGCCAGGCGAACCACGCTCCCGCCAGCGCGAGCACGACCACGGATACCCCGGCGTAGTAGAAGGGCGGGGCGGAGCCCCAGCGCGCCCAAGGCCCCGCCAACTGCGGTATCGCCGCCGCGGAGATGACGGCCGATCCCGACCGGATTCCCTCGAGGGTATGAAGCGAGACCGACCGGCGCGCGAGCTCGAGGAACGGCAGCCAGTGCGGAAGCGCGCCCGCCGCGCCGCAGAGAAACGCCAGCCCCGCCCGCCCCGGCCCGGCCCGGTCGCGTCGCCGCACGAGGACCCAGACAATGGCAAGGACCAGGTCGACGGCCAGCGCCTGCTGGCTTCCGCCCAGGCACATACTCCAGCTCGCCAGCGCCGCGGCCGCGAACGCGCCGGCCGAGCGCTTGCGCAGGAGCGCCTCGCACGCGAGCAGGAGCCCCGGCAGGAGGGCGTCGACGTCGAGATGGAACAGGTTCAGCGAGAGGAGGAGGTAGCCGCTCAGCATGTACGCCCCGCCGGCGACAACCGCGGGCAGGAAGGCGAGCCCGAGGGCGGCAGCCAGCGAGAACGCGAGCCCGCCGGCCAGCCAGAGCCGGCCGAGGTAGAACAGGTTCCAGACCGGCGGCGTCGGCGCCACGTACAGCGGGATCCGGAGCGGGGCGCACGCGAACGCCTCCCCGTTCGCCCAGAGCGGCACGCCGCACCCGTTGTAGGGATTCCAGAACGGGAGCTCGCCGCGCCGCCAGCTCATCGACACCAGCTTCGTATAAGGAACGTACTTGATCGCCGACGCCCCGGGATCGAAGACGGCCGGCGCCGGCCGCGGCCCCGCGTAGCCGTACGGCCCGTCGGCCAGCACGCCCGCGTCCAGCGCGAGCAGGGACTGCCGTCCCGCCACCACGGGCCAGAACGCGGCCGCCAGGAGGACGCCGAGCGCGATCCATCCCGCGACGAGTGGGTGGCGCCGGATCGCTCTCACCCCCGGCTCCTCGCCGCCGCGGCCGCGATCCACGCGGCACCCTCGCACGCCATCAGCAACAGGAAGGGCTGGTACGGAAGCCCGTAGCGCGGGACGGGCATCTCGACCGCCGCGTGTCCGAGCAGGCCAAGCCCGAGGAGCAGGACGAAGCCACGGCCCCACCCCGGCGGCCCCCCGGCCGGGCGGGATCGCCAGAGCCGCCCCACCCCCGCGACCGCGAGCAGGATCAGCGGCCAGCGGAGCCACGCCATCGCGCCGCGCCAGCCCTCCAGCCAAGCCGCCAGCGCCCGCCGCGCCGGGCCGTCTTCGAACACGGGACGGAGTTCGGCCAGGATCCACTCCATCGCTTCGGGGTCGGCCACGAACGGACGGAGGTCCGCGACCGCTTCCTCGAGCCGCCCGGGCACCTCGAGCGAATGCTCGACGGCCAGGTACGGACCGGCGTGCGCGGGCGCCTGCGGGACCCAGACCGCGATCTCGGCCGCCCCCCGAACCGTGGTGACGACGTAGCGCACGGGATGGCTCGCCAGCGCGTGCAGTGCCACCCGGCCGAGCTTCCGGTCCGCCCCGGCTTCCGTGTCACCTCGCCGCCGCAGGGCCTCGGTGTAGTTCCAGAGATACGTCGCCGGGGCGCCCGGCGGGAATCCTGCCTCCCCGTTGAGCTCAACCAGGGCGGGATCCCCGGGGGCGAGCGCCCCGCCTTCGGACACGACCCGGCTGAATAGGTGCCGGCCGACGGAGTTCACGAGCGCGAACTCCCCCGTCCCCGCCCGGTTGAGGAGGAGCCAGGGGAGGACCGCGGCGGCGAACCCGGCCGCGAGCGCCGCCCGCCGGCTCCACGCGGACCGGCCCGGCGCCGGCACGCCCCACCACCAGCCCGGCAGGAGCCAGAGCGCTCCCGCGGGACGGACGGCGGTCAGACAACCGACAATGGCGCCCGCGAGCGCGGCGCGGCCCGGGCC
>Ga0315294_10001162_pt1 | contig 28409 bp, 18 predicted proteins | sample YL17G13_40_MG_FD_203626 | JGI IMG/M metagenome (GOLD analysis project Ga0315294, IMG submission 203626) | Sediment microbial communities from Yellowstone Lake, YNP, Wyoming, USA - YL17G13_40 | ecosystem: Environmental > Aquatic > Freshwater > Lake > Sediment | place: USA: Wyoming | collected... | reverse complement strand
GGAAGAACTGCAGGGTCAGGCCGTACGCGATAGGCGACGCAGCGCCGCTGAACTCCAAGGCGCGATAGACCTGAATGTAGAAGTAGCTCACTCCCACGCTCAACAGCAAGAGCCCAAACGCCAGCAGGGTCAACCAGCGTTTCACGCCCATGCCGGGGTAGAGCCACTTCCAGGCCGAACCAACCTTGTCGCGGAGACGCACCGCTCATTCCCTCCGTGTTGGCATTATAAGCCAAATCGCAGTGCCAGTCAAAGCAAATCGTCAAGCCTCCCGACGGGCATACCAACGCGGCTGCCGCCCCGGTGCAACTGACCCTTTGGAAGGCTGGCCCACGTTGACAATAGCGTCTTGTTGTGCCATAATGTGGCTGTCATAACTCGTTGAGAGCAGGGGCTTGAGCCTTGGCCAAGAGGGGCTTTTCTTGAAGGTCATCCTCACTCATGAAAACACAGACTTTGACGCCTGGGCCGCGCAACTGGCCGCGTGGAAGCTCTATCCGGACGCGACACCCATCTTGCCGCGCCGCCTCAACCGTGAGGTTCGCGATTTCTTGACGCTGTATGGCGACCAGTTGCCGTTCCGCTCAGTGGATGACCTTCCTCGCCGCCACATTCGCGAGGCCATCATCGTCGATTCCCAGGCGGTTGGCTCCATCAAGGGCATGGACGCCAGCACAACCTGGCACGTGATCGATCACCACCCGCTGCGCGGCAAGCCCAGGGCGGGCGCCCGGTACACCATCGAGGAGATCGGCGCGGTCACGTCTCTCCTGGTGGAGCAGTTGCGAGAGTCACGCATCTCGGTCACTCCCCTGGAGGCCACCATACTTCTCCTAGGCATCTACGAGGACACTGGTTCGTTGTCCTACCCCACCACGAACGTGCGTGACCTGCGCAGTGCAGCCTGGCTGCTGGAGCAAGGCGCGAACCTGGGGGTGGTTGCCAAGTTCCTGCGGCATCCGCTGGACGAGCGCTATCAGGCGATCTACAGCCAACTGGTGCACAACGTGGAATGGCATAGCCTGCACGAGCAGGCAATCTTGCTGGCCGTCGCGCATCTGGATGAGTATGTGGAGGAACTGTCCACACTGGCGCACAAACTGGATGACGTCTTTGACCCAGACGCGTCGTTCCTGCTGTTCGTCTTCAAGGACCAAATTCAGTTGATCGCACGCAGTTCCAGCCGCGCCATCGACGTGGGCAGGATCGCGCGCGACCTGGGCGGGGGCGGCCACAGTGCAGCCGCAGCCGCGTTCATGCAGGGTGCTACGCTGGAAGAAGTGCACGCGCGCTTGATTGACTCTTTACAGGAACATGTGCAGCCCGCCGCCAGGGTGCGGCAGATCATGTCATACGGTGTGCACACGCTGAGCCCGGAAATGCCCCTGTCGGAGGCCGAGAATCTGATGCGGCGCTATGGGCATGAGGGCTTTCCAGTGGTGGAGCATGGTCAGTTGGTGGGCGTCCTGACGCGACGCGAGATCGACCGGGCGCTCTACCATCGTCTGGACAAGGCCACCGTGAGAAGCTTTATGCACAAGGGCGACATGGCGGTTTCGCCTTCCGACAGCGTGTCGACGGTGCAGCAAATCATGAGCGAGCACGGAGTGGGCCAGGTACCGGTGGTCGAGGACGGCCGCCTGCTGGGCATCGTCACACGCACGGATCTGATCAAGTCCTGGAGCCCACACGCGCCGCCCTCGCGACGAGGCGAGATCGAGCGCCTGCTGCACCAAACGCTGCCCGCAACTCTGCTCTCCATCTTGCTGCGGGCGCGCGATGCGGCCAACAAGCAGGGCTACTCGTTGTACGTGGTCGGCGGGTTCGTGCGTGACCTGCTGCTGGGCATGCCTACGTTGGACCTCGACCTGGTGGTTGAAGGCGATGCCATCGTGCTGGCCCGAGAGCTGGCCAAGCAGTTGAAGGGCCGTGTGCGCAGCCACGGGCGCTTTGGCACGGCCAAGGTCATCCTGGGTGGCACGGCGGGTACCAACCTGCCGCAGTCGCTGGACTTTGTCACCGCACGCACCGAGTTCTACCAGCACCCCACCGCGCTGCCCGAGGTCGAGCGCAGCTCCATCAAGCAGGACCTGTACCGGCGCGACTTCACTATCAACACAATGGCCATCTGCCTGGACCAAGACCGCTACGGTGATCTGCTGGATTCTTACGGTGGCGAGAAGGACCTGCACGACAAGTGGATTCGCGTGCTGCACAACCTGAGCTTTGTCGAGGATCCCACGCGCATCCTGCGCGCCGTGCGTCTGGAGCAGCGCCTGGGGTTTGCCATCGAGCCGCGCACCGCAGAGCTGGTGCATGACGCGCTGGACCTGCTGCGCCGTGTGACCGGAGAACGCCTGCGCCACGAACTGGAGCTGATCCTCGACGAAAAGGTCCCGGAGGTCACCATCCGGCGTCTGGCCGAACTGGGCGTCCTGCGCCGCCTGGAAGCCGGCCTGCGCTATGATGGCTGGCTCGAGGACAAGATGTGCAGTGCACGGCAGTTCCTGGAGCGCCAGGCGAGTGCAAGCCTCGAGGAAGAAGCACTCCCTTCCGATGCACCGCACGTCAGCGTGGAGCGCAGGCACCTCCTGCTCGCGCTCTTGACCTACCCACTGACGAAAACGCAATTGGAGCGCTTCCTGCTGCGACTGCGTTTCAGCCAGGAGATAGCCAAGTACCTGCGAGAGGTGAGGGCATTGCACGCGCTAACGCGGCGCCTGAGCCGGCCCAACTTGAAGCCAAGCCGCATCTACAGGCTGCTGGAGCCGTTCTCGCCCCAGGCGATCGTGGCCTATTCCATCGCGCTGGACACGCCTGCGGCGCGCGACAACGTGCTGCTCTACTTGCAGCGCCTGCGCTGGGTGCGGGCGCTGGTCGGGGGTGCGTTCTTCAAGGCCCAGGGCCTGCAGCCCGGCCCGGTCTACGGTCGCATCCTGGACGCGTTGCTGGATGCACGCCTGGATGGCAGAGTGAGCACGCTTTCGGAAGAGGAGGCTCTAGCCAACCAACTGTTGGCCGAGCACGCTGCATCCGCGGGCGGCGCCGCACCAGCAGCCAAGGGCTAGAACAGTCTGGAGACCTCGTCTTGATCAAAGCGGGGCAGGTCGAGAGTGACCGCCCCGCTCTGCATTCTGAGCCCCTCGTGGGCCTCGCAGACACGCCCGATCACGGCACAGGGGATCGCGGCCCGCTCGTAGGCAGCCAGCAGGGCCGGCACCTGCGTAGGGGGCAAGGCCAGCAGCAGCGCGCCTGAAGCGATGGTGCCCAGCGGGTCGAGCCCAAACTCAGCGCACAGGCTGGCGCTCTCCGGGTAGACCAGAACCGCCTCGCGATCAATCCACACGCCTACGTGCGCAGCTTCGCACAGTTCGTGCAAGCCCGTGGCCAGGCCACCCTCGGTGAGGTCGTGCATGGCGTGCACCTCGGCGGACTCGACTGCCAGGCGCGCTGCGTGCAGTACGCTGATCCCGGGGTCATACAGGTAGTTCTGAGCGCGCGCGATGAACTCGGGGCCATAGCTGCGCTGGCGCAATTCCTCGGCCTTCTCCCGGGCGATGAGCGAGGTGCCCTCGATGGCGATGCCTTTGATCAGCAGGAGGTCGTCGCCGACTCGTGCACCACTAGTGGTGACGAGCCTCTCCTTGGCCACCTCGCCCAGCATGTGGCCCACCACGATAGGCCGCTCCAGACCGTGAGTGACCTCGGTGTGCCCGCCCACCACGGCAATGTGCAGCTCACGGCAGGCGGCGTCGATCTGGGCCATGATACTCTCAACGAGATCGGGTGTGGTTCTCCGCTCGGGCAGGAGCAGGGTCGTCAGTAGCCAGCGTGGCTCGGCGCCCGTGGTGGCCAGGTCGTTGGCGTTGACTTGCACCAGGTACCAGCCGATTTCGTCGGTAGCAAAGGTAATGGGATCGGACTTGGCTACCAGGTAGCGGTCCCCCATGTCGATCACCGCCGCATCTTCGCCCACGCACGGCCCGACCACCACGCGCGGGTCGGGCCAGCCGCTGTGCCGCAGCAGCCGCGAAAGCAGCCCAGCATCCAGTTTCCCCACGGGCAGCACGCGCTGTTGGCTCGTAGCTCCCTCCACAAATAGAATCCGTAGATTGCGCAGATTTATGTTCAGGCCCCCGGCTGCTCGCAAGAAGCCAGGGGCCTCTTGCACAATCGCTTTTTCGATGAGCAGAGACGTGTGCTATAATGCAGTCCAGATGGCTGGTCTTGCTGCATGCGCGAGGTAAGCCATGACCCTACACGAAAAGCCTGGAAAGAGTGCTGACAGAAGAACCATCAAGCAGGTCCTTTGCCGAATTGGTCCGATGGATCCGCAACAGTTGCGGATCTGGCGCGGCATGAATACGGCGCATCCGACCATGCTTGGCACCGCCCACGTCCAAAGTGCCCCGATTCACGCTGGCACCCCTAGCACCGGACACATGTCCCCCCGCTGCGTAATGATGACGACCCGCGCACCGGGTCCCTGCCGTCGCAGCGCCCGGTGCAGGCCCTCCTGCACCGTCGTCGCACGGGCGTGGCCCAGGACACGCAACTGGTCGTCGCTCAATCCGTCGGAGTAGACGCTGACCCAGGCCAGCTCGTTGATGCGCGCCACCACCACGGCCGTGTTGAGCCCGGTCAGGTCCGTCAGCCCCATTTGCTGCGCGCGCCAGCGCATCTCGCGCGAGGGCAGGCCCGCTACGGCGCACATGGTATCCTCGTGTGCCTTGGTGTCTTTGTGCTGATGAAGCCTGGCGAACCACGAACTAGCTGTGCGCAGGCGAGCGTTTGATGCCGGCAGTGATCTGGCCCTCGGGCTCGGCGTAGGCAAAGGCCATCCTAGGCGTGTTGTGCGCCAGGCCATAGTGGCCGTGTTTGTCGATCAGGATCACGCCACCCAGGCCGCGCACACGCGCTTCCAAAACGTGCACCGCTCGACGCGCCGCCTCGTCGGCGGGCAGCGAGAGCAGCAGGTCGCACGCCGTCTTGCTGAGCAGCACGCGCATGATGAACTCTCCCCAGCCAGTGGCCGAGGCCGCGCCGGAGGTGTTGTCGGCATAGGCCCCCGCGCCCAGCAGGGGGCTATCGCCCACGCGGCCCGGGAGCTTGCCCGCCGTGCCGCCGGTGGAGGTAGCCGCGGCCAGGTTGCCCTGGCAGTCCAGCGCCACCGCTCCCACAGTGTCCATCGGCGCAGGCTCAAAGGCCTTGCGAGCCGTGTAATTGGGATTGTTCTGGACGTGCTGCTGATAGTAGATCCATTCGCGCTCGGTCAGCAGCTCCTGGGGCTCCACTGCGGGCATGCCGATGCGGCGTGCAAACTGCTGTGCCCCGCTGCCCACCAGAAAGCAGTGCTCGGTGCGCTCCATCACCGCGCGGGCCAACGTCACCGGGTGCAGGATATTCTGCACCGCCGCCACCGCACCGTAGCGCAGCTCGGCGCCCTCCATGATCATGGCGTCCAACTCGATGTCACCCTGGGCGTTGAGCACCGCACCGCGGCCGGAGTCAAAGGTCGGGTCCTCCTCCAGCACGTTGACCGCGGCCTCGACGGCATCCAGCGCCGACAGGCCGTCCCACAGCCTGGGGAAGACCTCGCCCACGGCCCGGCGCACGCCGCGGATGTGGTCTTCCACCTGCCCGTCCGGGATGTCCCACGCCCCACCATGAACAATCAACCTGGGCTCCATTGCCACTCTCCCCCTCTTCCTTGGCCACGAACTACTCAGATGGCGCAGACGAAGAACACCCACCAGGCCCGACTCGTGTTCCATAGTCAGTGGCCAATGTGGGCTCGCCGCTGCCAGCCAGTTGCTTTTGACACTACCTAGGTCCGTTCCCCAGCAGTCGGTAGATGCAGTGCCTGTCTTGGCTCCTCATCACCCAGCAGCCACCCCAGCAATCGTACTTGGATCTGCAGGCAGCACAAGCTGGATCCTGAGCTAGAATCTCGCGGTTCCTGTATCTGCGGAAGCCTTTCTGCCAGATCTCCGCGAATGGCCTCTCCAGCACCGAGCCCTCCCGGGTGGATGGCTCATCTGGCTGCTCCGGGCAGCCCCGGACATGGCCGTCCACCCCGATGCAACACGCCCTGAGACCGGCCGGGCAGTAGAGCGGCGCATCCCTGAGTTTCCTCTCCCACTCCCCAAGGAAGGTCAGGTTCTCACCAAGGTACAGACCGATTCTCTTGCGGCTGGCTTGCACAAAGCGCAGAAGGGTCAACAGTTGCTCGCTGTTTAGGGCCAAGGAGGTTCCGTCTGCTCGGCCGATTGGCAACACGATGGCCAGCCGCCATCGCTTGATGCCCAGTTGCAACAGCAGCTCCCGCAACGCGCCCAATTCAGCCAGGTTCTGCGGCATCACAGTCGTGGCCACCGAGACGATTGGGATCCGGCGTTCACGCAACAGGCGCAGTGCGTGGACGGCGCGCCGGAAGCTTTCAGGGTGGTTTCGAATCTGGTTGTGGGTATTCTCGAGCCCGTCCAGGCTTACTTGGACGGAATGCAAGCTGCACGCTCGAATCCGGTCCGCCATGGCCTCGTCAATCAAGAACCCGTTCGTAGAAATCCCCGTGCGCAATCCCCTGCGCGAGGCATATTCAAGGACATCAAGGAGATCCTCCCTGAGCAGCGGCTCCCCGCCCGTCGCGGCAAGCATGTTCACACCCAGGCCGGCAAGCTCGCCGATCGCCCGTCTGATTTGCTCCGCGGTCAGTTCGCCGGCATACCGTTCCTTGACCGCCCCGCAGTGAACGCAACGCAGGTTGCACTTCCTGGAGCAATCCCACACCACGTACCTGGGTGCCGGCACTCTGCCTTGTTTATCGAACTGCTCAACAATCTCACCAAGGTAGTAGTCATCCACTAGCTTGGCGACCTGATAGCGCAGGTTGAACATGCAATGGCCTCAGCTTTGGATGTCAATGGCCCCAGTATTCAAGCGGGGCGTAGACGATGACGATGCCCACCACCTTCTCATAGATGCGCTTGGCCGCCACCAAGCCCAGGACGCCAGGAACCACGAAGGTCAGCAGTATGCCCAAGATGAGGAAGCGCCTTTGTCTGGTCTTGGCAAAGCGCACGAGACACCAGATACCCAACGTCAGCACGATGAGCGCGCCGAGACCGCTCAAGCACATCAGGACGGTCTTTGCCATCGAAACCTCCGAACTACAATCTCACTCGCTCCTGCTCCAGTGAATGCGCCTCCGCAAGGGCGGCCTTGCGAATGTCGATCGGGAAGCGCCCATGCAAAGGACTGATGCGCGCACCGAAAGCAGTGGACGCCCAGAAGAGCCAGGCAAACGGCTTCATGAAGCTGCTCAGGTCCACCGCGTGCCGCAGCTCTCCCAACGTGTCGTCGTCCCAGCCACCAAACAGGCCGTAGAAGAACATGTACAGCGGATAGGAGGGTAGAATGCCGATGAAGAAGATCAGCACGCTGCTGATCTGGTCGCCCTTCCAGAGCAGACCCATACTCCAGCGCAATACGGCCCAGTGCGCCGCCGTGGCCAGCAGCGGCGCGCCCAGCGACTGCCAGAAGTAAAAGCGCTGGGGATAGCAGACGCGATGGTTCACCCAGTAGGCCACGATGTCCTTGGAGAGCAGCCCCACAAAGTAGGCAATGATGAGCGCATTGATCTGGAAGCGCGCCAGCAGCGCGTATGCCAGGATGATGCGCACCACTTGTTCTCCAGCGACCAGGACAGCCTTCAGGTAGGGCTTGTTGTCGGCGAGCTGCACGTTGTCGCCTACCCAGGAGGGGTACTGCACCGCGCCCCAGATGATCAGGGGCACGGCCAGGCTGGCCGCGCGCACAAACTCGGGCCCGCTGGCGCCCAGGATAAAGCGGTCCGCCACCGCCAGGAGCACTGCCGCGATAAAGCCGCTGACGATCCCGCCCCACTTGTAGGACATGGCGGCATAGTACTGGCTGAGCGCCCGGCGCGCGTGCGAAATCGCCTCTGAGATGGACGGCATCACGTTGCTGTAGAGCGTCTGCAGCACCTGGAAGGAGAAGATAAAGTTCTGGGCGATGACCCAGTTGCCCCACACCTCGGCATAGTTGACCAGCCGCGTCTGCGTGATCAGGATCTCGACGGCCTGGCCCACGCTCCACGCCACCGAACCCAGCATCTCGAACGTGCCAAACCCGAAGGCGGTCTTGACGATGGACCAGTCAAAGTGCGCCAGGAACAGCAGCCTCGCGTTGTAGCCCAGCCGCCGGTAGAGCCAGATGCCGAGCGCAAACGTTAGCGCCTCGGCGGCATAGGCGGCGATGCCCAATCCCAGCAGGCCGCTCCCCGACATGCCAAACACCGGATGGCTGCGGCCCCACATGACCATGATGGTCACAAAGATGGGCTGCGTGAGCATGGGGAAAACCAGGCTCAGCCCTATGTCGAGGATCTGGGCATAGTCAAAGCGCTGCAAGCCCGTCAGCGCGTTGCGCATCACCTGGTAGAACCCCGGGATCTGGATAAAGGTGTGCACCAGCACAGTCCAGGCGTAGAGGGCATAGGCCGTGCGCGGCAGCACCGTGCCCGCCAGCACCACGAACATGGCCACCTGCACGGCCCCCGAGAGCGCCTGCCACCACACGAACACCTGGCCGTACTGGATGCCGCGCTTCGGGTCATGCACGCGATATTGGGCCATGTACTTGATGAAGGCCGCCGCCGTGCCCACGTCGAACAGGTTCCAGATCAACGTAAAGAACTGCGTGACCCTGCCCCAGATGCCCATGGCCTGGGCCGAAGGCAGGATATACACGGGCAGGATCAGGTTCTGGTAGATGATGAGCGGCACGAACAGAAGCAGGCCGCTCATGAGCGCTACCAGAAAGCCACCCAAGGGCCGGTGGAAGCCGATTTCCTCCCAGTCGGTGCTGGCCTCGCGGGCCGAGAACTCGGCGCGATTGCCCACCAGCGAGTCGAGCGCCTCTGGGTGCGCCAGGCTGTAGCGTCGCACGAGCACAAAGGCGATCACAGACAGCAGCAGCATCACCGCCAGGCCCGCGTAGATGATGGTGCGTTCGCGAGCGTGGGGCACCGGCGAGCCGAGGTAGTCGGCAAAGGCTGCCGGCGAGGCCCCGGCGCCGCGCGCCGTCAGGTGATAGATCAGGTAGTTGAAGTACGCCCAGTCCTGGAATTGTGGGTTCACCTCGTCCAGAAAGGCCGTGAAGACAAATGCGGAGCCGCGGCCCACCTGCGCGTGGCCCAGTACGAGTGAGCTATCGTCAAAGCCGACCACCAGCGCGTCCAGCCCGGCGCCGCGCAGGAGAAGGCGTTCGCGCACTTGCGGCGCGCTGCCCCAGACCACCTGACGGAGCACGGGATCAGCCGCGTCCTTGGCGACGGTCAGGCTAAGCGAAACGTCGCGCTTTTCCAAGATGACCTGCTTGCCCAGCAGCGTGCCCACCTGCCCGGCGCTCAGGTCGGGGCCGAGGATCAGCAGCAGGCCCGCTCCGCTCTGCACGCGCGTCGCAATGGCCGTGGGATCAGGGACGGACCCATTGAGCACCACCACGTCGGCCTGGGCCAGGTCGCTCACGAGCTGGAAGTCAGTGGCCAGCCCCAGTGCTTGACGCACCCCGCCCTGCGCCCCGGCATAGTAAACGCGCACAGGTCCACGCCTAGTCTTGTCGACTAGACAAGGTGCTGCAGCGACCGGTAGGATGTAACCCAATAGCAGGACAACGAGGACGATGAAGGTCAATGCTCGACGCATAGCTACCTCCCCAACACGAACCACGCAGGACGTTTCACGGCCTCGCCAGCCCGTTCTCCTTCACCACTTGCGCAAACCACCGCCCACTATCCTTCACCGTGCGCTGCTGGGTGTCAAAGTCGACGTAGACCAGGCCGAAGCGTTTGCTGTAGCCATAGGCCCACTCGAAGTTGTCCAGCAGCGACCAGACAAAGTAACCGCGCACTGACGCCCCATCCCGGATAGCACGATGAACCTGCGCCAGGTGGTCGTGCAGGTACGCAGTGCGGCGGATGTCGCGCACGCGCCCGTCGAAATCGAGTCCGTCGGGCACGCAGATGCCGTTTTCGGTCACCAGCATCTCGGCGGGGTGATAGTCGTGCTGGATGCGCATCAGCAGGTCGTACATGCCATCGGGGTAGATCTCCCACATGCCGGAATAGTCGTTGCCCACCGGCTGCACTTGCATGGCCCCGATCAGAAATGCACTCGGATCATTCTTGATCACGCTGCGAGAATAGTAGTTGATCCCAATCCAGTCCAGCGAAGAGGCTATGTGCTGCATGTCCTCCGTCGGCATTTCGGGGAACAGCGGGCCCAGCATGTCCGTGATCCCGGTGGGGTAATGGCCCAGAAACAGGGGATCGAGGAACAGGTGGTTGACGATCATGTCGTAGCGTGCCGCAGCCTGCTGGTCCTCGTCGGAATCCGAGGCGGGGTAGATCGGGCTGACGTTTGCTGCGATGCCGATGCGCGCCGTGGGCACCACTTCGCGGATGGCTTCCGCGGCATAGCCATGCGACAACAGCAGGTGATGGACCGCAGCGAGGGCGGCCGCCGGGTCTTGTAGACCTGGAGCGTGTTCTCCCGTCAGATACCCGAGCACCGCAGCCACAAAGGGTTCGTTGTGCGGCAGCCAGTTGACCACACGATCGCCCAGGCGCTGGGCCACCACCCGTGCGTAGTCAGAAAAGTGTTTGACGATGTCGCGGTTGGGCCAGCCGCCGGCGTCCTGCAGGGCTTGCGGCAGGTCCCAGTGGTAGAGGCAGACGTAGGGGGTGATGCCCTTGGCCAGCAGCGCGTCAACCAGGCGGTCGTAGAAATCCAGCCCGGCGGGGTTGACGCGGCCGCTGCCCTCGGGCAGGATGCGCGGCCAGGCCGTGGAAAAGCGATAGGCGTTCAGACCCAGGTCGGCCATGATCTGGATGTCCTCGGGCCAGCGGTGGTAGTGGTCGGCGGCCACGTCGCCGGTCTCGCCGCGCCAGACCTTGCCCGGGGTGCGGCAGAAGATGTCCCAGATGGACAGACCACGCCCGGCTTCGTTCCATGCTCCCTCCACCTGATAGGACGAGGCAGCCGTGCCCCACACGAAACCGTCGGGAAAGCGCAAGAACCCCGTGTCGTGCATCCCTGCAACCTCCTGTTCGTTTGTGAACCGGAACCAGTCCCGGAGGCAACTGGCTCAGGAAGTGGTGCACCTACAGCGCAACGTCATCCCCCGCTTTCAGCGCGTCCTCCTCCGGCTGGGCGCTCGCTGCAGAGAGACTTGCGGGGCCCGCAGGTAGGAGTTCTTCCAGGCGTCGTGCGAAGATCAGGTAGCCGGTGTGGGCCACCATGCGGTCGGTGGGCCGCAGGCGCGCCGCGACGGGCTTGTAGGAGCGCACCCAGATCTCGCATACCTCGACGTCTCCGAAACGGCAGCCCTCCAATCCGGTGAGCAGGTCCGACACCTGATTCGTGGTGGGCACGATGGCGCCGAAAAAGCCTCCCGGGGCCAGTGCCTGCCAGGCCTGCCGCAGGTAGAGCCAGGGTTCGCGCACGTCGAGGAAAAGCGCGTCCGCGTTGTGCTCGTCAAAGCCCTCGATGACATCGCGCTGCTTCAACTCAACCCACTCGGAGAGGCCCGTGTTAGCCAGGTTCTTGGCAGCCACGGCCAGCATGTCCTCGCGCTGCTCATAGGAGTGCACGCGCCCTGTGGGGCGCACGCTGTAGGCCAGCGCGGTCGTCAGCACGCCGCTGCCGGTGCCGCACTCCACGACCTGGCTGCCCATTCCAACGCTCAGCTTGAGCAGGATGTAGGCGATATCCTTGGGGTAGATGATCTGCGAGATGCGCCGCAGGCTCATCAGGATTTCGTACAAGGAGGGGCGCAGGGCCAGGTAGGGGCGGTCCAGATGCGTGTGCAGGGTGGCGCCCGGCGACTGCCCGACGACCTCGTCGTGGCGCAACAGGCCCGCGTGCGTGTGCTGCACCAGGCCCGGCTGCAGGCGCATCAGAAAGCGCTGGTCGTCGTCCAGGATGATCAGCACAACCTCTCCGCCGACAAAGGCGCCCACGCTAGTGCCCCCCGCGCGCAGTGTTGAACTTGTACGGGCGTTCCCAGTTGACCTGCATCTTGTGTTCGAAAAGCTCCTCTGCGTCCAATTCCAGTGCCGACAGGAGATGCAGGATGCGGATGATGGCATCCGCCAGTTCCTCGCCGACGGCCTGCACAGGCTGGCCCTTCTTGTAGGCGTCAGTCGCTTCGGAGACTTCAGTGTGAATCAGCGCCAGCATCTCCCAGATGCGCTCAGGCTGCGAAGAGAAGCCTTTGGCATCCGCCAGCTCGCGCACTTGACGCATCTTGACGTTCAATCCCTCGTCCTGCATGTGAACTCCCAGATTCCGGTTGTCAGTCGGCGGTATGCAGTTGGCAGTGGGCAGTCGACCGCGTGGCCGAAGCTGGTCGACGTGCAGTGACCAACTGACAACCGTCAACTGACAACTGTAAACCCTTCCTAGAACGCTCGAGCGAAGATCGCCTTCTCGTGCGCTTCCTTGCCGCAGTACACGCACTTGCCGGCCGCGCCATCCTGCTTGAGAGGGATGCAGCGCGTACTGGCCTTGGTCTCCTCTTTGATGGCTGCTTCGCACGCGGCGTCGCCGCACCAGTAGGCCAACGCAAAGCCCTTGGCCACGGCGTCCTTGAGCTCATCGTAATTCGCGGGATAGAAGGTGTTCTCCTCACGGAAGCGCAGGGCCTGCACGTACAGGTTCTTCTGGATCTCCTCCAGCAGCCTGCGCGTCTCGGGCACGGCAGCATCCATCGCCACCACAGTCTTGTTCTGCTTGTGCGGCATGTCGCGACGCACGAGCACGGCCTTGCCCTCCTGCACGTCGCGCGGACCGATTTCGACGCGCAGCGGCACGCCGCGCATCTCCCAGTCGCCGAACTTGAAGCCGGGCGAGACCTCGGTGCGCTCGTCGAGCTCGCAACGGAACTCGGAGCTGAGGCGGCCCAGCAGGTCCTGCGCCACCGCCAGCACTTGCGCATGCTCTTCGTCGCTCTTCCAGATGGGCACCAGGACGACCTGGATGGGAGCCAGCCGGGGCGGGAAGCGCAAGCCCTGGTCGTCGCCGTGCACCATGATCACGGCGCCGATCATGCGCGTGCTCATGCCCCAGCTCGTCTGCCAGACGTGCTCGAGCTGGTTGTCCTTGCTCAGGAACTGGGTGCCAAAGGCCTTGGCAAAGTTCTGGCCCAGAAAGTGCGAGGTGCCCGCTTGCAGGGCCCACTTGTTGCCCATCATGGCCTCGATGGTGTAGCTCTGCACGGCGCCGGCGAACTTTTCCGTGTCGCTCTTGCGGCCGGGAATGACGGGGATGGCTGCTTCGGTCTCGGCGAAATCGCGGTAGACGTCTAGCATGCGGAGGGTCTCTGCCATAGCATCGTCGGCGCTGGCGTGCGCCGTATGGCCCTCCTGCCACAGAAACTCGGTGGTGCGCAGGAACAGTCGCGTGCGCATCTCCCAGCGCACTACGTTGCACCACTGGTTGATCAACATGGGCAGGTCGCGGTAGGAGCGGATCCACTGTGCAAACATGGCGTTGATGATGGTCTCCGAGGTGGGGCGCACGATCAGCGGCTCCTTAAGCTTCTTTCCGCCGCCGTGCGTGACCACGGCCAGCTCGGGAGAAAAGCCCTCCACGTGCTCGGCTTCCTTCTTGATAAAGCTCTCCGGGATAAAGAGCGGGAAGTAGGCGTTCTTGTGGCCGGTGGCCTTGAAGCGCTTGTCCAGTGCCTGCTGGATGTTCTCCCAAAGGGCATAGCCGTAGGGGCGGATTACCATGCAGCCCTTGACCGGCGCATAGTCCGCCATCTCGGCTGCCTGTACCACGTCGGTGTACCAACGGGAATAGTCAATGCTTGCAGGGGTGATCTTCTGGGCCATGATCCTTCTCCTCCGGGATGAATGGAAGTAGTGCTAGGCTTGCTTGAGAACAAAGGCGTCGAGCAGCAGCTCGTTCAAGTGGTAGGACTTGAAGTGGCCGTTGGCGTCAGCCACCAACACCTTCATACGCGGGCCGAATTCAGCCAGCACCTGCCGGCACGCTCCGCAGGGCGTTCCGCCGTCTGCAGTAACGACGGCGATAGCGACAAACTCACGCTCGCCCTCGCTGACGGCCTTGACCGCCGCCGTGCGTTCGGCGCAAATGGCCATGCCATACGCTGCGTTCTCGACGTTGCAGCCGGTAAAGATCTTGCCGGAGGCGGTGAGCAGGGCCGCCCCCACCTGGTAGTGGGAATAGGGCGCGTACGCCGCCTTGCGCGCCTGTGCCGCCATGGCAATCAGTTCTTTGTCTTCCACAATTCTCCTTGTTTCGTTCGTAGTCCGCGGTTTAGCGCGTGAAGGACCCGCTGAAGCGGGTACTCCCAACGAATACTACGAACCCGATTCGCTGCCTTTCTCTTCGCTCTTGCGCTGCACGCGGGCTGGCACGCCGTAGGCCGTGCTGTCGGGCGGCACGTCGTGCGTGACGACCGAGCCGGCGCCAATCACGGCGCGAGCCCCCACGGTTACGGGCGCGACGAGCATGGTGCCGCTGCCGATGAACGCGCCTTCTTCGATCACCGTCGTGTGCTTGTCCTTGCCATCAAAATTGCAGGTGACGGTGCCGCAGCCGATGTTCACGTCCGCGCCCACGGTGGTGTCGCCCAAATAGCTGAAATGCCCCATCTTGCTTCCCGGGCCAAGGTACGAGTTCTTGACCTCGCCAAAGTTGCCCATGTGCACGCCTTCAGCCAGGTGCGCGCCCTTGCGCAGGTGGCCAAACGGGCCCACCGAGACGTTTTTCTCGAGCAGCGCGCCTTCGAGCACGGAAGCCTCTACGCGGCAATCGTCGCCGATGGTCGAGTCGCGCACGATGCTGTTCGGCCCCAGCACGCAGTTGGCGCCCACCCGGGTCTTGCCCTCCAGGTGCGTGTTGGGCTGAATGACAGTGTCCTGGCCCACCACCACATCCGCCTCGACGTAGGTCGTGGCCGGGTCAATTAGTGTCACCCCGGAGTGCATCAGTTGCTCACGGATGCGCTGCCGTACGACGCCTTCCACGTGCGAGAGGTGTGCGCGGTCGTTAACGCCCAGCGTCTCCTGCGCATCCGGCACAATCACCGCCTGGACCGACTGGCCCTGCGCGACCGCTATGCCTACCAGGTCAGTCAGGTAGTACTCGCCCTTGGAGCTGACCGGAAGTCTGGGCAGATGCTCCCACAGCCACTGCGCCTGGTAGCAGTAGATGCCGCAGTTGAGTTCCTTGATCGCCTTTTGCTCGGACGTGGCCTGTGCTTCCTCGACGATGCCAAGCACGTGACCGTCGCCGTCGCGCAGAATGCGGCCAAAGCCCATCGAGTCCTCGTAGATGCAGGTCAGCATCGTGATCGGAGCAGTACCGCTCTGGTGGGTGCGCACCAGGGACTGGAGAGTGGTTGGCAAGAGCAAGGGCATGTCGCCATACAACACCGCCACAGTATCCGCCCGGCCCTCTAGCACTGGACGCGCCTGCAGCACGGCGTGCCCTGTGCCCAATTGCTGCTCCTGCAGAACGTAGGTCACGCTATCGCCTAGCACAGCGCGCACCGCGTCTGCGCCGTGGCCCACCACCAAGACCGCCTTGTCGCTGGACACGCCCGCCACTGCGTCGAGCACGTACTCGATCATGGGCCGACCGGCGATCCTGTGCAGGATCTTGGGCAGGTTGGACTTCATGCGCGTACCCTGGCCAGCGGCCAGGACCACCACCGCTAGCTTGTTCATGTCACCTCGGAAGCCTGCGCCTCGGGTCGCGGCTCGAAGCAGGCTGGTATCCACAAGTATAGTGACCTAGGGCATTGTGTCAAGTACACAAGAGAAGAGTGTTGAAAAACATAGCAGTTAGTTGAAACGAGTGCCACAGGTTGTACCAGTGAGTTTCGCCGGCACAACATGTTGTGGCGATTGTGGCATCTTGCGGGCTTTTTCAACACTCTCCAAGAGCCTCCCGCAGGGTGAGCTCCACAAGCCTGGTAACTGGCTCGGCATTATCCTTGGGGAGGCTGTTGGGCTGACTGTGGTGGCTAGCTCATCAACATGCCGCCGTTGACGTCGAGCGTGGCGCCGGTGATGAAGCTAGCATCTGGGGAAGCCAGGAAGGCGACGACCCTGGCGACCTCCTCGGGCTGACCAAAGCGGCCCAGGGGCGTCGACTCCAGCATCTGCTTCACGCGCTCGGGGGGCAGGGCCTTGGCCTGGTCTGTCTCGATGCCGCCCGGGGCGACGGCATTAACCAGGATGTTGTGGGGCGCCAGCGAACGGGCCAGGCACTTGGTCAGCCCCAGGATGCCCGCTTTCGAGGCACTGTAGTCGAGGCTGGTGCCACCCATCCTGCCCATGACCGAGGAGATGTTCACGATCCAGCCCTGCTTCTGAGGGATCATGATCTCGGCCGCCAGCTTGCTGCAGAGAAAAGTCCCCTTCAGGTTGGTGTCGATGACCTGGTCCCAGCCCTCTTCCGTGATCTGGTCCAGTTTCTGGCGCTGGTTGATGCCCGCGTTGTTGACCAGGATGTCCAGACGGCCAAAGGTTGACCGGATCTGGTCAAACACAGCGCGCATCTGAGTGCTATCGCGCACGTCGCCCACCAGGACCAGCGCACGCCGCCCCATGCGCTCGATTTCGGTGGCCAGCTCCTCCAATGGCTCGCGGCGCGTGGCCAGCAGCGCCACATCGGCCCCGCGTCGCGCGAACTCCAGCGCGACGGCGCGGCCAATCCCGCGGCTGGCGCCGGTGACCAGCGCCACTTTGCCTTCTAGTGCTACCATATTGCCTCCCTGTGCGACGTCGCTGAAATGGAGAAGTGCATGCCGACTGCAACGTTGGCATGCACCCCGATGGTCAATCGATCAGCTGGGGCGGGAGGGTTCGAACCTCCCTTAACGGATCCAAAGTCCGCTGTGCTACCACTACACCACGCCCCAATGCAGTGGCCATTCTAGCACAATTGGCGAATTGCTGCAAACGAGACCCAGTCTATGCCTTCTCCAGTCCATGCGCCAGCAGCAATCCCTCGTCCGATAGTAGGTCAGCTGTCGGCCCATCCGCCACGATGCGGCCCTCGTCGAGGATGACCGTGCGCGGGCAAAGCTCCTGCACCAGGCGCAGGTCGTGCGTGCTGATGAGCATGGTCTGCTCGAGTTGCTGCAACAACTGGATCAGCGTGCGGCGTCCACGTGGGTCCAGTCCCGCAGAGGGCTCGTCCAGGGCCAGGAGCCCGGGGGACATGGCCAGCACGGTGGCAATGGCGATGCGCTTCTTTTCACCCAAGCTGAGGTGATGCGAGACACGGCCGGCGTAGCCCTCCATCCGAATCTGCCGCAAGGCCGCATCGACGCGCCACCACACCGCGCTTTCCGACAGGCCCGCGTAGATCGGCCCGTAGGCCACGTCATCAAAAACGGTGGGTGAGAACAACTGGTCGTCCGGGTTCTGGAATACCATGCCCACAAGCGCACGGACCCGGCCCAGGTTGCGCTCCGTGAGCTCCAGGCCGCCCACCCTCACGCTGCCCTCCCCTCTCAGGATGCCGTTCAGGTGCAGCATCAGCGTAGACTTGCCCGCCCCATTGGGGCCGACGATGGCCACACGCTCACCCTGTGACGCGCACAGATTGATGTCCCGTAGGGCCACCTGGCCGTCCGGGTAAGTGAAGCTCAGGCTCCGCAACTCTACGACAGAGCGCCTGCTGGTGCTGGTTGTCATCACCTCAACCCTCTACCCAACGAAGCGCCCCAGCGTGAGCACGCTGGCCAACACGACGAGCCCCACGACAACGATATCGCGTTCGCCGCGCGTCAGCGGCCTCTGCGTCGCCGCCCGTACACTGCCATCGTAGCCGCGCGCGAGCATGGCGTTGTAGATACGTTCGCTGCGTTCATAGCCCCGCAGGAACAGCGTGCCGGCCATGGCGCCCGTGACGCTCGCGCGCCAAAACAGGCTGCCTCCGCCACGGCCATCCAGCGCAGCACTGCGCGAGGTCCGGGCACGCAGCATGCGCATCGTCTCGTCAGCCAAGACGAACAGATAGCGCCACATCAAGCTGACCGTTGCGATCAACAACCTGGGGAGCTTGAGGGCGCGCATCGCCACCAGCAAGTCAGGCATGCGCGTAGTCGCCGTCAACAGCACCGCCGCCTGAACCGAGAGCCACGACTTGACCGCAATGCTGAGGAACCGTTCCAGGCCAGACGCGGTCACAGCCAGCGACCATCTGCCTACGGAGATCGGTAGCACCGCTCTGCCAGCCGTAGTCACCAGCAGCGGCAGAGCTGCCATCACAAACAAGAGCGCCACCAGTCCGCGTCGCAGGACAAGACCCAGACTTAGTTCGGATGCGACCGTCGCGGCCAGGAGCAACGAGTACAGGAACACGTAGGTTGGCCAGGAACCTGTGGGCGTGAGCGACACGGTCAGCACGAACGCCAGAGTCAGTATGAGTTTGATCCGCGCATCGAGCCGGTGCAACCAGCTCGCACGGGCGCAGTAAGAGTCCATGGAGTCAACGTGCATTCCTGGTTCCTTCGATTGATGTAGCAGAGTCCACTGAGAGCAGAGTTAGAGGTGTCGTTCAGAGCTGCGTCTGCGTCCAGAAGCCCCCACGAGCCAGGCTGCAGCAAACACGACCGCCACACCCAGGATGCCTGCCAGGATGGTGGCTACGGCCTCGTTGGGAATGCCTGGAAAGACATAGTCCGGGATCACGCGGATGGGCGCGCTACGGGCTGCATCCAAGAACCCCTTTTGCTCTGCCACCCATTCCAAGCCGTCGGGGTGCGTAGAGGCCAGGGGAGACAGCACCGCCAGCACAACCGCGATCAAGAGTCCGGCGACCCATACTCCGCGTCCACCAGTTGCCGGGGCCTGCCCAGTCAGCAGATCGCTTCGGCTGGCATACAGGAGCGCCAAGGCCGCCGCAGTGATCAGGCCTTCGCCCACGCCGATGAGGATGTGGATGCTGCCCATGGCTGGCACAGCAACGTTGGCCGGCGATGTACCCGACAAAGCGAGTTCCAGGGCACACCCCAGTGCGGCGATGACGATGGAAAGCCAGCCGGCCACGAAGCCACTCACGGGCAAGCCCCAGGGCTTGACGCCAGCAAGCTTGCGCACAGTATGGTATGCAGCATACGCCACTATGACGCCAATGAGAGCCATGTTGGTGGTGTTGGCGCCCAGCGCCAGCAGTCCACCATCTTGAAAAAGGAGCGCCTGCGTGCCCACCACGCAAGCGAGGACTAGCACAGCCGCCCAGGGGCCCAAAACGATGACTGCCAGAGCAGCCCCCAGAAGGTGTCCTGAGGTACCGCCGGTCACACTGAAGTTCAGCATCTGACCGGCAAAGATCGCGGCAGCCATGACGCCCATCAGAGGCACCTTGCGTTCGTCCATCTCGCGGCGCACACGGTACAAAGCATAGGCTATTCCCACCACTGCGACCAACCACAGGACCAAAGCCACGGGCGTGGAAAGGAAGCCATCGGGGATGTGCATTGGCACGGGCGCCGGGCGATAGAGACCTCCTCGCACCGCAACACCCTTGGTCAGCGTGCCCTTAATAGCATGTGACAAACCTTCCCAGTTCGACACGGTTGCTCCTTTCTTACTTGCGTTTCTCGCAGTCCGGACAGATGCCGAATAGCGCGAAATGCTGGACGCACGGAGAAAAACCGTACTGCGCTCGCAACTTTTGGCGCAGGCCATCCAGGAAACCATCCGGCAGGTCAACGACCCGCTTGCAGCGCAGACAAACCAGGTGATGATGGGGGCTCTCGGCAATGTACTCGTACATGTGAACGCCTTCCCCCAGATCAGTCTCCGCCACCAGCCCAACGTCCACCAATGCCCGCAGATTTCGGTACACGGTGGGCACAGTAAAGTCGGGGAACCTGGTTCTCAGGCGTTCCAGCAAGTCGCTCACGGACATGTGGCCAGAGCCAGCCACGACAGCCTCGAAAACAGCCAAGCGCTGAGGAGTGAGACGGTATCCTTGCCGTCGCAGGCGCTGCAGAGTGTCAACCGAACCGGCCACGAGGTTCCTCCTAGTTGCAACAGTTTACAGATGTAATTCTATACAAGACCGGCCGAGAAGTCAAGCGGACATCGGGGGCAACTGCGATCGGCGGGCAAACAAAAAAGCCACTCGTTTCTTGAGTGGCTTTGGTGCGGCAAGGGATGTGGTCTGCTGAGGATGACAGACAGAAAACAGGTTCTCGTGGCAACGACCTACTCTCCCAGGGGCCTGCGCCCCAAGTACCATCGGCGCTGGAGGGCTTAACTGCCTGGTTCGGGATGGGACAGGGTGTTTCCCCTCCGCTCCAATCACCACGAGAACCTGTATTCTACGTGTTAAGAACTAGCACCTTAGGAATTGAACAGAATGCACATCGTTTTGCCGATCACATAGTGTGATTAAGCCCTCGACCATTAGTACGGCTTAGCTGAAGACATTACTGTCCTTACACTTGCCGCCTATCAACCTGGTAGTCTTCCAGGGGTCTTACCTCCTTGACGGAGTGGGTGACCTAATCTTGGGGCAGGCTTCCCACTTAGATGCTTTCAGCGGTTATCCTTGCCGAGCGTAGCTACCCAGCTATGCACCTGGCGGTACAACTGGCACACTAGAGGCTCGTCCATCCTGGTCCTCTCGTACTGAGGACAGCTCCCCTCAAGTCACCTGCGCCCACAGAGGAGAGAGACCGAACTGTCTCACGACGTTCTGAACCCAGCTCGCGTGCCACTTTAATCGGCGAACAGCCGAACCCTTGGGACCTTATCCAGCCCCAGGATGTGACGAGCCGACATCGAGGTGGCGAACCTTGCCGTCGATATGAACTCTTGGGCAAGACTACCCTGTTATCCCCGGCGTAGCTTTTATCCGGTAAGCCACGGCCCTTCCACACGGGACCGTGGGATCACTAAGTCCGACTTTCGTCTCTGCTCGACTCGTAGGTCTCGCAGTCAAGCTCCCTTGTGCCTTTACACTCAACGGCTGGTTTCCATTCAGCCTGAGGGAACCTTTGAGCGCCTCCGTTACCTTTTAGGAGGCGACCGCCCCAGTCAAACTGCCCACCTGGCACTGTCCCCATACCGGATCACGGCACGGGTTAGGGCCGAAACTTAATTAGGGTGGTATTTCAACGTTGACTCCACCGAGGCTAGCGCCCCAGTTTCTTAGTCTCCCACCTATCCTACACAAACCAAGCCTCAACTCAATACCAGGATACAGTAAAGCTGCACGGGGTCTTTTTGTCCTTCTGCGGGTAAGACGCATCTTCACGCCTACTTCAATTTCGCCGGGTACATCGTTGAGACAGCGCCCCACTTGTTAGACCATTCGTGCGGGTCGGAACTTACCCGACAAGGAATTTCGCTACCTTAGGACCGTTATAGTTACGGCCGCCGTTCACCGGGGCTTCAGTTCTGAGCTTCGCTTGCGCTGACCCATCCCTTTAACCTTCCGGCACTGGGCAGGTTTCAGCCCCTATACTTCAGCTCACGCTTTAGCAGAGACCTGGGTTTTTGTTAAACAGTCAGTAGGGCCGTTTCACTGCGACCCCCTCGGGCTTCGCTAAAAGCTAACCCTAACGGGGCACTCCTTCTCCCGAAGTTACGGAGTTATTTTGCCTAGTTCCTTAACGATGCTTCTCCCGGTCACCTTGGTATACTCTACCCACCCACCTGTGTCGGTTTGCGGTACGGGTACCTGAGGATCAACGCACAGAGGCTTTTCTTGGCAGTTTGGCTAGACCACTTCTGGCACAAGGCCCGCCATCGCTCTTCAGGATCAGGCAGCGGATTTACCTACCGCCCTCAACTCCCTACAAGCTTAGCACCCGAATCCAATAACGGGCTGGCTTACCATCCTGCGTCCCCCCATAGCTCACCTCGGGTAGTACGGGAATTTTAACCCGTTGTCCATCGCCTACGGCTCTCGCCCTCGACTTAGGCCCGACTAACCCTACGCGGACGAACCTTGCGTAGGAAACCTTAGGTGTACGGTGAACATGATTCTCACATGTTTTACGCTACTCATCCCGGCATTCGCACTTCTGCACGCTCCACCAGTCCTCACGATCTGGCTTCTCTGCAAGCAGAACGCTCCCCTACCGCTCCAGTCAAAGACTGAAGCCCGCGGTTTCGGTGCTAGGCTTTAGCCCCGTATATCGTCGGCGCAGGATCACTCGACCAGTGAGCTATTACGCACTCTTTAAAGGATGGCTGCTTCTAAGCCAACCTCCTGGCTGTCCGTGCAATCCCACATCCTTGCCCACTTAGCCTAGACTCTGGGACCTTAACCGGCGGTCTGGGTTGTTTTCCTCTCGACAACGGAATTCATCTCTCGCTGTCCGACTCCCAAGGTATGGAGTAACGGCATTCGGAGTTTGGTTTGGTTCGGTAAGCTCTACGCCCCCTTGCCAATCCAGTGCTCTACCTCCGTTACTGAACCCTTGAGGCTAGCCCTAAAGCTATTTCGGGGAGAACCAGCTATCTCCAGGTTCGTTTGGCATTTCACCCCTACCCACAGCTCATCACTCAATTTTGCAACATTGAAGCGTTCGGGCCTCCACGAAGTATTACCTTCGCTTCACCCTGGCCATGGGTAGCTCACCTGGCTTCGGGTCCAATCCATGCGACTGATCGCCCTATTCAGACTCGCTTTCGCTGCGGCTCCGGGTATTACCCCCTTAACCTCGCCACACAGATTGACTCGCCGGGTCATTCTCCAAAAGGCACGCGGTCAGGCGTTCCCCACCCGAAGGCGGGGCATAGCCCTCCCACTGTTTGTAAGCATACGGTTTCAGGTTCTATTTCACTCCGGTCACCCCGGTTCTTTTCACCTTTCCCTCACGGTACTCGTTCACTATCGGTCGTCAAGAGTGTTTAGCCTTGGGAAGTGGACTTCCCGGCTTCCCGCAGGATTAGCGTGCCCCGCGGTACTCAAGGACATCGGCAGAAGTCTGGTTCTCTTTCGTCTACGGGGCTATCACCCTCTTTGACGGACCTTTCCAGAGTCCTTCGACTAGAGACCAGATTGGTAACTTCTTTGGGTCCCTGCAGGGCCCCCGCCGCGCCTTACTACCCCTCTCATGCAACGACTGCAGTCTTGGCACATGAGAGGTTTGGGCTGTTCCCCTTTCGCTCGCCACTACTCAGGGAATGATCTCTTTTCCTGGGGGTACTTGGATGTTTCGGTTCCCCCCGTGCCCTCCACCCGGCCTATATATTCAGCCGGGGGTGTCCAGGTATTGCCTGGACGGGTTACCCCATTCGGGAATCCCCGGGTAAACGCCTGCTGACGGCTCCCCGAGGCTTATCGCAGTCAACCACGCCCTTCATCGGCTCTTGACGCCATGGCATCCACCGTACGCTCTTAGTAGCTTAATCCACGTGATACGGCAAATTGAAGTTTGCATTCTGTTCAATTGTTAAGGTGCTAATCTCACTAGCGGTTGGCCGCTAGCCTCTGCCGGGCAGTTGCCTGCTCTGCAGGGGATGGAGGCCAACGAAGGCACACAAAAAACGGCTTGGTACATATCAAGCCGTTTCCGCACGTCCTGATATCTGCCTAGAACCTATGCCTCTATTCACTTACCTCTGGCAGACGAAACGTCAAACCCGGTCCCACCTCATTTGCGTGTTAGCATCGGTGAGTATATCACAGACCCACCGATTTGTCAAATCTGCCCTTCGCCACCCAGTCCAGGCAGTTGGTGGAGATGAGGGGATTCGAACCCCTGGCCTCCTCCGTGCAAGGGAGGCGCTCTCCCAACTGAGCTACATCCCCCGAATGCTGAGGTGGGCCATTCTGGACTTGAACCAGAGACCTTTCCCTTATCAGAGGAATGCTCTAGCCGACTGAGCTAATGGCCCATCAAAAAGACCTTAACAACTGAGGAGTGATAGGAAGTACGCAGACTTGGGGAGACACTTCACGAGACCGTGAAGCGACTGACCTTGGAGCTAGACCGGATGCTCCTTGGAGCAACCAGTCCGATCTCCCTAGAAAGGAGGTGATCCAGCCGCAGCTTCCGCTACAGCTACCTTGTTACGACTTCGTCCCAGTTACTAGCCCCACCTTCGACAGTTGCCTCCTTGCGGTTGGCTCACCGGCTTCAGGTGTTGCCAGCTTCCATGACGTGACGGGCGGTGTGTACAAGGCCCGGGAACGTATTCACCGCAGTTTAGCTGACCTGCGGTTACTAGCAACTCCAGCTTCATGAAGGCGAGTTGCAGCCTTCAATCCGAACTGAGACCGGCTTTGTGAGATTAGCTCCGCCTCGCGGCTTAGCAGCCCTCTGTACCGGCCATTGTGGCGTGTGTGTAGCCCTGGATATAAAGGCCATGCTGACTTGACGTCATCCCCACCTTCCTCCGGGTATATCCCGGCAGTATCGCTAGAGAAGTTTAACTAGCAACAAGGGTTGCGCTCGTTGCGGGACTTAACCCAACACCTCACGGCACGAGCTGACGACAGCCATGCAGCACCTGTGCAAGCTCCCCGAAGGGTCGTTCCGCTTTCGCTTCACTACCACTTGCATGTCAAACCCAGGTAAGGTTCTTCGTGTTGCATCGAATTGAACCACACGCTCCGCTGCTTGTGCGGGCCCCCGTCAATTCCTTTGAGTTTTAACCTTGCGGTCGTAGTCCCCAGGCGGGATACTTAACGCGTTAGCTACGGCACTGATGGGGTCAATACCACCAACACCTAGTATCCATCGTTTACAGCTAGGACTACCGGGGTATCTAATCCCGTTTGCTCCCCTAGCTTTCGCGTCTCAGCGTCAGGGGCAGACCAGGAAGCCGCTTTCGCCACTGGTGTTCCTCCCGATATCTACGCATTCCACCGCTACACCGGGAATTCCGCTTCCCTATCCTGCCCTCAAGTGCCCCAGTCTTGAACGACCCCTCCCAGTTAGGCCGGGAGATTTCACATCCAACTTAGAGCACCGCCTACACGCGCTTTACGCCCAATAAATCCGGATAACGCTCGCCTCCTACGTTTTACCGCGGCTGCTGGCACGTAGTTAGCCGAGACTTATTCCTAGAGTACTGTCCTTCCTCTTCCTCAAGAAAAGGGCTTTACGATCCGAAGACCTTCATCGCCCACGCGGCGTTGCTGCGTCTAGCTTTCGCTCATTGCGCAATATTCCTCACTGCTGCCTCCCGTAGGAGTTTGGCCCGTGTCTCAGTGCCAATGTGGCTGATCGTCCTCTCAGACCAGCTACCCGTCATCGCCTTGGTAGGCCGTTACCCTACCAACTAGCTGATGGGCCGCAGGCCCCTCCCGGAGCGAATTGCTCCTTTCATTCGACAACCGAATGCCGAATGATATGCGGTATTAGCTATCCTTTCGAATAGTTATCCCCCACTCCAGGGCAGGTCACCCACGTGTTACTCACCCGTCCGCCACTGACCGGTTTTTAGCTTCCGCTTACCTTCCACGGTTCCCACGATTTCTCATGTTCCCCGTCTCCAGCAAGCTTCCACTAGGCACCAGTCCGTTCGACTTGCATGTGTTAAGCACGCCGCCAGCGTTCATCCTGAGCCAGGATCAAACCCTCCGTACAGTTTATGTGGTCGAAACCACGTTTGATCTGACATAGGCCCAAGTGCTTGCGTGTTCTTCCTATCACTCTTCAGTTGTTAAGGTGCTTTTTGAGCAGGCTGGTACTATATCACAGTTCCGTTTGCTTGTCAAGTCCAGCCGCAGGGCACAAAAAACCGACGCGCCAAACTCTCACGTCGGCCAAGGCATGAGTCATCAACGTGCACTCGCCTTCCGCCCTGTTCAGTTTTCTGATCTTTTCGCCACAGGCGAACGAGATCCACTACACTTCAACGATGCTATTCTAGCACACTTCCTTTTCCTTGTCAAATCCGCAAAACCCCAAATCACGCCCAGCGCCTCCAAACGCCCGGCACCACTTGATATGGTGCCGTACCCTGGCAGACACCCACACCATATGGTGCAGGCCTCACAGAAAAGATCTTCTGAGAAGATCCCCAGAATCAAGTCCCCCGCAAAGCGTGAGTGTGCCATCTCTCAGTGCCAATCCCCCGCTCCTTCAAACGCCCATTACTCTACGGAGATGTGCGATTGACAGCCCCGTCATTCCGTGCTAACGTATCCTCGTGAAAGAGTCGAGGTCTCGTTACCTGGCAGCACTGCTCATCGCTCTGCTGGCCCTCGCTCTGCGCTGGCGAGCCGTCTTGATGCTGCCCACCGACTATGACGAACCCGTCTACATGGAGGCAGCCACGCAATTCGCCGCAGCCATCCGCGCCGCCGACTGGCCCCGCCTTCTGACCAGCCGCCACACGCTCGAACACCCCGCCCTGGTCAAGTTGCTCTACGCCCTCGGCGTGCTGCTGCGCGGAGGCGGGCGCGCAGGCCAAATGACTGCCCGCACCATCTCCCTGGTTTTGGGCACACTGGAAGTCGGACTGCTCGCGCTCCTCAACCCCATCGCAGGTGTTTTCCTGGCCATCCACACCATGTCCATCAAGTACACTTCGCAGGCCTACCTGGAGGCCCTGCCCGCCTTTGCTTCGTTGCTAGCCGTGCTGGGCTATGGACGCAGCGCGCGCCAGCCAAGCGCCCTGAACCGCTGGCTGGTCCTGTCCGCCATCGCGCTGGGCGTCACGGCAGCCGGCAAGTACACCTACCTGGTGGCAGGCCTGACCATCGGTGTGCTGCTGGTCTGGCGCAACCGCAGGCGCCCGTGGGTCGTGACGTTCTACATGGGCACGGCGTTGCTCACGTTCCTGCTGCTCGACGTGCAGCTCTGGGCCGCTCCGCTGAGTCGCCTACGCGACTCGCTACTCTTTCACCCCGCCTACTCGCAGAGCCAGCACGTGGTCCTGCAGCATCTGCCCTGGTGGCAGGAGCTCTACTACCTCGCCCATTCCATCCCCTGGCACCCGGGCGTCTTCCTGCTGTCCTGGGACACGCTCATCCTGGCGCTGGCGGTGCTCGGCCTCCCATTCCTGTACCGTCGCCGGCCCATCTTCCTGCTCTGGCTGCTACTTGGCATCGCCGCGCTGCTGCTGTGGCCCACCAAGTGGCCGCAGTACACCCTCATCGTGGCGGCTCCGCTCTGCCTGTCGGCCGGCACACTGCTGAGTAGCGCGATCGAGTGGCTGGACCGGCGTACGGAAATGGTGCGCACGCTGCGCGGCTTGGCCCCGGATTGGGCGTTCTGGATCGTCGTTTCGATCGTTGTACTGGCCCTGCTCGTCGGCTTCAGCTACGTCCAGATGCAGTACGCCACGCAGATGAAGGACTGGACCATCTACGTGACGCGCAACTCCAGCCTGCCCAGCGACAGCGTGCGCGCGCTGGCCTTGGACCGCGAGGGGGGCGTGTGGGCCGGCACAGAGCGCGGCGCGGCTCTCTTCCGGGACGGCAACTGGACCACGTATGACACCAGCAACTCGGGCCTAGCCAACGACAGCGTGCGCGCCCTCGCCATAGACAGCGCCGCTCGTGTCTGGTTTGGCACGGAGGCCGGTGTCAGCGTGCTGGACGGCGTTCAATGGCGCAGCTACAGCACAGCCAATTCGGCCTTGATCGGCGATCTCGTTCTGTGCATCACGGCCCAGCCTGCCCCCGCGGCGGCGGGGACCAATCCGGGCCCGGTCTGGTTCAGGACGGATAAGGGCCTCTGCCGCCTGGACGGTGACACCTGGGCCTGCTACACTCCGCAGAACTCGGGGCTCGTCGGCGCCAGGGTGCTATCCATCGCACTTGATGCACAGGGCCGCGTGTGGGTCGGCACGTGGGGCGGGCTCAGCGTCTTGGATGGCGCCACCTGGACTTCGTACACCAGCCGCGATTCGGGCCTGGCCTACGACACGGTCTCGGCAGTGGCCATCGACGCCAGGGGCCAGGTCTGGTGTGGCACGCTCGATGGCGTGAGCGCTTTCGACGGCCAGTCCTGGCGCACTTACAACGTGGGCAATCTGAGCCTGCCCTTCAACACAGCCACCACCCTCGTCATCGACCGACGCGGGCAAGTGTGGGTGGGCGCCGATCTACCCGTGGGCCCGCTGGGTGGCTCTTCGCGCCACTGGGTGCAGCGGCCATGTTCGATGAGCGCACGTGGCACGACTACAGCGCGTACTCTACGGTCGATCGGCAAGCGCCGGTACGTGCCATTCTGGCGGATTCCGAGAACCGCATCTGGTTCGCCACGCTGCTCGAGGGTATCAGCGTGTTCGAGGGTTTCAAGACTACGCAGGGCGCCACCCAGTGGCGCGAAGAGCCACCCAGTGGCGCGAAGAGCCACCCAGTGGCGCGAAGAGCCACCCAGTGGCGCGAAGAGCCACCCAGTGGCGCGAAGAGCCACCC
>Ga0315294_10001160_pt1 | contig 28429 bp, 24 predicted proteins | sample YL17G13_40_MG_FD_203626 | JGI IMG/M metagenome (GOLD analysis project Ga0315294, IMG submission 203626) | Sediment microbial communities from Yellowstone Lake, YNP, Wyoming, USA - YL17G13_40 | ecosystem: Environmental > Aquatic > Freshwater > Lake > Sediment | place: USA: Wyoming | collected... | reverse complement strand
TGGGGGATTCGGATAATTTACAGATTGGCCAAACGGTAATTACCATTGGTAATGCTTTAGGAGAATTCAAAAACACGGTTTCGGCCGGGGTAATCTCTGGCTTGGGGAGAAGGGTGACTGCTTCAGGCGGAGGAGTAGTTGAAACCTTAGAAGATGTTATTCAAACTGATGCCGCTATTAACCTGGGAAATTCTGGCGGACCGCTTTTGAATCTTAAGGGAGAAGTTATTGGAGTCAATTTTGCCATGGTTCAACAGGCAGAAAATATCGGTTTTGCCATCCCAATTAATCAAGTCAAAAAAGACATTGAGCAGGTTAAAACCATCGGAAAAATTTCTTATCCCTTTTTGGGAGTGAGGTATGTTTTGATTACAGAAGAAATCCAGGCGGAAAATAATTTACCGGTAAATTATGGAGCTTGGGTAGTGAAAGGGGAAGGTGGAGAATCGGCTATTTCTCCCGGGTCAGCAGCCCAAATCGCTGGTTTAAAAGAAGGAGATATTATTTTGGAATTTAATGGAGAAAAAATTACTCAAGAGAATACTTTGGCTAAAGTTATTATGAAACATAATCCCGGGGATGAGGCAACTTTGAAGATTTTAAGAGATGGCGAGGAGAAAATCGTTCAAGTCACTTTAGGTGAAGGAAGCGAATAGGAAAACTTGGGGTGTGATAGAATAGAGATCTTTTCCGTCTGTACCTAAGCTAATAATGGCCCGTTTTTCTGGCGGGCTTGCTTTTTTTTATTTTCTTTCTTAAAATTAAAATGTATGAATGGTCCCCAAAATTTTACCCACAAAGCTCAAGAGGCAATAATTGCTGCTCAGGATTTAGCCAGAGAAAAAAACCAACAGCAAATTGATGCCTTGCATTTGCTATATGCCTTACTTTCTCAGGAAGAAAGCGTGGTTTTGAATTTGCTTCAGAGAATCGGAGCAGAGATTGAAGGCCTGAAAAGAAGGACCAAATTGGCTTTAGATAGACTGCCGGTAATCGCCACTCCCCAAGCTTTTGGTCAGTTTTATTTAACCCAGGATATGGCTAAGGTTCTTGACCGAGCTAGACATGAGTCGGTGAAAATGGGAGATGAGTTTATCTCGGTTGAACATTTGTTTTTAGCCCTTTTAGACGTAGAGACCAAAGCCAGGGAGATTTTAGATAAAGCCACTTTCTTACAGCCGGGCGGGGGAGTGTCGGCCTTGGAATTTGGCAAATTAGATTACGAGACGGTTTTGAAGCAGTTGGCTCTTATTCGGGGAGGAACTCGAATTACTGACCCCGAACCAGAATCGAAATATCAGGTAGTTGAAAAATATGCCAGGAATTTAACCCAATTAGCCCGCCAGGGGAAATTGGACCCGGTTATTGGCAGAGAAAATGAAGTTCGAAGATTAATGCAGGTTTTGAGCCGGAGGACAAAAAATAACCCGGTTCTAATCGGCGAAGCCGGGGTCGGGAAAACAGCCATTGTTGAGGGATTAGCTCAAAAAATTGTTTCAGGCCAGGTTCCGGAATCGCTCAAGGAAAAAGAAATTATTGGTTTGGACTTGGGGGCCCTGGTGGCCGGCACCAAATATCGAGGAGAGTTTGAGGATAGAGTGAAAGCCCTTTTGAAAGAAATCAACCGGGCTGGAGGTAGATATCTTTTATTTATTGATGAGTTGCATACTCTGGTTGGCGCAGGAGCAGCCGAAGGAGCAATCGACGCCTCAAATCTTCTGAAACCTGCCCTATCGAGAGGAGAGCTGAAAGCAATTGGGGCTACCACCTTGAAGGAATATCAAAAATATCTTGAAAGAGATCCGGCTTTGGAAAGAAGATTCCAGCCAATTTATGTTACTGAACCCACAATTGAAGACACAATTTCCATTTTGCGAGGGATTAAAGAAAAATATGAATTGCACCACGGGGTAAAAATCAAAGATCAGGCCCTAGTAGCTTGCGCTCAATTAGCTGCCAGGTATATTACCGATAGGTTTTTGCCGGATAAAGCCGTTGACCTGATGGATGAAGCAATGAGCTCTTTGAGATTGGACATTGAATCGGAACCCCAAGCACTCGAGAACCTTAAAAAAGAAATCCAAAAATTAGAAATCGAAAAGGAGGCTCTCAAAAAAAACCAAAGAAGACCCACTGTTCACACGCAGCAAAAGGTGATTTCTCGGCAATTGGCTGATTTAAAAGAAAAAGCAAAAGTTATAGAAGCCAAATGGCAATCGGAGAGAGAAACCATTACCAAAATTAAAAATCTTAAAAAAGAAATAGATTCTTCCCGTTTTGAGGTGGAAAGGGAAACAGCCGAAGCCAATTTGCAAAAAGTGGCGGAAATAAAATATGGAAAAATTCCCAATCTCTTAAAAGAGTTAAAGAAAGAAGAAAGAAAATTGGTTTCCTTCCAAAAAACTCGGCCAGTTTTGAAAGAGGAAGTTTCCGAAGAAGAGGTGGCCAGGGTGGCTGCCAGGTGGACGGGGATACCTATCACCCGATTATTAGAGGGAGAGGCAAAGAAACTGGAAAAAATGGAAGAGACCGTTTCAAAAAGGGTGATTGGTCAAAGAGAAGCAATTGAGGCAATTTCTAATGCCATTCGCCGCTCTCGGGCCGGGATTTCTGAAGAAAATCGGCCTTTGGGTTCCTTTATGTTTTTGGGGCCCACCGGCGTCGGCAAAACCGAAACTGCCAGGGCTCTGGCTGAATTTCTTTTCAATGATGAAAATGCCTTAGTCAGGCTGGATATGTCAGAGTATATGGAAAGGCACACCGTTTCTAGAATGATAGGTTCACCTCCCGGTTACGTCGGTTATGAAGAAGGAGGGCAACTCACTGAGAAAATTAGGAGAAGGCCCTACGCGGTGGTTTTATTAGACGAGATTGAGAAAGCCCATCCCGAGGTTTTTAATATTTTACTTCAGATTTTGGAAGATGGCAGATTAACTGACGCCAAGGGCCGGGTGGCTTCCTTCAAAAATGCAATTATTATTATGACCTCAAATGTCGGCTCAGAGATTATTGCCAAAGAAAGCTCTTTAGGTTTTGTCGGTGGAGATGCAGAAAAAAGCGCCCGAGAATCTTTAAAAGAAAAAGTAATGGCGGCCTTGAAAGAAAACTTCCGACCAGAATTTTTAAACCGAATTGATGAAATTATCATTTTCAATTATCTCGGCAAACCGGAAATTAAAAAGATAGTTGATTTGGAATTAGGAAAAGTGGCCGAAAGATTAAAAAGTAAAAAAATCGAGATTCAGACCACTGAAGGAGCCAAAGAATTTTTGGCTGAGCGAGGCTTTGACCAAAATTTAGGAGCCAGGCCCTTAAAGAGGGTGATTCAGAAGCAGGTGCTAGACCCTCTTTCTCTGAAAATTGTTTCAGGTTTAGTAAAAGAAGGAGAGAGGGTGACAGTTGATTTGGAGGAGGGTAAAATTGTTTTCCGGACTCCAAAAGATTTAATTAAAAATCGGCCTCAGAGAGAGAAAGTCCCCGTTTAATCAACACCCGAGGTTGATTATTTAGGATGCTTAAAAATATCTTTAAAATTATTGCTATTTTTATTTTGGGAACGGTCGGCGGGATTTTTGCTGACCAAATTCTCTGGCCCTATTTTGTTGAAAGGCCGCTTTTTTATCAATATAAATTAGAAAAGTCCCCGGTTTATGTTACCGAAAGAAAAGAAGTATTTATTCAAGAAAATACTGCACTTGAAGAGGCAATTGAAAAAGTGGAAAAGGTTGTAATCGGAGTGAGAGTCGAAATAAAAGAAGGCAAAATTTTAGAAGGCTCGGGCTTAATTGTTGCTGCCGATGGCTTATTGGTTACCTTAGCTGAATTGGTGCCTCAGGGCTCCAATTTTTCTTTTTTTGTCGAGGGTCAACCCGCCAATTTCCAAATTTTAAAGCGAGATTTAAAAGAAAATTTGGCATTGGTAAAAATTGAAAAGACCAATTTGCCGACTGTTAGCTTCGCCGATTTAGAAAAATTGAAATTAGGAGAGAGAGTTTTTCTGGTCGGAGTAATTTTTGAAAACCAAAAAATTACCTCGCTGGGTCGCGTAGTGAATGAAGGGATTGTCAAAAGTTTTAACCAGGATTTCATTAAAACTAATATTTTTGAAAAAAACATTCTTAAAGGAAGCCCCTTGTTTGACATCGAAGGCAAAGTTTTAGGACTAAATACTATTGATTTGGAAGGCAAAGTCATTGCCATCCCCATTTCCAAAATCAAATCCTTCGCCGGCTTCTAAAATAACTCGGAAAGGTAAAGTATTCCACAATAGCAGAGAGTCAGTGAAGGTGATAGAGGTAAAGACAATAGAACTTTGCTCTTCGCCTTGCCAAGCAGTTTTTTTCCAAGATGTCAAGAGAGATAGAGGGTCAACGGGGCTGCCAATGGATACATTTCTTAAGCAATACAAAAGAAGGAAAAAATAAAAGAGATCTCCTAAAGAGGGGTGCTTGCGCACCCCTTTTCCTTTTCGTAAGTCAATAGATTGGTTACTCTAAGGTTAATCTTTTTATTTCTGCTAAGTCTATTTCCTTTAACCAATTTTTGACCTCTTTTCTATAATTTTCAGCTCCTCCGAAGATTTTTAAGAGAAATTCTCTTTGAGTTACCGAAGGGAAATTTTTTTTGCCCATATAATCTAAATGGCTTGACCATCGATAAGATTCCAAGAATTCCGCCGCCTTTTTATAATTTTTAATTTTTCCCATTCTCCACTCCGGCATTATTAAATCGAGAGGGTTCAAATGAATATAATATGGCAAATGAATAAAGTGAACTTCCCGAGTTACTGGAACTGCTTTGTAACTTCCTTGGAATAAAGAACCAATTCTTTCCTGTTTTTTATTAAAATACATTGTGTATCCCGTACCGAATTTTTGCATAAACCGAGTAATTCCATTATTCCTCTTCTGTTTCAAAAGTAGGTGATAATGGTTTGGCATTAAACAAAAAGCCAAAATCTCTACCAATAATTTTCTCATACCACGGTTAACTTTCCGAGGCTTAACCTCGGAAAATTGAGGGTCTTCTCTTTTTGAATAAAAATAATATGAATTAGGAGCAGGCGCTTCGTCGTTAAATTCAAACAAGTCGTGAATAAACCTAAAGTAATCTTGATCATCTAAAAAGATGTTTCTTTTATCCACTCCCCGATTGTAGACATGATATATTTCATCGTTAACAAATTGAAGTTTTCTCATTATTAACACTATAACACAAAATCTTCCGAGGCTTAACCTCGGAAAATTGGAGTTTTCCACAGGGGAAGGGTTGTTTTGGATTGGATGAACTTGTATGATGGGGAAATATGGCTATGAAGATAAATAAAAAAATTATTTTTTCCCTAATTATTGTTTTAATCCTCGTTGCCGGAGGATTTTTTTGGTGGGAAAGCTAATAAAAAACTAACTTTTATTACTTTCTAGATTCTATTTTTTGAGTATTGGCAGGCGAAATCTCATCGGTTTCGCCTTTTAATTAAAAGGTGACAAAATATGACACTTGGTATATACTAAAAATATGGATAAGCTTTTGACCCTCAAAGAGACAGCTAAAATTCTCCGTGTCAGTGAACGCACTATAATGCGCTATCTTAAAGCTGGGAAGTTGGAAGCTTCTAAAGTTGGTAAATGGCGAATTAAAGAAAGTGATTTAGAGAAATTTTTAAAAGAGAATTCAAATTATAAAAGAAAAAATTAGATATGAGTAACAAAAATTACAAAGGGTCTCTTCGGCTAGATTGGATTAATAAAGACCTTTCTCTTTATTACGAAATTGATGAAAAAGAAGGAAAAGGCGTTCGCCCGATTTGGGTGCCTAAAAATGACATCCGCGTAGCCGAACCGCGCATTTTGAAATTTGTAAAAAGTTACGGCGACCCAACTAGTGAAAATGCACTCATTAAGGGCGACAATCTTTTGGTTTTGCGAAGTTTGGTTGAGATGTTTAAGGGTAGGCTAGAGAAAGACAAAGTAAAGTGTATTTATATTGACGTTCCTTATAATACGGAACAAGCCTTTGAACATTATGACGATAATTTAGAGCATTCTGAATGGCTGACAATGATGAGGGATCGATTAAGAGAGCTTAGGAAGCTACTTTCAAAAGATGGTGCTATCTTTGTACAAATTGACCACCAAGAAATGGCCTATCTAAAAGTCTTGATGGATGAAATTTTCGGTCGGACGAACTATGTAGCGACTATACCAGTTCAAATGCGACATCCGGAAAGAATTTTAGTGGCAGATAAAGATATTCATGATATTATCGAATATATTCTATTTTACGCAAAATCAAAAAATGACCTAACTATTAAAAAGAATTTACGTGACACTACTGATTACGGCAATTATAAATACAGAGTAGTTGAAGAAAGTAAAGGTAAAGTAATTTCGCTTGGGAAAAACAAGGTAACCTTATTTAAACCTGGCGAATATGAAATCATTGTTGCTGCCCCGAATAAAAAGTCGCTTAGAAAAGAAAATATAAGAAAAAGTTTTATAGACAGAAATAGCACGGGAAGGTTTTATAAGAAGTATTTGATGAATAGGTTAAAAATTGACGGCTTTGGAATGTTATATAAAGTACCGGGCATTGGGGCAGATAATTTGGGGTACCGCTATATTTTACAACCCTCAAGTGGTAAATATACTAATGCAAATTACTTTCAGGGTTGGCCTATAAATAAAAAAGAGGCAGAGGAAACACCCTTAGCGGCGTTCATTGATGTTAGCGAGATTATGGCAAGTGCCGATATATCAAAAGAAGGGGGTGTAAGATTTCCAAAAAGCAAGAAAACAGAATGGATTATTGAAAAAGTATTAGATTGGGCATTGGTTCAAAAAGGTGATTTAGTTATGGATTCTTTTGCTGGTTCTGGAACAACGGGGGCGGTCGCTCACAAAAGAGGATGTCGCTGGATAATGATTGAGCTTGGCGAACATGCTGAAAAGATAAATCTTAAGAGGATGCTAAATGTTATAAATGGAAAAGATGATCAAGGTGTTTCTAGTATTTATGAATGGAAAGGCGGTGGTGGTTTCAAGTACTACCGACTCGGTGAAAGTATAATATATAAGCAAGATATGAACTGGACTTTGAAAGCCAAAGAAATGGCAACTGCAATTTTTTTACATTTTCAATACAAGCCGATTGAAGCAAAGTGGTTGGAAAAAGAAAATATCTATTTAGGTAAACACCGATTCGCCCGTTATCATTTTGCTCTTTCTTTTGCCGTAAGAAAAGTTAGAGTAATAACTTCGGTTTTATATGAAAAAATAATTACTGGACTAGAAAAAGAAAAATTTAAACATTTGACGATATTTACCAATGTTGCGGTAGCCGTGCCTCCAGAGTCATTAGACGAAAGAGTACTGGTTAAAAAAATTCCAGCCGCAATTCTAAGAGAATATAATTTATTATGAACGGAAAAAATAATAAAACATTTTACGATTTAGTAATTCAAGACCAGCAATATAAGACTGCTCTAGATTCTGTTTCACCAACGGCAATTGAAAATTACAAAAGTATCCAGCGTTTACTCCAACATCCTCTGCGTCCCTATCAAATGGAAGCTTTGAGTGCTTTTCAACTATTTTGGAAAGATGGTTTTGATAGTCGAAGCTTAAAAGAAAAAACATTACAAGAAACAAAATATGAGGGCAATAAAATTCAGTGGAACAAAATTGGCTTTGAAATGGCAACCGGTTCAGGAAAAACGCTTTTGATGGGTGCAATTATAATGGACTTGTGGCATAGGGGTTATAAAGATTTTCTAATTTTAACACCCAACACAATTTTGTTTGATAAAACAATAGAGAATTTTACGCCGCGAGCCGTTAAAAGTATTTTTGGTGATGGCTGGAACTTAACCTATAACTTAGTGGCAGGTAATTCATATCGAGATAAAACATGTAATTATGAAGATGGCCGCGATATTTCATTTTATATCTTCAATATGCAGAAATTTTACGATAAAGGTGTTTCAAAAGATCAGGTTGATGGTATAGACACAATGAAGGGTGTGCCCTATGTCAGAAGGCCAATCGAAGATTCTCTTTGGAGAGATGAAAGTGGAAACCACACTATTTCTTTTGTCGATTTTTTGAAAGAGAAAAGGTCAGTCATTATCTCTGACGAAGCTCATCACTATCAGCAAAAGACAACAAAGGAAGCGATTTTCGAACTTTTACCAAGTATTGTGCTTGAGTTTACCGCAACTTCAATTGAAAAGGGCGAGAGCGAGAGCTTTGGTCAAGATAATTTGTATAAATACCCAATGCAAAGATATATAGGCGAAGGCTACGGCAAAAGAATTTTTGCCGTTGGGTGTGGGACTGACGATAAAAAAATTACAAATGAAGTTACCGATAGTGATAAGCAGAAATTAGTATGGGGTATGTTGATCCATCTACTTAAAAGAGAATCTTTACAGGTGGTCAACGCGCCAGTTAAAAAAGCGATGCTGCTTACAAAGGCAAGAACGATACAACACGCTGACAACATCGACAACTATTTGAAAAACTGGCCCGAAATAATCTCTACTGAAGTTGACGATGTGTTGGATCAACTCAATAGAGAAAAAACTGATATTACTGGAATTATTAGGCACTATATTCCAAGAAGCAAAACAGAGTTGGTCAAAAAGTTAACAGAAATCGCAAAGTCAGCGTTTACTATTCATAGCGAAAACAAAAGCGATGAAGAAGTTTGGACTGATTATCAGTCGCTCGATGATAATAGGGCGGAAATAGTTAATCAAGTTCGTATTTTTACTGAGGGCGTTGACTACGATAACTTCTACACAATTGTTGTTTTAAGTGACACAGTCGAAAATGTCGGACTGGCAGCTGCGCAATTAATCGGTCGGGGACTACGGCTTTACAAGGAAAAGCGCGAATTCGATAATCTCGAACACAATATAAAAGAACAAAGTGAAATTTTGCACATTGTTTGTGAACGAGGGAAGCGCTTCGATAAGATTGTTGAGGATATTAGAAAGAAACTAAATCTCGCGCCTGCGACTATAGAAATACCAACGGAAGAAGAAGATAGAAATAATAAGGTTAATAAAAAACTCATTGACGATTTTCAAATTCCCATCTTACGTATTCGTTCAACTAGTACAGGAATTAGTTTTGATGAAGCATTAAAAAACAAGTCTTTAAGCGTTAAATCATTCATAAATCACATATGCGGAATTTCTAAAGGCGAAAGGGTTTTGAAGGAGGAAGTTCTTGCGATGATCGATTATGCAGAAATTTCGAAAGAAGAATTTTCTTTACGACACGAAAAACCACAGACAACTCGGAGAACTATTACATTACCTGATTCTGAAATTGAGCACTGGGCTTTGGATTTTATTGAACAGACCGGGTCATTTATCGGTAATAATTCTTACAGGGTAGTATTACGACTAATCAAGGAAGTAATTAATGCTGGTATTCGAGTTGATACGGCTTATGCTTACGATTTTCGGCGTGCTTTAAAAGCATTAAAGAAAAGTATTATTGTTTTTTATAGCCAAATGGCGTTTAATTTAATGTTTAAAGATCAGATTAGTTTCCGTAAAGTCAATGTTAAGAATCTTTTTGTTAATACTATCGTAACTGTTAGAAAAAGAGGGGGTAAAGCAATCAACTTAATCCCTTCGTACCTAGAAGAGATATCATTTCACATGCAGCGAAAAGGGATTATAGTTGAAGGTTATAAACATTCAATTCGGCCTTATGTTAAATTTGACAGCCCACCAGAGAAATGGGTTGCTGATAAATTGGAGTATTTATGCACTTTGGATAAAAAAAGAAAGGGTTTTTGGTTAAAAAACGAACCCCAAAAAGAATACCCTGTTGAGGTAAGACCAGCTACCTTTTATCCAGATTTTTTGTCGTTCATAAATAAAAAATGGGCCATTATTGATGTGAAGGGTAGGCATTTGGCAGAAGCTAGACAAATAGATAACCGTAAAAAAGCTTTAAAGTTATTGAAGAAAAAAGCAGGTCTCAAAACTTTTTTCCTCGTTGATGAAGTGATGAAGAGAAAAGGATTTAAAGATTCTAAGATTAAAAATTTAGATGATTTCGGTGGCTTTGATGAGCTACGAGGAGGAAGCTTGCGCTAATTATCGAAAATTTAGTATGTCACTCTCAAAAGAGATTTTTGAATCGATGTTTAAGAAATTGGAATCTATTTCTATAGATAATAATTTCATTGATGATATTAGTAATAGAAGAAAGGCCATTTTCGATAGAAATAAACCCGACTCATTCTTTTACGAGAAATTGGTCGGAACCATTCATGTAAGTGGATATAAGGTTTCTATTCTAAGAAATCGCTGGGAAGATATTAAAAAAGCATTTTCCAATTATAATGTTCATAAAGTCAGTCGATATACAGATAGGGACTTTAAGAAAATGATGCAAAACCCTAAACTTATTAAAAACCAAAGGAAATTAAGAGCATGTATTGAAAATGCAAAAATAATGAATGAGATTTCTGAAAAGTATGGTTCTTTTGGCGAATATTTGGAGAGAAATAAAACCGACTTGAAGAAGTTAAAGGAGGATTTGATTAATAGATTTCACTATTTAGGCAATGTTTTAGTCCTTGAATATTTAAAAGAAATCGGAATAGATTCGATTAAACCCGATGTCCATGTAGTAAGAGTAATGTATAGATTGGGTTTAATCAATTCTGAAAGAATATCGCCTGAAAATATTGACAAGGTCATAGAAGTAGCAAACAAAATGAGTCGACTGACTGGAGAAAAATTAAGTGTAATTGATGCGATTTTTTGGATGTATGGTGGAAGTGGAGACAACCATGTAAAAATGGCAATCTGCTCAAAGAATAAACCTTTATGTAATGATTGTCCGCTTCCTAACTATTGTGTTTTTTATTCGAAAAGAGATAGAGAATAGCAGGGTGGGGTAGAACCGAATATCAAACATTAGCCAGTAATTCCCTCATTTGTTTTAGTGCGCCTTCTGGATAACCGAACACTTCTTCCCATCTCAAAGTTCTAAAATCGTCCGCTAGAGCGAGGTTATTTTGACCTCTTTTTTTAATTTTGATATAGTTAAAAAACATCCATATGCAAAAAGATTATCTCATCCAATTAACTCAAAATCTTTATAAAATTACTTTGCTTTTTCCAAAAAAGGAACCCTTGAGATATAAAATGAGGGAATTGGCAGACGATATTTTGGCCAATCAAACTGAAAAAGATTTGGAAATTTTAGATAGTTATTTTGAAGTGGCAAAAGCCCAAAATTGGGTTAGCTCTTCGGAAATATTGGCAATTCAAGAAGAATATGCTAATTTGAGAGAGGAACTAAAAAAGGTAGAGCCAGAAAGAAAACAGGAAGAGGCTAAAGAAAACGAACCGAAGAAAATAGAGGACGGACCTCTGCAAGATTCCACTCCGGAGGAAAGGAGCGGAGTAAATGAGCGGCAGGAAAAGATTTTAGATTTTTTAAGAGAAAATGGAAGAGTTCAAGTTTGGCAGGTAAAACAAATTCTCCCGGAGGTGTCAAAAAGAACCTTGAGAAGGGATTTTGAGTATATGCTAAACCAAGGGATTGTTGAAAGAATAGGGGAGAGGAATGAGACTTATTACACCCGAGCGAGGCAAAGCCGAGCGAAGGGTGGAGAAGAAGATTCATCTTCTTCGACTCAGATAAAAATATCCAAAGCATAGGTGGGACATACATATATATACAGGTAGGACACGACGTCCTACCCTAATCTTATGGCGAATTTGAGAAAAACCTTTAGCAAAATCTACGACAGATACATAGATAAAATCTATCGTTTTATTTTTTTGAAGGTCAGTTCTCAGGAAATTGCCCAGGATTTAACTTCAGAGACCTTTTTAAGAGGTTGGGAAAGTTTTAAAAATGGGACTAAAATTGAAAACCCTCAAGCTTTTTTATATCGAATTGCCAGAAATTTAGTTACTGACCATTATCGAGAAAAGGGCAGGGCTCAAATTGTTTCAGCTGAATATGTGTCAATTGTTGATCCCCGGGAAGATATAGAAGAAGCAGCGGCGTTGAAGTCTGACATCAACACGGTTAGGTTGGCCTTGGTTAATTTGAAGGAGGATTATCAAAATGTGATTATCTGGCATTATTTGGATGACCTACCGATTACAGAGGTAGCTAAGCTTTTAGATAGGACAGAGGAAGCCACTCGTGTCCTACTCTCCCGAGCTCTCAAGGGTCTCAGAAATGAACTCAATCAATCCGCCTAACTGATTGATTTACGAAATCAATCAGATTGCGGTGGTGTAATAAAAGGGCAATTTTTACGTCATAATTACATAGAGATGGCGATGAAGCTAAAGCTTCATCTTAATCTTCGCTAACGCTCGATGACAGAAGAAGAACTCATTGGCAAAATTCGGGAACTTCGCCAGATTCAACCCAGAAAAGACTGGGTTTCTTTGACTAAAAGCCAGATTTTAGGCGAATCTGCCCGAGGACGGGACTCGGTTAGCTTCTTTCCGTTTTGGAGACCGGCTTTGGTTACGGTAACGGCTTTTGGAATTTTATTTGGCGTTTTTTCTTTTGCCCAAAACTCTCTGCCTGGCGATATCTTATATTCGGTGAAAAAGCTTACCGAGAAAGGCCAGGCAATTTTTGTTTCAAAAGAAGAACTGCCGAAATATAATCTTGAGATTGCCAACAAACGTTTAGATGAATTAACTGAGATTGCTCAAACTAATCAGGTTAAGAAATTGGCTTCGGCAATTTCCGAATTTCAGGCCAATATGTCTGAAGCAGCCAAAAGTTTAGCCGAGGTAAAAGGGCAAGATGTGAAAAAGATTATTGCCCAAACCAAGAAATTAGAGGAAAATAAACAAATAGTAGAAGGAGTTTTAGCAACAAAAATCGAGACAGAGGAATATGACGATGCCTTGGCTCAATTGGTGGAAAATCAAATTAAAGATTTAGAAAAAAGTACACTGACTGAGGAGCAAAAACTGCTTTTTGAAGAAGCCAAGGCAGATTTTTCAGCCGGTAATTACAGCCAAGCTTTGGAAAAAATATTAATTTTAAGTTACCAATAAAAATGGAAAGTCGCGAACCCCGCACCAGAACAAGTTCGGTACGGGGTAAACTTCGTGACTATTACGTAAGATCGCGAAGATAAAATGGTCGACGCGACGAAAATAAATAAAAAAATAACACAGAAATTAAATTAAAAAATGTCTAATTTAAAGAAAAAGATTATAGCGATTGTTACTGGTTTGACTTTAGTTGTAATGATGGTCCCCGGTATTGCTCAAGGTTTGACAGCTGCTGAGCTTCAGACCCAGATTGATACCCTAATGGCTACATTGGCAACCCTTCAAGCTCAGTTAACGACTTTGCAAGGTGCTCCGGCTGCTGGTGTGACAGGTTGCACGATTACTTCTTTTACTCGCAACCTGAAACAGGGGATGACTGGAGATGATGTAAAATGCCTCCAGATTGTCCTTAACTCCAATGCTGCTACTAAGGTAGTGGCAACTGGAGTTGGCTCTTCTGGTAGTGAAACCACTTATTTTGGTGCTTTAACCAAAGCAGCGGTTGTTAAATACCAGGAGAAATATGCTGCTGACTGCTTGACTCCGCTTGGATTGACTGCTGGTACTGGTTTTGTTGGAGCAAAAACTTTAGCTAAGTTGAATACAATGATAACTGCTGGTGGCGTTGTTACGCCTCCTGTTGTTGTTGGTGCTGGTCTAAATGTTGCTTTATCTGCTGACACGCCGGTTGCTACTGCTTTTCCAGCAGGTGGAAGTCAGATTCCGTTCTTGAAATTAAATATCTATGCTGGCTCTAATGATGTTACGGTAACGGCTATGAATGTCTACCGCGGCGGTCTCTCTAGCGATAACGACATTTCTAATGTCTACTTGATAGATGGATCAACTGTTTTGGCAACCAACCTTGGTTTGTCAAGCGGCAAAGCTAATTTCTCCGCTTCTGCCGGTTTATTCACGGTTAAGGCGGGAACTAGCAAAGTTATCACCGTTGCGGCTGATATTTCGGCTAACGCGACTGGTCACACCTTTTCATTTAGCGTGAACGCGGCTTCTGATATTACTGCAGGCGCAGCTGTAAATGGCACTTTCCCAATTAGTGGGAATACCTCTGGGGCCGTTTCAGTAAGCAATCCGTCGCTGGCTACCTTGACAGTTACCGCTCTTGCGACTGGTGGTTCTGTGAACGCGGGGGCCAATAACTTTTTGGTTGGCCAGTTTTCGTTGCGAGGATCTAATAGCGCTGTGAGCGTTAAGTCAATTAAATTGACCGAGACCGGCACGATTAACGCTGCCGCTGACCTCGCCAACATCAAATTGATGAATGGCACAGTTCAGGTTGGCGCAACTGTTACCAGTTTGAACGCCGACGGCACGGTTGTCTTTAACCTCTCCAGCAATCCCTTACAGATTGCTTCCGGAGCGATAGTCAATCTTTCCGTTTATGCTGATGTTGTTGGCGGCGTTAACAGAAACTTCACATTTACAATTCAGCGCGCTTATGATGTTGTCGCAACTGACATGACTTATAATGTCGGCGCGACCGTCTTGGCAACCTTGCCGCTTTTGGCTTCTACGGTTAGTGTTAGTCAAGGCAGTCTTGTAATTGCCAAGAGCACAAGTTCTCCGTCTAGTTACATTGCGGCTGGCGCTGCAAACGCGACCCTAGCCAGTTTTAACTTCAATGCTTCAGGCGAAGCTATAAGAATTACTGCTATCACTTATCAAATCGGTAGCTACACTGCTGGCGCTGAAACTACTGTCTGGAATAATTTGACGCTTGTTGACGATTTAGGTGTTCAGATTGGAACTGTTACGTCTGCTGGTGCTGCTAGCTCAACCTTTAAGTCAGTGTCGCTTACTAATTTGAACTACATCATCCCGGCTAACACGACTCGCGTGTTGTCCGTCAAGGCTGATATTGCTTCCACATACGGCGGAAACGTTGTCGGAAGCATTACCTCTGGTACTGCTCAGGGTTACACCTCGCTTGCCGCTATCCCAATTGGCAGCTACACAGGCAATACTTTGAGTTCTTCCGCGACTCCGTTTGCTGCGGCGCTTAACAACGCTGTTGGCGCTATCATCACTGTTTCTGGCGCTTCTAATGTCAGGGTTGGGTCATTTACTTTGAGCGCTGGCGCGGCTGAAGGAATCAATGTCACAAGCATTTCCTTCACTACTGGTGGTGTTGTAAGCAAATTACAGAACTTAGTTGTCAAGTACGGCGCGACTCAGATTGGCGCGACCTACCCGACTCTCAGCAGTACAACTTCATACGCTTTTTCGCCATCAAGCCCAATTTCTATCGGGACTGGCGGTCAAGTTGTAATTGATGTTTATGCTGATACTGTTTCTGGCGTGACTTCTAGCGCGGTGGTGGTTGTGTCACTTTCTGGAGCTCAGGGTACCGGCGCTTCAACTAACGTTTCAAGAACGGTTAGCGGCGCGCCTGCTGGTCAGACTGTTACTGTTAACGCGGCTGGCACATTGACCACGGCTTTGGCTTCACCGGCAGTTATTTCTCAACAGGTTTCTATGGGTGTTACGGCAGTCGCGCTCGGAAGCTTCAAACTTTCTGCTGACACTAACGAGAGCATTGGTGTTACGAGTATTGCTGTAATTTCAACTTCAACCAATGCCCAGGACATCATCAATCTTAGGTTGATGAGTGGAACCACCCAGTATGGGCAGACTGTTTCAGGTGTTTCGGGTGCTAATAGCATTACCACTTTCACCTTAACGACTCCGCTTTCTATTCCTCAAAACAGCTATGTGGTCTTGAATGTTTTGGCTGATATTAATACCTTAACTGGTGGAGCGACTTCAAGTAATATCACGACCATTGGTCTTGGCACTGTAAACTATCAAGGCGCTTCTTCTAAGGCTTCTGCGAGTGTAACTGCTCCGGTTGCCAGCGGCGCTACTCTTACGATTTACAGAACTTCAATGACCCCGGCTATTGGACCGACCTTTACTGCTCCGGCTGGTTTGTCAGATGGAGCGACTGTTGGCCAGTTCTATATCAGCGCGGGAGCTGCTGATGATATTATCTTGAAGAGTATTTCATTAAGCCAGGCTGGCTCTTTGATTCAGTCTTCATCATCCGTTCTTTTGCTGGTCTATGGTAACGATTCTACTACCTTAATGGGTACCACGACAGCGACCTCAACCAATATTTATTCTGTCACCCTTAAAAGTGGCACGGGTTGGACTGTTGCGAAGGGTACTACTCAGTATTTGATTGTAAAGGCTGCTTTGGCTACCGCTGCTTCAACCCTCGTCACCACAACCGGAGCAAAGTCTTATCAGATTAGTGTTCAGGCCGCTACTTGGAACGATGGTACGATTGATGTTACCGCGATCAATCCGATTATTCCTCTTCCGATTAATGGTCAGGTTATCAACTTTAGCTTCTAGTTAATTTTATTTGGCTGGTTAGAGTTTCCCGATAGCACATAATCGGCAAAAACCCGCTTTCCTTGTGCGGGTTTTTGGTTATGTTATAGTAATTTAATGTCGCAAAAACCGAAGATAATTTTTCTTGGAATAATATTTCTCGCCTTGCCAATTTTTGTTAATGCTGATTATGTTGGCCAGACAGCTAATTTTTTTATTGACCCTTCTTATGATTTATCTAAAAGAGAAGAAATTTCAGCTACCCTACAAAAAATAAGCCAGAATCTTTATTTTTATATTGATGATAGCTGGTGGAACTCTTTAGATGATAGCCAGCGAAACGAAATTGGATTGGCTTTAGATAACTTGGCTGCCGAATTTAAATATAAGATTTACTCCTTCCTAACCTCAACTTTTGGTGAAGAATGGAAGCCGGGAATTGACAATAACGACACCATTACGATTTTATTTCACCGAATGAAAGAAGGAGCCGGCGGTTATTTCAATAGCGGTGATGAATACCCGAGGGCTCAGAATCCAAGAACAAATAAAAGAGAAATGGTTTATTTGAATACTGACGATTTGAAATCGCCTCTTATCAAAAGTTATTTAGCCCATGAATTTACCCACCTGATAACCTTTAACCAAAAAGACCGGCTGAGAGGAGTTTCAGAGGAGGTCTGGCTAAATGAAGCCAGGGCTGATTTTTCGTCAACTCTTTTGGGCTATGACGATAAATACCAAGCAAGCAATCTGGAGCAAAAAGTAAGAACTTTTCTGGCAAATCCAAACGATTCTTTAACCGAATGGAGCAATCAGACAACTGATTACGGTGCCTTAAATCTTTTCACTCAATATTTAGTTGACCATTACGGAATTAAAATTTTAGCCGATTCTTTACAATCTTCAAAAACGGGAATCCCGTCAATAAACGAGGCCTTGGCAAAAAATGGCTTTCAAGAAGATTTTTCAAAAATTTTTACCGACTGGACAATTGCGGTTTCTTTAGGAGATTGTCAGGTTGGCGAAAAATATTGCTATAAAAATGAGAATTTGAAAAATTTCAGAGTTATTCCTTCTTTAATTTTTTTGCCGTCAACCCAGAAAACAACTTTGTCTCTGAATTACTCAATTAAGCAATGGTCAGGAAATTGGTATAGAATCATTGGTGGAGAAGGCGATTTGAAATTGGAATTTGATGGAGCAGACCAGACCCAATTCAAAGTTGTTTATATTCTTTGCCAGGATAGTTTGAATTGTAAAGTTAATTTCCTCAATTTAGACAAATCTCAAAAAGGAGAAATTTTAATTTCTGATTTTAACAAAAATTACACTTCTCTAACTTTAATTCCTTCAATTCAAACAAAAACTTCTAATTTTAGTGACAAAGAGCCTTTTTTCAATTTTTCTCTTTCAATTTCTACTGAAATTAAAGTCAAAGAGGAAAAAGAAGCCGAGTTAATCAAACAACTCCTGGCTCAAATTGATTTTTTACAAAAAGAAATTGCTAAGGTTCAAGCTCAAATCAACGCCATTTTGGCAAAAAAAATAGGGACGTGCACATTTTCCGCCGATCTTTATTTTGGGATAATGAATTCTCCTGAAGTTCGTTGCCTTCAGGAATTTTTGAAAGCTCAGGGTCCGGAAATTTATCCTGAGGGATTAATTACCGGGAATTTTCTTTCTTTGACCCAAGCAGCAGCTATTCGTTTCCAGGAAAAGTACGCGAATGAAATTTTAAGACCCCTGGGATTAGAAAGAGGAACCGGTTTTGTTGGCGCCCAAACTCGAACCAAAATAAATCAACTTTTAACCCAATAAAAATATGAAAATATTGGTTACTGGTGGGGCCGGGTTTATCGGCTCCCATTTAGTAGATAGATTAATCAAAGAAGGCCGCAAGGTGATTGTGGCCGATAATTTATCTACCGGAAAAAAGGAAAACCTCAATAAAAAAGCCAAATTTTACAAAATTGATATTTGCAGCCCTCAAATTTCCCAGATTTTCAAAAAAGAAAGGCCGGAAATTGTCTACCATTTAGCTGCCCAAATCGATGTTCGTAAATCAACCGAAAATCCGGTTCAAGATGCCAACATCAATATCTTAGGAGCTTTAAATATTTTAGAAAATTGTAAAAAAAACAAAGTTAAAAAAATTATTTTCGCTTCCTCAGTCGGCGTTTATGGCGAACCAAAAATTCTGCCGGTAAAAGAAAATCATCCTTTAAATCCCCTTGCCCCTTATCCAATTACTAAATTAACAACTGAAAAATATCTCAATTATTACCAATCTCAGGGATTAAATTTTGTTTCTTTAAGATACGCCAATATTTATGGTCCCAGGCAACCTTCAGAAATAGGGGAAGGGGGAGTAATTGCTATTTTTATCAACAAAATTCTGAAAGGAGAAAGGCCAACTATTTTTGGTCGAGGCCAACAGACAAGAGATTTTTTATATGTTGACGATGCGGTAAAAGCGGCGATTTTAGCTTTGAAAACCCAGACTTCTTCAATTTTCAATGTGGGCACTAATAAAGAAATTACTATTAATTCTCTTTTAAAGCTGATTTTAAAAATTCTCAACAAAAAAATAAAACCAATTTATAAACCTTTGAGGGAAGGAGAAATTATCAGATCAAGAATTGATTTTTCCAAAATAAAGAAAGAACTCGGCTGGCAACCAAAATACACTTTAGAAAATGGATTAAAGGAAACTATAAATTATTTCAAAAATGGAAATTAGAAATCTTATTAAAAATATCTTTCTAAAACCTAAATCTTTTTTTCTTGAAAATATAGGAGTAAGACAAACAATCTTTAAAAACACTTTTTGGTTAGCGGTGGCAGAAGGAGTGACCAGATTGCTAAAATTGATTTTAATTATCTATGTTGCTCGAATTTTAGGAGCCACTGAATATGGAAAATTTAATTTTGCCTTAGCGTTCGTTTCTTTGTTTATTATTTTTGCTGATTTTGGCTTATCTCAAATTACTACTCGTGAATTTTCTCGAGATAAAGGCAGAGAAAAAGAATTTTCTTCCATTTTATCTTTAAAAATTCTTTTGGGCTTGGGAACTTTAATTTTAATTTTAATTAGCTCTTTTTTCATTACCCCTGACCCTATAATTCAAAAAGTAATTTGGATTTTAGCAGTGTATATCATAGTAAATAGTTTTAGCGGAATTATTTCGGCTTTTTTTCAGGCTCGTCAACAAATGGAATATCAATCCTGGGCCCAAATTCTTCAAGCTCTGGTGGTGACTGCTGCTGGATTTTTTGTCATTTTGAAATTCCCATCAGTTGAAAATTTAAGCTATAGCTATCTATTTGCCAGTCTAATCGCTTTGATTTTTATTTTGATTTTCTTTCACTTTAAAGTTTTTTCTTTGAGAATCTCCTGGCAAAAATCTATCTGGCAGAGATTTCTCTCAATATCCTGGCCGCTGGCTTTGGCCGGTATTTTCGGGGGTATTTACAGTCTAACTGATTCGGTAATGATGGGTTATTGGGGACAGATTACCCAAACCGGTTGGTATAATGCTGCTTCTAAAATTATTGGAGTAACCTTTATCCCGACCAGTCTTATTTCCACCAGTTTTTATCCTGCTCTGAGTAAATTTTTTCATGATTCCAAAGAAAAACTCCAGACGGCCTGGAATTACTTTATGGATTCAATGATTATTTTAGCCTTTCCAATTGTCGTAGGCGGTATTGTGCTTTCGCCGAGAATTATCGATTTCATTTATGACCCGACTTATTTTCCCACCGGAAGAGAAACAATTCTTGCTTTTCAAATTTTATTAATAATGGCAGGACTGGCCTTTCTTTCGAATCCCTTCAGTCAAATCTTAATTGTTGCTAACCAGCAAAAAAAACTTTTCTCTGTTACTTTGGCTGGAGCAGTAATTAATGTAATTTTAAATTTAATTTTCATCCCCAAATACTCCCTCTATGGCGCGGCCGTCGCCACCGTCGCCACTATGGCTATAGTTTTCTTCTTACTTTTTCGTTTTACCTCCAAACTTACTCCAGTTAAACCTCTCAATTTTAAATTTTTTTTAAATTGTATTAGTGCTATTCTCGCTACTATTCCAATGTATTTTTTAATAATCCAACCCAAAATTTATAACCTTAATGTTTTTCTTTCTATTCTAATTGGAGCCGTAGTATACGGGGCCTCCCTCTTCATTTTTAAAATATTAATAAATTACCTTAAATCTTATTCGGTCTTAAAATATCTTTAGTGATATAAAATTAAAAGCCAGTACAACAAATTTTGCACTGGCTTGGGCAAGCAGAAGCAAATAAAAATAGGATTTGGTTATTTTATCTGCTTTAGCTCATTTTGCGAGAATAACCCTCCGAATTCTATCTCTACCTCGCTGGGAATATATTTTTCAAGTAGGTCTCGGATACTCTGATAAATTAGAGTATGAGCCTTTCTTATCTCCTTTGGGCCAGCCCTTCTTACTTCTAGTGGAAGGTCTAAATTATATCCGGCTCTTTCTTTAGGTGCAATTTTACATTCAGCTCCTAATTCTTTATTGATTCCAGGCACCCTTTCATTAATCTTTTCCCCGAGTCTCATGATTAGAGTGATTAACTTTCGATAAACTGGAGAAACTAACCCATATCTTTCCTCGGTTAAATCAAAAGTGATTTCGTTAACTGGATCAAAAACCAAGTACCCTTCTTCAAATATTATCGGCGGCCAAGCCAGGGGAAGTTCATTTCGATGGAACCTTGCTGGAATATTGTGCTTTTTGAGCGAAATATAATTCAGCATACGCATTAGAGCCTCTCGGTAAGCACCGGTAGCATTTGAGATAGGTGGGTGAGCGGTGTAAGGTCCTTCGCAATTCTTGATATAATCTGCTATTATGCTCAAGAAAGGCAAGTTTTGATTTAATCTTTCCCTTTCCCAGATAACACCATCCATATCGAAGTAGATCGAGTGAATAAGATGATGCTTACTTCGATATTTATTAGGATAGATATCGGTCAGAAATTCTACTACCGCCTCGGTACTTCTCTTGCTAGAAACAAATCCCCCTTTCTCAGAGACAAGTTTTTTGACACTTTCTTGAGCATTTGATGGACACATGAGCAGAGAATCCTCTTCGCTAAAAGGAAGAATTGTTACCAGCATGTCATCCCCGTAAACTACGTTTTGGAGAGAAAGGTTTAGTTTCATTAATTCCTTCAGGGCAAACTTAACACCATCGCTTCTTTCTAATCCACCTTCTGTTTCTATATTAAGAGCCTGAGGTTTACTGAGATATCTTATCTTCACTTTTCATCACCTCCCTTATTTTGTTATTAAAGGACTTTATTTTTACTAAACCTCCTTGCTTTTTTCTCTAGATTTGATATTATAACAAATTAAAGTTTTTCTGTCAATATGCAGATCAAAGAAGGAGTTAAAGGCTTCATTTTTATAATTGGAGCAATGGCTGTCTCTGGCTTTTATGGAATTTTTGTCAGATTTTTAAATTTAAGTTCCCAGCTAATTCTTTTCTTTAATGCTCTTTTTGTCGCTCTTATCTTATTTTTTGTTTTTTGCTGAAGTACCAACTGTAATGAGTTTAATTGGTGGAGCACTAATTATCTTGGGTGGGTACTTAATATTCAGAGCTCAGAGTAACAAAAAGCCAGCACAATAAAATTTGCACTGGCTTACATCTGCTCTAATTCATTTTGTGAGAATAATCCGCCGAATTCTATCTCTATCTCGTGGGGTAGATGTTTTTCAAATAGGTCTCGGATGCGATTATAAATTACAGCATGGGCACTTCTTAAATCCTCGAGGTCACCCCTTCTTACTTCCAAAGGAAGGTCTAAATTATATCCAACTCTTTCTGTGGGAGTGATTTTACATTCAGCCCCTATCTCTTTATTGATTTCGGGTACTCTCTCATTAATCTTTTTCCCGAGTCCCATGATTAAAGTAATTAACTTTCGATAAACTGGAGAAACTAATCCATATTTTTCTTCTGTTAAATCAAGAGTGATTTCATTGACTGGATCAAAAACCAAGTACCCTTCTTCATATATTATCGGTGGCCAGGCAAGAGGGGGTTCATTTCGATGGAATCTGGCTGAAATAGTATGTTTATTGAGTGGAATATAATCTAGCGCACTCATCAGAGACTTTCTGTAGGCCCCTGTCGCAATTGAAATAGGTGGGGAAGCCGTGTAGGGCCCTTTACAATTCTTAATGTAATCTGTTAAGATGCTAAAGAAAGGTAAGTTTTGATCTAATCTTTCCTCTTCTCGAAGAACACCATCCATATCGAAATATATGGAATGGATAAGACAATGTTTACTTTGATACTTATTGGGATAGATATCGGTCAAAAATTCGGCTACTGCCTCAGTACTTCTTTTTTGCGAAACAAAGCCTCCTTTCTCTAAGACAAGTTTTTTTACACTTTCTTGTGCGTTTACCGGGCACATAAGGAAAGAATCCTGTTGGCTAAAAGGAAGAATTGTTACGAATACATCATCGCCATAAACGATGTTCTGGAGAGAAACATTTACTTTCATTAACTCGTTCAAGGCAAACTTAATGGCAGCCCCTCTTTCTAATCCATTCCCTGGTTGGATGTTAAGAGCTGAGGGCTTACAAAGATACCTTATTTTCATTTCTACCTTTTGTCCTTTTATTGAACTATTAACGTGCTTCATTTTGTTGGTCCTCCTTTTCGCAAGAGTTCCCTCTAAATTTTTATTTTTTCCATTTAATATACTAAAATATTAAAATTTTTTTGTCAATATGCAAATTGTAGTTTTGTGCGGGGGAAAGGCTACTCGGCTTTACCCTCTAACTAAAAAAATTCCAAAATCAATGATAAAGTTTGAAAGGAAGCCCTTTTTAGAGCATCAATTAGATTTGTTTAAAAAGAATAGGATTTTTGATATTGTGCTATGCGTGGGATATAAAGCTGAGCAAATTAAAAAATATTTTGGCAACGGAAAAAATTTTGGGGTGGAGATAAAATATAGCAGTGATAAAAAGAAACTGCTTAGCACTGGCGGAGCATTAAAAAAAGCCGAGAATTTATTGGAAGATAGTTTTTTGGTAATGTGGGGTGATTCTTATCTGCCTTTTAATTTTCAGAAAGCAATAAAATTTTTCAAAAAATTTGATAAATTTGGAGCAATGACAGTTTTTAAAAACCTTAATAAATATGAACCAAGCAATGTGGAAGTAGAAAAAAACTTAGTCAAATCTTATAGCAAAAAGAGAAAAACTAAAAAAATGAAATATATTGATTACGGAGTAAGCATTTTTAAAAAAGAAGCCTTAAAATTTATTCCAAAAAACAAGGTCTACGATTTAACAAAACTTCAACAAACCTTAATTAAGAAAAAGCAACTCTTAGCTTATCCTGCTGAAAAAAGGTTTTATCAAATAGGTTCACCTGATGGCTTAGAAGAATTCAAAAATTATATAAAAAGAAAAACTAAACTATGAAAGACTACAACCCGCCCACCACCCTCCCAGCTGAAGGCTGGGCCCCAGAAGTAAAGGGTTTTATTTTTATAATTTTAGCAATGGCTGTCTTTGGCTTTTATGGAATTTTTGTCAGATTTTTAAATTTAAGTTCCCAGCTGATTCTTTTCTTTAATGCTCTTTTCGTCGCTATCATTCTATTTCTTGCATTTTTAAGGCAAAGCGAAAGATTTAATGTAAGACAGTATAAATTAATAATTCCTTTTTTAGGAATGGCTTTTGTTGCTAATAATTTTTTCTATTTCAAAGCCTTTCAATTAACCACCATAGCCAACGCTATTTTAACTCATTATACCGCTCCAATTTTTGTGGCTATTTTGGCTCCTCTTCTTCTCAGAGAAAAACTCGAAAAGGTTACCTTGATATCTTTAATAATTTCTTTTTTGGGATTATGTTTAATAGCTTCAGAGGGTCTCTCTTTAAGTCCTGCAAATTTCTCGGGTATTCTTTTTGGCACAGCCTCAGGCCTGGCTTATGCCTTTTCTATCATTATTTATAAATACCTTTTAAAAAACCTCTCAGTTTATACATTAATTTTTTATCAATCTCTTTTAGGGGTAGCGATTTTAACACCATTTGTTATTCCTCAGATATCAATATCCTTGCCTTTCCTTTGGTTGATAACCTTTGCCTTAATCTTCGGTATATTTGCTACTTTCTTGCATTTTCAGGGAATAAAAAGAATAAAAGCCCAGCAGGCTGGAATTTTGGGTTATTCAGAGCCAGTTTTTGGTATAAGCTATGCTTTTTTGTTTTTTTCTGAAGTACCAACTGTAATGAGTTTAATTGGTGGAGCATTTATTGTTCTTGGTGGTTATTTAACCTTTAGAACTCTCCGGGAGTAACCATTTGACAAAAATTTAACCAAATAATATAATACGCTATAATAAATATTCCCAATAAAAATTTATGATTATTGTTCGAGCGCCATTAAGAATACCAATTGGTGGAGGAGGGACAGACCTGCCCTCGTATTATTCTTTATATAGTGGAGAATGGACTTCAGCAGCTATTAATAAATATGTTTATATCGCCGTTAATAAAAGATTTGGAGACACCTTGAGAGTAAGCTATTCCAAAACTGAAGAGGTAGAAAATCCTGACCAGGTCCAGCACCCGATTGTCAGAGAAGCGCTTAAGTTATTGAAAATAAATGGCGGTATAGAAATTGTTTCAATTGCTGATATTCCCTCTAACACCGGCCTCGGAGCTTCAGGAAGTTTCACTATTGCCTTACTTACTGCCCTCCATGCTTTTTTGCGAAACACTACAAAAAACGATCTTCCTCCGAGAAAAGAAATTGCTGAGCAAGCCTGCCACATTGCTATTAACCTATTAAAAGAACCTTCAGGTAAACAAGACGAATATATTTCTGCCTATGGCGGCATTACCTCTTTTTCAGCTGCTAAAAATGGAGAAGTAAAGGTCGAACCCCTTTATCCCCAAAAAATTGCTCCCGAAACTATCCGAGAATTAGAAAACAATCTTTTAATGTTTTATACCGGTATCAGAAGGGAATCTCGAGATGCTTTAAAAATTCAGGCCCAAGCTACTCAAAAAGGCGAAAAAGAAATGATTGAAAATCTTCACCGGGTAAAAGAAATTGGTAGAGAAATCAGGGAAGCCCTATCTGAGAACGATTTTCGTCAATTTGGGAAATTATTAGACCTCCATTGGCAAGAAAAAATAAAGAGGCAAGGAACTTCTAATCCTCAAATTAATCACTGGTATGAAATTGCTAAAACAGCTGGTGCCATCGGTGGAAAATTGATGGGGGCAGGGGGAGGGGGATTTTTCTTATTTTATTGCGAAAATCAAAAAGATAAATTAAGAAAGGCAATGACTTCTCTGGGTTTTAAAGAAGAACCATTCCATTTTGATTTAGAGGGAGTAAAAGTCATTGCCGATTTTATTTAATTATATGAACCACTCTGAATATATTGATAAATATCTTGCCGAAACAGCCGAGATTGCCAAAAGTCTAAACCGAGAGGCAATCGTAAAGGTTGTCGAGATTTTGTCAGAAGTTAGATCCCAAGGAGGAAGAGTTTTTTTCTTGGGAGTAGGCGGGGGAGCAGCGAGCGGTTCTCATGCTGCTAATGATTTTACTAGAATTGCCAAAATTCCTGCCATTTGTCTTACCGATAATATTGGGGCTTTTACTGCCCTAATTAATGATGAGGGCTGGGAAGCAATTTTTAGGCGTCAATTAGAAATGCATAAATTAACCCCAAAAGATTGTCTTTTTATCTACTCAGTCGGTGGCGGGACAGAGAGTGTTTCTACAAATTTGGTCGCCGCTATTAATTTTGCCAAAACACTTGGAGCAAAAATTGTCGGAGTAGTTGGGAGAGATACTGGTGCCACCGCTAAAGAAGCTGACGCCTGTATTGTCGTTCCTTGCCTAGATGATTCGAAGAGGACACCCCATACCGAAGATTTTCAATTAATCATGGATCACCTCTTAGCTAATCTCCTATCTCAAATTTCTGAAAAAGATGTTGAAGAGGCCTAAAAAGAAAAAAGCAGTGATTTTGGACAGGGACGGTGTAATTAATGAGATGGTTTATAATCCAGAATTTGGGACAATTGATTCCCCTTTAAATCCTGAAGAGTTCAAGCTTCTTCCCGGGGTAGCCAAGGCGAATAAGTTATTTAAAAAAATAGGATTTTTGGTAATCATCGCCTCTAACCAGCCGGCTGTGGCTAAAGGGAAAATGGGTTTGGAATTATTGGCGGAAATTGACAAGAAAATGAAAAGGGAACTGGCAAAAGGAGGAGCTCATTTAGATGGTATATATTATTGCCTTCATCATCCTGACGCCTCGCAAGTTAAAGTTAAAAAATATTTAAAAAATTGTAATTGTCGGAAACCAAAGCCTGGACTAATCCTTAAAGCTGTCAAAGAGTTAAATATTGATTTATCAAAATCCTATATGATTGGCGATGGTTTAACTGATATTGAAGCAGGAAAGCGGGCTGGCTGCAAAACCATATTTTTAGGTAATCTAAAAAACTATTGGTGTGAAGCAATGGAAAAAAGAAAAATAAAACCGGATTTTGTTGCTAAAAACCTTTTAGAGGCAGTAAAAATTATTAAACAGGGTAAGGGTCATAATACATAATACAAACTTATGAAAATTTTTATTGATTCAGCCGATGTAAATGAAATCAAAAAATATCTCTCTTGGGGGTTATGCCAAGGGGTGACAACGAACCCCACTATTTGTTTAAAATGCGGGGTCCGAGGCGGAATAGAAGGAGTAAAGCAAAGAACAATTGAAATTGCTAAATTAATTAATCCTTATCCGGTTAGTGCCGAGGTAACTTCAGATAAAGTTGAAGAGGTTGTTTCTCAAGCCAGAGAATATAGTAAATGGGCGCCAAATGTTGTGATAAAAGTTACCATCACCGACCACCAAGGCAATTCTCTTTTGCCTGCTATTTATCAGCTAACCCGCGAAGGAATTTCGGTCAATGTAACGACAATGACCACTTTTAATCAGGCCATTTTAGCCGCCAGGACTTTGAAAAGTGCTTTCGAAAGAGCCGGTAAAAGACCAAACTATAGTTTTATCAGCGTTTTTGCTGGCAGAATATCTGAAGAACAGGGAGTGGAGCAGGCCTTAAAGGTGTTGAAAAATGTTCGGGATTGGTTAGATTTCCATAAGTTTCAAGGAATAGAAATCATTGCTGGTTCGGTTAGAAGCCCGGAGAATGTTGAGCTCTGGGCAAGAAGCGGAGCCCATATTCTAACCATCCCACCTGATGTTCTTTCTAAATGCCTTTTATCAGCCAGAACAAAAGAAACGGTAGATCAATTTCTCACCGACGCCCAAAAAGCCATAGAAGAAATAGAAAAACAACCATAAATGTATGAGCCTCGAGTTGCTGAAAGAACAACTAAGGAAGGCAAAGGTAATCAAAAAAGGGGATTATAAATACATTCTCAATGCTATTACAGAGCAAGAGCCGGCTTTAGAGCCGGCAATTTTGGATGACTGCGCTAATAAGCTATTGGAGAAGTTGAATTATAAATCAGCCACCAAAATATTAACCGCTGAATCAATGGGGATTCCCATTTCCACAGTCATTTCTTTAAAAAGTTCTCTTCCATTAATTATTGCTACCCGAAGAAAAAAGGGCACCTTAGATGAGATTGCCGTAGAGTATATTTGCGGCTACGAAAACGGCGTTTTACACATTAACGGCATAAATAAAGGAGATAAAGTATTAATAATCGATGATTTAATTTCCACCGGCGGAACAATTTTTTCAATGGTAGAAGGAGTAAAAAGAGCTGGAGCCGAACTCTTGGACATCGGAGCCATATTCAACAAAGTAGATTACGGCGGGATGAGGGAATTGCGAAAAATGGGTTTTCAACCAAAAGTTTTGTTAGATGTTACATTAAAAGGCAATAAAGTCGAAGTAGAAAATGCTTAATTTATGAAAAAAATAAAAAATAATCTTAATAAAATAGAACA